>Ga0082335_1000473_pt1 | contig 102181 bp, 82 predicted proteins | sample Subgrocontami58m_FD_72375 | JGI IMG/M metagenome (GOLD analysis project Ga0082335, IMG submission 72375) | Subsurface groundwater microbial communities from S. Glens Falls, New York, USA - GMW37 contaminated, 5.8 m (SPADES assembly) (version 2) ... | reverse complement strand
TCGCTGATATTTATCATGGTTCATACCATTTTATGAAAACATAGTCAAGGGGAAAATGAACTATTTATTAATTATTTTCGCTAGTTAACGTAAATGGACTTTTTACGAGTCCATCATATTTGATGAATTCGTAAAAAGTCGCATTTTCCTCTCTTTGTCATTCCCGCGAAGGCGGGAATCCAGTGATTACGTCCTGTTCTGGACTCCCGCCTCCGCGGGAGTGACAGTTTTTGACTTTTTACGAGACCGTCATATTTGATGAACTCGTAAAAAGTCGAAAAGCCCGTCATTGCGAGAAGTGTAACGACGAAGCAATCTTGTTATATCAGGTGGTTACGATCGTGAGATTGCTTCGCTGCGCTCGCAATGACAGCTAAAAGGGGCTTTTTACGAAGTAGCCATATTTTTCTTGACAGAGAACTTGCTATTTCCTATTAATTGACTGATTCTCAGCATAATGAGACGGCCTGGGGTAGGGAGACGATTTTGTATTCTCGAGACAATGTTCGCCGCGTTTTGTTCCTTAGCAGAAAGTTAGAAATTATTTTCTGCCTTTTGTTCCTTTTCTTTTCCCCAGGTATCGGCTGGGGCGCTGTTCTCGATCCTTCTTTCCGCTTTGCCACCCTCGAGACCCCCCACTTTGCCATTCATTACCACAAGGGGCTTGAGGACCTCGCCCGAAAGACGGCGGACATGGCCGAAGAAGTTCATGGCCTGCTCAGCCCCCTTTTACAGTGGGAACCGCAGGAAAAGACCCAATTGGTCATCGCGGATACATCCGATTTTGCCAACGGCCTGACCACCGTTCTCCCCTATAACCTTATCTATCTCCAACCGGTTCCACCGGGCGGCCTCTCCTCGATCGGCGAGTATGACGACTGGCTCAGAACGCTCCTCATCCACGAGTATGCCCATGTCCTCACCTCGGACCCGGCTCGGGGCTACAGAGCCGTCGCACGCCGGATTGTGGGAAAACCGGCCATCGTTGCTGACCCTTTTTCTCTCCTGATGCTCCTGGCCACGGCACCCCCCAATGTTTTTATGCCCCACTGGTGGCACGAGGGCCTGGCAACCTGGAGCGAGACCGTCCTGACAACGAAGGGCCGCGGCCGGAGCAGCTATTACGCCATGATCTATCGCACAGCCGTGGCCGAAGGTGCCCTCCCGCCTCTGGATGTGATCAATGGCGATGTACCCTATTGGCCCGGCGGCAACCTTCCTTACATCTTCGGACAGAGGTTTGCCGAATATATTGCCCGCCATTATGGCGAGGACGCTCTCGGCGCCTTGAGCAAAGCCCAGGCGGGCCGCATCCCCTATGCTATCAATGCCCCCCCGGAGCGGCTCTTCCAAGGCCGGGACTACCCGCATCTTTACGGGATGATGCTGGAGGAGCTGCAGACGGAACAGGAGAAAGCCATTAGCACGCTCCGCCGGCAACCCTTCACGGAAACCCGCCTGCTGGGCCAAGCAGCAGCCGGCGAAACGGCCCCGCGCATCTCTCCGGACGGAATGAAGGTTGCCTTCAACCGCAACGACCGGCACCAGCACCCGATTGTAGTGATCAGTGATCGGAAGGGGAAGACCATCCGGGAATTCCGGCGGCAGCTCTCCGACGGGGGCCTCAGCTGGTCGGCCGACAACCGGCTGCTTTACTACAGCCAGGCGGAGATCCACCGGATGAGTGTCTACCAGGACATCTATGTCTATGACCTGGAAAAGGACAAAGTGACCCGTCTTACCCGGGGCTTGCGGGCCGGTGAACCGGATATCTCCCCGGATGGGCGACAGCTGGTAGCCGTCATCACGGGCCGGGGTAATCAGAACCTGGCCCTCCTGGAGGCGGCGCAGCTGCCGGCACAGGATAAACTTGTCCCCGTGATGCTGACCACTTACCGCAGCGAGCGGGTTGCTTCCCCCCGCTGGTCCCCCGATGGCCGGCAGATCGTCTACACGCTGACGGATCAGGAGGGCGTGACCACCCTGCGCCTCTTCACAGTCGCTGACCGAAGCGACCGGGAACTGAAGCGGACCGCGCAAACGATCCTCAATCCGACCTGGAGCCGCGCGGGCGGGCAAATTCTCTATACGGAGGACGAAACCGGGGTCTTTAACATCTACGCCTATGACCTGAAGGAGGGAATCAGCCGCCAGATTACCCACCTTCTGACTGGGGGCTTTCAACCCGACTTGGCTCCGGACGGCAAGAACATCGTCTTTGCCCTTTACCGCTCCGATGGTTTTACTATCGCCTCCCTCGCTACTTCCTCCGCCGACTGGCGGGAGGAGCGTTCCCCGGCCATTGCCACGGCTCTTTACCCGGCGCGGGCCCATCTGCCGTCCACCCCGGCCAAGGGAACCGGGGAAGAGCCGCAGGCCAGGGACTACAACCCGCTGCCCACGCTTCGCCCACACTTCTGGCTTCCGAGCCTCAGAAGCTACGGGTCCGGCACTACCATGGCCGGGGCCTTGACTGCCGGCCGGGACGCCCTCGGCTTCCACGCCTATCAGGCGGAAGTCCTCTACGGGCCGACGCATCATGAGGTGTACTACGACGTCGCCTACCACTATGACCGTTGGTTCCCCAAATTAACGCTCCAGGGGTACGGACTGCCGGCCGTTTACGGCAATCTCCTGAGGAGCGGTGATTACCTGGAACTGAACAGGGGACTGATTGCCAAGCTCACCCTGCCGTTCCCGAAACTGGAATCCCGTTTTGCCCTGGACTTTGGCTACCATATCCAGAAGCAGGAGGCCCTTTCCGAGGTGCCTGCACCGGGCGTAAACGTCTTACCACCCTTCCAGGGACGGCGCGACAATCTCTTCGTCGGCTTCACGTACAACAACAGTTTGAAGTATCCCTGGTCCGTCAGCCAGGAAGAAGGGCGCAATATCGCTTTTCTCTTCCGGGACTATGAGAAGTCCTGGGGAAGCGATCTGGACTCCCGGGAGTATACCGCTTCCTGGGAGGAATACATTGCCCTGTCCGCGCAGCGGCTGCCGCACCATGTCCTTTTGGCACGGCTCTCTGGCGGGATCTCCGACGGGGAGCGGATACTTCAGCAGGCCTTCCAGCTCGGCGGCCTTTATTCCTTCCTGAACCCCTTTGCCCTGCGGGGATACCCGGAGCGCTTGGAGGGGGGTAAATATGCGGCGACCGGCACCCTGGAATACCGTTTCCCGGGCTGGTATCCGCTCCGGGGAAAGGGCACCTTCCCGGTCTTCTATGACCGTCTCCACGGGGCGGCCTTCCTGGATGCCGGCCAGGTTTGGGGCAACAGCCAGTCCTTTCGCGGCGACCGTCTCAAGGTGGGCGCCGGATTGGAGGCCCGCTTCGACATGACCCTTGGCTACTGGCTGAAACTGACGCCGGCCATCGGCTTTGCCCACGGCTTCGACGAGGGGGGAGAAAGCCTGGTTTATATTACCATCTACGCTAAATTGTAAATCCTTCGCGGGGCATCTTTACTTCCCTGACTTCCTGCCCTTGGCCCGGGCTGTCGGAGTTGCGGCCCGGGGATCCTCGGGCCAGTGATGGCGGGGGTAGCGGCCCAGGAGTTCCTTCTTCACCTCGGGATAGGCGCGCTCCCAGAAACCGTCGAGGTCTTGCGTGATCTGCACGGGGCGTCCCGCCGGGCTGAGCAGATGGAGCGTAAGCGGTTGGCCGCAGATCTGCGGCGTCTCCCGGCAGCCGAAGAACTCCTGGAGCCGGGCCGCGAGAATCGGAACATCTCCCCTTTCATAGTCGAGGCGCTTCGCCGTACTCGAGGGGAGGGTCCAGGTCTCGGGTGCACACTCCTCGAGGGCCCGCCTGTGTCCCCACCCCAGCCTGGCCGTGAGTGCCTGGAGGAGGGTCTCGCCCGTGAAGACCGCACCACCCTTCCAGTTCCCTAAGGGCAGGAGCCATTGGTCTATATCCCCAAGGAGCGCGGCCGGTGAGAAATCGGGCCATCCCGGCCTGCGGCCGTATTTACCTACGAAGAGAGCGCGGGCGCAGAAACGGCGCGCTCCGTCGTTCCAGGGAAGAATCTCCAGACCCTCCCTGGCAAGGCGCTCGCGTACCGCTTGCCGGAGTTCCTCCGGAGGGGGGGCCGGATCGGGCTTTTCCTTGAGCAGGAGTCGCCCCAGATGGATCTCTTTGCGGCACCGGGGCTTCCAGCCCTCCCAGGAAAATTGCCGCACCGTCTCCGGCGTGCCCGCGAGGCTGTTTTCCAACTCAGCGCGGGAAACAGGGGCGGCCAGAAACACCCGCGCCTCCAGTTCGCCGCCATCCAACTCCGCTAAGGCCAGAAATTCCTCCTGCCCGAGCACCCCTTGCACCCGGGCCCCACGCCCCGTCACGAGCACCAGGCGCGCCGCCTCACCGATCCGTCCGCCTCCGACGCGCTGCGCGAGGCGATCGGGATAGGCGAACAGGAGCAGCCTCCCGGCGAGCTCCGGATCGATATCGCGGCTCTGGATGGCGGGCCCGCGGCTGCCTGCCGCCCGCATGATGCGCTCGGCCTCCCGGGCGATGCGCCCCCCGGTGTCGGGCCGCAGGGCGCCCTTTAGACCCTTTGCCCAGGACGCCCAGGCAGAGAGCCGCTCGCGGAAATCCGGATCGTTACTGCCCAGCGGGTCGCCCTCCTCCAGGAGGGCGGCGGTGACAGCGGCGGTGGCCAGCCACCCTCTTGCGGCGGCGTTCAGGACCAGGCGGCCGAGGCGGGGATGGAGGCCCATCCCCGCTACCCGCCGCCCCGAGGCGGTGATGCTCCCCTGGCGGTCAAGCAGGTCCAGCTTCTCCAGAAGTTCGGCCGCCTGCCGCAGGGCGCCCGTGGGAGGCGGCGTGAGCCACGTAAGTTCGAGCGGTGAGGCTGCACCCCAGAGTGCCGTCTCCAGAAGGAGCGGCGCGAGATCGGCCTCCAGGATCTCGGGAGACGAAAAGCTGCGGCGCGGCTCCGTAGAGCGCCACCAGCGCAGGCAGATCCCGGGCCCCAGGCGTCCGGCCCGCCCCTGACGCTGCCGGGCCGAAGCCTCGGAGATTGGCACAGTTTCCCAGTGGTCCATCCCGGTGCGGGGGTGAAAACGCACGCGCCGTTCGAGACCGGAATCTACGACGGCCCGTACTCCCGGGATGGTGAGGCTCGTTTCCGCGACGTTCGTCGCGAGGATGAACCGGCGCGAGCCCTCCGGGGGTGGCGCAAGCACCCGGCGTTGCTCTTCCGGGGGAAGACGGCCGTGGAGGACGAAAATGTCCGGGGCAAGGTGGGGCCGAAGGCGCAGGAGCGCCTCCCTGGTCTGCCGGATCTCGCGCCACCCAGGCAGAAAGACGAGCACGTCTCCGCCTTCCTCCCGGTCGAGCAGCTCCCGCGCCTCGGCGGCCAGCCGTGCGGCCCCGCCCGCAGCCAGTTCACCGGTGAGGGGCGGGCGGTCGAAGACGCGTACGGGCCAGGAGCGCCCGGAAACGGCCAGGGTGGGAAACTTGCCGAGGGCTGCCCGGAGTTCGTCCGCCGGGGGGGTGGCGGACATGAACAGGATTTTCAGGTCGCGGCGGAACACCTCCCGGCATTCCCAGGTGAAGGCCAGGGCGATGTCCCCCTGGAGATTCCGTTCGTGGAATTCATCGAAGATCACCAGCCCGTAGCCGGAAAGGGTCGGGTCGTTCTGGAGAATCCGCGTGAGCACCCCCTCGGTGACAACTTCCAGCCGCGTGGCCCGGCTCGTGATCGTCTCCAGCCGGGTCCGGAGACCCACGGTCTGGCCTACCGGCTCTCCCCGCAGGGCCGCGATCCTTTCGGCCGCGGCCCGGGCCGCGAGCCGGCGCGGCTGGAGCATGAGGAGTTTCGCTTCTCCAAAGGCCTCGTGCGTAAGGAGGCGCCAGGGGACAAGGGTCGTCTTGCCCGCCCCGGGTTCGGCCTGGAGCAACAGCAGGTTATGGCTCGCGATGGTCTCCGTAATTTCGTCCAGCCGGGGATAGAGGGGGAGGGAGCGGATATCGGCATCGGTCATGGAAAGGTTCATCTTCCGTGGTTTATCATAAGGTTTCGAGCAGATAATCGATGTCCTTCCCGGTGTGTTCGGCTGAGACCTGAAAGCGGATTTCCTCGTCCCCCCTGGGCACGACGGGGTAGCCGAGCCCGGTTGCCAGTATCCGGCGCGCAAAGAGCCGTTGGACCAGTTCCGCGGTTTTCGCGCTGTCGCGGGTGAGCAGGGGCACGATGGGGTGGTCGCCCGCCAGGGTTTCATAACCCCGCTCCCGGAAACCATCGCGCAGGGCCGCGGCCAGGTCCCTGACCCTGTTCAGGAGGCCGCGGCCTGCACTGCTCTCGAGGATCTTAAGGGCCGCAAGGGCGGCGGCCGCTTCCGCCGGGGTGATGGGGTTGGAATAGATGTAGCAGGGGGAGGTTTCCCGCAGATAGTCGATGGCGGTTTTATCGGCTACTACGTAGCCTCCGTTGACGCCCAGGGCCTTACCGAGGGTGGCGATGAGGATGTCGGCCCGGGCCCCTGTTTTTTCCTCCGTGCCCCGGCCGGCGGCGCCTAAGGCGCCGACGCCGTGGGAATCGTCCACGATGGTAAGCACGCCTTCGGCAAAACGCTCCTGGTAGCGCGCGCCAATGGTGGCGATCTTGTCCAGGGGGGCATGATCGCCGCGCATGCTGAAGACGCCGTCCGTGACGATGATGACCCGGCTCACCTTTCCCAGGTGCCCCTCCAGAATGGTTTCCAGTTGGGTCGTGTCCAGGTGGCCATAGATCGCCTTGGCCGCGGGTTGGGCCAGGCGGATGGCGTTGATGATGGAGTTGTGGTTGAGGGCGTCGCTCACCACCAGGGTCGTTTCGGTGATGAGCGGCGGCAGCACCCCCAGGACCGCGGCGTAGGCGGCGCTGAAGACCATGCCCGCCTCCCTGCCGTGGAAGGCAGCGAGGCGCTGCTCCAAGGTGATGTGCGGGGCAAAGGTGCCGCTGATGAAGCGGACCGCGCCGGGGCCGGTGCCGAAGCGCCGGGCGGCTTTTTCTTCCGCGGCGATGACCCGGGGGTGGTGGTTGAGGCCGAGATAGGCGTTGGCGTTCAGGCGCAGAAAAGCCTGTTTGCCGCAGCCTTCAAGGAAATAGCGCGGGCCAAAGCCGTTCCGGGGCGCCTGCCGGCCGGTGATGATCCGCTCTTCACCTTTTCGCGCGCCGGTCCGGGCGAGTTCGCCGAGTTTTTCTGCCAGCCGGGGTGCCAGTTTATCCAGGGCCATGGCTTCCCTCCTGTGGTTTGCCTAATTTGACCGCGAGCTTCTCCAGCATGTCCTGCGCTGTGGCGGCCAGGTCGTAATGGGGCCGCCAGCCCCACTCGGCCCGGGCCGCGCTGTCGTCCATCTGCCGGGGCCAGGAATCGGCGATGGCCTGGCGGATGGGGTCGATGGCGTAGGCGATTTGGAAGGCGGGCTGCGACATTTTAATCCGGGCGGCCAGTTCTTCCGGCGTGAAACTCATGGCCGTCACGTTGTAGGCATTGCGATGGATCAGCTTGGTGCCATCGGCCTCCATCAAGGTCAGGGCGGCCTGGATGGCGTCGGGCATGTACATCATATCCAGCCGCGCATCGGGCTTGAGAAAACAGCTGTAGCGGCCCTCTTGCAGGGCCGCGTAGAAGATCTCCACGGCATAGTCGGTGGTGCCTCCGCCGGGCGGGGTCTTGTAGGAAATGAGGCCGGGAAAGCGCAGGCCCCGGGTGTCGATGCCGAAGCGGCGGTGGTAATAGGCGCAGAGCAGTTCGCCCGCGAGCTTGGTGATGCCGTAGAGGGTGTTCGGACGCTGGACCGTAACCTGGGGGGTGTTGTCCCGCGGGGTGCCGGGACCGAAGACGCCGATGGAGCTGGGAAAGAATAGGGCTAAGCGGGACTCCCGGGCCGTCTCCAGGACGTTTTGCAGGCCCCCCATGTTGATTTCCCAGGCCAGTTGGGGTTGCCGTTCCGCTGCCGCCGACAGGAGCGAGACGAGATGAAAGATGGTGCCGATGCGGTATTCCCGTACCACCTGCACAAGTGCCGCAGCATCGCGGATATCGAGGAGGCAATAGGGGCCGCTTTCCCGAAGGTCCGCGTCGGGCGCACGCTGGTGTCCCGCGGCTATGACGTTGGCGGCGCCGTAGACCTCTCTCAGGGCGATGGTCAATTCAGAGCCGATCTGGCCGGTGGCGCCGGTAACGAGTATTTTTTTCATCATTTCTCGATAAGTGTAAGAAAAATAATCCTCTCTGTCAATGGAATACTGGCACATGGAATACTGGCACACCTGCCCCAGTCGGAAATAGAACTTTCCGGAAAAAAATGCTACTATCGACTAGCTGGCAGGATCATGTTGCAGACGGCAATTGCCCCTGAACCGATTAATCATGGCCTTTCCCATGAAAGCAGCGCTCCATGACAAACTCGCATCCCTTTCCGAGGCGCCGGGTGTCTACCTGATGAAGGACGAGGCCGGCCGGGTCCTCTATGTCGGCAAAGCCAAGAATCTCCAGCACCAGGTGCGCTCCTACTTTACAGGCAGCGATAGCCGCAACTTGCTGCCCTTCCTGGCCGAGGCGGTCAGGCCGGCAGCAGGGGGCAATGAGCATGTCCCTTAATCCCATCCGCATTTCCGGCGCACGGCAGAACAACCTCAAGGGGATCGATGTCCTCATCCCCGTCGGCGCTCTCACCGTCATCACCGGTGTGGCCGGCGCCGGCAAGTCTTCCCTCGCTTTCGATGTCCTCTATGCCGAGGGCTATCGCCGTTACGTGGAAACCTTCTCCCCCTATGCCCGCCAATTCCTGGAACGTCTCGACCGGCCGGATGCCGACCTCATCGAAGGAGTGCTGCCGGGCATCGCCATCGAGCGGGCCGCACCGATCAAAACATCCCGGTCCACCGTGGGCACCATGACCGCGAGCGACGATTACCTGCGGCTGCTCTTTGCCCGGTCCGCCACGCTCTTTTGCCGTCAGTGCGGGCTACCGGTGGTGCGCCATTCCCCGGCATCGATTTTTGCCGTCCTCCTGGCAACTTGCGCCGGGAAGAGCGCCCTCCTCTGTTTTCGCCGTCCCGTCGGCGGGCTCGACCCGCAGGAGATCCGCGCCTTCCTGGAGGAAGCCGGCTTTCTCCGGGTCCTGGAAGAGGGGAGGGCAACGCCCCTCGAGGAGGCGGCCCTGCAACCACGGGAGGGCCACATCACCGTGGTCCTCGACCGCGTCGTCATCGAGGCCGCCCGGCGTCGCCGGATCGTGGACTCCCTAGAGGCGTGCCTTAACTTCGGCGCCGGCCGTATGGAAGTACTGGTGGACGGCGCAGGCGGGCCCCTGCACTTCAGCCGGAAGCTCCACTGCGAACGGGATGACCTCGACTACAGCGATCCCACGCCGGCCCTTTTTTCCTTCAATAACCCCATCGGCGCCTGCGAAAACTGCCGCGGCTTCGGGCGGATCATCGATATCGATCCCGATCTGGTGGTCCCCGATCCCGGCCTCAGCATCGCCGCCGGATGCGTAAAGCCCTTCCAGAGCGCTTCTTTTCAGGAGTGCCAGCGGGATCTCCTCGCCTATGCCGGGCGCCGGAAAATTGCCACAGACAAAGCCTGGCAGGACCTGCCCGAGGAGATCCGGGGCCGGATCTGGAAAGGGGAAGGTAACTGGTACGGCATCCAGGGATTTTTCGACTGGCTGACAGGACGCCGCTACAAGAAGCAGGCCCGGATCCTGCTTTCCCGCTACCGGCGCTTCGTGGCCTGCCCAACTTGCGGGGGCACGAAACTTAAGCCCGCGGCCCTGCTCTTCTGCCTGGACGGCAAGACCCTACCCGATCTGGAGGAGATGCCCATTGCAACTGTGGCAGGCTTTTTCCACACCTGGTCCCCGCCGGCAACGGATGGGGCGACCGAGATTATCCTGCGCGAACTCCGTGGCCGGCTCCGGTTCCTCACGGAGGCGGGGCTGGGCTATCTCACCCTGGGCCGCTTGTCCCGGACTCTTTCAGGCGGCGAAACCCAGCGGGTCACCCTGGCCACGGCCCTGGGCGCCTCGCTGACCAGCACGCTCATTGTCCTCGATGAGCCTTCCGCAGGCCTCCATCCCCGGGATGTGGCGCGGCTGGCCGGCATCCTGCGGGAGCTGGCGGCAGCCGGGAACGCCGTGGTGGTCGTCGAGCATGATCCGGTGCTCATCAGCGCCGCGGACCGGGTGATCGACCTTGGCCCCGGTCCGGGCAGCCGGGGCGGTGCAGTCCTTTACCAGGGGGGGCTCTCCGGCCTCCTGCGCCGGCGTCATTCGCCCACGGCGGCTTATCTGCGCGGGGAGCTCCCGATGCCCCAGCGAGCTGAGGAACGCAGGCCCGGCGGGCCCGAGCTCAAGATCGTGGCGGCCCGGGAAAACAACCTGCAGGACGTCACGGTGGCCATCCCGCTCCACAGGCTGGTCTGCATCACCGGTGTGAGCGGCTCGGGTAAGTCGACGCTCATCGACCAGGTCCTGTACCGGAATCTCCGGCGTCTGACGGGGCTTCCGGCACCGGAACCGGGGATCTGCCAGACCATCGAAGGCGTGGAACAGATCGCTGCGGCCGTCCTCGTGGATCAATCCCCCCTGACCCGCAGTTCGCGCATGAACGCCGCCACCTATCTGAAGGTGCTGGAGCCGTTGCGCCGGGAGTTTGCCGCGACCCGGCAGGCCCTTGTCCTGGGCCTCAGCCGTTCCGCCTTTTCCTTCAACAGGGCCGAGGGCGCCTGCCCGCATTGCCTTGGCTCGGGTTTTGAACTGGTGGAACTGCAATTCCTGCCCGACGTCTATGTCCGGTGCCCGGCCTGCGACGGCCGCCGCTTTCGCCCCGAGGTGCTGGAGGTACAGGTCCGGGGACTAAACATCGCCGAGGTCCTTGCCTTGCCTGCCGAAGAGGTGGCGCGGCTCTTCAGCGACCGGGCGGACATCGGGGCAGCTCTGCAGCCGCTTCTGGACACCGGGCTGGGCTACCTTTCCCTTTCCCAGCCCGCGCCGACCCTGGCGGGCGGCGAAGCGCAGCGCCTGAAGCTCGCCCGGCACCTGGCAGAGGCCGCGAAGGCCACGAACCTCCTCTTTATCTTCGATGAGCCGACCGCCGGTCTCCACCCGGCCAATGTGGCCGACCTCCTGGGCGCTTTGCACCGGCTCGTCGCGGCCGGCCATTCCGTGATCGTCGTGGAGCATGACATGGATGTGGCCCGGGCTGCCGACTGGATCATCGACCTCGGCCCGGAGGGAGGTGCCGGTGGCGGGCAGATCGTCGGTCAGGGGCCGCCCGCCCTGATAGCTACTCTGGAAACGCCCACGGGTCTGGCCTTAAAGAAAACGGACTTCTCCGCCGGACAGATGCGCCCGGGGCCGATCGCGCCGATCCCAGGGCGCGACGGCCATATTCATATTGCCGGGGCCCGGGAACACAATCTTCAGAACATCGAGGTGCAGATCCCCCGCAACCGCCTGGTGGCCATTACCGGGGTGAGCGGCTCGGGAAAATCCACCCTCGCCTTTGACGTGCTTTATGCAGAAGGGAGGCGCCGGTTCCTCGATTGCCTGCCCGCCTATGCCCGGCAGTACCTGCGCCCCTTAGCCAGGCCGGAAGTGGACCTGGTGGAAGGCATCCCGCCGACCGTGGCCCTGGAACAGAAGGCGGCCCGGGCCGGGGCCATGTCCACGGCCGGCACCGCCTCGGAGGTCTACCATTACTTCCGTCTTCTCTATGCGGCCCTGGGCGCTCCCTACTGCCCGGAGTGCGGTATTCCCGGTGAAGCAGCCGATGCTGCCGGGATCGCCGGGCACATTACGAATAGTTTCTCCGATCAGGTGGTCCAGATCCTGGCGCCGCTCATCCGCAAGCGCAAGGGACATCATCGGGAAATCATCGCCAGAGCGGGCAAGCTCGGCTTTAGCCGGTTGCGCATCGATGGGGAGCTCTTTGGCACCGCGGAAGCGCCTCCTCTGAGCCGTTACGGAGTTCACGATCTGGAGGCCCTGGTGGCGGAAAGGACGCCGCGTCCCGGCAAAGAGGAATCCATCCTGCCGGAGGTGGCCCGGGCCCTGCAATTCGGAGGCGGCACCGTGCTGGTCGCAGTCCCGGAAAGACAGGCGGAGCGGTTTTATTCCACCCACCTGGCCTGTCCACAGTGCGGCACCGGGCTGCCGGCGGCGGATCCCCGGCTCTTCACCTGGAGCCAGAAGTTTGGCGCGTGCCCTGTCTGTGAAGGTACGGGCCGGGCACCGGACTGGGAGGAAGAAGCGGAAGGCGAGCCTCCCCCTTGCCCGGCCTGTGGCGGGACAAGGCTGCGGCCCGAAGCCCTCTCTTTCCGGATTCAGGACCGCAATATCGGTGAGATCGCCCGTCTGCCCCTCCGGGAGGCCGGGCAATGGGTGCAGGGCCTGGGATTGCCGGGACAGGCGGTCGGACGGCGGATTATTCCCGAATTGCTCCACCGCCTGGCCCTCCTGGAGACGCTCGGGGTGGGGTACCTGAGTATGGACCGGGCGACCAATACCCTTTCCACCGGCGAGGCCCAGCGGGTCCGCATCGCTGCGGAACTGACTTCCAACCTGCACGGCGTCTGCTACGTCCTCGATGAACCGACCGTGGGGCTCCATCCCCGGGATGTGCAGGCGCTCCTGACGGCCCTGAAGGGGTTGCGCGACCGGGGCAACACGGTCGTGGTCGTGGAGCATCAGGAAGCGGTCATCCTGGCCGCTGACCAGGTGTTGGATCTGGGTCCGGGCGCCGGACGGGAAGGCGGCCGCATCGTCATGACGGGAAAGCCGGCTGCGGTCGCGCGCTCCCGGAAATCCGTGACCGGGAAATGGCTTGCCGCCGGGGCCGAAGCACCCGGTGGTAAAAGAAGATCCCTGCAAGGCTGTGCCCTGCTGACCCTGGAAGGCGCCCGTCTCCATAATCTGCAAGATCTGACGGTGGCCTTCCCCCTGGGACGGCTGATCTGCGTGACTGGTGTGAGCGGCTCCGGGAAATCAACGCTCGTCCGTGATGTCCTGTGCCGCGCCCTGAAAGCCAAACTGGCGCGCCGGCCCTTGCCGCCGGTGCTCACGGAACTGCGGGGCTGGGAAAGGATCAGCCATGTGAAGGAGGTCGATGAAGCCCCGATCGGCCGCACGCCGCGGTCGGTCCCGGCTACCTATGTCGGCGTGATGAATTTCCTGCGCGCCATCTTTGCCGGTCTGCCCGATGCCCGGGCCCGGGGCTACTCCCCGAGCCGGTTTTCCTTTAATGTCGCCGCCGGCCGCTGCCCGGAATGCCAAGGCCACGGGCGCCACCGGGTGCAGATGCCGCTCCTGCCGGTGGTCTTTGTCCCTTGCGAGGCCTGCGGCGGCGCACGCTACAATCCCGATACCTTGGCCGTAACTTACAAGGGAAAGACGATCTCTGACGTGCTCGCGATGACGGTGGACGAGGCCCGGGGATTCTTCAGCGTCTTTCCCCCGGTGCACCGCTCTTTGCAGTTCCTCGCGGAGATTGGCCTCGGCTACATGCGGCTCGGGCAGCCGAGCACGGATTTGTCCGGTGGCGAAGCGCAGCGGACGAAGCTGGCCGCGGAGCTGGCCCTGTCCGGTGCCGGCCGCTCCTTCTATCTTCTCGATGAACCCACGACGGGTTTGCATATGGCCGATGTGGCCAAGCTCATCACCGTCCTGGACCGCCTGGTGGACAGGGGCGATACGGTGGTCGTCATCGAACATGACCTGGCTGTGCTCGCGGCCGCCGATTGCCTCATCGACCTGGGGCCGGAGGGCGGCCGGGCAGGGGGCAGGGTCATGGCCTGGGGAAGCCCGGAAGAGGTGGCTCTCCGGACGGATTCACGGACGGCGCCTTATCTCCGGGAATACCTGGCCCGGCGCCGAAAGAAGAAAACACTGACCCATGAGGAGGCTAAATCATGACTGTGGAATTAGGGCTGTTGTTACTGGAATCGCTGCTGCTCGTGGTTACCATCATCCTGCTGATTTATAATATCCATGAAGGACGGCAGCGGGAGAACCTGCTTAAGGAAGTCGGCCGGGCGACCAAGGTCCTTACCCGGCAGGAATTCTTCCTTTCCCTTCTGGATGCCATGGTCGAGGCAAGACGGGAGATCATCGGTTGCGTGACCGGCCGGCCCCCGGCGCGCGATGATCTCAAAATGACCCTGCATATTGTGGACACGATCGCGAAGATGACGGGCAAGGGGGTGCGCATCAAGTACCTGCTGCCGAAATATCCCGACCGTTTAGCAATCGGCATCCAGTATACGAAGGCGGGAGCCGAGGTGCTCTTCAGCAGTTGCCTCATGGTCCACAATATCCGGTTCAGCGTCATGGACGAGCGCATTGTGGTCATCGGCATACCTGAAAGCGCCGGGGAAAGGGAAGCAACCAAAAAAGGCTATAAGATACCCTCCGAGGGGCTCGCTTTGGTCCTGAAGGATTATTTCAATTCCTGCGAAAAGCAGACGACTCTGCAAGAGTACGTGCGGGAGGTAATCGCCCAGACCGGGGCGACCACGGCCCACCTGGCCCAGGAATTCCACCTGGATGAAGAAGATCTGCGGAAAATTATGCTATAGACGGCGATCATTGACATTTGCCGGCCCAGTAGATAGCATACATACTGTTTGTGTACCCGGAATAAATTACCACAAGATATGGTGGCTTCCGGGGGTATCCCAAAATATTTTTCTTGACAAGGCAGGAGTTATTTTATAGCTATAAGCCAGTGTCAAGGGGGGGGTAAAATATCTATCAATTATTATCACTAGTTAACCACAAGAGGGTTTTTCGCAGGTCCATCGGTGCTAAGAACAATAAATTTTTTCTTGACAAGGTAGAAGTTATTATATAGCTACAAAGCAATGGTAAAAAGGGCCAAAAGATTGCCAGAAGCGTGAAAAACCTGCGCCGTTATAGGCCATGGGCAGCAAAGATATGCAGAGGGGAAAAAAATGAGGTACGCAGAGACAGGGTTTAATTTAGAAATTGATCTATCACGGGGAAACATAGAGAGGGTGGAAACCGACCCAAGACTGACGGAACTTTATCTTGGGGGGTTAGGTACTAACGCCAAGATATTATGGGATAGGGTTTCCCCGGAAACCGAACCCTTTTCTCCCGATAATCTCCTGATCTTCAGCACCGGTCTTTTATGCGGCACACCGGCGCCCGGCGCCAATCGTACCATTGTTACCACCTACTCTCCCCAGACTTTGTTGATGGGATACTCCATGATGGGGGGATTTTTTGCCCCGGAATTGAAGTATGCCGGTTATGACAAAATAATCTTTCGCGGCAAATCCCCCAAGCTGATTTATCTATGGATCCACAATGACAAAGTGGAAATTCGCGATGCTGCGCATTTGCAGGGCAGGGGCGCTGTGGAAACTCAGGAACTCATCCGGCGGGAGCTGAACCAGCCGAACGCCCAGGTGGCGGCGATCGGCCTGGCTGGTGAAAACAGGGTCTATACGGCTTCCATCGAGCAGGGCCGGTCCAGTTGCAGCCGCCTCGGCATCGGCGCCGTGATGGGAGACAAAAGGATCAAGGCCATCGCCGTGCGGGGCACAAAGGACGTCAACCTGGCCCGGCCGGAGGAATTCATCGAACTTTGCAACGATGTGCTGAAATACATAAAAGACCGGGAAGATAAGCCCATTCCCGGCGTCATGCCCATTTTAGCCGGCCTTGGGTCACCCCAGGAGATGAAGCACGTCGATGAGAAGTGGCACACGGAAAATTTCTCCTGGGGAAACTCCCGGGTGCGGAGAAAGGATTTCTGGACCAAGGAAGTGGAAGACAAGTGGCGGGAGACCCAGTTAAAGGCCCGGACGAGGTTGATAAGCTGCTACAACTGTCCGATGAAATGCGGGGCCATCATTTCCCTCGAGGGCATGTCCACCTACATGATGAAATGCTTCACGAAACTTACCTATACCATGGCGGCGTTCGTCGACGACCTGGATTTCGGCTTTAGAATCGCGCAGCGCGCTACGGAGTACGGGGTGGACGGATTCTCCACGCCGCAGATCATGGCCTTCGCCTTTGAGCTCAAGGAAGCCGGCATTTTGACGGACGCGGACTTTGCCGGGTGCCCGGAGGACAACGAGGGGAAATTCTACTGGCTCCTGGACAGAATCGTGCGGCGGGAAGGGATCGGCGATGTTTTGGCCAACGGTACGCATTGGGCGGCCCAGCAGATCGGTAAGGGCGCGGAAGCCTATGCCCATAATAATATTAAGAAGCATGAGCAGCTGCCTCTCAAGCTGGGAATGCTGAATCCCGTTTATTTCCTCATGTATTGTACGGGCGAGAAGGCAAACATTACCCAGATTGAAGGGCAGTTCCCCCAGGCGCCTTTCCCCACGATGGAGGAGAGGGAAGACTTTGTCAAGGATTGGGTCCATGTTCCCGAGGAGAAGTTCAAGCAATATCTGCTGGACTGGGAGATGCGCGGCGAACGCTCCAATCCCACTTACCCGACGGTGGACATGTCCGTGGACATTGTGGACTGGCAGGAGAAGATGCACTACATCGATGATGCCCTCGGGGTGTGCGCCGGTTTGTCATCCTTCCCCCTGAAGCCGCCCTATCATATCCACAATTACCCGCATTTCATCTCCTCGGCAACGGGCATCGAGATGGATGAAGCCAGGCTCACGGAAGTATATAACAGGAACCGCAATCTGATGAGAGCCATCAATATCAGAAGAGGCCTGAAGAGGGAGGATGAAAAGCCGCCCGAGGACCACTGGAGGAAAAGATTTCCCGAGCTTGAAGAAAAGCTCTTGGATGCGTACTACAAATTTAAGGGGTGGAATAAGGATGGTATTCCTACAAAGGAGACCCTGCAGAAATTAAATTTGGGTTACGTCGCCGAAGACTTAGAGCAGAGAGGGATAATAAACAATGAGTGATGTGAAGAAAAAAATCAAGAACATCAAGATCGATCTTGATAAATGCAACGGTTGCCGGGCCTGTGAGATGATCTGTTCCGCCTTTCACGCGAACCCGAAATATAGCAGCAATAATCCGGCCAGGTCCCGTATCCGGCTGGTTCGTGATCCCATCAGGGATGTCTATCTGCCCGTCTACGCGGGTGAGTACGCCAGCGCCGAATGCATGGGCCGGGACAAATATGTGATTGACGGAAAGGAATACGGCGAGTGCAGTTTCTGCCGGGCCTCCTGCCCCTCCCGGGACGCCTTCAAAGAACCAGATTCCGGACTGCCTCTCAAATGCGATATGTGTGAAGACCTGCCGCCGGGGGAAAAACCCCTCTGTGTTCAGGTGTGCCTTAATGAGGCCCTGATTTACGAAGAACGGGAGGAGGAAGCAGCGGAAGCGGAGAAGCCGGAAGATGTGGAGATTGGCTTGTCCTCTTTGGCAGACAAATACGGATTGCAGACGGTAATGGAGACCCTGGCCCGCCTGTCCAAGAAGGAATAAAATGACAATGCTTGTGCAGCGAAAGAGGCGAGCAGCGATCAGCCTATGGATCTGACAGAATTCGCACCGGAGATGGTCTGTGATCGCTTTTCCGACGAGGGCTGGATCAGGACCGTGACCCGCGTGCCTGGCGAGATGCAGCTTACCATCTATGTGAATCATCAGGAACTGGTCACGATCCTGTGCACGCCCCTCAAGCTGAATTGCCTGGTCTTCGGGTTTCTGTATGCGGGGGGGATTATCTCCGGCATGGGCGACGTGGCGAGCATGCGGCTCTGCGAGGAGGAAGCGCTGGCCGATGTGATGCTGGTGAACTCGGAGTATCAATTGCCCACGAAGCGGACCCTCACCTCGGGCTGCGGTGGCGGCGCCGCTTTCAAAACTCAGGGGCAGAGGGTTGATTCCGCTCTGGCGGTGACGCCCGGGGAAGTGCTGTCCCTGATGAAGCAGCTCTTGGAAAAGATGGAACTCTACCGGCTGAGCGGCGGCGTGCATGCCTCGGCTCTGGCCGATAGGGGGAGCCTGCTCGTCCTGGCTGAGGATATCGGACGGCATAATACCTTCGATAAGATCCAGGGAGAATGCCTCTTGCGGGGACTGGCCACGAAAGATCGGCTGCTGCTGTCCACGGGCCGCGTTTCCTCCGAGATGTTGCTCAGAGCAGCCGAAATGCAGGTTCCGGTGGCTGTTTCGCGGACCTCGCCGACGGAGCGTTCCGTGGCGCTGGCCCGGGAGTTGGGCATCGCCCTGGTGGGTTATGTCCGGGGCAGCCGCCTGGCGGTTTACTCCCACCCGGAGCGACTTGGCCGCTCCAATGATGAAGAACAGCTGGCCCGGCCGAACATTGACCAGCGGGCCACGGCAAACTGACGACTGCACGGAAAGTCGTCGCCGGGAGAAATCCGGGACCCAGGGAGACGATAAGGAAACAGTAGTACTGGATTCCGGCCGAAGTTTACCCTCCCGTAGGCAGGGCCGGAATAAGGAAAGAGGAAAAAAGTGGAAAAAGAAAAAAATCAACAACTCTCAAAAAGTATCGCGGAAGGTAATTTGGGCGACGTGATGGTGGTCGGCGGAGGCATCTCCGGCGTCCAGGCCTCGCTTGATCTGGCGAATGCAGGTTTCAAGGTCTATCTCGTGGAGAAGGCTCCCAGCATCGGCGGCCATATGGCCCAGCTCGATAAAACCTTCCCGACCAACGACTGCTCGATTTGAATACTCGCACCGAAACTGGTCGAGGTCGGCCGGCATCCGAACATAGAGGTACTGAGCTACACGGAAGTTGACAGCGTCAGCGGAGACGCAGGGAACTTCAAGGTAGCCCTTACGAGAAAACCCCGCTACATTAGAGAAGATAAGTGCACGGGCTGCAACACGTGCGTAGAATACTGCCCGGTCAAGTATCCCGATGTCTACAACCAGGAGATCTCGCAGAACAAGGCGGTCCACATCTACTTTGCTCAGGCAATCCCCCTGGTCACCTACATTGACGAGAGTTGCCTCTATCTCAAAGAAAAGAAGTGCCGCATATGCGAAGCCGTATGTAAAAATAAGGCCATAGATTTCACGCAAGAGCCGGAAAAGAGAGAAATAAATGTGGGGGCCGTCGTCTTGTCTCAGGGTATCGAGCCCTATGATCCTCACCTCATACAAGAGTACCGCTACGGACAATACGAGAACGTAGTAACCGGCATTGACTATGAGCGGCTGTTGTGCTCCACCGGGCCGTTCGGAGGCGAAGTGCTGCGCACTTCGGATATGAAGCATCCGAAAAAATTGGCATGGATTTCCTGCGTCGGATCCAGACAGGCCGTCCCCGGCGGCAACAGCTATTGTTCGGGAGTATGCTGCACCTATGCGCAGAAACATGTGATTTTAACAAAAGAGCATGACGCGGATGCCGAGTGTACCATATTCCATAACGACGTCCGTTCCTTCGGAAAAGATTTTGAGCGATTTTATCAAAGGGCGGAGAGCCTTCCCGGCGTTCGGTTTATCAGGAGCTATGTAACGATACAGAAAGAGATCCCGGGAAGTAAGAATGTCGTCATCAGATATTTCACTCCCGATGGGGAAGTAAAAGAAGAAGAATTCGATATGGTAGTACTCAGCGTCGGACTGACCCCTCCTCTCGGGGTAAAGGACATTGCACAGACATACGGCATTGAACTTGAATCTCATGGTTTTGTAAAACTTAACCCCGTCAATCCTATGGAGACCACCAGGCCAGGCGTATTTGTAAGCGGAGGCTTACAGGGCCCGATAGATATCCCGGAATCGGTAATCAGCGCAAGCGGTGCCGGCTCCCAGGCCGGGGAACTCCTTGATTCCCGCCGGGGGAATCTTTCCGTGGAACGGGTCTATCCGCTGGAGCGGGATGCCTCAGGGGAGGAACCGAAGATCGGTGTCTTCGTATGCCATTGCGGCGCCAATATCGGGAGGATCGTCAATGTTCCCTCCGCCGTTGAATATGCCCGGACCTTGCCCAACGTTGTCTATGCCACGGAGCAGCTCTTTTCCTGCGCCACGAATTCCGCTCAGCAGATTACGGACCTGGCAAAGGAAAAGGGGCTCAATCGCGTGGTCATCGCCGCCTGCAGCCCCCGGACCTTGGAACCGCTGTTCCGGGATACCCTGAGGGAGGCGGGCATCAATCAATATTTCTGCGAAATGGCAAACATCCGGGAACAGTGCTCCTGGGTCCACGCGAAGGAAAAGGAAGAGGCCACCGCCAAGGCGAAGGACATCATCCGGATGTCGGTAGCGCGGGCCTGTAGGCTGGAGCCCCTGCAGGAGTTTGACCTGCCGGTAAACAAGGCGGCGCTCGTGGTGGGCGGAGGCATTGCGGGCATGAACTGCGCTCTTTCCATAGCCAATCAGGGACATGAGGTTTACCTGATCGAAAAAGAAACGGAGCTCGGAGGGATGGCGCGAAGAATCCATTCCACACTGGAGGGACTCGATGTCCAGGCCTATGTGCGTGATCTTGAAAGCACGATTTATAAAAACCCGTTAGTGCACGTATATACGAATGCGACCATTACCAATGCTACCGGTTATGTAGGAAACTTCGTCACCGCAATCAACTCGGACAGAGGGACTGCCGAGATAAAACACGGCGCGGCGGTCATCGCCATCGGTCTCGATATGTATACGCCTACGGAATATCTCCATGGGCAGGATGAGAGAGTAATGACTAACCTGGAATTGGAAGACAGGATAGCCAAGAGAGATGAATCGGTACTGGGCGCTCGGAATCTGGTAATGATACAATGCGTAGGATGCAGAAATGAAGAGAGAAATTACTGCAGCAGGGTATGCTGCAGCGAGTCGGTAAAGAACGCCCTTGAGCTTAAAGCGATACATCCCGAGATGAATATCTATATTTTATTCAGAGATGTGAGAACGTATGGATTTATCGAGGATTATTATCGGGAAGCACGAGGTAAGAAGGTACGATTCATCCGCTACGAACCGGATGATCCACCGGTGGTGAATGTTGTCGAAAAGAACGGCAAGAGTATTCTTAAGATTGTCGTAACAGATGAAACCTTAAACAGGAAGGTAGCCATAGATGCCGATGTGCTTGCTCTGGCTGCTGCCGTTGTTCCCTCGTCAGCAACAAAGGAAATAGCGAACTTATTCAAGGTAACGTTAAGCCCTGATGGGTTCTACAAAGAAGCCCATGTGAAATTAAGACCGGTTGAGTTTGCTACGGACGGAGTCTATCTTTGCGGAATGGCCCACTATCCCAAGTTTATACAGGAAAGCATTAACCAGGCATATGGAGCAGCGGGCAGGGTATTGACGCTTCTCTCGCACGATAGTGTCGTGGCTTCCGGTTCTGTTTGTGTAGTGGATGAGAAGAAGTGTATGGGGTGCGGGGCATGTGTGGCCGTCTGCACCTACGGAGCCCTTCAGCTTCAGGATACAAAACAAGGCAAAAAAGTAGTGGTTAATCCTGTCCTCTGTAAAGGGGACGGTCTCTGTAACGCAAAGTGTCCGACAAGGGCTATAACGCTCAAGCATTATACCGATGATCAAATAGTAAGTGAAATCGATGCGTTGGCTTCCGAGGAAGAGATCGAACAACAAATCGATGCGGCTGTCAATGAATAAAGGAGGTGGAAACGATGAGCGCAAGTCTTGAATTTAAACCAAAAGTACTTGGTTTCGCATGCAACTGGTGAGCTTACGGCGCTGCTGACCTGGCTGGAGTTTCCAGACTGCAATATGCACCAGAAATGAGACTTATTCGCGTCATGTGTTCCGGGAGAGTGGACATGGCACATGTGCTCAGAGCCTTCTCGAAAGGAATAGACGGGGTATTTATCGGCGCGTGCCATTTACAGGAATGTAATTATACGACCCACGGTAATTACGAAGCGCTGAACATGGTGCTTTTATTGAAAAAAATAATGGAGCGCATCGGGCTTGACCCTCAAAGACTGCGCATAGCGTTTATGTCCGGCGCTGAAGCAAATGTCTTCGTCGAATCTTCAAATAGTTTTATAAAGAAGATAAAAGAGCTGGGGCCCATAGGCAAAAAAGAGGGCATCAGCAAAGAAGCACTCAAGGTACTACTCGAACACGCGGCGAAACTGGTCCCCTACATTAAGATCGTAAAGAATGAAAAGCTGGGGACCCGTCTTACAAAACAGGAGCAATATGACAGCTTTTTCACCAAAGAAGAGATCGATCAATTATTTGATGAAATGTTTTCGTACTACATTGATCCTGAGAAGTGTCAGGCGTGTATGATCTGTGCGAGAAGATGCCCCGTGGATGCGGTGATAAGCGCCAAGGGCCAGGTTCATATTGTCGATCAAGATAAATGCATACGCTGCGGCAGCTGCTTTAAAGCCTGCCCTGCTCAATTTAGTGCAATAGCGAAGATTACCGGGGACGTTCCGGCACCGCCACCCGAAGGCCAACGGGCCATCATCAAAAAGGGTAAAGAAAAAGAGGTTGCCTAAGCTATGACAGAGCCGATACAGATAGACGAAAAGGGCGCGAGGCTCAGTGATGCCGTTGCAGCGGCGGGTGGAATAGATGTGAGCCACTGCTACCAGTGCGGCAAATGCTCCACGGGCTGCCCGCTTGCGCATGAGATGGATCTGAAGCCTACCCAGCTTATGCACGCAATTCAATTAGGGCTCAAAGACGTTGTTTACAACAGTAAAACCATGTGGCTTTGTGCCTCCTGTCATACCTGCAGTGCACACTGTCCCCAGGATGTGGATATTGCCGAGGTCATGGACACGGTAAAGATCATGATGATGCGCGAGAAAAAAACACCGAAGGTGCCGGAGGTACTCAAGCTGAGCAAGTGTTTTGTCCAGAACCTGAAGTGGTTTGGGCGTATGTATGAAATGGGCCTGGTTGGCATGCTGAAGCTGCGCACAGGGAAGTTCACCCAGGACATGGAGATGGGAATGAAGATGCTCAAAAAAGGCAAGTTTAATCTTCTTCCCCGATTCACCGGCGCCAGGGCTGTGCGTAAAATAATCAAGCGAGTTAGAAAATTGGAGATGTCATGAAATACGCATACTATCCCGGGTGCTCCCTCCATTCAACGGCGCGGGAATTTGACAAATCATTCCGAGCGGTTTGCAAGATACTGGGCGTTGAACTGGTTGAAATCGAGAATTGGGTTTGTTGCGGTGCAGCCGGGGCGCATGGCGTGTCTAAGCTCTTGGCAACTGCATTACCGATGACCAGTCTGGCGCTTCTGGCTGAGATGGGGATGGATGAAGTCATCGTCCCCTGTGCAGAGTGCTTCAACAAGCTCAAAACGGCTCAGCATAGCGTGAAGGCCGATAAAAAACTCAGAAGGGATGTGGTGAAAGCAATCCACAAGGATTGCAACGAGGAGGCAAAGGTTATCCATCCGCTGACGATTTTTGCCGAGGAGCCGCTGATTTCCAAGATTCCCACCTTGGTAAAACGTGATCTTTCCGGACTCAAAGTGGTATCCTACTATGGGTGCCTTTTAACCCGTCCCCCGAAGATAACTCAGTTCGATATTGCCGAGAATCCGGTGAGTATGGACAAGGTATTAAAAGCTATCGGCATTACCTCTCTGGACTGGTCTCATAAGACTATTTGCTGCGGCGGTTCCTTTGCTCTTTCCAAACCGGACCTTGCGGTGAATTTGAGCCACAAGATCATAGAGGACGCCAAAGCTGTAGGGGCGGATGCGATTGCAGCGGCATGCCCTATGTGTCATGCAAACCTTGATACCCGTCAGTGCGACATGGAAAAAGCATTTGGCACCCATCCTCAGATGCCCATTCTGTATATTACACAACTTATGGGTTACAGCTTTGGCCTTTCTCCGGAGGAACTTTTGCTTGATAAACATCTCACCGATGCAGAAAGCATATTGAAGAAGGTCACCAAGCCAGGTGAGGCTGCTTTAAGCGTAGCCAACGAAGTGAAGTAGAACCACACCACAAGGAATATTACCCCCCCTCTCTGGATAAGGGAAGGGGGTTCAGAATATCTTTCGCAGGCAAAAATATTCAATTCTCCCTTGCAGGCTGTTTAAAAATGGCCAGATGCAAGGCCCCCGCGGCGGATCGGCAGGCGATTCTCGATTCCCTTCAGGAAAAACTCAAAAGCAATCCGAAATCCCTGGTGGGAAACAAAGGCTACCGGAAGTACCTGAAGCTGGATCGCAGGTTGGGTAAGGCCGGCCACTGTTTCGAGTGGGTAGAAGATGAACGGCTTGACTTTTGGCAATCCATGCCATAAAAATCCTGCAAATCTCCTGCTTTTCGATTTCCCTTTGGCACGGGCGGCCGGGAGATTTGAGAACATCGGTCTCGGTATCGCTATCGGGATCGGTATCGAAAGAGAATATGAGTCGATAGCGATCCCGAGACCGATTGCGACCCCGAGAGGGATTGACTCCCATAAAGGCACACTCATGAGTGGTTCCCTGCTGGCTTTGCTTTCCTCCATATGTTTCGCCGCCTGCAATATCTGCACCCGCCGGGGGGTGATGCGGATCAAGGATGCGGCGCTGGGGGGATACATCTCCGTATTTGTCGCTCCGCCCCTTTTTCTGCTCGTAGCCATGGCGCTGGACGATCTGCGGGCCATCGCGGCCTTCTCCAAAGAAGGGTATTTATGGCTGGGGGTCGCGGGCATCATTCACTTTGTCCTGGGCCGTTCCTCCAATTTTTGGTCCTTTAAATACCTGGGGGCCAACATGGCCTCGGTCTTCTCGGCACTGCAACTCGTCTACACGATCTTTCTGGGTTTCTTCCTCCTGGGGGAACAGATTACCGGCAACATGATCCTGGGGTCCCTGCTCATTATGGTCGGGCCGGCCCTGCTGGCCTGGCCGCAAGGTGACAGCCACACAGCAAGGGGAGACCAGGATGACGGCAAGCCCCGCTTGTCCCGGCCGGGGGTTATGGCGGCGCTCCTGGCCGGGGTCTTCTTCGGCATCAGTCCCTTCTTCATCAAAAGGGGACTCGCGGAAGGCGGTTCCGCCCTGGCCGGGGCCTTTATCTCCTACTCCAGCGCTTCGTTCATCCTCGGGCTCTCCATGATCAATACGGTGAGAAGAACGGAGATAATCCGGATGGAGACTAAAGCTCTCCTCTGGTTTGTTGCCTCCGGCCTCTTTGTGGCCTTGGCCCAGCTCTTGCGCTACAGTGCCCTCAAAAGCGACCCGATCAGTGTCGTGGGCCCGCTCATTGCTACCACGCCCGTCTTTCTCCTGGCCTTTTCCTTTATCATGAACAGAAAGGTGGAGTCCTTCCGGATGAACGTCATCCTCGGGGCTCTCCTGGTGGTCTTGGGGGCCGCCCTGGTTTACCGCTAGGCGGCACTTTCTTGCCTCGGTCGGACTTTTTCCGCCTTTTTCTCTTGACAGGCTCCTGCCATTTTCCTACACTTCCCCGCTGTAGCACCGCTTTTTCAGAAACGCAGCAATCGAGGAGGGAAACATGCAGAAAAAACTATTCTTTACGTTCGGTGGCATTTTGCTGATATTATTATGGATTCAGGGACTTGCCCAGGCCGCACCGTCTTTTTTCGAGGGCAAAACGGTCCGCATCATCGTGGGATACTCGGCGGGCGGCGGTTTTGATATAAATTCCCGGATCATCGCCCGGCACATAGGAAAATACCTGCCCGGACGTCCCACCGTCATCGTCGAGAACATGACCGGCGCCGGGGGGCTGATCCTGGCAAATCACCTCTATAAGGTGGCGAAACCCGACGGTCTCACCATCGGGCACTTCATCGGCTACCTTGTTTTCAACCAGGTCCTCGGGGAGCCGGGCATCGAATTCGATGCGGGGAAATTCGTCTACCTTGGAGCCGCCATGCAGGAGCACGCCGTCATCGCCTTGTCCAAGGCAAGCGGCATCACCACCGTGGACAAGTGGCTGACCGCGAAGACTCCCGTCAAACTGGGCGGTGTGGCGCCAGGCAACTCGGTGGACAACAATACCCGGATCATCAAGGCGGCCCTGGGGCTCCCCATCCAGCTTGTCTCGGGATACAAAGGGACATCCGATATCCGTTTGGCTGTGGAAAACGGCGAGTTGGCCGGCGTCGCCTACGGTTGGGATTCGATGAAATCCAGCTGGCAGAAGGCCATTGAACGTGGGGACATTGTCCCGGTTGTCCAGGCCGCGGCGCAACCTTTCCCGGACATCCCCAAGGTCCCGCTGGCCATTTCCTATGCGAAAAACGATGAAGCGCGCAAACTCATCGAGATCGGTCTCCACAGCAGCAGCATCTTTTCCCGCCCCTTCGCCCTTCCTCCGGGCACTCCCAAAGACCGGGTGCAGATCCTGCGGAAGGCCTTCCAGGATACCATGAAGGATAAGGAATTTCTGGCGGAGATGGCGAAGGCGAATATGGGTCTCGAACCTGTGACGGGCGAGGAACTGGAAAAGCATATCCTCGGGGTCTATAAACTGGAGCCGGCTTTTTTGGCAAAACTGAAAACCATCATGTTTAAATAGCATTAAGGAGGAAGCATGTCCGCATTTATGAGAAGTAACCGAACCTCAACCATGCTGAAATTACTGCTGTTCCGGGGATTGATAGCCCTGTGCCTCTGCCTGTGGCTTTCTTCGCCGCTGGCGGCTGCGGAGCAAATGCGCTTCCCGAACCGGGCCGTCAAGGTCATGGTGCCCGCCGGCGCCGGTGGCAGCCTGGGCCAGGAGAGCAGGGCGATAGCCCCCTATCTGGAGAAACAATTAGGGGTGCCGATCGTGCTTGAGTATGTGACGGGCGCCGAAGGGATGATCGCCTACAACAAGTTTTACCGTGAAAAACCGGACGGCTACAGTCTTTTATGCTTCAATTTGACTTCGGCCCTCTCCCTCGAACTGACCCGGGAGCAGGCCAAGTATAAACTCAAGGATCTGGCGCTCGTGGCTGGTCAGAATATCAAAACCCACGTCCTCGTGGTCCATCCCGAGAAATGGAAGACCTTCGAGGAATTTCTGAAGGAAGCCAAACAAAGGAATGTCAGCTTGGCGGCAACAGGCGGCTCGGCGGACTTGCAGGGGCGCCTGCTGGAATCATCCACGGGCATCAAATTCAATTGGGTGCCCTATGCTTCCGCTGCCGAGGGCATGGCAGCCGTGGCGGGCAAACACGTGGAAGCCCTCCTCACCTTTGCTATCACGCCCCGGCCGATGATCCAAGCCGGACGCCTGAGGGGGTTGGCCGTTTTTTCTCCGAAACCGGAGCCCACGCTGCCCGACGTCCCGACCTACAAGGCCCTGGGACATGAAGAAATTCCGCCGCTCATGGTCTATGGGATTTTCGCGGCGCCGCCCGGGACCCCGGCCCCGGTGGTCAAGGTGCTGGAAAAGGCCGTGAAAAATGCCTGTGCCGATCGGGAATTCAACAAGATGGCTGAAAAAATCGGTCTGGTCGTGGATTATCGCTCCACAGCCGAGCTCATCAAACTCACGGCGCAAAATTATGAGCTGTTGACTAAGTACAGGCAGTTCCTCAAGTAATTGGAGAAGTTATGCTAAGAATCGGTGTCGATGTGGGGGGGACTTTCACGGATATTACGACCGTTGATGAAGAAACAGGAGCGGTCTCCTCGGAAAAAGTGCTGACCACCCGGGACCCTTCCCAAGGCGTCCGGGAGGCGATCGGCCAGGTGCAGATCCGTCTGGCCGATGTCAAGGTGTTCGTGCACGGCACGACGGTGGGCATCAACGCCCTGATCCAGGGGAAGGGGCCAAAGACGGGCCTCATCACCACCCGGGGATTCGAAGACGTGGTGGAGATAGGCCGGGCGAACCGACCGGTATTTTTTGATATCTTCTACCAGCGCCCCTTGCCCCTGGCCCCCCGCCGGTGGCGGCTCGGGGTTACGGAACGGGTGGATTTTCGCGGCTCCATCCTCGAACCGGTAAACCTGGAGGAAGTGGCCAAAGCCGTGCAGTTTCTCAAGGACGGGGGAGTCGAATCCATAGCCATTTGTTTTCTAAATAGCTACGCCAACTTTGAAAATGAGGTACGGGTCGCGGACTTCATCCGCCGCGAGTGTCCCGAGATCGAGGTCACCCCCTCTTGCGAGGTCCTGCCCGAGATTCGCGAGTATGAACGGGTGAGCACCACAGTGATCTCCGCCTATCTCAAGCCCGTCGTGCGGATCTACCTGGAACATCTGGAAGAGGTGCTGCGCCGCGAGGGATGCGGCTCCGGCCTCTTCATCATGCAGTCCAACGGCGGCGTGATGACCTCGCAGGTGGCCAAGGTCAGGCCGATCCAGCTCATCGAATCGGGCCCCGTAGGGGGAGCGGTGGCGGCCCAGTACATCGGCAACCTGCTCCAGGCGCCCAATGTGATCGCCCTGGATATGGGAGGCACGACGGCCAAGGGGAACATCATCACGAACGGCACCCTGCCGAGCACCACGGAATATTGGCCGGCGGGCTATATGGCCAAGATGCCCATTGTGGATATCCTGGAGATCGGGATCGGTGGGGGCAGCATCGGCTGGATAGATCCCGAGGGATTTTTCACCGTGGGACCCATGAGCGCCGGCGCCGACCCGGGACCGGTCTGTTACGACCGGGGGGGGCGGGAGCCGACCGTGACGGACGCCAATCTTGTCCTGGGCCGGGTGGAGAACCTGGTGGGAGGAAGGATGTCGCTCAACAGGGAAAAGGCCTGGCAAGCCATCCGGGAGAGGCTGGCCGAACCTCTCCATCTGGAGCCCGTGGCTGCGGCCCAAGGCATCCTGGATATCGCCATTACCAAGATGGCGGAACTGATTCGCACGATGACCATGGCCAAGGGATACGATCCCCGGGACTATATTCTCTGCGTCTTCGGGGGGGCCGGGCCGATGCACGGCGCCTTTGTGGCCGCCCAGATGGGCATCCCCAGGGTGCTGGTGCCGCCGGCCCCGGGAACCTTTTCGGGACTGGGTTTTCTGTGCAGCGACTTCCGGCATGATTTTGTCCAGACTTTCCTGACGGATCTCTCCCGGGCAGATTTCCGGGAGATGGAAACAGGCTTTCACCGCATGGAGAAAGAGGGCACCGCTACCCTGGAGCAGGAGGGATTCCGGGGAGACCGTATCGCCCTGTTGCGCAGCCTGGATATGCGCTATGTGGGACAGGCCCACGAGGTCACCGTTGACCTGGAAGTGCCCGGTGGCATCACTCCGGCCTTACTGCAAGAGGCCTTCCATAAAAAACATGCGGCCATCTACGGGCATGCGGCCAAGGAGGAACCGGTAGAGATAGTCAACCTGAGGGTGAGCGCCCTCGGCAAGGTGGAAAAGATCCTGGCGCGTTATCCGGCGGCCCTGGGCGAGCCCAGAGAGAAGGGGAGGCGGGATGTCTTCTTTTCACAAGCCGAGGGCTGGGTGAATTGTCCCGTATACGACCGCTCCGCCCTGCCCGTGGGTCATCGGTTTCCGGGACCGGCGATCATTGAGGAACATACGTCGACCACTGTCGTGCCGTCGGTTTTTCACTGTTTCATCGACGAATTCACCAATATCATTCTGGAGAGGAGTCACTGACATGGCGAAGTTAGACCCCGTTACCGTGGAAATCATCCGCGACGGTTTACGGTCCGCCACCAAGCGGATGGGAAACACCCTGATCCGCACGGCCTATTCGTCCGTTATCTATGATGGGAAAGATTGTTCGAATGCCATTCTCGACAGTTCCGGCCAACTCCTGACGGTGGATACGGGCGTTCCCCAGCACATCGGTTGTATGCCCTTTGGTCTGAAAGACGTGATCGACGCCTATGGAGACAAGGTGGCGCCCGGGGATATCTTCATCAGCAACAAACCCTATCATACCATCCATCTGCCCGATGTCCTGGTGGCCGCACCCGTTTTCTACCAGGGCCGCTTCATGTTCTACAGCACCACCCGGGCCCACTGGACCGACGTGGGCGGCAGCAACCCGGGAAGCCTTTCGGGAAAGGCCACGGAAATTCATCAGGAGGGCGTCATCATCCCGCCCATCAAACTCTACGACCGGGGCGTGCTCAACGAGGAAGCCCAGGCCCTCATCCTGAACAACGTGCGCATGCCCCAGGAACGGAGCGGGGATATCCGCGCCCAGATTGCCGCCTGTAAGATCGGGGAGCAGGAATGTCTCCGGCTGATGGATAAATATGGTCCCGACACGATCCTCGAAGCCTGCGGGGAACTGATCCGGTCCTCGGAAAAATATCTGCGCCAGAAAATTAAGGAGCTGCCGAAGATCTCCGCCACCTACGAGGATTTTCTCGATGATGACGGCTTCGGCGACACCCCCCTGCGGATCAAGGTCAAGGTGACGATCGGCGAGGGGGAGATCGATATGGATTTCACCGGCACCTCCCCCCAGTGCCGGGGGCCTTACAATTGCGGTTATCCCCTGGCCTGGACGGCGGCGCTCCTGGCGATCAAGATTGCCTTCGATCCCCAAGGCCCCACCAATGCCGGCATCATGAAACCCATTACTCTCCATGTACCCGAGGGGAGCCTCCTCAATGCCAAGTATCCCGCACCCACAGGGGGGGCAACAGATGTGGTGGCCCGGACCGTCGAGGCCATCCTCGGGGCCCTCAGTGCGATCAAACCCGAGGCGGTGCCGGGCTGCGATTTCGGCGCCATCAACCACACCTACATCAGCACCCAAGACAGGAACTCCGACAAACGATACATTTACTATTCCTATCCACCCGGCGGCAACGGGGGGACCTACCGCATGGACGGTCCCGGCGCCATCCGCGGGCCCCAGATGGGGGATGTGGCGCTCCAGTCCATGGAGATGGTGGAGAGCATGCAGCCGCTCAGATTCCAGCGCTTCGGTTTCCACGACAATTCGGGCGGTGCCGGCAAGTTCCGGGGAGGCATGGGGCTCGCGGTGGACGTAGAACTGCTCACCGAGGGAGCGCTTTCCGTGGTCGCCGAACGCGGCAAGATTCCGGCTTTCGGTCTCTTGGGCGGCGATACGGGACTCGCCCAGGACTGGCTTGTTTCCCGGGCGGGAAAGCCCAGGAGCCTCGGGGTTAAAATCGGGGGTTATCCCCTGCAGGAAGGCGACATCGTGCAGGTCCGGGCGGGCGGCGGGGGCGGCTACGGCGATCCCCTGGAGCGGGACCCGGAGTTGGTCCGGCAGGATCTTCTCGACCGGTTAATCACGCCGGCTCATGCCCGGGAGGCCTATGGCGTGGTTTTCCGGAAAGCCGGCCTGGCAGTGGATGGGACGCGGACAGCGTCAAGGAGAAGTGCCTTAAAGGCGGGCCGCGTCTTTTTCCAGGTCGCAGAGGCCGATGGCTCCCTCCCCGGTGATCCCCTCCGGGAGGTCTATCTGCCGGCAGCAAATGGACATTTTAAGGCCGGGGTCCTGGTGGAGCTGCTCAGCAACCGGCAGGCGGCACCCCTGAGAGCCAGGGTGACCTTCTCGGAGGGGCTGGATGGCGACGCGGTGCGCCTCGATGAGGAGACCATGACGATCCTGGGACTGAAACAAGGGGATCTGGTCCGGATACGCCCTTTAAAAAGCAAAATAAACGTTTGACCGTGAGGTGAAAAAATGGAGAAGAGCAATGTTTTTTATCGAGGGGAGCTGAACCGAGCCTATCCGGTGATGACCCGGGGAGAAGGCGTCTACATCTATGATGAGGCCGGAAATAAATACCTCGATGCCCAGGCCGGCATCGCGGTGGTCAACCTTGGCTACGGTGTGCAGGAAATCATCGACGCCATGGCTGGCCAAGCCGGGAAATTACCCTTTTGTTATACCATCCTGTACACCAACGAAGCCCAGGAGGAGCTGGCGCAAAGGCTCACGGCGCTTGCCCCCCCCGGCTTGAACAGGGTCTGGTTTTCCGTGGCCGGCGCGGAAGCCAACGAATGCGCCATGAAGGCAGCCCGTCAATATCACGTGGAAACTGGGAATCCTTCCAAGTACAAGATCCTCTCCCGCTGGCAGAGCTATCACGGCAGCACCCTGGGCACCCTGGGCATCACGGGCAACCAGGTCTGGAGAAAGAACTTCGCCCCCCTGCTGCGCGATGATCCCAAGGTCGCGCCGGTGAACTGTTACCGTTGTCCCTTCGGCAAGACCTATCCCGGCTGCGGTCTGGACTGCGCCCACGATCTGGAGAGGGTGATCAATTTCCTGGGCCATCAGGAAGTGGCCGCCTTCATCGCGGAACCTGTCGTGGCGGGCAGCGCCGGGGCCACCGTGCCGCCGCCGGAATATTTTCCGATCATCCGCTCCATCTGCGACAAACATAATGTGCTTCTCATCCTGGACGAGGTGTTCTGCGGCAACGGCCGCACGGGGAAATTCTGCGCCATCGAGCACTGGGATGTGACCCCCGACATGATCTGCACGGCCAAAGGCGTGGCCGGAGGTTACATTCCCCTGGGCGTAACGATGATTCATGAAAAGATCCATGGAGCCATGGCGCGTGGTTCGGGAAAATTCATCCACGGCCTCACCTTCGGCGGCCATCCCGTAGCCTGTGCCGCCGGGGTCGCCGTCCTCGACTATCTGGAGAAGCACCGTCTGGTGGAGCGGGCCAAAGAGATGGGGGACTACTTCATGGAAAGACTCTCCAGCCTGACGGACAATTGGATGGTGGGCCAGGTGCGGGGCAAAGGCCTGTTGATCGGAATCGAATTTGTGGCCGACCGGGCCAGCAAGGAGCCCTTTGCTCCCAACCAGGGGGTGGCCAGAAAGATCATTGCCGCCGCTTTCCGGAGGGGGCTCCTCGTGCAGATGGGGACGGGCGCTGCCGATGGGGTGCGGGGCGACCACATTCTCATCTGCCCGCCTTTCACGATCAGCAAGTCCGAGGTCGATCAGGTCGTCGATATTCTGGGAGAGGTGATCCAGGAAGTCCAGGCCGAGCTCAAAGACGGCCCGGCATAAAAATCGGGCCAACTTCCCAGCTTAAAGGCAAAAAAAGCTGGGAAGTTGGCCGCTATTTTATTTTGTCACTTTGCCTCCCCCTTCAGCAAAGTCTGATATTTTTCTATCATGGGGTAGTAAGCATCAATCACTTTCCGGAATTCCTTGGCGGGCATCGGCGTCAGCACGACCCTGTTTTTCTTTCCCCAATCGATAAAACCGGGATCCTGGACGATTTTACTGAAAGCGCGTTCCAATACCTGCACAATGGCGGGCGGGGTATTGGGCGGGGCTTCGATGCCGCGATACACGGCGACGGGATCAATATCGAGCCCCAATTCCTTTGGAGAAGGAACATCGGGTAAATAGGGATTACGTTTGTTGCTGCTGCAGATCATCAGGGAGCGCACCTTGCCGGCATCGAGGAGACCTGTCAAGCCCGTGGTGCTGCCCATGGCCGCATCGAGATGCTTGCCTGCCAGGGCCGTATAAGCGGCGGACCCGGCCTCGTAGGGTATCCATTTGACATTGATCCCCAGTTTATCGATCAGCATGAGCCCCGTCAGGTGGTTTGTGCCGCCGATGCCCGGCATCCCGATGGTCAGGGGCCTGCTCTTGGCGGCCTTCAGGAACTCATCGAAGGTTTTCCAGGAGTCGGCAGGAACGGTCAGGTAGCTGTCCATCCGCGACCAAACAAAGACCGGGGTTAGGTCTTTCGTGCGGTAACCCGTTTTGGTCATGTATTCCATGATGATGCTTTTGGGAAAGGAGGAGGTCAGGAGAGAATACCCATCAGGCGTGGTCTTCTGGAATTTCTCGAAGGCTATCCGGCCGCCTGCTCCCGGCTGATCTTCGATAATGACCCGCACGCCCAGATACTTTTCCAGGTACGGGGCGACCCCGCGGGCCTCCATGTCTTCCCCGCCGCCCGCGCTCGAAGTAACGATGATTTTTATCGGTTTCCGGGGATAGTCCGCACTATCGGCCGCGGGCACCAAGAGCAACAAAGTAAGCAGACAGCCGACGGTCAGGGCCAACAGTTGGTGGTAACGCATGTTTCTTTCCATACTAACCTCTCTCTAAATTGATTTAGTAAGTTAGAAATTATTTTTCGCCTTTTTCTGGCAAAAAATAATTTCGTTAACGCACTTATCCCGTTTACCTGTGACCTTTGGTTATCGGGATTAAAGAATGGATAAAAACTCCCTTTTCGCGTGGCGAGTATATGAAGAGTAAGCTTTTGTGTCAATTGAATTTTACTATAAAATCCTGATCTGTCCGCCTTTTACCATCAGCAAAGACTGAGGTTAAGCGGGTCGTCAAGCTTAAAGCTGGGGTAGCTACCTTTATTTATTGAAGTCATCGATTGGGAGAAGTTTGCTTATATAGCAGCTTGCAACCTGTAGTGATTAGGCATGTCCAAGTATATGGAAGTGCTACTGGTAATGACCGCAGCAAGAATGTACTTATTTAAAAAAAGGATTCCATCTCTGCCTGGGCCACAACTAAAAAAAGGATGATTCAAAATATTCTAAAATAAATATTGACAATCTTTGAATGACATGCAATACTCCGAAACAGTCGAGTAAGGGCCGAGAAAAACCCGTGTGCGTCAACACACGGGTTGGCTCGGCAACTTTAACCGGTAGGCGAACCTAGCAAGGGCTAAAGTTACTTCGTCGCTAAACTAAGTATATACTACGAGCCCTCGCCGAGTCAAGCTTGCCACAACATCCCCTTCGGGGAGAAGGAGTAAAGTATGGCAGCAGAAGACAAAGTAACGGTAACAGGGCAGTCAGGGACGAAGTACGATTTTGAGGTTTACCCGTGGGGCACATCGTTTAAGCCGGTCGGAGGGGTATATCTTGTGCTCAAGAAGCAGACGGGGAATTACAGTATTCTGTACATAGGACAGACTGGAGATTTGTCCGAGCGGTTCGACAATCACCATCAGGCCCAGTGCTTCAACCGGAATGGCAAGACACATATTGCTGTCCGCGTTGAAGGATCAGAGCAGAAACGGCTGGCGATTGAAACCGATCTGGTCCACAACTACAAGACGAGCTGTAATCTCCAGTAAAAAGCAGGAAAGGAGCCGGGCACGCAATGAGCTTTAAGAATGTGAGAATAGAAGATTGTGCTGATGTGCGGCCCGGCTTTTCCGCTAAAAGTGCTATTGAAAACGACCCGAAAGGAACCCTCCAAGTCATCACCGCGCAGCACATCGCCAAGGGGGAGGTTTATCGCTATGACAAAGACCACTCGCGCCTTATCATTCCCCCAAAGTTCTACGAGAAATATCTTGTTACGGCTGGTGACATTCTCTTCATGTCGCGCGGCATAAGCAATCACGCCGTACTGATCGAGTCCGTTCCCAATCCGACCATAGCACCGCTGTCTTTCTTCATCATGAGGCCAAAGCAAAATGTCCTTCCGGAGTACCTGGTTTGGTATATCAATCAGGACATGATGAAAGGGAAGCTGAACGAGATACGGAGTGGCGCCGGTACACCAATGATTTCCAGCAAGGAGTTCAGAGAGCTCTCTATCCCGCTGCCGCCTTTGGCCACACAGAAAAAGATTGCGGCACTCTGGCGGTTGCAGATGCATGAGAAGCAATTATTGCAGCAACTGGCGAATGAAACGGAGCGGTTGAATCAGGCCATTGGCAGAGCGCTATTTTTAAACTCAAATCATTCTAAGGGGTGATCACAGATGACAACTCAAATTTCACAGCAAGAAATCAATGACGTTCTCTGGAAGGCTTGCGATAGTTTCCGCGGCACCATTGATGCTATCGATTACAAGGACTACATCCTCACCATGCTTTTCGTAAAGTACATCTCCGATGTATGGCAGGACCATTACGACGAATTCCAAAAACAATTAGGCAGTGACGTGGCGCGGATCAAGCGGAAGATGGAGCGTGAGCGGTTCGTCCTCCCTGAGGAAGGTTCATTTTACTACCTTTACGAAAACCGTGACGCGGCAAATCTTGGAGAATTGATCAACATCGCCCTCGAAAAAATCGAGATGGCCAACAAGGCCAAGCTCACCAACGTTTTCCGCAATATCGACTACAACTCCGAATCCCGGCTGGGCAACACCCGCAAGCGTAACCACATCCTCAAGAACCTACTGGACGACTTCGGCGACCCCCGGCTGAACCTTCGCCCGAGCCGCATCGGCAATCTGGATATCATCGGCGGCGCATACGAATACCTGATCGGCCGTTTTGCTGCCAATGCAGGCAAGAAGGCCGGCGAATTCTATACCCCTCCGGAGGTTTCATTGCTCTTATCTAAACTCCTCGATCCGAAACCGGGAGAGCGCATCTGCGATCCGGCTGCCGGGTCCGGTTCCCTCTTGCTCAAATGCGCCGCTCATGTCCGCAAGGTATACGGCAGTGAAGACTGCGCCCTGTTTGGTCAGGAAGCCATCAGCGGCACCTGGGCGCTGTGCATGATGAACATGTTTCTCCATAACGAGAACAGCCCCCGCATTGAATGGGGTGACACCCTGCTGGAGCCCAAGCTGATTGAAAACGACAAGCTGATGCGGTTTGAGGTGGTCGTGGCAAATCCTCCCTTCTCCCTGGACAAGTGGGGGGCGGACAAGGCCGGTGAAGAAGCCAAACGGTTCAACCGGTGGCACCGGGGGACTCCGCCCAAGAGCAAAGGGGATTACGCCTTCATCTCCCACATGATTGAAACCACGACGCAAGGCACGGGACGGGTCGGCGTGGTCGTACCTCATGGCGTCCTTTTCCGCGGCGGCTCAGAAGGGACCATCCGTAAAGCCTTTATCGAAGAGAACCTGCTCGATGCCGTGATCGGCCTTCCGGCAAACCTGTTTTTCGGCACCGGCATCCCGGCGGCAATCCTTGTGTTCCGCAGAGATCGGGGGGAGCGGACGGATGTGCTCTTCATCGATGCCAGCCGTGAGTTTGGCAGCGGCAAGAATCAGAACCTGATGCGTGAGGATATCGAGGTTGCGAGGATTGTCGAGACCTACCGCTCCAGACAGACCATTGACAAATACGCCTATCTCGCCGGCCGGGAAGAGATCCGGGAAAACGATTACAACCTCAACATCCCCCGCTATGTAGACACCTTCGAGGAAGAGGAAGAGGTGGACATTGCCGCCGTGCAGGAGCGGATTGCCGGCATCGAGCGGGAACTGGTGGAAGTCCGAGACCAGATGGCGGTCTGCCTGAAGGAACTGGGACTATAGCTGAATGGAGGTGAAAGTATGAGCAGTAAAGACATCATCCAGCAGCATCATGTCACCTTTGAAAGTTTGCGTCACAGCGATGAGGAAGGCAATGAGTACTGGCAGGCACGGGAACTTTCCAAAGTCTTGGAATATTCGGAGTACCGTCATTTCCTGCCGGTCATCGAAAAAGCGAAAGAGGCCTGTATCCAAAGCGGAAATCGTGTGGAAGACCATTTCGAGGATATCCTCGAAATGGTCGATATCGGCTCCGGCGCAAAACGTTCCGTACCCGATGTCCGGCTGTCGCGTTACGCCTGCTACCTGATCGTCCAGAACGGTGATCCTTCAAAACCCGTCATCGCCAATGGGCAGACCTACTTTGCCGTGCAGACCCGCCGGCAGGAACTTGCCGACGACGCCCGCTTTGCACAGCTTTCCGAAGACGAGCGCCGCCTCATGCTGCGGGATGAACTGACGCAGCACAACAAGGCGTTGACGGCGGCCGCAAAAGATGCCGGCGTCGAAACGTCGCTTGATTACGCCATTTTTCAGGATCATGGCTATCGGGGGCTCTACGGCGGACTCGGCGCCAGGGATATCCATGCGCGCAAGGGGTTGAAGAAATCTCAGAAGATACTGGACCATATGGGCAGTACGGAACTGGCGGCCAATCTGTTCCGCGCCACGCAGACCGAGGAAAAACTGCGGCGTGATAATGTGAAAGGAAAGCAAAGGGCCAACAAGACCCATCACGAAGTGGGGGCCAAGGTCCGTAAAACCATCGAAGAGCTTGGCGGGACCATGCCGGAAGAGTTGCCGACCCCCGGGAAAAGCATTCCGCAACTGGAGAGGGCTAAGAAGCAAATCGAGGAAAAGTAAAGAGTGAAAAATCAATGAAAGACTGGCAAAAGTTCTGGCCCGGATGGTGGTACGTTTTAAGGAGCTGGTGTTATGATTCCTAATGGATGGCAAAATATTTCTCTTGGAAAAATCATAAGACTCGGTAGCGGGTCTACAAAGCCTGATGACTTGGAAAAGACACCTAGTGAATTAAAGAAAATTCCTGTTTTCGGTGGAAATGGAATTACTGGTTACACATCATCATCAATAACAGATGGTGAAAATATAATAATTGGCAGGGTTGGAGAATATTGTGGATCGGTTCATTATGTGAATGAACCGTGCTGGGTAACAGATAATGCACTTATGACACGTGAGTTTCTAAGTAGTGGAAGTCCGAAATTCTTATCCTATCTGCTAGAATATTTAAATCTTGGTAAACTAAGAAACAAAGGTGGCCAGCCTCTTATCTCGCAACAGCCTATCTACAGTATTCATATTAACTACCCAGAAAAAATTGAGCAGATAGCTATTGCATCTATAATTGAAAAATGGGATCGATCCATTGAACTCACTGCACGCCTGATTGCCACCAAACAAGAACAACGTAAATGGCTCATGCAGCAGCTTTTAACCGGTAACCGACGGCTACCGGGGTTTGCCGGAGAATGGAGAAAAACACATATTGGCGACATTCTAAAAGAAGTCAAAAGACCGGTGAAATGGGATGAAAATCATCTTTATCAACTCATAAGCGTGAGACGACGTTCAGAAGGATTATTTCAAAGAGAACATCTTTATGGATCGCAGATAAAAACAAAAAAAATGAATCTCGCTAAAACCGGCGATTTCTTGATTTCAAAAATGCAGATTGTTCACGGCGCATCTGGCCTTGTAACAGATGAATTTGACGGGATGCATATTTCAGATTCATACATAGCACTACGTTCTAGTACACCAAAAATTTTTGACATCAATTTCTTTAATTGGTTATCAAAGCTACCACTCATGTATCAACACGCACTGTTCTCAAGCTATGGTGTACATATTGAGAAAATGACGTTTAACCTAAAAGATTACCTAGCACGACACATAAAGATTCCACCGACAATTGATGAACAACAGGCGATTGTCAAAGTACTAATTACCTCTGACCACGAAATCAACCTTCTCCGTACTCAACTTGATGCACTGCGTGACCAGAAAAAAGGGCTGATGCAGCAGCTTTTGACCGGCAAGGTGCGGGTGAAGATATGAATCGTCATGTTTTCCTTTTGGAGTATAGAGCATGAACCTCTCCTACCTCGAAGATTTCGATTCCGTCATCCCGGCAATACAGGTTCTTTCCGCCCTGGGGTGGCAATACCTGAGCCGTGAAGAAGCATTGCGGCTGCGCAACGGCAAACAGCACCAGGTGGTGCTGACCGAGGTCCTGCGCCCCTGGCTCGCGGCAAACAACCAAATCGAGGTGAAGGGGGAAACCCATCTTTTCAGCGATGCCAACATCGTCGAGGCGAGCCGGCGGCTGACCGACGAACCTTTCGACGGACTGGTGCGCACCAACGAAAAAATTTACCACCTGCTGACCCTGGGAACCAGCCTGGACCAGACCATCGGCGGCGACCGTAAAGGGCGATCGCTGCATTACATCAACTGGCGGAATCCCGGGCAAAACGTCTATCACGTCACCAACGAGTTTGCCGTAGAACGCAGCCGCTCCCATGAAACGGCCCGGCCCGATCTGGCGCTCTTTGTGAACGGCATCCCCTTTGTGGTTATGGAATGCAAACGGCGGGACAAGGATCGTCAGGCCGGACAAAAGCAAATCGAGACGGCCATCGAGCAGATGATCCGCAATCAGAAGGACGACTACATCCCGCACCTTTTCCAGTTTGCCCAGATGCTGATCGGCACCAGCGTCAATGAAGCCCGTTATGGCACGATCGGTACGCCTCGTAAATATTGGAGCGTTTGGAAGGAGGAGGGTTCGTTTGATCAGGCCGTGCATGCCACAGCCAACACCCGTCTTCCCGCGGAAGTCGAGGCTAAGATATTTGCACCCCTGGAAGAGAAGGACGCCGAAGCCTACCGCAATGCCCGTTGTTACTTCAATGAACTCTGGACGGGAGGGGATCGCCTGCCGACGGTGCAGGACAAAACCCTGTGGGCTCTCCTGCGTCCGGAGCGTTTGCTGGAACTGGCCTATGGCTATATCGTCTTTGATGCCGGGGTGCGAAAAATTGCCCGCTACCAGCAATACTATGCGGTCAAACGCACCATCGAGCGGGTCCTGCCGTTGCGTGAAGGCGTGCGGCAAGGCGGCGTTATCTGGCATACCACCGGCAGCGGCAAGTCGCTGACCATGGTGATGCTGGCCAAGGCCCTGGCGCTTCATCCCGCCATTTCCAGCCCCCGCGTCATCATCGTGACCGACCGTGTAGATCTGGACGACCAGATTTGGCGCACTTTCGGGGCCTGCGGAAAAACAGCCGAAAAAGCCAACACCGGTGAACATCTGGTGCGGCTGATCACCGAAGGCAAAGCCGGCGTCATCACCACGATCATCAACAAGTTTGCCACGGTCAAGGGGAAGCACGGCGTCACCGACACCAATCCAAACATTTTCGTACTGGTGGACGAAAGCCATCGAACCAACTACGGAACCACGGCGGCTCAGATGCGCCGGGTCTTCAGCAATGCCTGTTATCTGGGTTTTACAGGTACACCACTCTTGATGGACGAGAAAAACACGGCTCGCAAGTTTGGCGGCTTCATCCACTCCTATACTATGCGACAAGCGGTGGAAGACGAAGCGGTGGCGCCACTGCTCTACGAAGGCCGCATGGCTCTGCTCACGCAGAACAAGGATGCCATGCAACGCTGGTTTGACCGGGTAACCGCCAATCTCAGCGATGCCCAGAAAGTCGACCTGAAGCGTAAGATGGCCACCAAGGAAGCAGTCAATAAGGCCGAGCAGCGACTGCGGATGATCGCTTACGACATCAGCCGGCACTACCAGGAGAACTTCAAGGGCACCGGCTTCAAAGCACAGCTTGCGGCGGATTCCCGAACCAGTGCCATCCTCTACCGTAAATTTTTCAAGGAATACGGGATGGTAGATTCGGAAGTCGTCATGTCACCCCCTGATACCAGGCAGGAACATGATTCGACCGGGGAAGAGGACGAATCGGTCGTGAATGCCTTCTGGAAAGAGATGATGCAGCGTTTTGGCAAAGAGGAGGAGTATCTCAAACAGCTGATTGCCTCTTTCGGCCGCCCTGACGGGGTAGAAATCATCATTGTCGTGAATAAGCTTCTCACGGGATTCGATGAACCCCTCAATACGGTCCTCTATATCGACAAAGCCCTCAAGGATCATAGCATCCTTCAGGCCATATCCCGAGTCAACCGGATCTGTACGGGCAAGGAATTCGGCTATATCGTGGATTATCGCGGCGTTCTTGGCGAACTGAACGAAGCCATGAATACTTATGATGCCTTGGGAGGCTTTGACCCGGCCGATGTGGACGTGACCGGCGCGATTATCGATACCCATGCCGAGGTAAAGACGCTGCCGCAGAAACACACCAATCTCTGGCACGTTTTCAAGGAGGTCGCCAACAAGCGGGACAATGAGGCGATGGAGCAGCATCTGGCCCCGGAGGATAAGCGGCAAGCGTTTTATGAGGCGTTAACCGCTTTTCAGCAAACTCTTGCCGTGGCTTTGGCGACGGAGCATTTCTACGAGGAGACCCCGCAGGAACGGATTAAGACGTACAAGACTGATCTCAAACGATTCCGGAGCCTGCGCGCTTCGGTGCAGCAGCGATTTGCCGAGACGATCGATTACAGCCAGTACGAAAAACAGATCCGTAAAGTAATGGACAGCCATATCCAGGCTCCGGACGTGGAAGTGGTCACCAACCTTGTCAATATCTTCGACGTCGATGCCTTTGACCATGAAGTGGAACAGCGAATAGGTGCGGCAGCAAAGGCAGACACTATTGCCAATCGGTTGGCTAAAACCATCACCGAGCGGATGGATGAAGACCCCGTATTCTTCAAAAAATTTGCCGATCTGGTTCAAAAGGCTATTGATGATTACCGGAAGGAGCGGATCAGCGATGCCGAATATCTCAGCAAGGTAAAAGAATACATGGCCACAGTCCGGCAGGGGCACGATACGGAAATGCCAAGCGAGTTGGGAAAATACCGCGAAGCTCCCGCCAATTACGGCGTGGTGAGCGAGGTACTGGATAGCTACGGCCTGGATCAGTCCGAGAGAAAAAAGATAGCAAGCAACATGGCGATCGCCATCGAGAAGATCATCGATCCCTTGAAGGGGCGAGATTGGACCGTGCGTGAGGATATTCAGAAGGACATGGCAAATGCCATAGATGATTTTCTGTTTGAGGCGCGTGGGAGGTATGGCGTTAGCCTTAATACTCCGGACATGGACGAAATCATCGAACGCTGCCTTTCCATCGCCAAGAAGCTGGCAGGTGGCTGATGGGTCAGAGCGACAGCATCACCTGGGGAACGATTGAAATCCCCTACCGATATTATTACTCCTGCCGCAAAACCCTGGGCATCAGTGTAAATCCAGATTTATCTGTGACAGTCAAAGCGCCAACCGGCGTAAGTATCGAAAAAATAAGAGAGCTGGTTCATCGGCGCGCGGGGTGGATCGGGAAAGCCTGGAGAGAATTTGAGCAGTATTTGCCGAAACAGCCGGAACGCCGTTATATTGCCGGCGAGACGCATCGGTATTTGGGACGGCAATACCGGCTGAAGATTGAGCAGGGTGATACGGATAGCGTTAAATGTGTGGGCGGTTTTTTCTGGGTGACAATCAAAGGGGACATTTCACCGGAGCGGACAAAGACGTTACTGGAGGATTGGTATCGCCACCACGCCAAAGAGGTTTTTCAAGAACGTTTGGTAGCCTGCCATCAAAGAGTACATCGTGAAGGTATTGCACTTCCAAACCTGCTGGTACGAAAAATGACCAGTCGCTGGGGAAGCTATTCTGCTAAGGGACAGGTCACTTTAAATCTGGCACTAATCAGAGCGCCAAAAGATTGCATTGACTACGTCATCATCCACGAGCTCTGCCATGGCAAGGTTAAACACCACGGCCCCAAATTTTGGAAGCTGTTGCACAAGGTGATGCCGGATTTCACGGAACGGAAGAAGAAGTTGAAGCTGTATGCAGATTGAATATTTCCGGGTCATATTCCCTGAAGCCCGCTTCGTTTCTTATGGTTTCTTGATACCCAGTAGCTTGCTGCGGGGTAGTTCATCTGCAACTTTCCTCCCGTATTCAATGCCCTTGCCGGAGCACCCAAACTATCGCTTTGTATTTGAACTAAGTAAGTTTGCTTCAAAAAAGGACATGCGCAAGACTTTGACTCCACCCCTAAGCAAACTGTCTGGCAAGGCGGATGTTGGTTCTTGCTCAGCACCGCTCAGACCAAGAGATCGGCCCTGACCGATGGACTGATCAGGGTCGGGCAAAGGGCGCAGTTTTCATTTGCCTACGCGGAAGGGGCCGAGCTCATTTAAGGGGCGAACAGGCGGCGGGCACCATGAGCGTATTTTCCTGCTTGACCAGGAACTCTCGCGTCTTAGGCGGCCAGCCTTCCACAGTCTTTGTCGCCTCGGCGCGCAGGCGGTCGCGCTCCACGCCGTCCTTGTATGCCCAAACGTGGATGTATTGGTTGAGCGGTCCGATGATGGTGTGGCCGGCCATCACGAGCGGTGATATCCTGGTCCGCGCCGCCATCACTTTGTCGAAAAGTTCCAGCACCCTTGGCATGGTTCCGGGGAGATAAGTATAGGTGCGAAACTCATAGAGGTTACCAAGGGTCCGCTCCTCGAGGGGAGGCGAGAAGGGAGCCAATTGCACGATTTTGCTCTCTTGCGTGATGGTGAATTCACTGGTTTTGGGTGGCCATTGTCCTGTCTTTTTAGCGGCCTGAGCAATCTGCTCCCGTTCCTCGAAACTTGCGTAGGGCCAGATATGAATCACCTGATTTAAACTTCCCACGTCGGAACGCCAAAGACCGCCCAGTTTGGAAAATTGGAGCCGTGCCGTCAGCCCCTCGACAAAGCGCTCCTCGAAGGCGGCCATCGTGCCCGGCCGCAGTGCATAGGTTCTCATTTCGATAAACATAATTCCCTCCTTTATTGATGAAGATGGGTTAAAACATAAAACCTAACACGTCTCGTAAAATGCCTTTTTCGACTTTTTACGAGACGTACCTGAGGCCCAGTTCCGCCAATCTCTCGAGCGTGGGGATCCCCTGCGGAACATCCCAGCCGTGTTCCTCGTAATAGCCATCGAGGAGCGTCCTTAAATCCTCCTCCCCGAGCTGGTTTCCCCTGTTGTCCGTAAGAAAAAGGGCCTCGGACTCATTTCCCAGGGGGTCGAGCCAGCACTCGGGAAAACGGTCATCTTTGCGGCTGAATCCCTCCCGGACATTGAGCATCTTCAGGAGCGTCCAGACCCGTTCCCCGGCGCTTTGCATTTCCTCGGGCGCCAGGGGGACGCCCGTTACGGCCGAGAAGATGCGGGCGCAATCAGCGAGGGTGTAAAATTGGTTTAGTTGCGCCTCCGTGCAGATTCCCAGGCAATTCATCAGGGAATACCATACTTCGCAGTGGGCCGTAAATCTCCCCACGTGGAAACCGTAGGGGGGAGCGAAGATCCGGGGAAAGGCGGAAGCGGGCACGCCGGTCCGGGCCGCGTATTCTTTCAGCACTTCGAGGGGCTGACGGTGGGCGGAGACGGAACCGCCGGACTGATGCCGACCGCCCCGGGGGTTTACCACCTGGGCAAACTCGGTGGAATCCAGGCCGGTCTTGCGGGCGTCTTTTTGAAAATCCATGAACTTCATATGCTGAGCCTGCTCCTCAACCTTCCCGCCAAAGCGCCGGATCAGGCCCTGGTATCCATCCCCCAGGACCTCGCCGAGGCCCTCGCGGGCAATGATCATCTCCAGCAACCGGTGGACGGTGGCAAAGTCCCGTTTCAGTTCCAGGCCCCCGGTATCCTGGTTGGTCAGGATATTCTGTTCATAGAGTTCCAGGGCAAAGTCGATCAGAGCGCTGGCAGAATGGGCGCAGAGCCCGCTGCGATTCGCCAGATCCTGGCATTTGACAACCCTGTCATAACCGCCGACTCCGCAGCGGATACCCCAGTTCCCGACCCGGCCGGGAAAATTGCCGGCGTAAGTCACCATCCCGGCAAAGGGCCCTTCCCGGACCTGGAGGATTTCCTTTTCGGCGATGGGGCAGCTTAAACAGGCCACCCTTCCTTTCTTTGCCTGGTGATGATAGACCTCCGGGCCGTAAAGCTCCGTTGCTTCCGCGAGGGGAAAGGATCTGGTCCAGTTCTTATGGATAAAGCCGGCCGCCCGGTACTCCCATTTCCGCATGATACCCTCTTCGACCCACTGTAGGCGAGGGGAAAAATTTCTGATCCTCTCCCGGACCGGACCCACCGCTGCTTCGTATCCCTGGGGATCGGCGGGCCTGGTTCCTCCTGTTCCCAGGGCTACGACGGCCTTCAGATTCTTTGATCCCAGGACCGCCCCCAGACCGCCTTTGCCGATACTGGAAACCTTATCCACCATCGCCAGGCTCAGGGAGACGAGGTTTTCCCCGGCCGCGCCTATGGCCAGCACGCTTGCCTGCGGGCTGTGTTTTTTCCTCAGGAAATCCGTCGTTTCATAGACGTCCCGGCCCCAAAGGGATGAGGCGTCGCAGATCGCCACACGGTCATCCGTGATCAGGAGATAAACGGGTTTTGGGGAACGGCCTTTCACGGCCAGGTGGTCCAGGCCGGCCCATTTCATCTGGCCGGCAAAGGCCATGCCGGCCACGCCGGTCCCTATGGTGCCGGTCATCGGATATTTGGTTGTGACCAGGACTTTGTTGGCGCCGGGGACGGAGGCGCCCACGACACTTCCGGCGCCCAGGATCACCGCATTCTCCGGTGCCAGCGGATCAACGCCCTGGGGTATGAGGTCCCTTGCCAGCCGCAGGTTGATCCCCGCTCCCCCCAGGTATTTTTTGAGTGATTTGTCCTCCCTATCCCGGGAAAGAACGGTTGTTGAAGTGAGGTCGACTTCCTTGATGCGGATCATGACCGGCTCCCCTCTTCCCGGATGGCCCCGTAGAGGCAGGCCCGGGCGCACTCGCCGCAGGCCGTGCAGTCCTCGGAAAAGGCGATTGTGGCGCCGTCCTCCCAGCCCACCCTAATCCGCGCCTGGGCAGGATTGAAGCGGCCGGTTAAGTAGTAGGAGCAGGCAAGCTGACAGTCCTGGCAATAGGTGCACTTTGCCGCATTTACCTCAGGCACCTTCTTCATTATTTTATCTACTATCCCCTCATGCTAAAACCCCCAGGGACCCGGAGGGAGTTGTGATTTAAGTATCTTGGCGAAGACAAGATGGGCCACCAGGGTGACGCCCAGGGCCGCCAGGGCCGAGACCGGCCAGCCCTTTTTTTCCACGACCTTTAAGAGCGCCAGGATGAACAAGAAAGTGGTGAGGCCGTATCCGAGCAGCGGCAACACCAGGGTGTAAACCACGAGCAAGGCAAAAGTGATGAGCAGGGGCGGCCAGGAAACAGCCTGCCGGGAGGTTTTCCCCGGGCCTCTTTGGGCCGCCCAGCGCTTGGCGAGGGTGAGGGTGGCAAAAACGCCCATGGTCAGGCTGGCCAGGAAGGGAAAAAATCCCGGCCCCGGCTTAACAAAGGTTCCCACCTTCAGGTCCACGATACTCACCCAGCCGGCGTAGGCGGCCAGGGCAATGAAAAACAAGGAAGCAAACCAGTCTTTTCTGGCCATGAAAAACCCCTTAGATGAACAAAATCTCGCTGCTAATCGCCGATCCCTACCTGCTTGGCCACGGACTTGATCTTATCATAATCCTCTTTCATCTGTTTGGCCATCTCCTGGGGGGTCCGATATTCAGCGCTAAATCCCAGGGTTTCCAGTTTTTTGATTACCTCGGGATATTTCGTCACCCTTTGAAAGGCGTCCGCCAGTTTCGCCTGGACTTCCTTGGGAGTGCCGGCCGGGGCGATAAGGCCTGACCAGCCCGGGATCGCCGCCTTGGCCAATCCTTTTTCCGCGAAGGTCGGAACATCCTGCTGGTCCTTGAGTTTCCGGGTCGTGAGGAGTGTGCGCACGCGGCCCGACTTCACCATGCCCTGCAGGGGCAGGGCCAGGACGGAGAGCATGTCCACATGTTTTCCCAGGAGGGCGGTGATCGCCTGGGGCGAACCCTTGAAGGGCACCATGATGAAGTCGAGATTGGTATAGTGCTTGAGTAGTTCGAAGTTGAAATGGCTCACCACCGTGACGCCCGAGGTGCCGCATTTCAGCTTGCCGGGATTCTTTTTGGCGTAATCCAGCAGTTCATCAATGGTCTGAAAGGGAGAGGATTTTTCCACGACGATGATCGTGGGGGTGCTGCCGCAGGCTCCCAGGGGGACAAAGTCCTTGAACAAATCGAAGGGGGACTTGGCGGAGACGGCAAAGCCGACGACATTCGACTGGGCCACATAGGTCAGGGTATAGCCGTCCGGCTTGGCCTTCGACGCTTCGATCAGCGCCGCCATGCCGCTGGCGCCTCCTTCGGGCTGCACAACCACCGGAACCTTCAGAATCTTGGAGAATTCTTCGCTCCAGGCTCTGGACCACATGTCCGCCGTCCCGCCGGCCGTCGTTGTTGCATAAATCTTAATCGGTCTGTCCGGATATTCGCCATAGGCCGGGACGTTAAAGAAAGCCAGAAGACAAAAAAAACATAGTACCGCACCCAACCACCCCGCTTGTTTGTTGATTGCCGACATGCAATTACCTCCTCTTATTAAAAAAGTTGCCTGAGTATGCTTTTCTGAAAGCCCTGGTGTCCGAAGGACGCACCGAGGGATGAAGCGCCTAACCCCCGTTCCTGAGGGCCTAACATATTTAAAAAAATCTTGTCAAGGAATTAGGTTAAAAAAAACTTGATAAAAATTCCCTTTTATTATAATCAACTGACCGGTTGGTTTGTGTTATTCATACCTTATGAATATTGAATCCCTGAAGGAGGAAATAATGGTCGATGACTTGCAATCTTTTATTGCAACTGTGGATAAAATGGGTGAATGCACAGTTGTTGAAGGTGCGGATTGGGATATCGAAATAGGGTCGATTTCCGAGGTGGCGTTGAACTCCGCCAATCCCCCCATGCTGCTTTTCGATTCCATCAAGGGTTACCCCCAGGGCTACCGCGTGGTGACCGGCGCCTTTGCCACGGCCAAACGGTGCCTTCTGGCCCTGGACCCCGAGCATACGGACCAGGATCTCGTGACTTACTTCCGCCGCCGTCTCAAGGAAGGAATCCGGCCCATCCCCCCGGTGGAAGTGTCGGGTGGTCTCGTTAAGGAGAATGTCCACGTGGGCGAAGATGTGGATGTCTTTCGTTTCCCGGCGCCCAAATGGCATGCCCTCGACGGGGGAAGGTATATCGGGACGGGCAGTGTCGTCATCACCCGGGATCCCGACGGGGGCTGGGTGAACATGGGCACCTTCCGGACCCAGATCCATGATAACAACACGGCGACCGTCTATATCTCGCCGGGCAAACAAACGGACATCATCCGCCGGAAATACTGGGCCAAAGGCAAGGCTTGCCCGGCCGTGGTCGTGGTCGGTTCGGAACCGGTTTTGTATTATGTGGCGGCCATCCAATTTCCCTGGGGAGAGTCGGAATACGGCGTGGCCGGATGGTTGAAAAACAAACCCCTGGAGGTTACTGCGGGCGTGACCACGGACCTGCCAATCCCGGCGACAGCGGAGATCGCCCTGGAAGGAGAGATGTTGCCGCCGGATGTCGAAAAAAGGGAAGAAGGTCCTTTTGGCGAGTGGACCGGCTACTATGCCAGCGGCGCCAAGATGCAGCCCGTTTTTCGGATCAAGGCCATCCTGCACAGGAATAATCCCGTCATTCTCGGCACCCCGCCCCTGATGCATTTCGGCTCGGCTTATGCCGTGACAACGGCCCAGCGGCTGGCCATCCTCTGGAACGAACTGGACAACATCGTCCCCGGGATCCAGGGGGTGAGCGCCCTGGAGGGGGCCAGGGGCTTATATATGCCCGTCATCTCCATCAAGCAGATGTACCCGGGGCATGCCAAGCATACGGCCATGGCGGCCGCTTCAAGTAGGATACTTGCCTATCACTACGGCCGATACGTCATCGTCGTGGACGACGACATCGATCCTACCAATACCTCCGAGGTGCTCTGGGCTATCGCCTCAAGATGCGATCCTTTGAATTCCATCGACATCATGCGGGGCTGTTGGAGCACGGGCTTGGATCCGACGATTTCTCCGGCCCAAAAGGCCGAGGGGAACCTGACGAACAACAAGGCGGCAGTCATTGCCTGCAAGCCCTTCCATTGGATGGATAAGTATCCAACCTCCTTTAAACTCAGTTTGGAAGAGGCGAAGAAGGTCAAAGAAAAATGGCAGCATTTATTCAAATAGAGAGCAGTTCATCATCATTATCATTTTAAGGAGGAAGATCATGCGTGGTTATGGTTGGAGAGCAAGAATTGGACACATTTATCCGGCTGTCGTGGCAGAGTCCTTTATGACGGAGTTTTTCCGGATCGTACCGGACGGGGTGACGCTGGCCCAGAACAATCTCGTCATCGAGAGCCTGAATCAAAAGGAAGGCCTGGAAACTTCGCTCGCGAAAATTGACCAATGCGCGGAATGGCTGGCCAAAAGAAAGGTCGACATCATCACCGTGGGCGGCTCGCCCATGTTCCGGATGATGGGCCCCGGCAGCGACCGCATCCTCATGGAGCGGCTGGAAAAGAAGTTCAACATTCCCGCGGTCACGAACCAGACCGCCTGCGTGGAGGCTTTCCGTAAGCTGGGGGTGAAGAAGATTGCCGTGGCTTCCCCCTACTATCCCCATCAGGATGCGCAGGTCAAGGAGTTCCTGGAGGGGAATGGTTTTGAGGTGGTGAATATCAAGGGGCTCTCCACGGAAATCGAGCTGATCCACGAACTCCCCCTGGAGACGAGCTATTGGCACGCCAAGAAGGTGTTTCTGGAGACGCCTTCCGCAGAGGCGATATACATCCCCTGCGCCCATTTTGCCGCCCCCTACCTGCCGCAATTGGAGGACGACATCCAGGTGCCCGTCATCACCAGTACGGTGGCGTTGATCTGGTATTGTTTCGATTTATTGAAAGTCCATGTGGATTTGAAGGAGCACGGCAGGATCCTGTCATTGCTTGCTCCCTAGAGACTAAGGAAAAGGGATAAGGTGCGTTAGCGCATGAAGCTGCTAACGCACCTACAGTAATCCCTTGACAGTCCCTGGGCGATTATGATAGCTGAACCAATCGATTGGTTGGTTGACAGCTATTTCAAGGAGGGGGACCAATGCTCGAGGCGGTATGGCAAGGCATTGCCAGCTTGGCGGATCCGATCATCATACTCTACCTGTTTATCGGCATTTTCATCGGCATTGCGCTGGGCATCTTGCCCGGCCTGAGCGGCTTCACCGGCCTTGCCATGCTGACGCCCCTGGTTTTCGGCATGGAGCCGAAAACTGCTTTTGCCCTGCTCATGGGCATGTACAGCATCTCCCCGACCGGGGGCTCGCTGACGGCCATCCTGCTCAATATTCCGGGGGACGCGGTCAATGCCGCCACGGTGCTGGACGGCTTCCCGATGACCCAGCAGGGGCATGCCGGCCGCGCCTTGGGCATTGCCTTTACCGCTTCGGCCCTGGGCGGCCTCTTCGGCGGTCTGGTGCTGGTGGCCTCCGTTCCCATCCTGCAACCCATTGTCATGGCTTTCAACTCCCCGGAACGCTTCGTCATCGTGGTGATCGGCATTTCTTTCATTGCCACACTCGGGACGGAGTCGCCTCTCAAAGGCCTGATCTCCGGCGGCCTGGGACTCTTACTTTCTTTTGTGGGTTTTCAGGGCATGACGGGCTTCACGCGGTATGCCTTTGGTTACACTTACCTCTACGACGGGCTGGGCATCGTCCCCGTGGCCCTCGGCCTCTTTGCCGTTCCCCAGGCGATCGAACTGATGGTCACCGGGGAGTCGATCTCCCATACCAAAGTCTCGACCGCGGCCATGGCTGATTTGTGGGAGGGCTCCAAGGATGTGTTCCGCCACTGGTGGCTCTTTATCCGCTGCTCTTTTATCGGCACAGTCATCGGCATCATTCCCGGGTTGGGCGGCACCATGGCGGCCTTTTTAGCTTACGGCCACGCCAAGCAGACCTCCAAGCATCCGGAAAAATTCGGCACCGGCGCCGTGGAAGGAGTCCTGGCGCCGGAAAGCGCCAATAACGCCAAGGAGGGAGGCGGCTTGATCCCCACCCTGGCGCTGGGCATTCCCGGCAGCGGTTCCATGGCCATTTTGCTGGGAACCTTCATCATCCTGGGCATTGAACCGGGACCCTTTCTCATCGTCAACCACCTGGACCTGGTCTTCGCGCTCACCACCTACCTGATTGCCTCCAACATCTTCGGCGCCATCATCCTGTACTTCGCCTCCAGCCAGCTGACGAAAATAGCCTTTGTCCGCGGCCATGTCGTGGGCCCTTTGATCCTGATCCTGGTGGCGGTCGGTGCTTATACCATGGAGCAAAGCATCCTGGATATATTTGCCGCCCTCGTCATCGGGGTCCTGGGCTATGTGATGCGCAACCTGGGCTACGGTACCCCGCCCTTTTTTCTCGGTTTCATTTTGGGACTCCTGGCGGAAAGGTACTTTCACATCTCCCTGGAGTCCTATGGGTGGCTGTTCTTTACCCAGCCGATCTCTTTAGTCCTCATTTCCATGGCGCTTTTGCCCTTTATGTTTAAATGGTTGAAGGCGCTGGGCAAGCCAAGGAAAGCAGGCGCCTTATGAAAGTCAAAATACTGTTACCGGCAGTCTTTTTGCTGATCATCCTCAGTTTGATCATCACCACGTGGGGCTATCCCGAGAAGGCCAGGCTTTTCCCCCTGCTGGTGGCCTTTCCCGTGGCCCTGTTCCTGGCCATAGACATTTTCAGGGAGATGCTCGCCAAAGCCAAGGTCAGCTCCGGCGCCGAGGACCAGCTTTTTCCTGCGGGTACGCTTGTCAAGCACTTAGAGGCTGCGGCCTGGCTCCTCACCTTTGCCTGCATCATTTATGTCGGCGGCTTATTGGCAGGCGCCTCGCTGTTTCTTCTCCTCTATCTTAAAAAGCACGGCGAAAAATGGCTCACCACCCTTATCTATGTTATCGCCATCATCGTCTTACTGTACGGAGTCTTTGAACGGGTGTTCGGCATTCCCCTGTACAGAGGAATTTTATTTGAGTAATATTTGTTAGTTATGCAACAGTCAGGAAGAGTCAATAAAACAAAGGGGAGGAGACAATGAAAACATCGACTTGGGGGAAAGGTTTGTATTTTTTAGCGGCCCTGTTCTTATGGGGCGGCTTCGTCCCTGTTCGGCCCGCTGTTGCGGCCCAGTCCGTTGCTGATTTTTATAAAGGCAAGACCCTAACCTGGATTTGCCCCTTTTCTCCCGGGGGCGGCTATGACGTCTGGGCGCGCGTGCTGGCCCCGGCCGTGCAGAAGCTTACCGGGGCAACGGTCGTCGTCAAGAACATGCCCGGCGGAAGCGGTCTGGTGGGTTCCAATTTCATGTACACCAAGGCCAAACCCGACGGCCTGACCATCGCCATCACCCAATCTTTCACCATGGTCATCGATTCTCTCTTCGACAACCCCGCGGTGAAATATGACTTTAAAAAGTTTACCTGGCTGGGCCGGTTGAGCACGGACGACTATGTGTTTTCCGTAGGCAAAAACTCGCGCTACAAGACCATGAAAGAAATAAAAGCAGCGCCCCGCTTCAAGATCGCCCTGGATAGCAGAACGGCCGTGAACGGCGCAGGCGTCACGTCCTTTGCCCTGGCGGCAAACCTGGAAAATGCAAGCGTGGTGGCGGGCTATGCCGGGAGTTCGGAGGTCAAGCTTGCCGTGTTGACAGGCGAGGTGGACGGCACCTCGACCTCGATTGGTTCCCAGTGGCAGATGCTCAAGTCGGGTCAGCTTATCGCCGTGGCCGTGGTGGGCAAGGAGCGCGCGGTGTCCTTGCCCGACATCCCCACCATTTATGAACTGAATCCCAATATGCCGGCGGGAACGAAAAAATGGATCGACCAATTGACCACCCTGCAGGACACGGGGCGGGCGGTCTATGCCCCGCCCGGGGTGCCCAGGGATAAGGCCGATTATCTGCGCGGGGTGATCCAAAAGGCTGTAAAAGACCCAGCCGTGACGAGCCGGCTGGAAAAACAGCAGTTCTATGTGGTCTATTTATCGGCTGCGGAATACCAAAAGCAGCTGGAATCTCTCGGACTTACGCCACAGGACAAGGCGGAGCTGCAACATCTGCTCCTCAAAAAATATTAACTAATATTGTACAGTTAACAGCGCCTTCGGAGAAACAATGTATACGGATATCTTAAACGGCATTCTCAGCATCTTTGATCCTATGGTCCTGCTTTTGATGTTCGGGGGCATGGTGGTCGGCCTTGTCCTGGGCATCCTCCCGGGACTGAGCGGCCTCACCGGCCTGGCCATCCTGATCCCGCTGGTTTTCGGCATGGAAAAGACCCAGGCCTTTGCCCTGCTCATGGGCATGTACGCCGCCAGTTCGCAGGGCGGCTCCGTAACCGCCATCCTGTTGAATATCCCCGGGACCGGACCCAATGCGGCCACCCTTCTGGATGGCTTTCCCATGACCCAGCAGGGGCATGCCGGCCGCGCCCTGGGCATCTCGCTGGCCGCATCCGCCTTTGGGGGGCTTTTCGGGGGCGTGGTGCTGGCCCTGAGCATGCCCCTTCTGCGTCCCATCGTCATGGCTTTCGGCTCTCCCGAGTCTTTCATCATCGTCTTGCTGGGGCTCGCCTATATCGGCGTTTTAGCCACCGCTTCCCCCCTCAAGGGTCTCATTTCCGGCGGGTTTGGTGTCGCCCTTTCCTTCATCGGCTATCAGGAGGTGAGCGGCCATATGCGTTTCACGGCTGACAGCATCTACCTCTTCGACGGCATCCGGCTGGTGCCCATGACCTTGGGATTGTTCGGCATCCCCGCTGCTATCGACCTGATCATGTCCGGATCATCCATCTCCCAGGCCAAGATCGTGCATGCCACGGCCTCCGACATGCTGGAAGGGTTCAAGGATCTTTTCCGCCATTGGCGCACCTTTCTCTTATGTTCCAGCATCGGCACGGTGATCGGAATCATTCCGGGCGTGGGCGGCGACGTTGCCGCGTGGGTCGCTTACGGCTCGGCCAAGCAGGCTTCGAAACATCCGGAGAAGTTCGGCACCGGCTGCCCGGAAGGGGTGTTGGCCCCGGAGAGCTCCACCAATGCCAAAGAGGGGGGCGCCATGATCCCCACCCTGGCTTTTGGCATTCCCGGAAGTGCGGGGATGGCCGTTCTCCTGGGGGCCTTCCTGATCGTGGGGCTCACGCCGGGTCCGCTGCTCCTCAGGGATCATGTAGATTTTGTCTTCAGTCTGGTGGCGATTTTGATTCTGGGCAATGTCCTGGGTTCGGTCATTCTTGCCCTGGCTGCTACCCAACTGGTCAAGGTGGTCAATGTTCCCGGCACGATCATGGGCCCCATCATCCTGATTCTCGTGGCCATGGGCGCCTACTCCACGGCGGGCAACATCCTCGATGTGCTGAGCGCCTTTCTCATCGGTGTGCTGGGCTACGCCATGCGCCGCGCCCACTTTTCCAGCCCGGCCCTTTTTCTCGGCTATATCCTGGGCGCCATGGCTGAGTCCTACTTTTACCTTTCCCTGGAGGCATACGGCTGGATGTTTCTTATGAGACCAATTGTTTTAACACTGATTGTCATCGGTTTTTTCAGTCTGAACTACAAATGGCTGGGCAAACTCTTCAAGAAGACGGGGAGGGCGGCATAATGTTCAATATTCTCTTCCCCCTGGCTCTTCTGTCCGTTGTCTCGGTGATGATCATCTTCGCACTGGGATATGATGATACGGCCCGGTTCTTCCCTTTGCTGGTAATGCTGCCCGTGGCCGCCTTGCTCGTGCTTGAGATATTCCTGGAGCTGCGTACCAGGGTCAAACAAAAGACCGGGAAGCCGGAGGGTGGGCCTGCGGAAAAAACCGGTCTAGCCGCTTATCTTAAATCGCAAGCTTGGGTCGTTCTCTTGCTGCTTTCCCTTTATTTCCTGGGCTTCATTGCGGGATCCGCGCTGTTTCTGCTCATCTATCTCCGGACGCATGAGGTAAAGTGGCTCTACACGGCGATCAGTGTCGTTGTGACGGTAGCCGTAATATACGGGGCCTTTGGGTTGCTTTTTGAAGTCTACCTCTATGAGGGATTGTTGTTCAGTAAATTTTTTTAATTAAGGAGGGGTTTCTATGAGGAGATTAAAATTAACGAAATTAACCATCGGGCTTGCGGTCTTGGCCGCCTTGTTCGCCTGGAACGGTTTTTATGGCGCCCAGCCGGCCATGGCGCGTGCGGCAGATGATTTTTTAAAAGGGAAAACCTTGGAGGTGATAGTATTTTCTTCGCCCGGGGGAGGGTACGACCAGTGGGCCCGTCTCCTGGGACCTTATCTGAGGAAGTATTCCGGCGCCAGTAAGGTAATCGTCCGCAACATGCCGGGCGCCGGCGGTTCGGTGGCCTGGAATTACATGTACAGCGTTGCCAAACCGGACGGCCTCACAATCGCCGTGGGCAGCGGCATGAGTATGGTTCTGGATGAACTGCTCGGGGACCGGTCGGTGAAATATCAGTATGACAAGTTTGAATGGCTGGCCAGGATTGACTTCGATGCCGGGACCCTCGCCGTCGGTAAGAATTCCCCCTACAAATCCATAGAGGACATAAGAAAGGCCACCCTTTTCAAGTTCGGTACCACCGGACGGACCAACATGTTCGGCGTCATGCCCGTGGTCACGGGCCTGGCCCTCGGGGCAAAAAACTTTAAAGTGGTTCCGGGCTACAAGGGTGGGGCGGAAGTCCAACTGGCCACGATCCGGGAAGAAGTAAACGCCCTGTGTTCCTCCTATCCTTCCATCAAGCACCTGATCGATTCGGGAGACCTGGTGATGAAGGCCATTATCAGCCATAAACGATTGGAAGACCTGCCTAATACTCCCACTATCTTTGAACTGGTCCCAAAAATGCCCGCCGATGCCGTGAAATGGATAGAGACGCTCATCACGACCAATGAGCTGGGCCGCATTATCCTGACCTCACCGGGCGTGCCGAAGGAAAGGGTACAGACACTGACCAAGGTGATCAAGGATGCGCTGAGCGATGCGGAGTTCGCCGGCAAGGCCAAGAAAATGGCCAAATACGTGGATTACCTCTCACCGGAGGAGCAGCGGAAGCAGCTCAAGGTTCTGGCCCTGACGGCGGAGGAAAAGAAATATCTCAAGTATCTGATATTTGAAAAATACTAAGCATATCAGGAGGCAGACAATGGAGAAGATCGAGAAGCTCGTACTGGCCGTGGGGCATCCGCACCACTTCCATCGAGCAGCGCCCTGGGTGGCCATGGCGAAGGGCTTTTTTAAGGATGAGGGGATAACCGCCAGTGAGGTTATTTCCACCGGAGAAGACGAATATACCCTGGAGGGGATCCTCAAGGGGAGCATCCACTTCGGCCTGGATGTGCGGCCGGCGATCATGTTGCAGGCGAGCAACAAGGGGCAGGACGTTTTCATCTTGGGCGCCATGATCAATGGCTTTGCCTTCAATCTGGTGGCGGCCAAAGGCATAAATAAGCCCCAGGATTTGAAGGGAAAGCGCATCGAGGTTGTCGGCCACGGAGGCGGCATCGACGAACGGCAGATACGGGCTTACCTAAGGAAATATGGCATGGATCCGGACAAGGACGTGGTCTGGGTCCGTGACGCTCCTTTCCCCAACATCCGGAGCGTCATCAGCCGGATCGAAGCGGGGGAGATTGATGCCCGGGCCGTGTGGACGGAAGATGCTTACCTGGCCAACGAGCGGGGGCTTGCCACCCTGTGCGACTTCTTTGCCGATTTGTATCCCGAGGGATATCTCCAGAGAGCCATCGTCGCCTCCGGGAAAATGATTGCCGAGCAGCCGGAGTTGATTATGGCCTTCCTCAAAGGTATGCTCCGGGCTTACCGCTTTTTGAACAAAGAGGAAAACTACCTGGAAATAAACAAAATCATTGAAGATTATGCGGAACCAGGTCTCGGGTGGGAAGACATGGATTATTCCAAGGTGGAAAAGCATTATCTGGGTTTCAAGATTTTGCCGCCCGATGGCCACATCACCAAGTTCGGCTTTCAACAGATGATCGACGAGGAGAAGGCCGAAGGCCGGCTGCCCCAGTCTTTCCACATGGAACAGGTGATCAGGCTGGGTTTCGTGGAAAAGGCGGCTCAAGAACTCGATGCCAAGTACGGTCCGGGCGGCTACGCCTAATACCATGTAACTTAGAGGATGAAACATGGAACCACAGAGAGCACGGAGAGTACCCTGTGTTCTCCAAAGGAGTTTCAGTGAGGATGATCTCTGCGATCTCTGTGGTTAGTTGTTAAGTATTTAACAAGAAGAGCCGACTGGTGAGGGGGTAGCATGGATTCCAGTTATAAATTCGCCAAAAATATCGTGGCCACCACCTATGATGATTTGCCTGTCGAAGTGCGCGAGGTCACCAAGAAGAGGATTCTCGACACGCTCGGCGTCATTCTGGCAGCCAGCACCCTCGGGGAAAATAGTGTCAAAATAATCTATGCCTTGGCCAAAGAAGGCGGCGGAAAAAAGGAAAGCACGATCCTCGGGTTCGGCGGGAAGGTGGAAGCAGCGATGGCCGCCTTCGTCAACGGCGCCATGGCCCATCAACTGGATTACGACGATTGCTACGACATCGGGGTTGTGCATCCCGGCGGCGCGACGTTGCCGGCGGCCCTGGCTGTGGCGGAAAAGCAGGGTAAGGTGACAGGCAAGGATTTCATCACCGCCATCGCGCTGGGCAGCGATATAATTTGCCGTTTGTCCTATCCGCTCCTCAGGGATACCTTTGAATACGGCTGCGCCCGCACCGCCACCCTGGGTAAGTTCGGCGCCACGGCGGCCGCCGGCAAGCTCCTGGGGCTGGATGAAGGGCAAATGGTCAACGCCTTTGGTCTGGTGCTGCACCAGGCCACCATCAGTCTGGAAGCAACCTATACGCCGGGCTCGGATATCAGAGGCATCAGGGATGGCTTCGTCGCACAAGCGGGCGTATTTTCGGCCCTGTTAGCTAAGAAGGGCATCCTGGGAGACAAAAACAGCCTGGACGGAAAGTACGGTTTGTATAACCTTTGCTGGCTGGGCGATGGGGATCCGAAAAAAGTAACGGCCCGCCTGGGTAAGTATTTTGCCGGGGTGGACGTGAGCTTCAAGCCCTGGCCCTGTTGCAGAAATCTGCACGGTTTTATTGAGGCTACCTTAGGCCTTGTGAGGGAGCACGATATCAAGTGGGAGGAGATCGCGGAAATTACCGCGATTAGCGGCGGCGTGCGTAAAAGCTATTACGAAGACCTGGACAAGCGGCGCAAGCCCGCAAGCGCCATCGATGCCAGGTTTAGCTTGCCCTTCGCGCTGGGCGTGGCCGCTGTGCACAGGAAAGTGGTACTGGAAGACTTTACGCCACGGGGCATCGTCAACCCGGCGGCGCTCCAGGTAGCCCAAAAAGTAAGGGCGAGATTCGATGAACGCTATCGCCGGACGGGCATCGAAATCGGCGCTGTGGAGATAACCCTGAAGGAGGGGAAAAAATACGCGAAAGAAGTACTCTATGCTTACGGCCATCCGAAAAATCCCATCAGCGGGGAAGATCTCGCTGCCAAATTTAAGGATTGTGCCCGGCATGCGGTGCAACCCATCAGGGGGATAAAGCTGGACCGGCTGCTTGATACCCTCCAGAACCTCGAAGAAGTGCCGGATATGTCCCAAGTGATCCGGCAACTTGCTTGATAATCCGATTTCAGAAAGGAGTCTAATATGTTTGCATGGCGTGCGAGGGTTGGTGTGCTCAAACCGACACATCGAGGAAAAACTTTTGCTTTCTGGTATAAGTATGCCCCCGAGGGGGTGGAGATCGTGCCGGCTTTCATAGGCTTCCGCACCGGTCAAAAAGAGAGCTTCCTCAAGGGCTTCGGGCCGGCAGAGGAGATTGCCATGAAGCTCAAGGAAGTGGGCTGTGATCTCATTGCGGTGAGCGGTACCCCGCCTTTCCTGCTCAAGGGACTCGAGTTTGAACGCCAATGGGCGAAGGACCTCTCCGCAAAGACAGGCCTGCCGATCGTGACCCCCGTGGAACCCCATGGGATCGCCCTCAAGAGCATGGGCGTGAAAAAGGTCGCCGTGGCCACCTACTTCGGCGATGAACTCAATCAATCCATTGTCAATTATTTCCGTCAATTCGGCATGGAATCGACGGTCATCCCCGGTTTCAATTTCACCGGCCAGAGTGAAGACCTCTACACCACGCCGCTGATGACCCTGGACGAGGTGTCCTACATGGATGTTTACCGTCATTGCAAGCAGGGATTGAAGCGGCTCGGGACTTCCGTGGATGCCATCTACATCAACGGCGGGGGCTGGGATGCCGCACCGGCGGTGGAAATGCTGGAAAAGGACCTCAAGGTCAAGGTGGTTTGGGCCATTGCCGCCGAGATGTGGTTAACCTATTGCAAGCTGGATATCGACACCGCGATTCCGGGGTGCGGCAGCCTGTTTAGCGGGCAATATACGCCCGTTTGCTGATAGATAGCCTCGTAACTGCGGGGAGCCGGGCGTTAAAAAGGGGAGGAAGATGGATACGAGCCACGTACTTGCGGAGCATATCGCCAAGACCCGCTATGAGGATTTACCCGCCGCCGTGGTAGAGGTTACCAAGAGAAGCATCCTTGATACGCTCGGGGTCATCTTAGCCGCCAACACCTTGGGAGAAAACGGGGTGCAGGGGATTGTGTCCCTGGTCAAAAAGGGCGGCGGCGCCCGGGAGAGCACCATCCTCGGTTTCGGCACCAAGGTGGTTTCCTGGATGGCGGGGTTTGCCAACGGAGCCATGGTCCACCAACTCGATTACGATGACTGCCATGATGTGGGCGTGGTTCATCCCGGGGCGGCCACGGTCCCCGCGGCCTTTGCCATGGCGGAAAGAGAGGGAACTATCTCCGGCAAGGAATTCATCACGGCCATAGCCCTGGGGACGGACGTGGTTTGCCGGTTGAGCCTGCCCTTGATAAGGGATGCTTTTGACTATGATTTCGCCCGGACCGGGACCCTCGGCAAATACGGCGCTACCGTGGCAGCCGGAAAATTACTCAACCTGGACGTGGCCCAACTGGTCAGTTCCTTCGGCCTGGTTCTCAACCAGGCGAGCATCAGCCATGAGAGTTCCCACATGGGCGGCTCGGATACCCGGGCGATCCGTGACGGATTCGGCGCCCAGGCTGGAATCTTCTCGGCTCTCCTGGCCAAGCACGGGGTGATTGGCGAGCAAACCAGTTTAGATGGAAAAGCCGGGTTGTATAACCTGTGTTTTCTCGGGGACTCCGATCCGGCCAAGGTTACGGCAGAACTGGGCAAGAAGTTTTTGGGGGTGGAGGTGAGTTTGAAACCCTGGCCCTGTTGCCGGAATATCCATGGGTTTGTCGAGGCGGCCCTGCGCTTGAAAAAAGAACAGGGGTTCCGTCCCGAGGAAATAAAGGAAATTATCGCCGTCACGGGCGGGGTCCGGCGGGACTATTACGAGGGGCTTGAGCGCCGCCGCCGGCCCCAGACCAGTATCGACGCAAAGTTCAGCCTGCCCTTTGTCCTGGGGGTGGCCTTGGACCGGGACGATGTCCTTCTGGAGGATTTTACGGCCCAGGGAAGAGAGAACCCCGGCGCCCTCGCCCTGGCACAAAAAGTAGGTTATCGTTTTGAGGAAAAGTATGTGCGGGAGGGGATCGAAATCGGCACGGTGGAGATCGTCCTCACGGACGGCACAAAGCATTTGCAAGAGGTGCCCTACGCCTATGGCCACCCCCGGAACCCCATCAAAAAAGAGGACCTCCATAAAAAATTCCGGGATTGTGCCCGTTACTGCCGCAAACCCTTGGCAGGGAAGCAGGCGGAGCGGGTCATCGCCAGCCTGGAAGATCTGGAAAAAGTTAAGGATATGCGGGAAGTTGTGAAACTGCTGGCGGGATAAGGGCCTGGCGGACCGGGGTTCCAAAAAAAACTTGAAAATTTTTAATTTGTGTTATAATACCAACTGACCGGTTGGTTTGTGAATAAATCACGCTGCAAAGGAGAAGGGCAAATGGAATATAATGATTTAAGAGAATATATGGAAATCGTCGACCGTTTAGGGGAACTCAGGAAGATCGAGAACGCCCACTGGAATGAAGAAATCGGCGCCCTGACGGAGATCGAAGCGGAAAATTACGGCCCCTTTCTCATTTTCGATAAAATACCGGGTTATCCCGCAGGATTCCGGGTGGCAAGCAACGGCTTCGTAACCCTGAAGAGAACGGCGGCCGCCCTGGGGCTGCCGCAGGATTTGACGCCTATGGAGACCTTGAAGGCCTGGCGCCAGAAAGTCCGGGACCTGAAGCCCATCCCGCCGGTTTACGTGGACAAGGGGCCGATTCTGGAAAATATCGTTTCGGAAAAAGACGTGGACATCTCTAAATTCCCGGCCCCGAAATGGCATTCCCGGGACGGGGGCCGGTATATCGGGACCGGCGACATGATTATCACCAAGGACCCCGATGAAGGATGGGTGAACTTCGGGACCTACCGAGTCATGATCCAGAGCAATAACACCGTTTCCATTCTGGCCATCCACGGCCAACACGCCCGGATCATGATGGAAAAGTACCACGCCAAAGGCCAGAACTGCCCCGTGGCCATCGTTTTGGGCCAGGATCCCGCTCTCTGGGCAACCTCGACCTACCGGGTGCCCTGGGGGGTAAGTGAATACGACTTTACGGGCGGCATACGGGGCAAAGCCGTGGAAGTGGTGCGCGGCCCCTTTACGGGCCTGCCCATCCCGGCCCATGCCGAGCTCGTGCTGGAGGGGGAGATTCCTCCTCTCAGCAAGGAATCCTGCCATGAAGGACCCTTTGGGGAATGGCCAGGCTACTACACAGGTGAGTTTGACGAGAAGATGCAGCTGGCACCCCTGGTTAAGGTGAAGTCCATCCTCTACAGAAACGATCCGATCATCTTCGGAGCGCCGCCCTTGAAACCCCCCATCCCTTCCCATTTCGCTATCCCCATGCTGACGGCGGCTTCGATCTGGGATCAGTTGGAGGCCTCGGGATACGTGGGCATCAAGGGCGTCTGGTCCCTCGTGACCTACGGTTCCCTGCTTACGGTGGTGGCCGTCGAACAGCGTTATGCAGGCCATGCGAAACAAGTGGCCGTGGCCGCCTCCGTCGCGCCGGGCGGCTGCTGCCAGGGCAAATGGATCATCGTCGTGGATGACGACATCGACATCACCGATCCCGAAGAAGTCCTGTGGGCCATGGGCACCCGGTGCGAAGTGGAAAACATCGACATTATCCGGGGCATCTGGACGGCCATGACGCCTCCCCTGGTCAAGCCCCAGCTCAAGGCCGGCAAATTCCCCGTCAGTGGCCGGGCCATTGTCGATGCCTGCCGTCCCTATAACTGGAAAGATGAATTTCCCGCGGTAAATATTTTCACCGACGCCTATAAGAATGAAATAGCGGGAAAATTCGGTATTACCAGAAAGAAGAAAATATCCTCCCGCTGTTGAGGGAAGAGGTACGCGGATGAAACAAGAAACCACAGAGCACACCGGGAACACCTCTGTGTTCTCCAAGTCTCCCAATGAGTTTCTCTCAGGATGTTCTCTGCGATCTCTGTGGTTAATATTTGACAGTACGAGGCAAGGTAAGAGATGAAAACCTATGCAGGCGATGAGCGGACATTGCCCTTCATCCTGGCGGACAAGGTAAAAACCATCGGCAGCAAGGTGCTGGTGCGCGATAAAAATCAGACCCTGACCTATGGCGAAGTGGAGGAAAAGGCCAACCGGATGGCCAACACCTTGCTCGGTGAGGCCGGGGTGCGCAAAGGCGATAAGGTAGCGGTCATGTTGCCCAATTGCGCCGATTATGTTGTCGTCCAGTTCGGGGTGGCCAAGACCGGGGCAATCCAGGTCCCGATCAATACCCAGGTCAAGGGCGACCTGCTGACCCACTTCCTGAACAATTCCGAGGCCGGCGTGGTCATCACGGACCGCCAGTTTCTCCCCCTGCTGCAATCCGTCCAGGACCAACTCGGGCGGATGAAGCGGGTGGTCGTCTATCCGGACAAGGCGAAGAGTGATCACCTGCTCTTTCAGGAGGGCGTGGAGGTCCTCTCTTACGGGGAGTTGTTCGGCGGGAAAGCTGCGGCGCCGGAAGTTACGGTGCACCGGCAAGATCCCGTTGACATCTTTTATACCTCCGGAACGACGGGTGTTTCCAAGGGGGTGGTCCTGCCCCACAATCACCACTACCACTTCGGCGCCATCATTGCGGAATGGGCGAGGCTTGCCCCGGGAGAGGTTTTTTATATCTGCCTGCCCCTCTACCACGGGGTGACCCAGTATATGAGCGTGATGCCGGCGATCCTTGCCGAAGGGAGCATTGCGATTGCCGAGGGCTTCAGCGCCAGCCGCTATTGGGACGATATCCGCCGCTACAACGCGGCGGCGACCTGGACGGTCTACACGATGTCCGCCGTGTTGATGAAGCAGCCCGAGCGGGCAAACGATGCCGACAACCCGCTCAGGGTCTTCTGCACCATCGGGGTCTCCCCGGAGGTCGTGGAGCCCTTTGAAAAACGGTTTGGCCTCAAGGTGCTGGACATGTACGGCTCTACGGAGCAGGAGGCCATCGCCTTTGCCCCCTATGACGAGAAACGCTCCGGGGCCGTGGGGCCCGTCAACAGAAAACATTTCGATGTCCGGATCTTCGACGAAAACGATGAAGAGGTGCCCCCGGGGGAGATCGGCGAGATCGTCAGCCGCCCCAAGGAACCTTATATCCAGATGATGGAATACTACAAGATGCCTGAGGCCACCCTGAAGACCTTCCGGAACCTCTGGCTCCATTCGGGAGACCTGGGCTACATCAAGGACGACTGGCTCTATTTCATCGGCCGGGAAAAGGACGCCATCCGCCGCCGGGGGGAGAATGTCTCGGCCTACGAGATCGAACACATCATCCTTTCCCATCCCGATATCGAGGAATGCGCCGCCATTCCGATCCCGACGGAATTGGGCGAGGACGACATCAAGATCGTCATCGTCTTGAAGGAGGGGAAGAAACTCGCGCCCCAGGAATTAATCATTTTTTGTCAGGAAAAAATGCCGCGCTTTATGGTGCCCCGGTATATTGAGACCAAGTCCTCCCTGCCCAAGACCTCTACGGAAAAGGTGGAAAAGGTCAAGCTCAAGGAGGAAGGGGTGACGCCCCAGACCTGGGATAGGGAAAAAGAGGCGGCTCCGTAAGAGTCGAAGAATCCGTCATTGCGAGGAGCAAAATGACGAAGCAATCTTGCGACATCAGGTGGTTACGATCATGAGATTGCTTCGCGTTGCTCGCAATGACAGCTAAAAGGATTATTTTGTGAGGCTGTTTAAAGTAATGCCATAACAAAAGTCCGCCCGGGAATAAAAAGAAAGGGAGTTGATACTATGAGAAGAGTTGCCGTTGTGGGGATCGGGACACTGCCCTGGCGTTCGCGCTATGCTGATAAGTCCTTTCGGGAGTTGGGGTTTGCCGCAACTCAAAAGGCGCTCCAGAACGCCAAATTGTCACCCAAGGACATAGATAATGTCATCTATTCGATCTATTGCGAGACGATGCTGAGACAGCAGATCCCTACGCCGCTGTTGCAGGATTACCTGGGGATGCAGGGGGCATCGAGCCTGAGAGTGCCGGCCGGCGCCGCCGGTGAGGGTTATGCCCTGTCCGCAGCCGTAGGCCAGATCGCCTCAGGGATGAGCGACCTCACCCTCTACCTGGCGGTGCAGAAAGGGCAGGACTTCTACAGCTTCGATACGGGGTCCCGGGGAGACGGCATCCTGAAGGGCTTTTCCATCTCCATGGATACGACCTGGTTCCAGCCCGTGACGCCCGGCGTGCCTCCCTATCTCACCTTATTCTGTCTCGTGCCCCATATGGAGAAGTACGGCAGCCCGACGCCGGAGCAATTGGCCAAGGTATCGGTCAAAAACTACGCTAACGCCTATGACAATCCGGAGTCGCAGCTCCATCAGCGGGTGACCGTGGATGATATTCTGAACTCGAGAATCATCGCCTGGCCGACCACGGCCCGGATGTGCTGCCTTTACAGCGACGGCGCCTGCGCCATGATCCTGGCCTCGGAGGAAAAGGCCAAGGAACTCACGGACAAGCCGATCTGGATCACCGGCACCGCCACCTCCACCTATGCCGTGCACCGGGCCGAAGCCAATACCATCGGCCGGATGATGGGGACCCACCTGGCGGCCCAAAAGGCCTACAAGATGGCGGGGATCAAAAAACCCATCGATGAGCTGGACCTCATCCAGGTCCACGACCTGATCACGGGATGCGAGATCATGGCCTACGAAGAGCTCGGGCTCTGCGAACTGGGAGGAGGAGGCCGCCTCATCGACGAAGGGATTGTGGCCCGGGATGGAAAAGTGCCCGCCAACGTGGATGGTGGGCGGATTGCCAACGGACATGTGGGGGGCGTCTCGGGGGCCTACGCGGCCTGCGAGATTGTGCGGCAGCTAAAAGAAGAGGCCGGAGACCGGCAGATCAAAATCAAAAGTGGGAAAGGCCTGATGCAGTGTATCGACGGACATGCGTCACTCAACAGCGTCACCATTTTTGAAAGGGAGAGGTAAAGGGATATGGAAGAGAAGGCGATACAACGGATGGATGAGATATTAGAGGTGCCCTATACGGATTGGAAGCCGGAATACCTTTATACCTTGGCGGAACTATCAAGATTTTTCCGGGAGATCATCGACAACCAGAAGCTTCATGCGAGCAAATGCCCGAAATGCAGCAAGGTCTGGATGCCGCCCCGGGGACACTGCCCCGATTGCTATGAAGCCATCGAATGGGTGCCCTTGAGCGGCGAAGGCACCGTGATGGCCTGCACCTACTGCTACTTCATCGGGATGAGCGGCGATCTGCTCAAACACCTGGATCTGCCCTATGTCTACTCGCTGATCCAATTGGACGGCGCTGACACCTACATGGCCCACGGCGTGAAACCCAAGGGCCAGCAGATGGGCGAGATCCGCACCGGCACGCGGGTCAAGGCCGTATTTCGGGAAAACCGCCGGGGATCGATTGCCGATTTTTATTTCGTGCCGATAGAAGAATAATCAAGAGGAGAGGGCCAATGGCAATCAACGACTTAAGAGAGTGGATCGATGTTCTGGACAGGGAAGGGGAGCTCGCCCGGGTTAAAGCGGAAGTAGACTGGAATCTGGAAATCGGGGGGATCCTGCGGGAGGTCTGCGACACCGAAGGTCCGGCCCTGCTCTTTGACGACATTAAAGATTACCGGCAGACGCTCTGTAAAAAACTATTCACCGGATCGCTAGCCACCTTTCCCCGGGTGGCCCTGATGCTCGGCCTGCCGAAGGATACTCCCTACCGGGAGATTATTCAGGTATGGCAGGAGCGGAGCAAGAAGCCCCTCAAGCCCGTCGTGGTCACGCAGGCCCCCTGTCAGGAGAACATCCTCATGGGAGAGGAGGTCGATTTATTTCAACTCCCCGTTCCCCATTGGAGCAATCTCGACGGCGGCCGGTACATCAGCACCTTCGACAGTGTGGTCACCCGGGATGCCCAAACAGGGTGGGAAAACAGCGGGGTCTACCGGGCGGTGATCCATGACCGGAGAACGACCACCATGTCCGTGGCCCAGGGACAGCATATCTGGTACCACTGGCGAACCTGGCGCAAGCAGGGCAAGAATATGCCCCTGGCCATCGCGATTGGCGGTGATCCGCTCCTGCCGGCCGTGGCCTCGGCGCCCGTGCCGCTACAGGTAAATGAATGGGACATCCATGGGGGATTGAGGCAGAAACCCTTGGAACTGGTAAAATGCAAGACCGTGGATCTGCTCGTGCCCGCCCAGGCGGAAATCATCCTGGAAGGGGAGGTGGTCACGGACATCGCCACCTTCGTCAACGACGGTCCTTTCTCGGAATTTACCGGCCATTACGGAGGAAAAAGCCAGCGCCCGATCTTCAAGGTGAACTGTATGACCTTCCGGAACGATCCCATCTTCCAGGGGACAATCACCGGCATGCCCATCACGGAGGACCACCGGGTCACCTCGGTCAGCCACAGCGCGATCATGTGGGATCTGCTGAATGAACGGATGAGCGGGGTGACGGGTGTCAACGCCGACCCAAGTACGGCCTACGCCAATATCATCGTCCAGATCGACAACAGCTACTACGGCCAGGTCCAGCAGGTAGCGGCCAATATCTGGAGTTCCTCGCTTTCCAACATGATGGGGAAAAATATCATTGTCTGCGACGAGGATGTGGACATCTACAATCTGGACCGGGTTTTCTGGGCCCTCGGCTATCGCGTGGATCCCGAGCGCGACATCATCAAATATCCGGGCTGGATCAGCGCCCTGGACCCGATTGTCCATCCCCAGGAACGGCTCGGTTTTGGCGGTAACCGGGGAACAAGGCTGTTGATTGACGCCACCAAGGCCATCGATAAACCCCGGGCCGAAGAACTCTTCGGAGGCCGGTTTGCCAAGGTGGCTTACCCCGATCAGGAAACCATGGAGCGCGTCAGAAAAAACTGGCCCAAATACATGGCAAAATAGTCAGTTATCTCAGGAGGAGAAATGTTCTTCGAATTGACGGATGAACAAAAAGCGATCAAACAACTGGCAAGGGATTATGCGGAAAAGCGTCTCACGGCGGTCGTAAAAGAGGATGAGGAGAAGCATCTTTTCCGCAGGGAAGTGGTGGCGGAGATGGGTGGGCTCGGCCTCCTCGCCACGGTGCTGCCGGAAGAATACGGGGGAACAGAAGCCGGTTTCCTGAGCACGGTGCTGATCATCGAGGAACTGGCCCGGGTAAGCGCCTCCTATTCGACCTATTCGATGTCCCAGGCCGTCGGCCCGGGACTGACCATCCTCAAACAGGGCACCCAGGAGCAGAAAGATCGTTACCTTTCCAGCCTGGCGAGCGGGGAGAGCATCACCTGTTTCGGCGCCACGGAACCGGATGTGGGTTCCGACGTCGCCGGGATGAAGACCAAGGCCGTCGAACAAGAGGACTGTTTTATTTTAAACGGCACCAAGGCCTGGATAACGAACGGCCCGGTGGCCGATGTGGGCCTGTTTTGGGCCTATACGGACAGGGAGCTGAAGCACAAGGGCATTTCCTGCTTCATCGTGGACATGAAAAATACCCCCGGCATCACTACCAATCCCTATGACAAACTCGGGCTTTGGTGCACCGTGACAGGCGAGGTGGTCTTCAACGATGTCCGCCTGTCCAAGGATTGCCTGTTGGGGAGGAAGGGGGCCGGATACGGCATCCTCATGGACATGCTGGGCAATACGCGTATCTGCGCGGCGGCCCGGGCGATTGGTGTGGGTCGGGCCTGTCTGGAAGATAGCATCAGGTATGCCAAAGAACGCAGCGCCTTCGGGCAGCCCATCGGCAACTTCCAGATGATTCAGAGCCAGCTGGCCGAGATGTATATCGAACACGAAGCAGCCACCCTGCTGGTCTATCAAGCGGCTCAGAACAAGGACCGGGGGATTCAGGACTTAAATGAAGTGGCGACGGCCAAATACTTCGCCACGAAAGCCGGGGTGAAGGCAGCCGATACGGCCCTGGAGATCTTTGGCTCCTACGGCTATTCCATGGAATATCCCATCCAGAGATATATCCGGGATTCCCGGGCCTTCCCCATAACGGAGGGGACGTCCAATATCCAGAAAATGATTATCGCCCGACATCTGTTAGGGTAGAATAAAGGAAATGGGGTAGGGGGATTTTGTCGGGGTCGCTATCGGTATCGCTATCGGCATCGAAAGAAAACAAACAGTCTTGTTGCCATGGGGAAAAACGCGGAGGGGGCGCTGCCGCTTGGTTTGAAAATAATCGGACAAAGGATGGGAGAGGTAAAATCGATCCCGATCCCGATTGCGATACCGATAGCGAAATAAGGAAGGGGAGAGACTTTACCGCAGGGAGTGGAAGGAGGGGGGAAAATGAAAAAATCATTCTGGTGGCTAGGGATGCTGGGTCTGGGGGTCATCTTTTCCGGCATGGCCTGGGGAGCCGATTATCCGACAAAGGCAATCACCATGATCTGCCCGTACGGCGCCGGAGGTTCCATCGACACGCTGTCCCGCGGCCTTGCTCCCTACCTGGGGGAAGAATTGGGTGTCCCGGTGAAGATTGAAAACCTCGTGGGTGCCAATGGCGTCCTGGCCTTTAACAAGGCCTTCAGCGCCGCGCCCGACGGCTATAACCTGTTGACGGCTTTGGTTCCCTATATGCAGACCGCGGAATTTCTCTCAAAAAGCAGCCGGTACAAGGCGGCGGAATTCATTCCCGTCTTCGCCCATGCCCGGGACGGCGTCGTGTTGGTTGGTCACCCCGAGGTCTTTCACAACTTCGGCGAATTCGCCAAGGCTGCCAACAGCCGTACCTTGAGCATCGGCAGCACGGGCATTGGTTCGCCCACGCACCTGGGGGCCCTGATCGTCCAAAAAATGTTGGGCGCCAAGATGACCTATGTCCCCTTTGATGGGGGCGCCCAGAGCGTCACCACCCTGGCGGGGAAACATATCGACGGGGTTACCACCTATGTCACTTCCGCCCTGCCCATGATCCGGGCGGGAAAGGTCAAGCCCCTGCTGCTCCTGGCAACGGAGAGGAATCCGCTCCACCCGGACATTCCTGTCCCCAAGGAATTCGGATATGATATCCAACCCTTATACGGTATGTTCGGCATCTTCGCTCCCCCGAACACACCGGCCGAAAAGGTTAAAATCCTCGAAGCGGCTTTTGTTCGGGCCGTGAAGCATCCCAAGTACCAGGAGTGGGGCAAGAAGATGACGGCGGATTTCATTCAGGTCAACGCCCGGGATTTCAAGTCGGAGATTGAAAAGCAGGTTAAGATTGTCGATGCCTACAAGGGGCTTCTTAAATAATTCGGGATCGGTATCGGGATCGCTATCGGTATCGAAATCGGAGGAATCGGAAAGACTCGATACCGATACCGATTGCGATAGCGATATAACGACGGAGGAAGGGTATGGCCTATTATTACGACTTGCGGGAATACATTAAGACCCTGGAAGAGCAGGGGCACCTGGTGAGGATTCACCGGGCGATCAACAAGGATACGGAGATCCATCCCCTGGTCCGTTGGCAATTCCGCGGGCTTCCGGAAGAAAAGCGGAAGGCCTTCCTCTTCGACAATGTGATTGATGCCAAGGGCAGGAAGTACGCCGGACAGGTGGCGGTGGCCTTGCTCGGGGCTTCCGATGCCGTCTATGCCCTGGCCATGCAGTGTCCCCAGAGCGAGATTTTTTCCCGGTGGGTGGAGGCCCAGCGCAACCCCATTGAACCGGTCCTCGTGGAGTCGGGACCGGCCCAGGAAGAGATCCACATGGGAGCTGAGCTAGACCTCCCCGGGGGAGGGCTGGAGGAGTTTCCCATCCCCATTTCCACGCCAGGGTTCGATCCATCGCCCTATATCACGTCGCCCTACGTCATCACCAAGGATCCTGAGACGGGGAAACGCAATGTGGGCACCTACCGGGTGATGATCAAGGGCCGGACAAAGACGGGGATGTTCGTCTCGAACACCCAGCACCTGGGGATTCACTGGGAGAAGTGCAAGGCCCTGGGAAAGGACCTGGAGGCGGCGATCTGCCTTGGTTCCGTTCCGGCCGTGGGCTTGTGCAGCGTGGCGAAATTTTCCTACGGCGTGGATGAACTGGCGGTCGCAGGCGGGATTGCCGGGGAGCCCATCCCGCTCGTCAAGTGCAAGACCGTGGACCTGGAAGTCCCAGCCACTTCGGAGATAGTGATCGAAGGGAAGATCACCACCCAATTCGCAGAGCCCGAGGCCCCCTTCGGCGAGCTTTCCGGCTACATGGGGGAACGGGTCGTCTTTCCCTATTTTGAGGTCACCTGCATCACCCACCGTAAGGATCCGATCTACCAGTCCTTCATCAGCCAGTTTCCCCCCAGCGAGTCGAGCAAGATCCGGAAGCTCTCCCGGGAGGGCGCCTATTTCAAGCTGCTGAAATACGACTGCAATATCCCGGGGATCATGGACGTGGTGTTCCACGAGGGCAGCGGCAGTTCCACCATCGTCGTGATCCAGATGAAAAAGACCAACAACGGTCAGCCCTGGCAGGCACTGAATTCGGCCATCGGTTTTGACTCTCGGTTCGGGAAGATCATCATCGCCGTCGATGATGACATCAATCCCCACAATATCGATACGGTCATGTGGGCGCTCGCCTACCGGGTGCAACCCCACCTCGACCTGCGGATTACCATGGGCCGGTATTCCGTATTGGATCCCTCGAGCGCGCCTCTGGATAGCTCCCTGGAGGAGCGGCTTTTTCCCAGTCCCCGGGGCAATTCCGCCCTGCTCATCGATGCCACGCGCAAATGGCCCTATCCGCCCACTTCGCTTCCCGGCCGGGAATTTATGGAGAATGCCAAGAAGATCTGGGAAGAAGAGGGGCTGCCGTCCCTTACTCCGCAGGAGCCCTGGTTTGGCGTTTCGCTGGGATTCTGGACGGCGGAGAACGTGGAGGAGGCGGCCCTGGCTGTGAGAGGGGAATACTATAAGACGGCGGAAAAACTGGCCAAGCAGAAGACCAGGATTTGAAATGGAAAAACAAAGGAGGTTTGACATGGGGCAGACAAAGGAAGAATTCCTGAAAATCATCCCGGTGCTGAATGGCGCAAAGAAGGCCGCGGGCTTGATGAAACTCTTCAGCCGGAAGATCCGGTTCGAACTGGCAGGTGAGGAAAAGGCCTTTACCCTCGAGATAGACAAAGGCCAAATGAAGTTGGCGGAAAACGGGGCAGGGGAGGCGGATATCGTGGTGACGGGGGATGGCAATGCCTTTGCCCGGGTCATCAGTGCCGGGGTGGATGTCACCCATCCCATTGCCCGCGGTCAGATCAGCATTACGAAAGGGAAGATCTCCGAGATGACCCTGCTCAACCGGATTCTCTGGTCAACCAAAGGGTCGGCGTAGTCAAAGGCCGGCATCCTGTCAACTCTCGAGTCGCTATTGTCAGCGCCGCGGCATGGAAAAATGGAAAAAGATTGTGATTATCTGTACCAGCTTGACAAAACTCGGACGATACTGCTAAGTAGTCGAGGCAGTAAACAGTAAGTATGGCCGGGACTGAGTCGAAAGCGATGCCGATGCCGATACCGACCTCGAGAAAGAATAGTTTTACCAGTTTTTAAGTCTAAGGAGGTTCTATGAACACACCCCATAAGGGATGGAAACGCTGGGGCTGCTTGGTTTGTTGTCTGGCGGTCTTGGGAATTTTCACCCTGGCCGATCGGCCGGCCTCGGCCAAGGAGTTTCCGGCCAGGGCCATCAAGGTCATCGTCAACACAACCCCGGGCGGTAATTCCGATCTCTGGGCCAGGACCTGGGCCGATGATTTTTCCAAATTGCTGAAGGTGCCGGTCGTAATCAGCAATCAAGGGGGGGCGAGCGGCATGAGCGCCCTGATCGAAGCCGCCGAGGCGCCGGCTGACGGTTATACCATCAACACGATGACCCATTCCATGGTCGTCGGCGTGTCCGTCAATCCCAACCCGCCTGTCGATCTGTTCAAAGATTTTACCCCGATTGGCGGGTTTGGCTATTTCCCTTCGCTCATCGCGGTGGAACAATCATCCCCCTTTCATACCTATGAGGAGCTCGCCAATTATGCGCGGCAAAACCCGGGAAAATTGAAATGCGGTTCCGCCGGCGCGACCATGATCAGCCATTTCACCTTTGAGGTCCTGAAACAGCAGGCCAAGCTCGGCATCGTCATGGTCCCCTTCAAGGCGGCGCCGGAAGCGGTCACGGCCCTGGTGGGAAAACATGTCGATCTGGCGAGCCTCCCCCCGCAATCGCTCCTGGGATTTGCCAAATCAGGCCGTGTGCGCTTTTTGCTCTCCACGCAAAAGCTCAAGGACTACCCCCAGGTGCCCATCTTTGCAGACAAAGGGCTGAAGGAAGCGGGGATCAACGCCTGGCTGGGGCTTGCCGTACGCTCCGGCGTTCCCAAGGCAGCCCAGAAGAAGCTGGCCGATGCCTTTGCCGTGGTGGCCAAGAATCAGAAAATCGTCAGCAAGATCGAAGCGATGAACTTCACACCTGACTATTTGAGCGCCGCCGATTTTCTCGCCCTGCTGAAGAGGGATCACGTGAATATCCTGAAGGTGGCAAAACAGTCCAAGATAGGCGACTAAAACCGGGTAAAGCTTAGGGGAGCCAGTGGCGCGCAAGGATTTTTTTTCATCCCTCTTTTTCATATTCCTTTCCCTCTATGTTTGTTGGGAAAGTCTCCGCCTGGGATTCGGAGAATTTTCCCAGCCCGGGCCCGGTTTCCTCTCCTTCCTCATCGGCTTGAGTTTGGGAAGCTTGTCTCTCGCTGTTTTCCTGGGCATCGTGCTGAAAAAAGGCCTGCCGGAGAAGGGCGCCAGGGGAAAGACCCCCTGGGCGCCCCTGCTCCTTACCAGCGCAGCGCTGCTAGGCTTTACTCTTCTTTTAAAGACCCTGGGTTTCGTTATAGATACCTTTTTGTTTATCTTCTTCCTGCTTGGCACCGTCGGAAAAAAGAGCTGGGCCATAAGTCTTTTGATGTCTCTGGGCGTCACCTTCGGCACCTATCTCCTTTTTCAATATTTTTTACAGTCCCAACTGCCCGTGGGGCCCTTCGGCTTTTAGGAAGTTAGAAATTATTTTCTGCGCTTTTCTGGCAGAAAATAATTTCGTAAACTTACTTATCCCGTTTACCTGTGACCTTTAGGTTATCGGGGTTAGGAAGTTAGAAATTGCTTTCTCGGGAAAGCAATTTCGTTAACGCGCTTATCCCGTTTAGCGGGATTAGGAGAAGAAATGGAAGTCATCCAAAGCCTGATCTTTGGTTTTTCCGTGGCCTTGACCCCGGTGAATCTGCTCTACTGCTTCCTCGGGTGTCTGATCGGCACCCTGGTGGGCGTTCTGCCGGGCATCGGCCCGGCCGCAGCCATCGCCATCCTTCTTCCAATAACCTTTCCTCTAGATGTGACAGGTGCGATTATCATGCTGGGCGGGATTCTCTACGGCGCCCAGTATGGCGGCTCGACAACGGCGATCCTCGTCAATATCCCCGGAGAAAGCTCTTCCGTGATGACCTGCCTGGACGGGTACGAGATGGCAAAGCAGGGACGGGCCGGCGCCGCCTTGGGTATCGCCGCTTTCGGTTCCCTGATTGCCGGGACCCTTTCCCTGATCGGCCTCATGCTTTTGGCGCCCCTGCTTGCCGAGTTCGCTTTGCGCTTCGGCCCTCCTGAATATTGTACTCTGGTCATCATGTCCCTTTCCTTCATCACCTATCTCGTCCGGGGTTCCATGCCCAGGGCCTTGATGATGGCCTGCCTGGGATTACTCCTGGCGCAAATCGGCGCTGATCCGATCACCGCCAAGATGAGGTTCGTCTACGGCATCAATGTCTTGCGGGGTGGCTTGGGCATCGGGCCGGTGCTGATGGGTCTCTTTGGCATCTCCGAAGTTTTGGCCTCTGTGGGCGCCATGGGAGGCCGGTCCGTCGTGAAAACCGAAATCCGCCGCATCCTGCCGTCCCGGCAGGACTGGAAGGATTCCCTGGCGCCGATTCTGAGGGGTACGGGGCTCGGTTTTTTCCTGGGCATCCTGCCGGGCATCGGTCTTTCGATTCCCACCTTTGCTTCCTATGCCCTGGAAAAAAAGCTTTCCCGGCATCCGGAACGGTTCGGGAGCGGTGCGATTGAAGGTGTCGCCGGCCCGGAGGCCTGCAACAATGCGGCGGCCCAGGGGACCTTTGTCCCCATGCTTAGTCTGGGAATCCCCCCCACCGCCACCATGGCTCTGTTCCTTGGTGCCCTGATGATGCACGGCATCCAGCCCGGGCCGCTGCTCATCCAGGATAAACCCGATATCTTCTGGGGGCTTATTTCCAGCATGTATATCGGCAATATCTTCCTGGTGATTCTGAATCTGCCCCTGATCTTTCTCTGGGTTCAGCTTTTACGGGTTCCCTATGGCTATCTCTTTCCCACGGTGCTTCTTTTCTGCCTCATCGGAGCCTACAGCCTGAACAACCAGGTAGGCGAGGTCGCCGTGATGCTGTTCTTCGGCGCCGTAGGTTATATCCTCAAGCGGCTAGAGTACGAAATCACGCCCCTCGTGATCGGCGTCGTCCTGGGGCCGATTATGGAAAGGGCCTTCCGGGAATCCCTGATCATTTCCGGGGGGAGCTTCCTGATCTTTGTCAACCGCCCCATTGCCGCTTTTTTCCTCGTCCTGAGCGTCATTATCGTGGCCACGCGGCTTTTTCGGACGTTATCCAACAGACTGCAAGGGGTTCTGAATTCATCGGAAACGGAGATCTAAGAGTCCTTAATCCTCTTGCTGCTTCCAGTTTTAAATCGGCTTGACAATACCGTCCGGGATTTCCATATTTTAATTAGTTTCCGAATTGGAAACCAATAGTGTCTCCTCCGGCGTTTCCGGATGGACACTAATTAAGGTTACCTCGCAATAAGGAGGTTTTTATGTGGGAAGAAAAGAGATTTTTTTCACGGCGACAAGCTCTGGAACTGTCCCTGGCCTGGGGAGGTGTTTTCCTTTCGGGTCACCTCCAACCGGTATTTGCCCAATTAAGCAGGCTGGTGCCGACCTCGGAGCAGGGCATGGGACCTTTCTATCCCGTCAAGAAACCTGTGGATCAAGATGACGATCTGACTCTCATTCGGGGAAAAGTCGGCAAGGCGCAAGGACAGGTCATCCACCTTACGGGTAGAGTTCTCAATCTGAAGGGGCAACCGCTGTCCGGCGCCCGGGTGGAGATCTGGCAGGCGAATACCTTTGGCCGGTATAACCATCCCGGCGATGCGAATCCTGCACCCCTCGATCCCAATTTCGAGGGTTATGGCGTCACGAACACCGATGCCGACGGCTGGTACAGATTCAAGACTATCAAGCCGGCGCCTTATCCCGCCGCGACAGGCTGGACGCGTCCCCCGCACATTCATTTTCAAGTCACCGCCAATGCACACCGGCTTGTAACGCAGATGTATTTTCCCGGAGAACCTTTGAATGAAAAGGACCGCTTGTTCCAGACCGCTGCCCATAAAGAAAGTCTCATTGTCAAACTGAAGCCTGCCCCCCAGGATAGGGAACCCGGTGGCCTCCTCGCTCACTGGGATATCGTCCTTCCCCGGACCTGAGCCGGGTGGGACCGGAAAAAGGAGGGAAGCCATGCCTCCCAAGACGAGTCTCTGGCTTGTGGTGCCGCTGCTGCTCCTGGGGGTTACGGCCACGGGGGGCGACCAGCAGATCGGAGAGCGCATTGTCTACACCGCGCTGCGCCCGGCCAATCTGGACCTCTACCTTTTTGACTCCCCTGGTGCGACTCCGCGGCGGCTGACAAACCACCCCGCCCTGGACTATAACCCCGTGTTTTCACCCGGCGGGCGGTGGGTTGTCTTTTGTTCCGAGCGGCGCGGCAACCCCCACCTCTATATTTTGGATCTCGAGAACCCCGGCCCGCCCCGCCTGCTCACGGCAAGTGACGGCCTGGATGATGCCCCGGCCTTTTCGCCCGAGGGCCGGCGGCTTGCCTTTGTCAGTACCCGCGATGGTAGCGCGGACATCTTCGTGATGCCCTTTTCGGCCCGAGGGCCGGAGGCGGCCACGTCGGCAGTCAACCTGACCCGTCATAAGGCAGGGGATTTTAATCCGGCCTTCTCCCCCGATGGAAAACAGATCGCCTTTGCCAGCGACCGGGATGGGTACCGGCAAAGCGACATTTACGTCATGCAGGCCGACGGCACAAAGGTGCGCCGCCTGACCAACTCCCCTGGCTGGGACGGCTCCCCCAGCTGGTCCCAGGACGGACAGGTGATTTATTTCTATTCCCGGCGGGAGAATCCCGGTCCCGGTATCTACCGGATGAAGGCAGACGGCTCCGACCAGAAACAGGTCTACGCCGGCCCGGCGCTTTCCCCCTCCTTCGCGCTCGAGGGACGCCTGACCTTTACGGACAGGGAAAAGGGCCGGTGGCAGATCTTTACCATGGCCGATGATGGAGATGATAAACGCCGGGAAAGCGACGGGCAGCGCGACTATTGGGCGCCGGTCTTCGATCCGCAGTCCGGCCGGATGGTTTGTCACGGCACCGGGGACGCCGGGCCAGCCGCGACGCTTCAGTCGCCCGTTCCCGGTCCCTTTGTAGTCCATAACCGCAAGAAAGTGCAGTTGCCCGGCCGCGTTCTCGAACTCTGGGCCGTACGGGGGGCCTTTCCCTCCCTCGACCCTACGGGAACACAACTGGTCTTCAGCGAGCACTTCACCCGCATCATGAAATCTAACCTGGACGGCAGCGGGCAACGGGTGGTGTTCGAACGGCCCGGCACTTCGGTCTGGCGTCCCGACTGGTCGAAGGACGGTCAGTGGATCGCCTGTGCCGTGGGACCGACCTTCGCCGGACCATCGGCCCGGGCGGACATCTGGAAGTTCCGCCCCGACGGCACCGAGGCGGTGAACCTGACGGACGGCGCGCCGGGAAACAACGGCTTCCCCTCCTTCTCTCCCGATGGGAAGCAGATCGTCTTTCGCAGCGGCCGGGATGGCAACCATGAGCTCTATCTGATGAACGCCGACGGAACCAACGTGCGGCGATTGACCAACGACCCGGGGACCGACACCATGCCTGCCTTCTCCCCGCAGGGAAAACAGGTTGCCTTCACTTCCAACCGGGACGGGGACCATGAAATCTACACCCTCGACCTCGGGCCGGAGGGCAAGCCCAAAGCCCTGCGCCGCATTACTTCCAGCCCCGGTTTCGACACCCACCCCAGCTATTCTCCCGACGGCAAATGGCTCGTCTTTACATCCCAGCGGGGCGGGCTGAATGACGAGGAGCCGCTCCTGCAGGTCTTCAATCCCCAGCCCTACGGAGAGATCCATGCCCTGCGCCTGGTCGACGGCCAGGTTGTTCGCCTGACCCACAACAAATGGGAAGACGGACCTCCGACCTGGGTGAAGGCCCCAGTGCTGAAACCATGACCCTAACCCTGATAACCTAAAGGTCACAGGTAAACAGGGTAAGTAAGTTTACGAAATTATTTTTTGCCGGAAAAGAGTAGAAAATAATTTCTTACTTACTAAAACTGTCCTGTGTTCAATAACACGAGTGTGCAGGCCTCCAGGGTGCAAATGCCTTGCTCCTCGAGACTCTCGCGCAGGGCCTGATTTTCTGCGCCGGGATTGAAGATCACCCGGGCGGGTTGCAGCCGTGCCAGGGCCGCGCAAAGGGGTGACGATATCTTGGCCGACACATAGAGGGTGACCGTGTCCACAGGGCCTTCGACCCCGGACAATTCCCGGACAACGGGGATTCCCTCTATTGTCTGGTAAGAGGGATTTACGGGTACTACCTCATGGCCATGCTGCCGGAGCAGGCACAGGGCTCGATGGGCATAGCGCTCAGGATTGGGGCTGGCTCCGAGCACCACCACCCGCTGTTTCTTGTCAGGCTTACTCATGCAAATCTCCCGCTTACCTTCTCTAGGGTTTTCCACCCAGCTCTCGCCAACGGAAACAATCCGTGGTGTGGTCATTTACCATCCCGACGGCCTGCATGAAGGCGTAGCAGATGGTAGATCCGACGAAATTAAAACCCCGTTGCTTGAGGTCACGGCTCAAGGCATCGGAAAGGACCGTGCGGGCAGGCACCTCGCTCGGCTTTGCCCAGCTGTTCTGCCGAGGCTGGCCATCGACAAAACCCCACAGGTAGAGGGCAAAGCTACCAAATTCTTCCTGAATATTCAAGAAGGCCCGGGCATTGGCAATGGCGGAAGCAATCTTGAGGCGATTGCGGACAATGCCGGCGTCTGCCAGCAGTTCCTGCACCTTTTGTTCAGTGAAGGCCGCCACGATGTCCGGAGCAAAACCGGCAAAGCAGCGGCGATAGGCCTCTCTTTTCTTGAGAATGGTAAGCCAGGACAAGCCCGCCTGGGCTCCCTCCAGGACCAGGAATTCAAAGAGCAGCCGCTCGTCATGGACCGGCACGCCCCATTCCTGATCGTGATAGGCGAGGTAAAGGGGAGAGCTGCCGGCCCAGGCACAGCGGGTCAAGGAGAAGGTAGGCTGCGGCAATGATATTTTTCCTCTCTTCAGTTCGAGGGGCGATAACCTTTTTTATGCCATTCCGTCAGGTCCGTGCCAAACCACTCCGTGGGCAATTCCCGGCACAGGCCTTTTTGTTTCAGCGCCGCCTGGTAGATGGCATGGCCGGCGGCGGCAAACTGGATCGCCATACCGGTGTTGTTTTTATAATAGATGAGTTCATCGGCGTGACGCCGACCCGCGGTTTCCCCGGCGACTATTTTCCCCAATTCGCAGACTTTCTCCCAACCGAAGAGGCCTCGTTCAATCGGGTCGAGCAATTCGGTTTGCTTGTTGGAAAAAACACTCGTCTTATCGTTGATTACAATCAGATCGCTTCTGGTAAAGGTCTCCTCATCGGCCTCCGTTTTCATGCCGATGACATCGGTATTGACAATGGTGGTAACCAATTGACCAGGCCGGAGCCATTTGCCGAAAACGATGGGTTTCAGGGAATTCGTGGTGCAACAGACGATGTCTGTCCCCTCCACCGCCAACCTAGCCTCCGGCACTGCTTGCACGTCCAGGTGTAAAGCAGCCATTTCCTGAACAAATTCCCGGCGATGATCCTCGGAAGGGCTATAGGCCCTGACCTTTTTGATCGGAAGCACCATGGCCAGGGCCTCCACATGCCGGCGGGCCATTTTTCCCGTTCCCAGGATGCCGAGGGTCTCGGCACCCTGGCGGGCCAGGTATTTCGCCGCCACGGCGGTGGTGGCCGCCACCCGGATGCCGGACAAGGAAAAACCATTCATGATGGCCAGAGGCTCTCCTGTTTGCAGGCTGAAGAGCAGCACCATACCCCAGTCATGACTCTCATAGGTGGCCGGCTCCGCCTTTCCTTCCAGGGCAACGGAGCGTACGCGATCCGCGCCTGCGGTCCTTACGGGACGCACCAGGTTGGCGATGCGGATGCAGGCCGTGCCGAATTTGGGAATGGCGCCAATATGGGTGTTGACAAAATAGCACAGGCCCGGAGCAGTGGGCGTCTCCAGGCGTATCCTCGGGACATTGTCCGCCCTGCCGGCGTTAAATTCCTTGAATGCCTCCTCCATGGCTGTAATGCAGTCCTGCATGGGGAGCAGTTTTTGCACGTCATCATCCCGGATAAGTAAAGTCACTACCGATCTCCTTTTAGAAATAGTTCCTAAGCGTTATCAGGTACAAGCCTCTGTCTAAGTACCTTGATGGCCAGTACATGTCAATGCAAAACTGCGGGAACTATCCCTCTAGAACTGGAACTTGAGCCCGATGAGCCAGGTGAAAAAGAAATTTTCGTCCCGCACGTCAAGGTCGGTAAAATTGAACAGGAAAGTGTTGTCCAGCGTTACTGCGTTGTTCAGTTTATACTCGGCTCCTATGCCAAGAGGGATGAGGTAGCTCGTATCATCCTCTTCCCTCCCCCTCCGGTCCAAATCCGCATGGATCAAGCCCATGCCTCCCTGGACGTGTGGTTTGAGTTCCGGAACGCCAGCCACGGCGAAGGTAAATTTAGCCTGAGCGGAAAGACCGACTTGGAAGAGATCATCCGTGAATCCCATCTGGATAAGCGGGCCGATTGAGAATTCATGGGTAAGGTAGTAATCGTCATAGATGCCGAGAGCCAAGGCCGTACCATCAGGGGTGTCGGTATGAATCCCCAGGGCGGCCCCAAAGCCAAACCTGCCGGTGCGGTTGCCTGCGGCGCTCTGCTGGGCCTCGGCCATTGACGAGAGCGCCACATTCACCACCATGGCCAAGGCGATAACCATGAGAAATCGCCTTATGCCTGCCTTTACAAGATTTGTTTGCATAACTATTTTCCTTTCTCCCTTAGTGATGGTCAAATTAGAAATGGGGTCTGATGCCAGCAAGGGAAAGCAACCGCATCATCAGCTGCCCTGATCCGGCCGATGGTTTGCTACAAACCGTCCCTCATCGCTTCCTTTGAGGCGAACCGCTTGGACGAAACGCTTGTCGAAATAAGGCATGTTTAAATTGTCGAGGCTAACCATCCGTTTACAGGAGGAAGCGTGCACGAATTCGTTATTGCCGATATAGATCCCCACGTGGTCCACTCTCCGGCTCGTATTGAAGAAGAGAAGATCTCCAGGTACCAGTTCGCTCCTTTGGACACGCCTCCCCACCAGTGATTGCTCAAAGGCCGTCCGGGGAAGGTCGATATTGAAGAGCCGGTAGATCTTCCTCACAAATCCAGAACAGTCGAGACCTCTGGCCGAAGAACCCCCCAGGCGGTAGGGGGCACCGAGGAAACCCTTCGCCACCTTGACGAGCATTCTCTGCTCTTCAGGGTTGTTCCAGGGACCGAAGAGTGCGGCCTGCTCCTGCTCCGGTCGCTCGCCGGCGCTCCAGGCACTATCGCCGGTGATCTTGCCAGCGTCGTCTTCCTCTCCCGGTTCGGGTGCTGATTTTGCTTGATGCTTCGCTAATCCGGACGCTTCCGCTGCTTTGCTACCCTGGCTCCTGTATAACGCGAGTTTCTGACCGATCTTCAAGGCGCTTCCCCTAAGCCCGTTGACCTCACGAAGGTAAGCTACGGAAACTCCTTTTTTCCCGGCAATCTTCGCCAGGGTATCGCCTTTTTTGACCTGGTAGACTCTCGCACTGAGAGATGAAGAACCTGGGGATTTCCCGACTGCGTAGGCTGAGCTGGCTTGACCATCCCGGCCAAGACCCCAGGAGACCAATAGGACGCTGAGTCCTATCCAAAGAAAAATGCGCCGTTTCATCATGAAGGAGCTCCTTGCTTAATCGAGGGCTATCCAATCCTGCTACGGTGCTCATATTGCCACTGGATGACAAAGTGCACCCCATCTCTTCCCTATTCCACAGTTCTTCGTCGTGCTGCCAGTGTTCATTCTCAGACAGCACAGAATATGCCAAAGGCTGCCAAGGAAGCCAACACAACGAATTCAAATAGTTTATGGTAAGAAATCGCTGCTACCTGACGGGCGAATTTGGATGATTTTCCCAACAAAGAGAGCAGGCAAATGTAGGGTTTTTCCTTCATGCCAGCCCCATCATCTTCTCAAGGGCGGGCGGAAGCTCAATTTCTGTTGACTTATGGCGCAACAAAGTCATATCTTCCGGCAATTAAGTGCTTTCTTGAGGTTTAATGCATTCACCGATGATGGATAACAAAGGCGGCCCAACGGCAACGGACGGCGCCAAGCAAACCAAGGGGCCACTATCCGGGCGGCTGCTCGGTATATTGTCAAGTATGCGCGCGCTGGAGTCGCTCCGCTATCGTGAATACCGTTTAATCTGGTATGGGCAGGTATTTTCGTCTATGGGCCAATGGATGGACGAAGTTACCCGTGGCTGGCTCATGTATGAGCTGACAAACTCGGCGGTGCAGCTGGGTTTGGTGATTGGCATTCAAGCCATTCCCTTTCTCTTCTTATCCCCTTTGGCGGGCAGTGCCGCCGACCGCTATTCCCGTAAGAAACAGGTGGTGTGGGCCCAATCGGTGAATGGCTTGCTTTATGTGGTCACGGCACTGCTGATTTATACGGGTTTGATCAGACCTTGGCAGCTCTATATCACCGCTTTCCTGATGGCCGTTGTCCAGGTCTTCATGCTGCCGGCACGAACGGCGATGATCTCCGATGCTGTGCCGCTCAATTGTCTGACCAACGCTATCGGCCTCAGTTCCGTAGTATGGAATATGGCGCGCAGTACAGGACCGGCACTGGCGGGTGTGCTGATCGCCGCGTTTGGCACGGGTCATACCTACTCCGTCCAAGCCGTGATTTTCTTTCTGGCTACTTATTGGACCGTAAAACTCAGTCCTGAGCTTCCTTTTGCGGCACAGGCCGCCGGTCGTGCGGCGCAAAGGGAATCCTTCGGTCAAAGTATCATCGAAGGATGGAAATTCAGTTGGCGGAACGAAGCGGTGCGCATCGGTCTCTTAGCGGTGTTGGTGGCGTCTTTATTTATGGTTCCCTTCCGGACCCTCTTGCCGGTCTTTGCCCGGGATGTCTTACAAATTGGCGCCACCGGGCAGGGGTTGCTGCTCACGGCCATGGGTATCGGCGCCCTATGCAGCTCGGTTCTTATTGCCGCCATGGGCGACAAACTGCCAAGAGGCAAGCTGATGTTGGGTTCCGTTATACTGTACGGCTTATTCCTCTTGATCTTCGCGGTCTCGCCCTGGTTTCAATTGTCGCTGGTCATGATGCTTGTCGCCGGTATAAGCAACGTACTGTGCCACGCCCTGGTGCAAACGGTTATCCAATCCTACTCTCCCGCCGCCTTCCGTGGCCGTACCACGGCCATATTCAGCATGAGCCAGGTGATTGTGACGCTGGGAAGTATCCTGATCGGCGCCCTGTCATCCCTCTTCGGCGCTCCTTGGGCAGTGGCTTCGATGGCTGCCTGCGGCGCGCTGACCATGCTCGTAGTCTATATAGCCATGCCCTGGGCACGACAGATCCGGTAAAGTGCGAGAGACAGGCGGGATACTCAATAGGGCTGTAAACCAAGGTTGGCAGATCATTGCTTATTGGCGTCATTGATTGAGGCGGTGTAATGCTTAAAAAATAAGGCAAATATGCCTTAATCAAGATCGGACTTAAAGCGGTAGCCGATTCCGGGCTCGTTAAGCAGAAAATGAGGACGCGCGGAATCGGCCTCGACCTTCTTTCTCAATTGATTCATGAAAACGCGCAGATAGTGCGTCTGTTCGATGTAGGCAGGCCCCCAAACCTCCTTGAGAATTTGCCTGTGGGTCATGACCCGGCCGGCGTTTCTGACGAGAACCGTCAACAGCCGATACTCTATGGGCGTAAGGTGAATTTCCCTGTCGCCGCGATGAACTTGCCTCTTGAGGAAATCGATCCTCAGGTCCTCTACGGTAAAAACCGCTTCCCTTTGATCCTGGCTTTTAGGCATCGCATGCCGGAGAGCGACGCGGAGCCTGGCCAATAGTTCGCCGGCGCCAAAAGGCTTTGTAAGATAATCGTCGGCCCCCTCATCAAGGGCCTTTATTTTATCTCCTTCCTGTTCCCGCGCCGAAATGACGATAATGGGCACGGCGGACCATTCCCTTAATTTCCTTATGACTTCAAGGCCATCCATATCCGGAAGTCCCAAGTCGAGGAGTACGACATCGGGATTCCGTGTCGCCGCATGCGTTAGTCCCTCGTGAGCGGTCTCGGCTTCAAGCACGCCATATCTTTCACTTTGCAGCGTTACCCGGAGAAAACGCCTCATCTGGCGTTCGTCTTCTATCAACAGTATTATGGCAGGATTTTCCATCACGGTAATTCCTTCTCCGGCATCAGGGGGGGCGGCGTCCCTTCGACGGGGATGACAAATTTGAACGCTGCGCCGCCGCCAGGACGATTTTCCGCCCAGATACGCCCCCCATGGGCCTCAATTATCGCACGGCAGATAGAAAGGCCGATTCCCGTGCCCATCCGCGTATCGGTGCTGCGGGCAAATCTGTTGAAAATGGCTTCTTCTTCATGGGCTGGGATACCGGGACCGCGATCGGCGATTTCTATCAAAACATCCGCATCGTAAGGCGTAATGGCGATTCCCACAGGGGTGCCGGGAGGGGTGTGCCTTAAGGCATTTTCCATCAGATTGGCAAAGACCTGTTCCATCAAGAGGGTATCAAAAGGGACAAGGGGAAGATCCGGGGGTATTTTCAAATCCAGGGGATGCTCTTTGAGGCGTTCCGAGAGACGATTAAGGACGACGCCGATGATTTCCTCCAGAGGTTGCCACTCTTTATTTACCGTGATCGCACCGGTTTCCAGCTTGGTCAGATTCAGGACGTTGCGGATGATGCGTTCCAGACGATCCGTTTCCTCGTGGATGGTGCGCAATAATTCCAACCGGTCCGAGCTGTTGAGCGATTCATCCTTCTGCAGGAGAGTGCTGGCCGCTCCTGCAACAACCGCAAGCGGCGTCCTCAAGTCGTGGGAGACGGAACTCAGGAAAGTATTTCTGACATTTTGCGCCTCGACTTTCAGGTGTTCGTCATGCGCCTCCTTGGCGAACATGACCCTTTCCATCGCCATGGCTGATTGGTTTACAAAGCTTTCCAGAAAATGCATGTCTTCGGGAGAGAATAGCTTGTCTGCATTCTGCGGGGAAATACCGACAACTCCCACTACGCCGGAAGTGGCAACCATTGGCAGGTACAGGGCTTTCGCTCCGGGAAGCGTGTCTGTTCCCAAACCGGCTGACTGCCGGTTAGCAAAGACCCACCTGGCAACGCTCAGCTCCTTCTGGTCGATGGCGAATGTCGCCGGCACCTTTTTCGGCACGTTCAACTCCCCATGCTCATCGGCGACAAGTATCGCCGTCCGGCTTTTGAATGCCTCGCTGATGTGTCTTAAGCTGATGTCGAATATTCTTTCCTTCTTGCGTTCACGGGCAAGTTCCCGGCTGAGTGCATACAGGGTGGCTGTGTTCAGTTCGCGCCTTCTCGAAGCTGCCGCCTGTTCGCGGATCTGCAGCGTCAATCGGGAAATGACATAGGCGACAACGAACATCACGCCGAAGGTAACGAGAAAACGGACATCGCTTACGGCAAAGGTGTAGTAGGGAGGTACAAAGAAGAAGTCGAAGGCGGCCACACTGAGCAGGGTAGCCGACAGGGCGGGCAAACGACCGGTGCGCGTTGATGTGACTACTATGCCCAAAAGATAGATCATGGCCACATCCGTCCTGTCAAAGTAAGGAATAGCCAGCAGGGCAACGACGGTGCTTATGGCGACGGAACCGATGCTCCAATACCACTCCCGGGGTTTGAGCTCCGGCGGCGAGTAGCGGGCATCCGGCTTGCCTGAGGTTTCCTCCGCGTCTCCCATGATCACATAAATATCTATGGCGCCGCTTCCCCTGACAATTTCGTCGAGAGGCGATCCAAAGAGCTTGTCCTTCCAGCGCGGATGCGTCGGCTTGCCGACGATGATTTTGGTGACGTTACGCTGCCGGGCATAGTTGAGCAGCTCGTCGCTTACCTTTTGCCCCGTAAGCGTTGCGGTTTTCGCTCCCAAGTTCTCGGCCAGCCTCATATGGCCGGCGAGCATCTTAAGATCATGGTCCGATGGTTTGATATGGGAAGGCGCCTCCACATACGCTGCAATCCATTCGGCCCTCAGGCCGGCTGCCATCCGGCGGGCCGCGCGGATGAGGCGAATGGAACGGGGATTGGGACTGATGCAGACCAGGATTCGCTCCGATGCGGGCCAGGTCTCCCGGACGCCTTTATCCCGCCGGTAGCTTTCCATCTGCTCGTCCACCTGTTCGGCGGTGCGTCTCAGGGCCAGCTCCCGCAAGGCAATCAGGTTGCCTTTGCGGAAGAAATTCTCCTTTGCCCTTTCCGCCAGTTCAGGGATATAAACCTTTCCTTCCTTCAGGCGTTGCAGCAAATCATCCGGCGGTAGGTCGATCAGCTCTATCTCGTCCGCCCGGTCCAGAAAGGAATCCGGGAGGGTTTCCCGGACAATGACGCCGGTGATCTGTCGGACAATGTCGTTCAGACTCTCCAGATGCTGGACATTGACGGTGGTGTAGACCGAGATACCCGCACCAAGCAGCTCCCTGACGTCCTGCCAGCGTTTCTTGTGCCGGGAGCCTGGTACATTTGTATGGGCAAGCTCGTCAACGACAATCACAGAGGGATTTCGCACCAGGGCCGCATCAAGGTCAAACTCCCGGATTTCCCGGCCGCGATAGGACAGCATCCGGGAAGGCAGGATTTCGAGATCCTGAAGAAGTGCCCCCGTCTCTTCTCTGCCGTGGGTTTCCGCAATCCCGACGACGATGTCCAAGCCTTCTTCCCGCCTCTTTCGGGCGGCTGCAAGCATCGCGTAGGTCTTGCCTACCCCTGGGGCGGCGCCGAAGAATATCTTGAGTTTTCCCTGGCTGCGGCGCTTCTCCTCGGCGAGCGCCCTGTTAAGGAGTTCATCGGGGTCGGGTCTTTTCGTTTCCATGTCTTATCCCGTAACGCTGATGTATGAATCCGTCCACCTGCATTGTAACAAATTCAGCGCAGGGCATCCAGCGCCATATTCAAGCGCAGCACATGCACCGTGGGTTCGCCTAATATTCCGAACTGCCTGTCCCGGATATGCTTGCGGACGAGTTCTGCAACCTTTTCTTCGCCGATACCGCGTGCCCTGGCCACGCGCGGCACCTGGTACAGTGCGGCTGCCGGGCTGATGTGTGGATCCAGTCCGCTCCCTGAAGATGTGACGAGATCCACCGGTATAGGCAGCAGGTTATCAGGATCGACGGCGCGGAGAGCGGCGATCCGTTTCTCCACGGCTCTCTTCAGGTCTGGATTCGCCGGACCCAGATGCGAACCGGCGGATGAAAGCCCGTTGTAAGGCCCAGGCGTTGTTGCCGAAGGCCGTCCCCAGAAATGCCTCGGTTCGTTAAAGGACTGACCAACAAGCTCGGAGGCAATGTTTTGACCATTTTTTCCGAGAAGGCTGCCCTTTGCCTGCCGGGGAAAGAGCGCCTGCGCCACCCCGGTAACGGCAAGAGGGTAGAGGACTCCCGTAAGCAGGCTCAGGACCAGAAAAAGTGCAGCAGCTGTGCGTATCTGATGCCACATAGTTATGCCTTTCAGTTTAAATGAAAAAACGTCAGGATCATGTCAATCGCCTTGATCCCGACAAAAGGAGCCGCCAGTCCCCCCAGGCCATAGATAAGCAGGTTCCGGCGGAGAACCGCTGCTGCTCCCGCCGGTCTGTACCTGACGCCGCGCAGAGCCAGGGGAATCAGGGCGATAATGATCAGAGCGTTGAAGATGACTGCCGACAGGATGGCGCTTTGCGGCGTCGACAGGGCCATGATGTTGAGAACGGCCAAGCCTGGATATATTCCCGAAAAGGCCGCGGGCAGGATGGCGAAATATTTGGCCACGTCGTTGGCAATGCTGAAAGTGGTGAGCGTACCCCGCGTCATGAGGAGCTGTTTTCCGATCTCCACGATCTCGATGAGCTTCGTGGGATTGGAGTCGAGGTCCACCAGGTTTCCCGCCTCCTTCGCCGCCTGTGTTCCCGTATTCATGGCCACGGCCACATCTGCCTGGGCCAGAGCCGGAGCGTCGTTTGTCCCGTCGCCCGTCATGGCAACGAGATGGCCCTCAGCCTGGTAGGTACGGATCAGCTTCAACTTTGCCTCAGGCATCGCTTGAGCCAGGAAATCGTCCACACCCGCCTCCGCAGCCACTGCGGCTGCCGTGAGCGGGTTGTCCCCGGTGATCATGACGGTGCGAATGCCCATCCGACGCAATTCGCTGAAGCGTTCGCGGATGCCGCCCTTGACCACATCGCTTAAGCGAATAACCCCCAGGACTTGCGATCCCTCGACGACAACGAGCGGTGTGCCGCCCCGTACCGCAACTTCCCTGACGATGGACGTTACTTCATCGGGAAAATAGCCGCCCCGGTCCTTTATATAAGATTCTATTGCATCAGCGGCGCCTTTGCGGATTTCGCGGGCCCCGAGATCGACGCCGCTCATGCGGCTCTTGGCCGTAAAGGGGATAAAACGGGCGCCCAGGGTTTCGATGTCCCGTTCCCGGATACCGTATTCCTTCTTTGCCAGAATCACGATACTTCGCCCCTCCGGGGTTTCGTCCGCCAGGGAGGCGAGTTGCGCCGCATCGGCCAGCCTTTGCACCGGCGTTCCCTGCACGGGAAGAAATTCGGTCGCCTCGCGGTTTCCCAGCGTGATGGTACCCGTCTTGTCGAGCAGCAGGACATCCACATCGCCGGCGGCTTCCACGGCTTTGCCGGACAGGGCAATGACATTCGCCTGGATCATGCGGTCCATGCCGGCGATGCCGATGGCAGAGAGGAGCCCGCCGATGGTGGTCGGGATAAGGCATACCAGCAGGGCGACAATGACCGTCATGGTTGCCGGCGTTCCCTGTCCCGTCGCCTTGACGCTATAGATCGAAAAAGGGATCAGGGTCACGGTAACGAGAAGAAAAATGAGGGTAAGACCGGCGAGCAGAATGTCAAGGGCGATTTCATTCGGCGTCTTCTGACGTTTGGCTCCTTCCACCATGGCAATCATCTTGTCAAGGAACGTTTCACCGGGATTTGCGGTGATGCGGATGATGAGGCCGTCCGAAAGAACCCTGGTCCCGCCGGTAACGGCGCTTCTATCTCCACCGCTCTCCCTGATTACCGGGGCGCTTTCGCCGGTGATGGCGCTTTCGTCCACGGAAGCGACACCTGCAACAACCTCGCCGTCGCCGGGAATAGTTTCGCCGGCCTCAACAAGCACCAGGTCTCCCTTTTGGAGCAGCGAACCAGGAACGACATCGGCCTTTGCCTGCCAATCCGCTTCTGAAAGGCGTCTCGCCGTGACGTCGTGGCGCGCGCCTCTCAGCGATCTGGCCTGGGCCTTCCCCCTTCCTTCCGCCATGGCTTCGGCAAAGTTGGCAAAAAGAACGGTGAACCATAGCCAGAGGCTGACGGCCAGAATAAAGGATGCCCGTTCCTCTCCCTGACCCGACAGGGCCAGGAGGAAAAGAAGTGTGGTGAAGGCACAGCCGATCTCCACAACGAACATCACCGGATTCTTGATAAGATGCAGAGGGCTGAGTTTGACAAAGGCATCGTAGAGCGCCTGCCTGATTAGTTGCCTATCAAAGAGAGAGAATCTTTTTGTCTCCATACTGAAAAACCTTTATTAATTTTAGCGGCTCCAGGAAAGATATTCGGCAACCGGTCCCAAAGCAAGCGCGGGGATGAAGGTGAGCGCACCGACAAGAATAATTACCACCGCTAGAAAGAACACAAACAACGGCGTATGGGTGGGCAAGGTGCCGGCACCCACGGGCACGTGTTTTTTACCGGCCAGTGATCCTGCCGCTGCGAGCACCGGTATTATCAGCCCGAATCGCCCGATGAGCATGGCCATGCCGAGCGTCATATTATAAAAAAGCGTATTGGCGTTCAATCCGGCAAAGGCGCTGCCGTTGTTGTTGGCCGCAGAGGAAAAGGCGTAGAGCACTTCGGAGAATCCATGAGGGCCGGGGTTGGCTATTCCGGCGAGCCCCGCTTTTGTCACAACGGCGACGGCCGTGCCGGCAAGAACAAGGACCGCAGGAATAAGAATAACGAGAGAAGCCATCTTGATTTCGAAGGCTTCAATCTTTTTGCCGAGATATTCCGGTGTCCGTCCCACCATAAGTCCCGCCACAAAAACGGTTATGAGAACAAACATAAGCATCCCGTACAAGCCCGATCCGACACCGCCGAAAATTATTTCACCCAGTTGTATGAGCCAGAGGGGAACCAATCCGCCCAGAGGCGTAAAGGAATCGTGCATGGCATTGACGGACCCGTTCGAGGCCGCCGCAGTGGCAACAGCCCAGAGAGCGGAATTGGTGACACCGAACCGCACCTCCTTGCCTTCCATGTTTCCGCCTGCTTGAAGATCGCTGGCCGCCTGATCCACATTTAGCTGCCGAAAGGAAATATTTCCCGCCTGTTCGCTAAACAGGCAGACTCCCAGCATCGGCAAAAGAATCACCACCATCGCGGCCAGAAGCGCCCATCCCTGTTTCCTGTCCTCCACCATCCTGCCAAAGGCAAGACAAAGGGCCGCCGGGATAAGCAGGATCGCCAGCATCTCCAGAAAATTGGACAAAGGCGTCGGATTTTCCAAGGGATGAGACGAATTAGCGTTAAAAAAGCCGCCGCCGTTCGTTCCCAACTGCTTGATGGCCACCTGGCTCGCAGCAGGTCCCAGGGCAATCCCCTGCTCCGTTACCATAGGGCCTTTTCCGTCCGTCGTCTTTTCCAGAAGCTGAACCAGAGCCGGGCTGCCAAAGGTCTGGACCACGCCCTGCGATACGAGGACGATGGCCATCATGAATGATAAAGGCAGGAGGATATAGACCACCGAGCGGGTCAGGTCCACCCAGATGTTCCCGATGGTCGGCGAAAGGGTTCTCTTAAGGCCCCGGATGAAGGCAACAAGAACAGCCATACCCGTTCCCGCGGAAAGGAAATTCTGGACGGTGAGCCCCACCATCTGCGTGAAAAAGCTCAATGTCGTTTCGCCGCCGTAGGCTTGCCAGTTCGTATTGGTTACGAAGCTTACAGCGGTATTGAAGGCGAGATCGGGAGAAACAGCGGGCATCCCCTGGGGATTGAGCGGCAGAACCCCCTGGAGCCGCTGCAGTAAATAAACGGTCAGGCAGCCCGTCAGATTGAAAATGAGCAGGCCTCCGGCATAGGTCTTCCAGGACATTTCCTGCTCCCTATCAATACGGCAGCACCGGTAAATCCACCTTTCCAGAGGCTCGCCGAACCTGCTTATAGAAACGGGTTCCCCTGCATAGACTTTGACCATGTACCGCCCAAGGAGTATGGCCGCGGCAATAAGGGCGCTGAAATACAACGCAACTTGAAGGAATCCGTAAGCGGTCATGAGAACAGCTCCGGTTTGAGCAGGGCCGTAAATAGATAAACGACCAGAGCGACGACGATAACCAAGCCGATTACATAAAGTAACGTCATTTTGCTTTCCCCATCTGCACTCTCAAGCCTTCATCGTATTCGATGTAGAAATTAAATTTCGTAAACACACCGGGCAATTTTAATAGGTTATAGACCATTACCCCGATGGACAGTCGGTCCAGCCATGAAGACATGGGCCAGCCGAAATGAACGATGACCTGTCGGTCGCACATTTCATATTCCATTATTTTCAGGAGGGAAACAATGCGGTGATAAAGACTGACTTTGGTTAAGGGTAAGCGGAAATGATTGGGGGATACCTTAGCAGGAACGCCGCCGACGCGGGGTGAATAGAAGGTGATATAGGCTTCGCTCTGTTTAAGATGCTCCTTATCCGTCTCTTTGGATCTCCTGAAGAACAGATGAACCTCCTCCTCTTCTGATTCGGCAAGATAACAAACCAAGTCCATTTCGGTATCACCCTGTTCTATTTCTTTCAATTCAGGCGATCGCTTTTTGGCGATCATGAACCCCAACAGCAGCATGATCCCTGTGACCGTGGCCCAGAGCATGGTTGCCCGAGGCTTGTCAATGGCCAGAAAGACAAAACAGCTTACGAGGATGATGAAAAGAATAAGCGTGACAAGGCGGTTGGTGGAATAAGTTATCCCTTCGGATTTACCCAAGAAATACCGGTAGATGATTAGCGATCCCATATTGATGCAGAAAGAGGCAAGCAATCCCAGGGCGTACATGTTTGCCAGTTCGGCCTGGCTTCCCATGGTCAGTAAAATAATGCAGGAGAAAAAAAAGGCGCTGCAAAGGTGGATACGATAGAGGGACTGCCGGCGGTTGGCAGCAATCAGCCAATGGAAGCCGTAGCGGTGGGCAACCCGCTCCAGAAGTTCGCTGGAAGCAACAAAGGCGGTGTTCACGGCCATGGTCAGGGTAAAACTGGCCAGGATGCCGACCGCGAAACCGAACGGGATGCCGTTCAGCAGGGTGGCATAATGGGTGATCAAATCTCCTTCATGGGCTTTAAAATCGATCCTGCTTGAGAGAACAAGAACAGATACGAAGGGAGTCAAGATACCGACCGTCAGGGCCAGGAACAGGTAAGCTTTCTTGATTTCCTTCCAACTCCTCAATAATCCAGCGGTCTGCAAGACCGATTCCACTCCGGAATAGGCCAGAATGCAAAAGGCCGTGCTCGAAATGAAATTGCCGTAATTTTGCAGCAAGGAACCCGTAGTAACGGTTGCCCCTGTCTTGAGGGCCGCCGAGCGGATCTGTCCCAAAGCGAAGCCGTCCAAACTCAGCACGCCCGAAACAATGAGATTCAGCATGATGAAAACGGCAGCGACAAAGATCATAAAGGTGAAGCGGGCGTTTTCTCTGATGCCGATAATATTCAGCAGGGCAACTACCCAAATAATGACCAGCACCATGACCATCGAGGTGGAGTGGGCAAGGGGGAAGAAGGAGGTGGCATTTGCTACGGCGCTGACTGACGATATACAGGCCGTGAGGATGTAATCCACCATGATCGAAGACACGGCTACAAAAGAAACCATCGGTCCCAGTACCAGATAGGAAAATGAATAGACGCCCCCGCCGATGAGGTTGTGATGCTCAAGGATTTCCGCTATTTCTGTGAGGCGAGTGCTCACAAAGCGGACCAGAATGCTGGTGATGGCGATAAAGATCATGGCATTTGAACCGATGAAACGGTAGGCTTCAGCCGGAACATAGAAGATGGACGTAAATTCATCCATTAAGGTGATGACGCCCACGGCCAGAAAGGTGAGCCAGATGCGCCCCCCGTGGTGATAGGTAAGAAGATTGCGGTGGCGAAAGAGATAGAAGAAAAAAATCACCAGGCCTGAATTAAGCAGGGCCAGGATAATTACTTTGCTGGTTAACGTATGTCCTCCTTTTCATAGTGGTATTAGCTTCCTGGTTCGGGCAGGAAGGATCAATCCTGCTTCATGATTTGCTAAGACGTTCCACTTCTAACGATAGTGCGATTTGCTTGGTAAGCGACACCAGTAATTGTAATTGGTCCTTTAGTTTAAAGCGTTCCGGATCGCTTGGCCGTAAAGCAAGAACGCCCAAGGTTGTATCAGCAGCCTGCAAAGGCAGATAAAGAATTTCTGTCGGTGTGGTAATTTCCGCGCCCCAGCCCACGATCCTGCCGTCAGCAAAGGCTGACCGCGCCATGTCCATTTCTTTCCTGATATCTTTCTCGAAGACGGCGGCAGGGTTACCCGATGTAACGTGTAATTTGCCCCGCTCGTCGGGAAGCATTGCCAAGACCCGGCAATTGAAAATCTCTGAGATGTATTGCAAGGCCACCGTTAATATTTTATCAACTCCCCTGGTACTGGCAAGCTGTCGGCTCAGACCATGCATAGCGGCTGCCTGCCGCTCCTGGAAATAGGCAGCCTGGGCTTGCTCCCGCATCCTTGAGACAAGGTGGCTGATGACCAGAGCAACCAGCAACATCACTGCAAAGGTAACGATGTCCTGGGCGTCGTCCACGGTAATAGAAAAACGGGGCGGAATAAAAAAGACATCAAAGGACAGGACACTGAGACAGGAAACAAGAATCGCTGGGCCTCGGCCGCAACCGGTGGCAGTCAACATTACAGCCAGCAGATACACCATGATGAGGTTGCTGAGATGAAAGGCGGGGTACATCAAGAAGCAAAGGATGTTTGCCAGTATTAAGTATAGGAGGCCTCCCGCATAATCGGATAAGAAGCTCTTAGCAGGGCGAGTAACGTAAGCCGGTTCGCTTTGTTCTTCCGATGTTCCGGAAATTACACATACGTCGATGTCGCCACTTATGCGCACCAATTGGTCGAGTGGACTTTTCAACAAGATGCTCTTCCAGAGGGAGCGGCGTGGCTTCCCAGCAACAATCTTGGTAACATTATAACGCCGGGCGAAGTTCATCAACTCCTCGGCTATGTTGCGACCGTTTAAAAGAAAAGTCTCTGCCCCTCCTTGTTCAGCCAGGCGCAGATGACCAACTGCCCGGTTGCGTTCCGCCTCGGATATGTTCAGCGCATTGGGCTCTTCAACGTATACCGCATACCATCCCGCATTCCTGCCATCGGCCATCCTCTTTACGGAGCGGATAAGTCGAGCGGAAGAATCACTGGTGCTTACACACGCTAAAAGCTTTTCTTGCGCAGCTGCTGTCCTATCGTTCATCACTGTTGCTCCTTTCGATTTGACAATAACAAGTCAGATATAAAGATAATGTTAAGAAAATCTATGGAGGCATAAAGATTTTGTAAAAAATTATGCCGAATAAGACCTACAACTTAGTGTGTTAGAAATTATTTCTTGCGTTTTTCTGGCAAGAAATAATTTCGTTAACACACTTATCCTGTTTATCGGGGTTAGGGGATAAAGATTGGAAATTAGAGCGTCTGGCTGGTCAGCAACAAACGAAAGAGGTAGTCCTGGTTTTTCATAAGTGATACCGCAATGGAGGACCGGGAAATGTTATGGCTTGTAGTACATGAGCTGGCGTGCGTAAGGGCTGACGGAAGCCACGAGTTCGTCGCTCTCTTTGCGGGGCATTGGTTGAAAATTCCGTGCCATCTCCACGTTTTCTTCCAATTGCTCGACGGAATCACAACCCACGATGACGGTCGTGACAGGCTGTGAAAGGGCAAACCGGAGGAAAGGTTCCATGCCGGCATAGCCCGGCAATCGGGAGGCAAATCCCCTGAAATAGGCCTTCATGCCGATAATACCCAGGCCCTTCTCGGAGGCAAGGGGAAGAACACCCGCGAGAAAGCTCGCGTAAGCGGGTTCCGCCGGGTTCACGGGCATCAGCACGGTATCGAACTCGAACAGATCGAGACACGCTCCGATGATCGCCGGGTCGTGGTGGCCTGTAATCCCGATGAACCGGGTCCGTCCGTCCCGCTTTGCCTGGACAAACGCTTCCATAGCCCCGTCGGGACCGAAGAGCTGCTCCATGTCTTCCCGGGTCCTGACATCGTGCACCTGCCACAAATCGAGATGGTCCGTTTTCATGTTCTTGAGCGTCTGAGCCAGGTGGTCGAAGGCCCCCTGTTTTGTCCTGGCGTGGGATTTGCTGGTCAGGAAGAGATCCTTGCGCCGCTCTTTGAGCGAATGGCCGTAATAGACTTCACTGTCTTCGTAGGCCCGTGCGGATTCGAAATAGGTGATGCCGAGGTCTATCGCCCGGTTGATCAGCCTGGACGCATCATCCTCATATCCTGTCGTGCGGAGGATGCCCTCACCGCCGAGACCGAGAATGGTTACCTCCTCTCCGGTTCTGCCCAGCCTTCTTTTTGGAATGTCCATGAAAAAATTATAATCCTCCTTCCGGCTGATTGCAACCCTCGCAAGAACACCGGGCACCGGCAGGATCTAGAGGTGAGATTTCAAAATACCCGGAGTCGGGACTGCGCTTATGAAAGCTTCAAGCGCTTTCTTCCCAAAAACGGCACAAAGTTTGAGGCAATCAAAGCCACAGCCAGTCCCATGGCAACGGCGGCAATGGGCCGAGTGAAAAAGATGCTAAAACTGCCATAGGACATGGAAAGAGATTGTTTAAGCGCCCGCTCCATGGCCGTTCCCAACACCAAAGCCAGCAACAAAGGCGCCGGCTCGTAATGAAGCTTGCGCATCAGATAACCGACCAATCCAAAAACAACCATGATAGCGATATCGAAGGGTGCATTGTTCAAGCTGTACGCTCCTATGATACACAGAAGGATGATGATGGGCGAGAGGATTCGATAGGGAACCTTGAGGACCTTTACCCAGAGTCCGATCAGCGGCAGGTTGAGGAGCAGCAGCATCACATTTCCCAGATACATGCTCACCACGGAACCCCAGAAGATCTCAGGATGTTCTTTCAAGAGGAGCGGACCCGGTGTTACGCCATGGATCATGAGAGCCCCAAGAAGCACGGCCATCACCGTATTCGAGGGAATCCCCAGGGTGAAAAGAGGAATGAAAGCACCTGCCGCGGCTGAATTGTTCGCCGCTTCGGGACCTGCCACCCCTTCGATCATCCCTTCACCGAATCTCTCCGGATGCGCAGAAAGCTTCTTTTCCGTGGCGTAAGAAACCATGGACGCAATGATATTTGAAGCCCCGGGGGGTATTCCCAAAAAGAATCCCAAGACGGTTCCCCGCAGGATGGGGCCCGTCGAACGTTTCCACTCTTCTCGATTCGGCAGAAGTCCCTTGATCTTCACATCTAACACTTCTGTTTTAATTTCCTCTTCCAGGTTGGTCATCACCTCGGCAATCCCGAAAAGACCCATGGCGACCGGAACCAGGCCGATGCCATCCAGCAGCTCTACCTTCCCGAGCGTGAAGCGCTGCAACCCGGTCATCACATCCATCCCGATGTAGCTGAGCAGGAGACCGAGGGCCGCCATACTCAATGCTTTCATCATGGAGCCGCGCGTCAGGAAAGTAAGAATAGCAAGCCCCAGGCACATGAGAGCGAAGAACTCGGGGGGACCTATCTTCAAAGCCACTCTCGCCAATGGGTAAGCCAGAAACATCAGGCCGAAGACCCCCAGCGTTCCGGCAATAAATGAACCGAAGGCAGAAATCCCCAGGGCCGCACCTGCTCTGCCTTTCCGGGCCATCTGATAACCATCCAGGCACGTGATCACTGAGGCTGCCTCTCCAGGTATATTCAGGAGTATGGAAGTTGTCGACCCTCCGTACATCGCTCCGTAGTAAATTCCGGCAAGCATGATAACGGCGGATACGGGGTTCAGATTAAGGGTGGCCGGGAGCAGCAGGGAGATCGTCCCTACCGGGCCTATGCCCGGCAGGACACCGATCAGTGTCCCGATAAAGACTCCCATGAAACAATAGAGGAGGTTGGACCAACTGGAGCAAATGGCAAAACCCTGGAGTACGCCCGTGAAAAAATCCATGGTGGTCCTTAAAACCCGACGATCCCCTTCGGGAAATTACCTTGTAAGAGGTAAGCGAAAATGAGATAGGCACTCCCCGTGGTGACCAAAGAGGCTAAGAAAGCTCCTCTCCAGTTCTTCACCCCCGAGGCCTTGAACAGCCATGCCAGCAACAAAAAGGTAGCGAGCAGAAATCCCAGGATTGGCAGTGCAAACGTATAGGCAAAAACCGAGGCCAGAACCCCCAAGACCAAGCGCCATCTTTTGTTCTGAGAAAAAATCTCACCTTCCGGCTCTTTCTCAAGATAGGATTCCGCAGTAGCCCCTAAGGAAAAAAGAACGAGGGCAATTCCTGTTCCCAAAGGGATCAGGCCCGGCCCCGGCTCATTCGCCTTTCCCAGACCGAGGGTGACGGAGGAGATACAAAAGACCCCTCCCACCAGGATAAGAGCCAGATTGAAAGCCAGTTCAATAATCTTCATTTTCTTTCAATTTTTAGCCCGTTACTTTTTCTTTCCGAGTTCCTTTATGGCGGCACCGTACATGTTGTATTGAGAAATGACCCATTTTTGTAATTCATCCCTGGACATGGGACTGATGGTAAGCTCCTGCTGACGGGCCACCTCCAGGAATTCGGGGGATTTCATGACCTTGGCGTAGGCGTCGCTTAACTTGTCCATGATCGGCTTGGGAACCCCTTTGGGGGCAACAACTAACTCGCCGAAGGGACATTTAAAGTCATAACCCACTTTCTCCAGGGTCATAACGTCCTGCCCCTGATCTGCTCCTCCGGAATCATAGAGCAAAAGAATCTTCAAAGAACCTTCTTTAACATGCGGGGTGATCATCATCGTGGCGTTCGAGCAGGCCATCACATGCCCCCCCAGAAGGGATGTTACCGATTCGGCAGCTCCGGAACTAAAAACATATTGGAATTTGATCCCTTCCTTGCGGGCGATTTTCTCCATCATGATGTGGGATGACGTGCCATAGGCGACGGAAACCGTTGCTTTGGCCGGATTTTTTCGCGCGAAATCGATAAGATCCTGGTACTTCTTAAAAGGGCCTTGGGTGTTAACGGCCAATCCGCTCCTTCCCAGTCCCAGGAGGGCGACGGGGATGAAATCTTTGATCGGATCGTAATTCACCTTGGTGAGGTGAGGGGCCCGTGTGAGACCCGTGTCCGTGGAACCGCTCAAGGTATATCCGTCAGGATTGGCGGACTTCAGAAGGGTTAAACAGACCGCTCCCGAACCGCCGGGTTTGTTTTCCACTATGATTGGCTGGCCCAGGTTTTTTTCAAGCAGGACAGCCACCCGCCGGTTTAAAACGTCTGAGGCTGCTCCGGCTGCAAACCCCATCCAGATGTGGATAGGTTTTGTAGGGAAATTAACCTCCTCCGACCAGGCTGACGGAGGAAGAGAGAGGAAAGCGCTGAAGAGAAGGGAGATTGTCAACCCAAACCTTATTTTCATTTTTTGAACCTCCTTTGGCAGGGGACTCCGTCTAGGGAATCCCAATCTTTAAGTGCCCATGCAATTCTGTCAGCCAATGGCTACAACAGTTCCCAAAGACGTCTCTGATCATTGGCTATTGGGGTTTTCAATGTAGAGAGGCGATTATTGCTTGTCAAGGGATATTTTGGCAGCGAAACGCAGGGTCTGGCGATGTTGTTGCAGGCTCGCCGGCGCGTTCACCTATTACTCTACAACTTCAGGAATTGATAATTATAGAAGATTACCAGGAGTAACCTTCAATAGCTCATTCCGTATTGACCTTGAAGCTCGCTACGATTTTTTCGAATTCCGCAACATCTTTCTCGAAATAATACCGAACCGTCGCGCAGTAGCTGATGCGATAGAACTTCTCGTCATGAAGCATGCCGTAATAAATGCACTGGTTCCGGAGCTTGTTGTTCTTATACGTGTAAACCAGCCGGAAACCATCTTTGCCTCCCACCTGTGCAGGCTTGTTCTCTACAACAGTAAACTGGCCAAGTCCTTGGTCCGAACGCATATTATCGAGTAATGCCTCTGCAGCCTCCTGCGGAAGCATGCCTCTCTTGAATCGTTTCCCGGAAGGCTTTTTATTATCCTTATTCTTTTCCTGTTCCGAAATGTCAACGACAAGGACATAGACCGACTGGAGCTCTGGGCCGTCATGCGTTACGACCATGCGTTTGGGGTTCGTGGTTGCCATCCATCCTTGCGGCAGGTCCAGCGTATACCCTGCTCCCTGAAAAGGTCCTTTGGTCTGCACCCAAATTGGTGCACAGCCGGACAGAACGAGAACGCCCAGTACCGCTATGATCACATTCCTCATACTGACCCCTCATTTCTAACACAGGATTACTTCTCACACTCCTTGATATACCCTTCGATATAGGCTCGGTCCGACGCTGCCGCGTTTATTGCCAGATACCGTTCCAGGTGTTCGCGGGCCGTGGTCATGTTCCCAGCCTTCATAAGAATGATACCAAGCATCTTGTGCGCATCAGCGTGGCTCTCGTCGAGCGAGAGCGCTTTTTGATAGGCTTCTTCCGCCTTTTTAACATAATCGCCGCCCTGCTGACGATTCGCTTCGCCGAGCAGAAACCAGGCGACTGCCTCGTTAGGATATCGCTCAATATACGACTGCAGGGCTGAAGCAGACCATTCGTATCTGCCGGTTTGCATCTGCAGCCGTGTATTATCGAGAAGGAGCTTCTTCACATGCTGTTGAAACGACTCGGCATTTGTTATGCGAGACGGCCCGGTCATGGTTTTTGCGGAGATCAGTGCTTGAAAACTCTCGATGCGCTCCATGATGCGCGGATGGCTCCCAAAGAAATATGATTCCTCGATTTTCTCTTCCTCGATCTGGCGTTTCAATGCCTCGAAGAGCTTAAGCGATTCCGCAGTGTCATATCCAGCTAGTCCCGCGAGCCGAAATCCTTCCACATCCGCTTCACGTTCCATATCCCGCGTATATCCCATGACCGATGCCTGGGCAACCGGTCCGAACACGGATGCGAGCCCGCCGGTTGCCAAGAATAAAGCGGAAAAGACGTTCGTCTTGTTCTTGAGGTCGCGCATTTGGCGCACGGCATGTCGGTTCGTTACATGGGTCATCTCATGGCCCAGAAGCACGGCGAGCTGGGCTTCGTTTTCTATGGATGCAAGGATGCCGGTGAGCAGATAAACCGAACCGTTTGCGAGTGCAAATGCACTCAGCATGGGATCGCGGAGCACCTTGACCCGGAAGGGAATCTGCTCATACACCGCTGCAGGCTCGAGCTTTCTCGCCACCGCATTCAGATATGCTTCCAGCTCAGGGTCACTGTACAGGAAGCCGCTCTCGTCGATCCGCTTTGCCTGCTCCGCGGCCCGCGTCTGCATGCTCACGTCGTCGTTCTCGAAGCCGATGAAACCCGGATCAGCGACGGGCTTGAGTGCCGTAGGCGTGCACGCCACTACGCAGGCCAGACAGCACAAAACGATGACAGTGACGCGACTGATCATTTGCGCACCGCCGGCATTTTTCCAAATATGGTTTCGAAGATTCTGCGTGTGCCGTCCGGATCCGTGAGATTCTTTCTGTTCAGAAAGCCGCTTCCCTGCTGGGTATACGGCTCGTGCCAGAGGAGCGCGCCGGTCCTATCCACAAGTCCGACCAGGATAACGGCGCCACCCGGGTTCAGAAGGCTCGCGCCTACGCTGCCGCCCTCAACCAGGATAAGCGCATCCACCTGCTCGGCATCGAGGATGTCTCCGATCGGCCCTACGGAGTAGTCAAAGGATGCAGCCTTGTGCGGGAATACGTTCTGCCGCTGAGCTCGTGTCACGTGGATGCGGTAGCTAAAAGCTATTGTTTCAAACAGCTCGGCGATCTCTTCCAGGCTCTCCTTGCGTTCCCCGTCCCGCGCAATCACCTTTGCTGTGAATCCCTGTGCTGTGAGGAAATCCTTGACCGTGTTGACGATGTTCTGGGCTGCTTGGCGCGATTGATCGTCATTCTTCTCTTTCAGACCGGAAAGCGAGCTATCGTAGTAGGTAAAGTCCGGGGTCAGGATGCCGATCATTCGGATCCCTGCTACGCGCTGAGCAAAGTCGTCGCGTACGGTCTTAGTTTCAGCTGCATACGCGAATCCGGGAAGGAACGCGTACAGGAAACCGGCTATAACAAGACAACGAGCAACCGCCTTCAAACGCGTCATGTCCGGGCCTCCCGTTAAATGATAGGAACTTGCTTTTGCGCAGCCCAGCATAGGGAAAGGGCTCTTGTGTGTCAAGGAGAAATTGAACTGTGTCCAGCCAATTTAGAAATGTCCTATTTCTACCAAAGTAGAAATGTCCTATTTTAAAATAATAATAACGGGAGTTATCAATGGCCATCTCGACGCT
>Ga0082335_1000472_pt1 | contig 102194 bp, 82 predicted proteins | sample Subgrocontami58m_FD_72375 | JGI IMG/M metagenome (GOLD analysis project Ga0082335, IMG submission 72375) | Subsurface groundwater microbial communities from S. Glens Falls, New York, USA - GMW37 contaminated, 5.8 m (SPADES assembly) (version 2) ... | reverse complement strand
AATTCACTTGATTCATCTTGTTCTATAGATATTTCGTCCCTACGGGACTGCCCGGCCCAAAACCAATAGGACTCAAGTGTCTGTGCGTTCTTTTTCCTGAGTCACTTAATCAGAGCTTCCTGAAGTTTGTCGCTGACTGCAGACTCGAACTCTTCCGACGTTACGACAAGCTGAAGTTTGTCGGACATGCTAACTAAGCCGTCAGATCCGCTAGCCCCGCCACCAGCGCATCAATCTGCGCGCGCGTGTTCACTTCAGTCACGCAAACCAGAAAATCGTTCGGCCGATTCGAATCAAAACGTGAAAGCGCGATACCGCCGTCGATGCCTTTCTCTAGCGCGAGCTTGTCGAGCAGCAAAGAGGCCGGCACCGGCGCGCGCACGACGAACTCGTTGAAAAAAGGAGCAGAGCAGGGAAGCGAGAACCCCTCGAGCTTTGCAATCTCGCGCGCGGCGTAATGCGCTTTCTGCGTGCATTGGCGCGCGGCTTCCTGGACGCCGCGACGACCCATCGTCTCAAGATAGATAGTCGAAGCCAGCGCGATCAACCCTTCATTTGTGCAGATGTTTGAAGTAGCTTTCTCGCGGCGGATGTGCTGCTCGCGTGTCGCCAATGTCAGAACGAAGCCGCGCCGGCCTTTCTTGTCGTAAGCTTCGCCAACCAGGCGGCCAGGAATTTGGCGCGCGTACTTGTCGCGCGTCGCGAACAATCCCACGTAAGGTCCGCCGAATGAAAGCGGCACACCGAACGATTGACCCTCGGCAACAACAATGTCCGCGCCGCAGGCTCCCGCCGAACGCAATAGACCAAACGACATCGCTTCTGTAACCGCAACGATCAGTAGCGCGCCGTTGGCGTGCGCCTTTTCGCTCAGCGCTTCGAGGTCCTCGATACAACCGAAAAAGTTTGGCGACTGCACGACGATCGCTGCGGTTTGATCATCGATTGCGCTCAGGCTTTCGGGCAAAGTCGTGCCCGTCTCACTGCAGTAGAGCGATTGCTGTAACTCGATCCCCGCGTGCTGCACGTAAGTGTGCGCGACTTCGAGATATTGCGGATGAATCGCAGCCGACGCGATCACCTTCGAACGTTTGGTAACCCGCTCGGCCATCAAAACGGCTTCCGCCATCGCCGTTGAACCGTCATACATCGAGGCATTGGCGACGTCCATGCCCGTCAACTGGCACACAAGGGTTTGAAACTCGAAGATGGCTTGCAGCGTCCCCTGGGAAATTTCCGGCTGGTAAGGCGTGTAGGCAGTGAAAAACTCTGAACGCGAAATCAGATGATCGACAACAGTCGGGATGTAGTGCGAATAGGCGCCGCCACCGAGGAAGCTGACGCGGCCTGCCGCCTGATTGCGCGCCGCGCCCTGTTCGAATTTTCGGAGCAGATCGATCTCCGACAAAGCCGCAGGCACCTTCAAATGATCTTGCAGGCGCAGGCCCTCAGGAATCGATTCAAAGAGTTGTTCAATTGAAGCGACGCCGATTTGCTGCAGCATCTCGGCGCGCTCGTCGGGCGAGTTGGGAATGTAACGCAACGCTATTCACTCTCGGCTTTCGTAAAGTCTTCGTACTCGGCAGGCGTTAGCAGGCTGTCAACTTCGCCGGCGCTGCCCATCTTGATCTTGATCATCCAACCTTCGCCGTACGGGTCCTGATTCACTTTCTCAGGCTCGTCATTCAGCGAACCGTTGACCTCGGCAACCTTGCCCGACACCGGCGTGAAAATTTCCGAGACGGCTTTGACGGATTCGACCGAGCCGAACGACTCGTGAGCGGCAAAATCTTCGCCGGGCTTCGGCAGTTCGACGTAAACCACGTCGCCGAGTTGATCCTGCGCGTGATCTGTTATGCCGATTACCGCGATGTCGCCTTCGACGCGCAGCCATTCGTGGTCTTTGCTGTAGTGCAGATTTTCCGGAACGTTAGCCATGAGTTTCAGGTTCTCCTGTGAGATAAAACGCTTCCTTTTCACTAGCCCAGGCGTTCACGCCTGGGTTCGCGAAGTTTGTTGTTATTGTGAGCCCCATTTATGGGGCTTCGGTGTTGTCAACTGATTGTGGCTAAAGCCAAATGCCAAAGCCTCCTGAAGGAGGCTCGTGAACACGCCGCCGTCAGTGTCCCAGGCGTGAACGCCTGGGCTAGAGAAAAAGTTTTTCAGTAGATGCAAAAGACACCGCGGCGGATTAGTCTCGGGCATATATCGATATCCTACGAAGAAGGTAAGTATCGTAAATTCGACGGTCAAGTCAAATTGCTCAAAGTTGGACGAGCCGCAATAGTTATTGGCCCTTCAGTTCTTCGCCCGCTTGTAAAACGGCAACGGTACAATTTGCGCGCCGACCAGCCGGCCACGTACGTCGATCTCGATCGCTTGACCGGCATTGGCGAACTCTACCGGAACGTAGGCCATGCCGATGTTCTCTTTCAAGAACGGTGCCGGGCTGCCGGACGTCACCAGGCCTACGCGCGCGCCGCCGATCAAAACGTCCTGGCCATCACGGGCGATGCCGCGATCGTTGACTTCAAATCCGACGAGCTTGCGCCTGATGCCTTCGTCCTTTTGTTTCTGCAAGCTTTCGCGACCGATGAAGTCGCCTTTGTTGAGTTTGCAGATCCAGCCGAGGTTGGCTTCCAAAAGCGTCGTGGTCTCGTCAATCTCATGGCCGTACAAACACATCCCAGCCTCCAACCTCAGCGTGTTGCGCGCGGCCAGGCCGCACGGCAGTATGCCTTCGTCGCTGCCAAAGCCTCCGGCGTCCAGAATCTTATTCCAGAGCTGTTCGGCTTTGTCAGGAGCCGCGTAAACTTCAAAGCCGTCTTCCCCGGTATAGCCGGTGCGCGAAACTAACGACGGCACGCCGTCCACTTCGCCTTCGCGAAAGTGATAGTACTTGATTTCGGATAGCGAAACCGCGGTGAGCTTCTGCAAAATCGAAATCGCGTCGGGGCCCTGCACGGCGATCTGACAATACTCAGCGCTCGCATTGCGCAGCTCGACGTTTTCGTTCTCGTGATGCGAACTAATCCAATCCCAGTCCTTGTCCGTGGTTCCGGCGTTGGGGATCAGCAGCAAATGATCTTCGGCGAAGCGATAAACCAGCAGGTCATCGATCACTGTTCCCTTGGGCGTAGTCAGCGCTGAATACTGCGCCTGCCCATCAGCCAATTTCGCCGCATCGTTCGAAGTCAGGCGGTTGACGAACGGAATCGCGTCGGCGCCGCGCACCTCGATCTCGCCCATGTGCGAAACGTCGAACAGACCGGCGTGCGTGCGCGTGCGGAGATGTTCGGTCATCGTCCCCGCGGCGTATTGGACCGGCATGTCCCAGCCGCCAAACTCAACCATGCGCCCGCCGAGCTGGCGGTGCGCAGCATTTAGTGATGTCTTCTTGAGATCGAGCGCAGGTGCCGTCACGCGAGTGTTATCAGGCTTTTTGGTTCAAGCCTCGTTAGATGATCAATTTGATGGCGAACGGTAAATCGAAAACCTAACATGCTGACTATTGAGCGTCAAGCGAGTGAGGGTTAAGAAAATGCGAAGACTCGATTTAGTTTCCCTGCGAAATCTCTCCCAACCGGCGCATTAACCGCTTGACCGTCATTCCCTGAACAAAGATCGAGAACGCCACTACCGCGAAGGCTACTGTGATGATCGCTTCGCGTCCAGGTATTCTTTCCGGTAGCCCCAGCGCCAAGGCGAGAGCGAGCGCGCCACGCAGGCCTCCCCAAAACAGAATGTGTTGGTGCTTTGCCGACACGCGTAGCCGCGACCGCGCGAACAGCACTGACAATGGATAGATAGCGAACGCCCGGCCCACAGTAACTACTCCGACCGCAATGAGGGCCGGTAACCACACAAAGCCGTAATCCTGGTTCGCCAGCCGCATTCCGATGAGCAGAAATATCAGTGAGTTCGCGACGAAGGCTGCGTATTCCCAGAATTCTTCGACGGCCGCGCGGCCCTTGGGCGCGATGGCGAGATGACCGACATTGCCGAGAATTAATCCCGCGGTCAGCGCAGCTAACACGCCCGAGAAATGAAAGTGCTCGGCCAGCAGAAACGAGCCGAAGGCCGCGACCGTAGTAAATGTGATCTCCACGAGATGATCGCTCGTGGCGCCCGCAAGCAGCAAAGCTAATCCGGCGACTGCGGCTCCACACACGAGTGAGCCGGCAACCATAATCAAGAGCGTCTTCGTTACGCCGATGGCTCCAACGCTTTGTCCTGAAGCAAACATGAGCGCGATCGTGAAGGCGACTGCCGCCGTTGCGTCATTGAAGAGACTTTCCGCTTCGACCAGCAAGCGAATGCGTCCATTTACCTTCGCATCCTTGAACATGGCGATCACGGCGACCGGATCAGTAGCGGCTATGAGCACCCCAAACACCGCTGCGCTGATCCAGCTCCAATGCGCAAGGTAGTGCATGCCGATTGCCGTCGCCGCGGCGGACATCGCGACGCCTACGGTTGCCAGCGTCAGAATTACCGGAAGATCTTTTCTCAATTCGCGCCAGCGCAATTGAAAGGCGGCTTCAAAGATCAGCGGCGGCAGGAAAAGCGTGAAGACCAGTTGCTTGGTTAGCGCAATGTCCTGAACAAAGTGCGACAGCGCGAGGGCGATACCAGCGAATACCAAGCCCACGCTATAGGGAACGTGAATACGGCGGGCCAACATCGCGACGACCGCCGCGATTAGCAGAAGGACTTCGACTCTTTCAATGCTTAATCCCAAAGCTTGATCGGAACTTCTCGCCGATTAGAAAAGCCGAGCCCTCGGACTATATCGGTCTCAATTAGGCAAGGCAATACCAAGCGATCACTTGATCACTTTTGGGAACAAACAAAAAGGCTGCGCCGGTTTCCAGCTCGGGAAAGAAACCGACGCAGCCTTGACCGCTGCGAGACAAAGCAGCAGGTTCCTAGAGTATCTGCTTAAAGCCGGTGGGCTCGATGTGTTGGAACAAAGGCGTTCCCGGCGGCAGCTTATTTGGATCGGTGAACGTTATGTCGAACGCCCAATTACGAGTCGGTGGACTGTAGATCGTGCTGTCGGCATTGTATTGTCCGACGGCTTGGGTCGAGTGATAGAGCGGAATCAGCGATCCTACGAAGTTAAAGCGCTGGCCGCCCCAGTTCTCCAGGAAGCGCGGGAAGTTGTGCATGCCTCCGTTCAGCCGCGACTCACTTGAGGCGCTATTGCCCGCATCCGGACTGCCCGCCAAAGCGGACAAATTGTTTCCGGCAAGGATCGCGGCCCGTAGAGAAGTTTCTGCCCCAACCGAAGGCAGGCTCCGGTCAGCCAAACGCAAACCCAGATTGTCAGGATACGTCGCCGTCTCGCTGTCAAAGAAAGTTTTTGACAGCGGAGAGTACGCATCGCAGACAATCGAGGTTGGCACCTGACTTCCCAGGTAGAAATAAGTCGTCGTCGAATCATTCAGCGACGAAGTGCCAGCGGGTGGCGCCGAGTTGATGCCGGTCGTGTTGTAGTTTCCCCAGATGTAGAGCATGTTCTCGGTGGAAACCGTAATTCCCTTCGTGGCGGAGAGCTTGCCGGCGCTTCCCGTAATCTGAAGATTCTCGCCATTGAAGATGCGAACGGCATTGCGGAAGTACTTGTGATTGATGCCGCCGGTATCGAGATTAGTCCAGGCGTTAACCGTCAAGGCTCGCTGGAAAGCGGTCGTGTAAGCGCCCGGCAGCGCAGCGGGATCGGGAAGTTCGGTCGCGTCTTTGACCAGCGCTCCCGTCTGTTGTGCGTCTTCACCGGAATCGAGCGAGCCGTTCGGGCCGTAGATGTCTTCGTTGTCGACCATGCCGTTGGTACTGTTGACAGTCACGCCGGAATCCACCATCGACTTCACTTTGTCGCCGCGACGATCAGAGACGTACACGGTATACCCGTCCGGGCTGCCGATGTTCGTGCTGACGGCCGTCGTGCCCGCCAATAGGGTCGTGTCATACACGCCGTCCAGCCAACGCGAGAGATTGCGCATGTTAATTTCGGTAACGTTGGTAACGCCGCGTTCATATACCGTGGTCGCGCTCAACGTAGAAGTGATGCGGCCCTCGCGCACGTTGTAGACGTTAATGGGAACGATACTGTTCCACATGGCGGTGGTGAAGGAGTTTGGGTTGAGAGCTGGCGGCGTGTCCGCGCGCACGGTCTGCGCACCGGAAGCAGTGTCGTCCGCGATGGCGGTGAGATACCCGTACGTACCATCTTGGGTGGGAAAGCCGCTGGCAATTTTGATCTCTCCGTCGGCGCCCAGCCGGGTCTTGAAAATATCAATCAGGTTGTTCGTGTAGGCGGCATCGCCGTTGAGTGCTGGATTCGAAAGACCGCTCGCATCACGGCTACCCTGAGTAAACGCTGCCCAGAGCGGGCGCTGCAAGTGAACAATCGCGTTTGGCTCTCCTTCAGTCACACCCATGCTCAGAAACTCCCGAGTGACATCGCGAGCCACGCCGTTCGCATCCACGATCTGAATCAAGATCCGTCCTCTTAGGCCCGCGCCGGCGGGAATTCTTGGAATTGCGATCGTGGATCCGGTTGGCGTGACGTTGTTTTGCGTCGTCGACTTCACTCCGCGAACGGTTAACGCCTGAGCGGGGACTGGCGTAGGCGAGGGGCTGGCACTTGCCTGCAGCACACAAGTCGCCGCCGTGTCGGTGTACGCGCCGGCGTCGCTGATGCGCCAGAGCGCTCGGCCTCCACCGGAAGCGGCCGCGGCATTGGGCAGGGGAATCGGATCGAAAGTAGAAAGATTGACTCCCTGTCCTGCGGGAATGCCGGCGGCGTCGGTCGAGGTCGGACTCTCGTCATCGATCAGGACTCGGATCTGCGATTTCGAGTGGTAACGCGACTGGCTCAGAATGGTGTTGTCGTTGGGCATCATGCGCTTGATGATTTCGCGCGTCTGGTTACCTTCAAGCTGCATGGGCAGCAACAGCAGGGAAGCACCTGTACTTCGGGTCAGCACTTGCCCGCCAAATTGGTTGGCAACGCCGGCAGAAGCGGCCGAAACCGATTTCGAGTCCCAGGTTGTGTTGATGGTTCCACTTGGCGACCCGGGAAAATAGCCTCGCATTCCGGCGCTGGCTCCTGACAGATTCGGCCCGCTAACTACGCTGCCGATCGTGAGCGGAACGCTTATCGAGCCGACTTTCACGGACATCGACCCCGTGCGCGTGGTTCCGTTGCGGACGACGTCGACAACTATTTCGTTTGCAGTAGTCACCTTCGATAGAAAGGTCATGGCGCCGTTGATGTAAAGATTTCCATTTGCATGCACTCGGCCATTGAAGGCGAATGCCGGGCCCGGGTGTACTTCCAGATCTTCGTTGCCGAACATGCCGAACTGAAAAATTGGCACGAGATAATTATTGATCTTGCGCTGAAGTCTTACCTGAGTACCGGTGGCCGTTTGCGTGACCGTGGTGTCCAGAGTGTACGGAGTCACAGAGGCTATGAGCCCGGAGAACGTACCAGTCGGAATTGTCACGGTAGTATTGGACGAAGTGTCCGCAGTCAGCGTTTGGTTGGTAAAGGCAAAGCCTTCGCTAGTGAGTTCGGTTGGATAGGAAGCCGCGATATTGTTCAACTGGGCCGTCGTCGGCCGCGAAGTTATCGCGAACAACGAGGAGAAATCGGCGGTCATTTTTTCCATGCCAGCCGCGGCGGCGTAGAACGTTTGCGTCCGCTGAAGATCGCTGCCGGCGATGCGTGCTTCGTGCGTTACTACGGCGAGCACCGTCATCGAGATGACCGAAAGCAGTGATAGCACGATGAGGGCAGTGGCGAGCGCCGCCCCTCGTTCATCAGTTCGTGAGCGTGACCGCAAAGACTTCGTCGCACATTCGGTTGTATGGTTCTTGCGCATGATGCTTCCTTCCAGGTAAGTCAAGAATGTTCAGGTAAAGTTCTCGGGTTATAGCGCCTGCCGGAATTGCAGGTTGCGAACCGTTGTCGCCGTAGTGGTCGAAATGGTCTGCTTGCCGTTGCTGGTGTTCGTTACCGCATTGACGGCGCGGACGGTCTCGACCCCAATGGTCGTCTCCACTTCGCGCACAGCCACTTGCTGTTGCGATGACGAAAGTTGCCTGACCGGCTGGGGCACAAAGCCGTTTGGATCGGCCAGATTTACCAGATACCGGAATTGTATGTTGGTGACGTGTTCCGCAACGACGCTGTCGCTAAAAGTAGCGCCCTTGACTCCGAACACGCGTCGGATCAGGAGATTGTTTGCGTTCACGTAATAATGAATCATCCGGAGCCGAATGATCGACGCGGGTTGTGTGCTGATGCCCGAAACCACCGACGAAGCCGCCGTGATTGGGGTGCCGGTACCAGTCTGATTAATCCCGTACACGTCTCCATTTGTCAGTACCAGCGTATTCGTCGTGGTGTTGATGCTCGAGACCACGCCAAAAGCAGCGCTGTTCTGGGAGGCAATCGCGTACATCTCGCCCACCTGAAAGCGTCCGATGTCCGTCGCGGTAATCAAGAGATTGGTATTCGAACCTGATACCGTAATCTTGCCCGCCAGCAATGTCACCGGAGTGAACGAAGTGTCTTGAGTCAACATCGTGGCGCGATCTGCCCCTCCCAGCACGTTCACCGCCGGACTTGACTGTGGCACCGCTGTAGTCCCCGGAACGTTGTCGTCAGAAGTGACCAGAGACAGGTTCACATAGCTCGGCGCACTGGAAATGACGACCGGCGTTTGCGTCAGGTAGTTTTGGACGAAGGTCGTCGGCACCTGAATCGTGCCGATGCCTCGGAGTCCATCGCCGGCGGTCGTCAAGTCGCGGTTGACGATTTCATGGGCGGTGCGCAGCGTTTGCTCCGCGTCAGTGATATGAAACGTCGCGCTCGTGAACTTGATGCTGCTGCCGATCAGAGCAAAGGCGCAGCCGGTGATGATCGTCATCGTCGCCATCGAGATCAGCAACTCCATCATGGAGAAGCCGGCTTGACTGTTGAGTGTGCAATTGCGGCGCATGTACTGCCTCCAATGTTCGAGTCTTTGAGCGCAGGCTCTTCGGTACTTGATTCCTAGCGGAAATTGCTGCGCGTATCGTTATTGAGATAGCTAACTCCCACTAGATCGCGGACCTGTCCGCCGGCATCCGGGTAACGGAGCGTCACCTGAATCCGTTTAAGATTCGGATTCAAGTTCGTAATCGTGATCTGCCGCTGGTATCCGGCAACTGCCCAGGTTGCGTCGGTAAAATCGTCTACCGTTCCGTAAACGTTATCCGGGCCGGGATTGATTAGATCATCAGCGGTGCCAAAGATTCCGTCGGGACCCGGATTGATCGACAGCGGTTGAAAGTCTGTTGGGAATCCCACGAAGCTGCGCGTCGCCCCGGTGTTATCAACCGAACCCTGATTGGCGATCTGTCCGAACGTCAGCTCTTTGGTGTTCCTCAGGGTTTCCATTTGTTCCAGGAGCGAAACCACCAACAGTTTGCTGTTCGTCAGGTTGCGGCCTTTGTTGCTGACCGTGACGGCATAGCCGATAGCGGCCGCCAGGCCGAGCAGCCCGACCGTCAGGATGAGCATCGCCACGACCATCTCTAGAATGGTGACGCCCGCTTCTGAGCGCACATGTTTTCGCAGCGCCGCGCGCCGAGAATTGCTATTCAGCATATTTGTTAACACTGGTGCTGTACCTCCAGACTTTGACTCTGCCGGCGGCGCCGAGCACGGAAATCGCCACTGCCGTTTCGTTGGCAGCACGGTTGTTGTAAAGAAAGAGCGTGCGGTTAACGGGATTGCCGTTGACGTCGATTACCGATCCATCCGGCTGAAAAGTGATATTGAGCTTGCTCGCCGTAAGTGATGTTGGCGTCGTTGCGTCGTCCAGGGTTGACGCGGCTCCTGGCAGCCCGGTAGGCACTCCAATGGTGATATCGGCCGCCGGAACGGCTCCGCTACCAAGTGGAACAGTCAGCACCGTTGTACTGCACGTCGTGTTCGGATATAGGGAATCCGCCAGTACCGCGGTGCCGGCCACATTGCACGAGGACGTGGTGTTACCGTTGTTGTTGTGATCGATGATGCGGATTTGCTTTGTAGAATCGTCGTATTGAAAAGTGAACGCCTGTCGTTGCGACATGGCCTGTTGCTTGGCAAAGCGCAACTGCGTAACGATCTCGCGTGGCAACGCGGCAGAGCGCATCAGGCGTCGCGCCGAGATGATTTGTGGCAGCGTGACCGCGCCCAGGACGGACGCGATCGCTATCACCACCAGCGTCTCTATGACTGACTGACCGCTGGCCGAATGCCAACTTTGGGGTTTTTCAATTGTCGCCTTACTGTTCATTGCTTTGGTCCACCTCAATCCTTGCTACTGCTCATTCGCTATTGCTTGCCGGTCTAACGGGTTGGGCCGCGACCGTTGATTAGCAAAGCTAGTGCCAGCACCTGATCGGCAGGAAAACCTCGGTATTACGGTGCCTGGCGCGAAGCCTCGGCGCTGCACTGTCACCAGGCGTTACACGCCACGGAACCTGATTTCATAGGAAGGCCATCATCAGAACGCTGCTCGCAAGATGGATTCAGTTCGGTCAAAAAAGTTTTGCACGAGGGCTCGGCCCGTGTGCTATATTAAATTCAGCTCGGACCGGGCGCGACGCGCGTGAGCATCGCCGCCAAACTGGTTCGGTTTCTTCGAACCTCCCGCTTTTTGCCCGGACAATCAACGCAGTCAAATATCCATCTTCGACAGATGACGGCGCGTCTGCCGTTTCGGGAAACTGAGAATTCAACTATGGCCAGACTTGATGACCTCCTCCGACAAATGAAGGCGCAGCGAGCTTCGGACTTGCATATGGCCGCCGGCTCCGCTCCCTACATGCGCATCAACGGCGAAATGGTGAAGCTGAACTATCGCAGCGTTTCGCCAGAGACCAGCCAAAGCCTGATTTTTGAAATCCTCAACGATACTCAGCGGGAACACTTCGAACAGAATTGGGACCTCGATCTTAGCTATGCGCTCAAAGGCGTGGGGCGCTTTCGCGCCAACATTTTCATGCAGCGCAACGGCATTGGCGCGGCGTTTCGTTTGATTCCCGAAGGCATCAAGACGATCAAGGAACTCGATCTGCCAGAGCAGCTAGTGGATCTGATCGACGTTTCCGAGGGCTTAATTCTGCTGACGGGACCGACCGGTGCGGGCAAGACGACTACGCTGGCTTCGCTGATTCATTCGATCAATGTCGAGCAGCAAAAGCACATCATCACTATCGAGGATCCGATCGAGTTCGTGCACGAGAATCATCGCTGCCTGATCAATCAGCGCGAAGTCGCCGGACACACAAAGTCTTTCAGCGGTGCCCTGCGCGCCGCGCTGCGCGAGGATCCGGACATTATTCTGGTTGGCGAGATGCGCGACCTGGAAACGATTTCGCTGGCGATCACCGCGGCTGAAACCGGACACCTGGTCTTTGCCACGCTGCACACAAACAGCGCGGTGAAAACCGTGGACCGCATTATCGACGTGTTTCCTGAGTCGCAACAGGCGCAGATTCGCGTGATGTTGGCCGAGAGCTTACGGGGTGTAGCGGCGCAGGCTCTGCTGACGCGCGCCGATCACAGCGGACGAGTTCCGGTGCTCGAAATTCTGGTCAACGTGCCCGCGGTTGCAAATCTGATCCGCGAAGGCAAGACCCATCAAATTGCTTCAATGATGCAAACCGGACGCGCGCACGGCATGTCGACGTTTGAAACGTCGGTCCAGGATCTGATCCAAAAGGGTTTGATTTCAAAAGAAGACGGCAACAGCTTCATCCGCAGACGCAGCGCCGGTAAGCATCTCGCCAGCCCCACCAATCAGGGAATTCGTCTGGCTAACAGTCCGGCGGTGAGTTAGCCGTGACCTTAAGTCTCGCGTGAAAATTGAATGACCGCGCGTTGCCACGCGCCGCGGAAGGGATAGCAGTAGACGAGCACGACGACAGCGACACCGCTGGCGCGGAGCGTGTCGATCCAGTCGCCGGTGCGGATCGTCATGATGAATCCCATCAAAGCGATCGCCCCGCCGATCGAGGCGCACTGAATCGTCGTGTCCTGCAGGGTCTTGAGCAAAGCTGATTGGCCCTTGACCGCGACGATATCTCTCAGGCGCATCGCGGCAAACTTTGTGCGCCGGAAAACGAACACGCCCAATCCAAAGACCACCATCGCGATTCGCAGTCCCATGACGATCGAAGGATCGCCGGGACGGAAGATGGACTTTGCGGTGAAGTAAGCGATCGCGAGGAGCGCGAGGGTCAGCAACAGAAACCCAATGACCACCAGCATTGCGGTACGATGGCGACGAAACAACTCGTTCGGATCGTCGGAGAGCTTTGTCATCAAGATTGATTGAGCACAGAGCCCGCGTGCTAACCGCTCGCCGACTACTGCTCACCGCTCATTCTCAAGGCTTTGGCGTAGGCGTCTGGTTTGGGCGCGTTCCCGTCGGGTCGGGTGACGTAGCCGGTTGCGGTTGGGTCACGGGCGCGCGCGGCGGCGTTGCCGTGCGCTGGATTACTGGCTGAACGCCTTCCGGCAGCGTGCCGTTGTTTTGGAGCGCTTTATCGATCAGGTCGTTTCCTTCGCCGTGCCTGGTGATCAGAATACCGTCGCGGCTGGTCGTGACTTCGGCGGTGCCGGTGATCTGTTGCATCATGTTCTGCATGAACGTCGGCTTTTCGCACGGCGGCATGGTTTTTCTGATCGGATCGGGATCGGGAATCTTCGCGCCGATGATGTTCAGTTGATCTTTCGCTTTCTCGACGTATTCGCTGTTGGGGAAATCGCGTACCAGCGTCTGATAGAGTTTTGCTGCTTCGTCCGGCTCCTCTTCCTGCTGAAAGGTCCAACCCAGGCGGAACAGAACTTCATCCATCAAGCAGAAGTTCGGATACTTATCAACTATTTCCTGTAGCCGCGATTGCTCGCCCTTTAGTCCGCCTTTTGCGCCTTTGCTCCCTTCATACCTCTGTCCATAGAACCTGGCGATATACAGACTGTGCATCGCGAGGTTGTCCTGCACTTCGCGCAAACGGAATTCGGCGTCGGGTCGCAGGGCCGACTTCGTGCATTGCTGCAACATCACCTTCAGACGTTGTTCGGCTTTGCGGGCGTGCGACGGATCACGATCGGAAAGTCCCATCTGGCGCATCTCGGTTTCCGCGACTTTCATCATCGCGTCGCACGTCAGCGCGTCCGTCGGAAAGTAAGTAAGCCAATCCTGATAGGCCTGTCCCGCTTGAATCAGCGAGCTGGTCGTGCCTTCCAAATAAAATGAATCGGCGATTGCCAGCTTGGCCATCGGCAGGAAAGGAGAATCCGGATACGTCGTGATGATCGTGGTAAACAGCAGCCGTCCGGTTTCGTGACTACCCTTGCGAACTTCTCGCGTGGCTTCGGTGAACAGTTGGCGGTCGCGACCCGGTGCGGTCCCGCTCAGCAGCTCTGCATACCTCGGATCCTTCTTGCCCGGCAGTAATCCTAAAAAACGCCGCTTGCCCTTTTCGGGTTTTGGACGATAGTTGGAAGACGTCTCGGTGCCGGCCTTGCGCGCGCCGGCGGTTGCTTGCAGAGCTGCTTCGACCCGCGTCTTCAACTCCGTAACAGATTCTTCGAGCGGATCCAGCCGTGAAGTGTCGTATTTTTCCGATTTGTCTTCTTTGGCGTGTAGGTCGTTGACCTCGCTCAGCACTGAGCCGACTTCTTTGTCGAGGCTACGCAGGCGCTCGCGCGGATCGTCGGGATTCTTTTTCTTGTCGCCGGTATCCTGCGCGTTCATTGAAGCAATCGCGCTGTCCAGAGAGCGTCGCAAGGCTTCCAACTTCGAACGCATGACGTCCATGCGCTGCGCATTCGACTGGCCACTTTGAATCGCGCTCTTACTGCCCTGGGCGAACGCAGTCGCAGTCAGAACACAAATTGCCAGCGCCGAAATCATGCAAGTCAGCGCGCCGCGATGGGGAACCTTTCGCACTAAAGAAAAAGCCATCGGAAACCTCCAAAACAAATCGTGCACTATGTTCGACAAGCTTCAGCTTGTCGTTTGATGCGAAGTAGGCGACAAACTAAAGTTTGTCGGACACTAGACCCACAACACCGTCGCTTCTCGCAATTTTCGCAACGCGACCGCCGGGTCGGCTGCGCCAAATATGGCTGAGCCCGAAACAATTATCTCTGCCCCTGCGGTCGCTACTTCGGCGATGTTCTCGGCATCGATGCCGCCGTCAATTTCGATTCGTACTTTCAAGCCGCGCTCGTCGATCATCTTTCGCAGGCGCCGAACTCTATCGAGCGACTCTGGAATAAATGTCTGGCCGCCAAAACCCGGATTAACCGACATTAACAAGACGTAATCCGCAAACTTTAGCACTTCGTCCAAAGCCGAAAGCGAGGTCGCCGGATTGATGGCGATGCCCGCTTGCGCTCCCGCGGCCCTGATGGCCGAAAGCGTACGGTGCGCGTGGCTGTCGGCTTCGATATGGATGGAAACCATCTGCGCCCCGGCTTTGACAAATTGTTCGGCGTAACGCCCTGGCTCGACGATCATCAGATGCGCGTCGATAGGCAGTTGGGTTGCACGCGAAATTGCTTTGACCACCGGCAAACCGACGGTAATGTTGGGCACAAACCGTCCATCCATCACATCCACGTGCAGTAGCGTTGCGCCCGCGCGCTCGACAATTTCAATCTGCTGGCCGAGTTTCGTGAAATCCGCCGAAAGAATTGACGGAGCGATTTCGATCATGGACGTGTGATGAGGCCGCATTTGCTTATCTCTGTTCGCAGTCAAGCTAAGGCGTCGGCGCGACCACCGGCGGACGACGATTCGTATCCAAGTTCGTTCGGTTTGTGTTCAGGTTGCGCGCCGGAGTCTCGCCTGGATTCGCATTCGTATTTGTCGAGGTCGCGCGGTTCGTGTTTGCGTCTCGGTTTTGATTCGCGATGCGATTCGCATTGCGATTGCCGCTCGCATTCGCATTTGTATTGCTGTTGGCGTTGGCCGGTTTCTTTTTCGGCTTGTTGTCGTTTGCGTTCGCGTTTGAATTCGAGGCGTTAGTGTTCTCGGGTTTCTTTTCGGTCGCCGTGTTCGCGTTCGCCGGCGTGGTCGTTGAGGTCTCGCCTTCTTTTGTTGGACGGCTGATGTCGACGGCCACGGTCTGTCCGACTTTTACTTCCTGACCGGCGGTCGGAATCTGAATCAGCACCGTGTTGGGTTGAGCGTCGCTGGCTGGTCGAGTTGCCCGTACGCGAAAATTCAAACGCGCGGCGCTGATTTCATTCTCAGCGGTGATCCGGTCCTTGCCTACGATGTTGGGCACCGTCGTCTGCGAACTGTGTAGCGAAAGAACAATCGCGCCAATCAAGCCAATCGAAAACGCTATGGCGATTCCGACGACGATCAAGATTCGTTTTAGCGCCAACAGCGCTCGGTTTACAAAAGGCACGGCGGTTCGGTTTCTTTCCCCTGGCGCTGCTCGTACGAGATCGCGAATCAAGCGCGAAGTCTAGCATGGTCAGTACCGCCTGCGGTAGCAGCGGTTGGTCTTGATCCAAGAGTCTTGACTAGGGTCCTAGAGCGAGCTTACTCTCGGTTCGTTAATCGGCCCGGTTTCCACCGGTACTCACAAACTATAGATCATGCGGCAACAATTCTTTAGCGGTCTAAGCGCGATCGGATTGTTTCTCTTTTTAGGTAATCAGCCGATTTGCGCACAGTCGAAGACGCCGAAGTTTGAGGTCGGTGTGCAAATCAGTTCGCTTTCGATAAATCCACACAGCATTATTTGTTTTGATGTCTGCCTGGTTGGGTCGGATAGGAAGTACACCGAACCGGGCGGAGGAGTCAGACTTACCTACAATCTAACAAAGAACATCGGCCTGGAGGCGGAAGGCAATCTCTTTCCGCGTGAGCACAACGACTTCAGCCTCTTCGGCCTAAGTGGCCGCATGTCTCAAGGGCAGTTTGGCGCTAAGGTCGGAAAGCGCTTTAAGAGACTTGGTGTCTTTGGGAAAATCCGCCCAGGATTCGTAAGTTTCTCCAAAGTTAGTTACCTGATTAGTACGCGCACAATAACGTTCGACTTTGGTCGCCAGGTTACGATCGGCCAATTCGGAGAAAGAAGAGAGAGATTCTTTTCCACCGACGTGGGAGGCGTCGTCGAGTTCTATCCATCCAGGCATCTGATGACGCGAGTTGATCTAAGCGATACGATCATCCGATATGGCCTAATATTTGTTCCGGGATATAGCGCGAGTAACGCCATCCAAAGAATATCGCCTGAAACGAGGCATAATTTTCAGTTTACCGCCGGTATAGGATTAAGATTTTAGTAAACAAATATCTTTCCGAGAAGATAGCCGGTCAACCTTGGCGCTCAAACGCCGCGACAAAGAAACCGTCAGTCTGGTGTCGGTGCGGCCAGGTGCGAGCGGCTCCGTTTTCCGTCTGCAACTCAAGCGACACGTCCAGCAACGCGCGGCGAAAATCTTCGTGCGTGTCCAGAAAGTTTTCGACCACACGCTCGTTCTCTTCGGGCTCGACGGAGCACGTCGAATAGACCAGCCGCCCGCCGGCGCGCACGGCCGCAGACGCATTAGCCAGAATCTTCGTTTGTTTCTCAGCAAGTTGGTCAATGTCAGCAGGCGCGAGCCGCCAGCGAATCTCGGGATTGCGACGTAGCGTGCCCGTTCCTGAACAGGGCGCGTCAACCAGCACGCGATCGAATTGCGCGTCGGCGAAAGGCAATCGATGGGTGGCATCATAAGCGACCAGTTTGATCTCGTTCACCACTTGGTGTCTTGCTAGTTCGACCAATGTGCGCAAACGATGCTCGTGTAAATCACTGGCGATAACCAAGGCCTGCGGCGCGAGCGCGGCAAGGTGGGTGGTCTTGCTGCCCGGAGCGGCGCAAACGTCGAGCACGCTATCGCCAGGCTGAGCACCGAGCAAATGGGCTACCAACTGCGAAGCTTCGTCCTGAGGATAAATCAGACCATCGCGTGAAAGCTCGCGCAGCGCGCTACCACAGCCGTCGATGCGCCAAGCGTCCGGCGCAACCTGCGATGGCGACACCTGCGCACCCTGGCTTTCCAGCTCCTCGATGATCTGCTTCCGGTCTTTGCTTTTTTTGGTGAACCGAAATGCAGTTGGCGCGGGCTCGTTATTCGCGTGGGCCAGCGCCGCGGTCTCTTCAAAACCAAACGCTCTCGTCCAACGCTCAATCAGCCACGGTGGATGCGAAGTTTCAATCGATAGTTTTTCCGCAGCGCTTTCAACCCCGGTCGTCGGATCATAATCCGGCTCGCGCGTAGCGTGACGGAGAACCGCGTTAGCAAAGCTCGCCGCGGAGCGCAGACGCGCGTCGCGTACCAGCTTGACTGATTCGTTGACTGCGGCCGATGCCGGGATGCGTGAAAGGAAGCGAAGCTGATAGAGGCCAAGACGGAGCGCCAGCTTTACCGGCAAATCAATCCTGGCGATGCGGCGCTTTGCGAAATGCTCGATCACCCAATCGAGCCACAACTGTCGCCGCAGTACGCCGAGGACGAGTTCATGGCAGAGCCCGCGATCATCATCGCGCATCACAGAATCGAGATTCGCGAGGAGTACGGCCGCGTAAGCGCCTTCCAGTTCCACTCGTCTGAGGATTTCAAATGCGGCGCGACGTGCAGGCGACTTAGTCATGCGAGTTCAGCGCTTGGGCGCGTGGGCTTCCGGTTGCGCCATGGGGCAAGCCTGAATTGCGCACAGTTGCCACTGCCCATTTCGCTCGGCAAAAATCTTGATGATCTTGTACTGGCCGGAAATTTCGCGACCGTGATAGAGCCAGGTCGCCGAGTCGCGCGCCGTCAACACCGCAGTGCTTCCGAACACCCGCACGCCAATCGTTTCGCGGGTGATGTGTTCGATCTTCAAATCGCCAGAAGTCACATCGCCGATGAACTGGGTTTTGTCATCGCCTTCCAGCGGATAGGTGAAGATAAAGTCGTCGGCCATGATGCGGTCGAGGGTTTCGCCATCGCTACGCATGATCGCCTTGACCCAATCGTCGTTGAGTTGCCGCAAGAGCTGCTCGACTTCGATCGTCTGATGCTGGGCTGGCGCTGATGAATCCATCTTCGGAAAAAGCTCCTCGAGGTAGAGTGGGGGAACAGAAAGCTTCTACGCCATCTCAGGGCGCGAGTCAACGCATCATCGGTTGTGGCTTGTTCTCTTGGAGCCTTCGGGTCCTACGAATATCAATGAAAGCAAGTAACCAATCACGAACCACTGGATGAACTCTGAGCCATAGCCGACGATTTCTTCCCATGGAGACGATGGTCGGAAGACAATCAGCAGCATCAAGGGGATGACGAGTAGCTTCCCAACGATGTTTGGAATCGTAACGTGATACAAGAAGAATGGTCTGAAGGGTGATCCTTCCCCAAGCACTAGCCAAGTCATCGTCATTGCGAGCAGGGCAAACCCCGCGCTAACCGAGACCCTGCGAGTGGAAATCCCAAACAATCTCGGGACTCTCCTTGGTTGGGAGCGTTCTACGTGCATCGTCAAAGCCGTACTCAACGAGTTCTTGTTTTGACGAAGTTCACGAGGAGACTGATGATCGTACTGTAAAGAAGCATACCCAATACGATGCCGTAACTAGTTACCCCTTCTGAAGAAGACTAAAGAAAATAGGAAGCCAACAATTAGCCATTGCAAAAAGATCAGTGCATAGGTAATTGCATCCGCCCATATGAGTGGCCGTAAGACCATCACTACCGAATATGGAACTACAAGGAGCTTCAGGACAAGGTTGGCTATCGCGACATGAAAGAGAAAATAATCTCTAAGCGGTGACGTGTCTCCAAGCACAAGCCATGTTAGAAAGGTAAGCACAATCGCAACCACCAGGGCGAATTCTATTCTGGAGCGTACTATAGGTTTCATCTTTTGATTCCATTGCCTACGTACAGTCGCAACTACCTCCGTCCGGTGCCGGGTTTGCCCGAAAGTACACGCTGCCGTTTTCTGTGTCAAAAGCATTCATAAAGAAGTCGGTGGGCATGGGTGACTCTCCAGTAAAATATTTCCAAGCCAGTTTTGTTTGGATGTAAGTAATACTCCCTTCGCGTGGGTAAAAGTTTTCAGTCCAGTTGTGTGGAAGATGGTTTATGTCTTGGAGCAATGTGCTTTCCCACGCCTCTGCAAAACCTGCATGCGCTGGCGAGGCTGAGTCCTGAAGAGTGTGAATTGCTTGGCCTAGTAGATGCATCGCGTCGCTCATATGTCCACTTGCCGCGAGCCGACGTGCCATGCAAATATTCCCTCGGACAAATCGATTAGCCTTCCTGCGAGCGTCTTCGGGGCGTTCGCCGCGCCTACTCATCGCATGTTTATTGGCATAAATCTCATCCTGACTATGCCAATCAAAATCCGCCTGTTCTTGCATGAGAATTTGGAGTTGCTCCGGGCTCGCTATGCCAGTGAGAACGCGCCGGATTATTTCCTGATGAACTTTCCAAGGGCCTTGAGAAGGCCAAAGACCTTCCGGATCCCGCGAACCTATTGGACCACTCTTCACGTAGGCGAACTGATTGATCCCTCCAACAAGTCCAATTGGATCCTCGCTAATGAATCTCCCCACTTTCGGATCGTACCAGCGCGCGCGGTAGTAATAGAGTCCGGTGTCGGAATCGAACTCGCGGCCGGTATAAGTGTAGCGAGTCAGGTTTGCACCGGCGCTCGGATTGCCGAAACTGTCGTAGTTAATCTGCGACACAGCCACACCCTGCGAATTCGTCAATGCCGTCGTGCTGCCCAGGTGATCCTGCAAGAAATACAACGGGCCCGTAGCTGCGAGTCTCGAATCCGTCAGACGAAGTTTGTTGTCAACCCCCGGTCCATTCAAGTAATCAACCGTCGAGCCATCGCTGTTACTGTCTTTGACGACATCCTGGCCATCGTAGATGAAGTTCGTTGAGATGCCTCCGATGCGTGCGCGCTGGATGCGGCGGCCAAGCGCATCGTACGTGTAAGTGATGGTGGTGCCATTCGGCAATGTGACCTGCTTCAAACGATTCTCGAAATCCCAGATATATTGTATCGTACCGCCCGCGTCGGTCCTGGAAATCAAATTCCCATTGCTGTCATAACTGTAACTTGCCGTCGAGGTGTTCGTGAGTCGGTTGAATGGCTGGTAGCCGTAGCTGGCACTCAACTGCGACGAGGTGCGGTTCCCTACTGCGTCGTAAGCATAATTCTCGTTCGGCTGAAGCGGATTTGTGTAGCTGGCCGCAGTCAAACGATCAGTTGGGTCGTAGCCGTAATTCCGCGTGATGGACGGCTCGGCAATCTGGGTTATCTGGCTGGCCGCGTTGTACTGGTATTGACGATCCCTCACCGTCGCCGCGCCTTTGGTGTCAGTTAGGCGCGTCAGCCGATCGAGATCATCGTACTGGTAGCTTGTCTTCATGTTGTTCGGCGCCTTCTTTTGCGTCAGCCTGTCCGCGGCATCGTAAGCGAAAGTGAATGCCGCGCTTGCGGCATCCAGGATCTTCGTGGGCCGGTTCAACGCATCGTATCGATAGGTGGCCAAGACGCTCGAGTTCAGGCTAAGCCTGGTACGATTGCCGTTATCGTCATAGTTGTACTCCACAATCTGGCCAAAGACATCGGTCGCGCGCGTCAGCCGGTTCATTTTGTTGTAATCAAAGTCAACGGTCCCGTTCTCGTTAGTCGCCGTCTGCAAACGCGAGAGCTTGTCGTAAGTGTAGCTGACCGTCGTGGTGTCGGGATAGCTGATTGTCTTTAAACGGTTCAGCGCATCGTAGGTGTAATCAGTCAGCGCGCCATTGTAATCCGTGCGCGTCTTGCGATTGCCCACCGAGTCGTAGGTGAACGTCGTCACGGTGGTGCCGCGCCGCACGTGCGTCACTGCGCCGACGCTGTTGTAGTTGAAGCGGTAGCGCTGCGAGAGCGCGTCCACCAGAGCCGTCATTTCTGAACGCGCGTTATATTCGTATTGAGTCAACTGCAACGCCGGATCGGTAACGCTGAGCAAGCGGTTTACGCCGTCATATTGATATTGCGTGGCGCGTCCGGCGGTGTCAATCCGTTTGGTGACATTGCCGTCGGCATCATATTCAATGGTCTCGAACAGTCTGGCGGCGCTGGTCGCAGCCGGCGGATAAGTCACCTTGGCGAGGCGGTTGAAATCGTCGTAATCAAAATTGGTGGTACGCCCAAGCGCATCAGTGCTCGTCGTTAGATTCGACACGGAATCGTAGCTGTAGCTGGTCGATTGATTCAGCGCATCAATTTCGCTTGTTAATCGATTCGCGCCGTCGTAAGCGTAAGTAGAACGATTCCCTTTGGCGTCCGTCATCGCTATGCGTCGCCCGGCAAGATCATATTCGTAACTAATCGTCGTTCCGTCAGCTTGAGTAACCTGCCTTAACCTGCCGACTGCGTCATAAGCGAAGGTAGTCACGTTGCCGAGCGCGTTGGTGGTGCTCGTGAGTCTGCTCCTTGCATCGTAGGCAAACTTCGTCTGATGGTTGAGCGCGTCGGTCTTCGTTACAAGGTTGCCGCTGGCGTCGTAAGCAAGGCTGGTCACCTTGCCGCGGGCGTCGGTGATGGTCAACAACAAGCCGCGCGAATCGTTGATGAAGTTCGTGGTCTTGCCTCGCGCATCCGTGGCTGAGAGCAGATTCCCCTGCGCATCGTAGGTGTTGGTCGTGACGCCGTTCATTTGATCCGTGCGTGTCAACACTTCGGCGAACCCATTGTAAGTGTAGGTCGCGGTGCCGACGGCGTCCGTTTCCGTGAGGCGATTGCCACTACCATCATAGGTATAAGAAGTTGCGTGATTCAGCGCGTCAGTCTTTGACGTGACGTTCAATTCATTGTCGTAAGTCCAGGTTTGCACTCGCGAACCGCCACCGCCGCCGCAGCTACAAAGTCCTTCGACTCGCGTCACTACATTCCGCCCCTTGCTGGTGTCGAACGTGTACTTCGTGACGTGCGAGAGCGCGTCGGTCACGTTGGTTTCCGTATCACTGGAGTAACTGAGCAAGTAATGCTCGACGCCGCCCTGCCTTTCTGAAGTCAGCGCTCGTCCTTGAGCGTCGTAAGTGTGCGACTCGACCACGTTGCCCAGTGCGTCGGTGGCCGAGGTTAGACGGTAATTACCATCATAGCCGAATGAAAAGCCCGAGTTGTCGGCGTAAGTCACTGAAAGCAATTCATTGCCCGCACCATAGGTGTAGCTGGCAATCGTTCCCATCGAATCGCTGAGCGAAAGCACCTGACCATTGTTGTTGGTCGTGGCGCTTAGCACGCGCCCGAAGGGATCGATGATTGAAATCAGCTTGCCGCCAATGTCGTAAGCAATCGTCGTTTGGTTCCCAATCCGATCGCTCATCGAAGTTAGTTTTCCCGCCGAGTTGAACTGATGTGCGCTGCCGTCTTTCATCATTAGCGTGAAGCCGTTGCCGCCATTTTGCAGAAGCGATCCGTGGAAGTCTCCCACCAATGGCGCGAAGACGCCGGACGAACCAACTTGTCGCCCAAAATAGATTGCCCGCCCATCGCCCTGATTGAAGCGCATCAAGTTACCTTCATGAACCGTGATTGATTCGTCATAAGCGGTTGACCAGCCTCTGCCGAAGACACCGGTGCTTTGCGAATTGCTGTTAAAGGTACGAGCCACATTTATCGCCGGGCCAACAGCCGGAAGGGAATAATCGCTCTGCTGAAGATACATGTTGCCGTTGGTGACATTGATCGGTTCTCCCACCGAGCCATTGCACGGATTACACAGGCCGTCATTCTCGCCGCCGCCGACAACGTAGAGAGTCACCGTTGCGGTCGAGCACACCTGCAAGTCGTCACAAATTGCGTAGACGAAACTATCGGTCCCCACGAATCCAAGATCGGGAGCGTAGCTCTTCTTGTCTGGCTGCACGATTCCGATCAAATGGCCGTGCTGCGGGAGAGTAACGATGCTTTCCTGCGATGGACCACCCATAGTGATCGAGTCGCCATCAGGATCGTAATCATTTGCCATGAAAGGCCCGATGATGGTGGCGCCACGAATGGGGTATGCATCGGGCGTAGCCACGGGCGGAGTATGGCTGACACTGAGGCTGACTTCCGTCACGGTGCAGCCGCCCAATCCGTCGCAGGCGTTGTAAGAAAAACTATCCGAGCCTGTATAGCCGGGGTTCGGCGTATACAACTTTCGGTCAGGACCGGCATTCGAGGGCGAGAGGGTTCCATGCTGGGGAAAACTGACAATGCCTTCATGTGATCCATCGCCGACGGTTACGGTGTCGCCGTCAGGATCAGAATCGTTTGCCAGGAAAGGACCAATCGTTGTAGTGCCCTGGACGTTGTAGGAATCAGCTCCCCCAACCGGGGGTTGATTGACGATATTCAGACTAACGTTGCCGGTAGTGCAGGCGCTGTGGTCGTCGCAGATCTCGTAAGTGAAACTATCCGAACCGATGTATCCGTACGCCGAGCAATATGAAACCGAATTGCCGGACCCGCGCGACACCGTCCCATTCGCAGGCAATTGCGGGAAGGCGTCTATGAAAAATGGATCGCCATCGGGGTCGGAATCGTTCGCCGTGACGTCGGGTGTCAATGGAATCGCGCATCCGTGAATCGTGTACGAATCAGTGACCGCGACCGGCGGATGATTGTCCCAGCTTCTCGTGCTAATGAAGAACAATAACGGAAGCAATGCCGGCGTGATCAAAAGGCCATGAAACTTCGCGAGCGAAGGTTTGAACATTGTGGGAGCTCCTGGGTGAAAGGATCGAAACATCTACTTGCCGTACTAAATCGAAGCCGTATTAACCTGACCTTAGGTCGATTTTCAGTAGCCTGGCTATCGCCGAAAGAACTTGCTCGACGCCCTTCGGCTTGCGTAGAAAATCATCAACGCCGGCGCGCCAGGCCTCAGCCTCGCAGTCATTCCCGGAAAGCATAATGATCGGAGTGCGCCGACGATGAGACATGCTGCGCGCGCGCAGGATCAACTCCAGGCCGCTCAGCCCCGGCAAGTCGTTGTCAAAGAGCAAGAGATCATAGCTCTCGCGGCTGGCGAGTTTATCAAGGGCGCTCACACCGTCCGGGCACAGCACTACTCGCCACCGTTCGGTCGCGAACATCTCCCCGAGCACGCCCGATACGACTTCGTTGTCCTCTGCTTGCAAAATTGAAATCTGCGACGCGGGCGCCTTAACAGCGTCGGCTCCAACTTTGTTCGCGGCTTTCCTGGGCTTCGAGAAAAGGTGCCGTCTTCGCTTTTGCACCGCCGATCTCTTCTTCATCAGGTCTGCGTGCCGGGTGTTTATCAAAGCGATGAGACTCTGATGATGCCGGAAGCCAAGCAAGCGCGCGGCTTTGGTTACCGATCCCTTGGCGTCTCTGAGTGCGTGCTCGATGATGGCCTTTTCGCTCTTGACAATTTGCTGCTTGAACGAGAAGCCTTCCCACGAATGACCCTTCGCCGCTGCCTCTTTGCCATCGCGCCCGCCTCCCAATGCGTCGATGACTTTGGTTGCGCAGGAGAGCAACCGTTTTGTGGCCGAAGGGTCCTGGGAGTGTTGTAGGAGATCGATTGCCGTTTTGAAGATCAAGGCTAAGTCCATTGCCGAGGTCTGATCGCCAAGTTCCTCGATCAAGCTCAGGTTCGCGCGACCGGCGCCTTCCAGATCGCCGCAGGTCTGGGCGACGGTGATCGCGCGCCCCAGCAGCGATTTCGATCGAGAGTAGTTGCCAAGGCGCGCTAGCGCGGTCCCGTGCGTCGTTAACGCTTCCGCCAACAGTGCCTGCTCGCCACCCTTCTCAAGAGTTTTTACAGCCTGCCGAGCAAACCGCTCGGCCTCAGCGACGCGGCCTTCGGCGAGGAGTGTTCGCGCGCGCGTATCGTCAACTTGAGCTACCGTCCCCGCGTCTTTTAGTTCGAGGAAGAGCAGCTGAGCGCGGTCAAGATGCTGATGTGCGTCCTTGTATCGTCCGATTGTAAAGAACAGATAGCCGAGATTGTTCTCCACTCGCGCTCGCGCTCGCTCGTTTCCTGCTTGCTCAAAGTGGAAACTAGCGGCCGCGTATTCGATTAATGCCCGGTCCAGATAATCCTCTCGGTTTTCCGGGGCGGCTAATCTCCTAAAGACGAGCCCGAACTCGATGTGAAAGCTCCCCTTGAGAGCGTGGTCCTCACTTCGCTCGACAAGAGGAGTGGCCTCGTTGTAAAAGCGTAATGCCTCATTAAGCCGCAATGCCCAAACCTCGACAATGCCAGCTCGAATAAGAAGGACGGCTTTCAACTCGGAGTCATTGTCCTCTAAGAGGGCTAATGCACTAGCGAGATGGACGCGTGCTTCGTTATACGAGCCCTCACGCCAGTAGCAGAGGGCGAGGTCACCGCGCGCCTCAGCTACACGCGCAGATTGCCTAAGTTCTTCGAAGATCTCGATGCTCTGTGTGATTAGGTTCTTTCCAGTTTCCTGGCTGCCTTCGGTTTGACTCGCACCACCAAGCCATCCGGCCACAGAACCAACCCTAAGGAGGACTTCGGCTTTCGTTGGTTTGTCGAACTGATCGACCTTCGGTGGTTCTTCCCTTGAGGGCCAGAATTCGCTTAGCGCCTCCCACGCCGATTCGTATTCGCCGGTCTTTTCGAGTTGCCTAGCTAACTGGCAGGAGAGCTTGGCCCGCTCTATCGGCGATAGATGGCGACTCTGCTCTTGAAGCGCTGTTAACCGGGACATTAAGTTCATGTGAGGCTTGCCTTTCTGTATACTCGACAAAAAATGTGCGGAGGCTGCGCGGGCGGCGTCAGTTTACGCACGAACGTGATTATCGCCCTGAAAATGAGTTTCCCTTGTCCGTTTCCAGACAAGACCGTAACACCAACCACGAACTTAAGGAGCAAAACATGAAAAACCTAAAGAGACTATCCGCTGCTGTGTTGTTGACGTGCCTACTAGGGCTTTCCGCTCTCGCAGGCGAGACGTCATCACCACCCTGTGCGCCACCAATACCCGGCGAAACAAGTTCGCCACCTTGTTCTGGCGGTCAGGTCGCTCCGGATCCCGCGACTCCTGCGCAAGCACAGGCCCCGTCTGTGTCGGTTGCGGCTGAGGCGTCCGAGTTTGCGATAAATCTGCTTGAGAGCCTGCTGCTGTACTAGCGGCTCCTTGATTTCAAAGATTCCTCGGTTGCCAATGGCACTCCCACTGGCAACACAGTTGTAGTGTGCTTACTCTATCTTGAGAGCCCCGGAAGTGAGCCCGACGGAGAAGGCCCTCTAAGCGACGCAGGATAAGTCCGAGCGCAGCTTAATGCAAGCAACTTCTTCGCGATCAGCGTAAGCAGCTTATAGATCGCATATTAGCGGCCGTTGCAAGGATAGCCGCAGTAGGCCAAAACTGCACCTGAAAGGTTGCGTCCACAGAATCCTGTTCCTTCTCCTTCTCAAGTGGGACCAATGACCAGCTTCGAGGGGCGCTGTGGGCCGTGACAGGCTGTTGGAGCTGCCGTTTTTCACTTACTCGCGGGGCGTTTGATGATCGGCCCTCAATGCGGAACCGCGCATGTCGACAGAATCATCGTGATCGTGGAAGCAATGTGCCAATCAGCGTTTACTAGAGACACGGTAATTAAATTGATTGTGCATATTCCACACCTTGAGGTGATGATGAGCCGAATTCTGATTATTGAAGATGATCCTATCGAGCGTGAACTGATGCGCATGACGCTTGCGAAACGTGGATACGAAGTAACCGTTGCCGAAGACGGAGTGCACGGTTACGACACGGCCCTGTTCTTAAAGCCGGACGTGATCGTGACTGACATCGGAATGCCGGCGGCCGACGGAATACATGTGGTGCGACGCGTGCGCGACACCGACTCTCTTGAAAAAACACCCATCCTCGTAACCACCGCGTTTGGCGATGGCGGTGCAACCTTCTGTCTGCAACTGGGCGCGAATGCTTACGAACCGAAGCCAACCGATCCACACAGCTTTCTCGCCACAGTCGAGCGACTGCTCGCTGAGCGCGACAGATTGCGGGCCGCTTAACGACTTCATTGTTGCGGCGGTCTTCTCTGCTCTGGCAAGTGGGTCAAGGGTTCAACTTGGCAACACCAGGCAAAGACCAAATTCATCCGGCTTCGAATTGAGTCATTAACCCGCTGCTACCGCAAGCGGTTCTGTACCGTTCTGTCGCCCGCTTCGCGGGCTGCGACTGACATAAGGACGTGACCCCAGCGATGAATCGCTGGGCTATTTTCGTCCGTCCGCTTCGCGGACTCATGATGAAAACTTCATTGATGGATAATGAGGGTTTAGCGCCATCTGTATCTCTGCGGTGAATCTCTCTGTCACGACACTCACCGCGCGACTCCCAGTCAGAACCGCTTCGCAGGAATACCACTGACACTCCTGACAATATGAAACCCGCCCCCGGTCTGCCTCGTTTTACGTGGCAGCCCCGAGAGATACGGGAAAATCTGAAACCTTTTGGAATGACGGCTCACTAACACACCGAGACGATGAAACGGCTGGCGGAAATAAGCCTTAAGGGCCAGCCCGGTGCGTTCGCGGGATCTCTGATGAATAGTTCAGCAGACCTAGTAGCGCGGGCGTGCCAGGGCGACCAGGAAGCGTTTCGCTTGATCTTTGAAAGATACTCGCGGCCGTTGATTAGTTTCGTCTATGACCAGGTCGGCAATCGCGAACTAGCCGAGGAACTGACGCAGGAAACTTTCGTGCGAGCGTATCGGAGCCTGCACACCCTGCGCGAAGAGACGAAGCTTTCGACCTGGCTGTTTGGCATCGCCAAAAACGTGGCGCGCGAATCGTTGCGGGCTCGCGCGCGCGACAAGCGACAGGTCGATCTGGACGACAAGCTGGTGCTGAACTTGAGCGACCAAGGGCCGGTGCCGGTCAAACAGCTTCTGAATAAGGAACTGAATTCCGTGATTCAAAGTTCGCTCGCCATGCTGGATGAAGACAAGCGTTTGGTTTTTTCGCTCAAGGTGTTTCAGCAATGCAGTTATGAAGAGATCGCGGAAATCACCGGCTTCTCAATTCCAAAGTTAAAGACCGACCTGCATCGAGCGCGAACGGAAATGCGGCGGCGAGTTGGTCAGTACGTGAGGGTTTAGTCATGAAGTGTGATGACTGTTTCAATCTGTTGGAAGAATACCTCGACGGCGAAGCCGCCGAGCGCGAGGCCGCGCAAATCAGCGCGCACTTGATTACCTGTGCCGCTTGCGCGCGCGAACTTGAGACGCTAACGGCGGAGCGGGAAATCTATGCGGGTTACGACCGCGAGCTTGCTGTCGGGCCTTCGATGTGGACTGCGATCGCCGCGCGCACTGCCGAGAGTCGATCGGCTGATTCAGGTTCGCGATTTAGTCTCGGTAGCTGGCTGGCTGGATTGTTCGCCACGCCGCGTTACGCGTTCGCCGGCGCCGCGGCAGTTGTGATGCTCGCAGTCGTGATTGGCATCGTGTATCTGCGAACCAGAACACATAAGACACCGCAACCGCGAGAAAGCGTGGCCCAAGGCAACAACGCGCCGGTTCCAGGACCTGCCACTCAAGGCGGAGTGACAAGTGTTCCGCCGAAAGTGAATGGGCCCGGGCCGTCCAAAGGCATCAAGCCGCAGGAAAATGTTGCGGTCAGGGCGAATCCGCCCATCGTCCCTCGCACTCGCGCTGATCAATCGGGAGTGCTTTTCACGGATGCTGCTTACACGGACATTGAAGACAAGGATACGGCGGATCACGTGGCGCAGGCTGAGAAGCTGCTCCGCTCGGTCAGAAGCCTGCAAGCCTCTGACGACGGTGACGAGATCGATGTTACTTACGAGAAGACTGAGGCGCGGCGACTGCTGAACGAAAACGTCGTGCTTCGCCGCGACGCCGAGATGAACGGGAAGTATCCGGCCAAGAAACTGCTTGGCGAGTTGGAGCCATTCCTGATCGATATCGCAAATCTAACGGACAAGACGACGCCCACTGACCTGCGCGCGATTAATAGCCGCGTGCAAAGAACCGAGATCGTTGCGGCCCTGCGGAGTTACTGAGAACGCCCCTGACGATCGAATAACCCAAACGAGGAACTTATGTTGCACACACAGACGCAGAAAAACGAAGTGAACCACCGAAGCGCTGCCGGGCGCCGGATTCTTTCGCTGGCAATCGCGGCCGCGTTGATGGTCATCGCGGGAGGCTTTGCGAGCCAGACGGCGGCGCAGAAGCTCAAGAGCGAAAAGATAACCAAGTTTGCGCCCCAGGGAAATAAGAGCGACGCCGCCAAAGCCAAGCTTCAGGGCGGCCGCGATCTGATTTCTGACGAGGAGTACGCCAAGGCCATCGAGAAGTTCAACGAGTACATTTCCACTTACGCAAAGGAAATGGAAAAGGACGTCGATGCGGCCATGTACTGGAAGGCTTACTCCCAATTCAAGCTGAAGACGTTCGATCAGGCCAAAGAGACGATCGAGCGCCTGCTGAAAACCTACGATAAGACCATGTGGAAAGCGGATGCGCAGATGCTCTTGGCGCAGCTTCCCAATGGAATAAAAGTAAACATCGATCCAATTACGGTCACCGTGGACCCAGTGGAAGTTCAAGCGCGGGTTGAGGAGGCGCAGGAAAGAATCAGAGAGGTGCAAGAGAGAGCCCAGGAAAGAACCCAGGCGGCACAGGGAAGGGCCATTGAAAGAGCCCAAGCCGATCAGGAAAGGCAGCAGGAAAGAGTCCAGGCTGCGCTCGAGAGAATGAGAGACTTTGACCGCGTCGGTGTAGGCGTCGGAATAGGTATCAGCGGATCGACCGGCAGCCAGAACGACGACGATCCGTGCGAATTCAAGATTGTCGTGCTTCAGGCGCTGTTCGAAAGTGACCCTCAGCGCGGTATCGCCGCCGCTACCGATTGGCTCAAGCCGGGATCGACGCAAACCCAGCGCTGCAAGAGCGCGGCGCTCACGTTACTGGCTCGTCACGGTGGCAAGGCAGCCACGCCAACAATTCTCAACGTTGCCAGGAATGAAACGGATCCGAAGTTGCGAGCCAAAGCAATCTCAGTCTTGGGCCAAACCAACGACGACAGCGTAGTCGACGCGTTGCGCGATTTCGCTCTCAACTCACAGGACAATGATACGGTCGAAGCGGCGCTTTTCGCTTTGAGTCAGCACGCCAGTGCCCGGGCAATCACGGCCCTCGGCGAGATCGCTATGAGCAATAAGCCGGTGGCGTTGCGCCGGACAGCCATCCTCAGCATCGCGAACCGGCCAGGTGAGCCGCCCGTCGATGCGCTCCTTAAGATATATGACTCGGATCAAAACCTGGAGATCCGGAAGGCTGCGATTTCCGGCTTAGCGCGCCGTCGCAGCGACCGCGCCGGCGTCAAGTTGCTCGAGATTGCGCGCAGCTCCGAGAATATCGAGCTGCGCAAGGCAGCCATCAGCGGGATCTCTCGGCGCGGTGGCACTGGATCGATCGACACTCTCCTTGGCCTTTACGATTCGGAAAAGAACGAAGAGCTGAAGAACCAGATCATTTACTCGCTCGGCTCGTCGAACGATCCGCGCGTCGTCCGCAAGATGATCGAGATTGCCAGGAATCCACAAACCCCAATTGAGCGACGCCGACACGCAATTGGTTGGCTCAGCCGCGTCAAGGATCCCGAAGTGTTGAAGTTCCTCGAGGAGCTTTTGAAGCAGTAGCAACTGGACAAAGAGACGGGAGCAAGCTGGTGGGAAAGCTCGGACGAATCATCTCTGTAACGGCACTCGTGTTGGCGATCGCCGGCGCTGTCGCGGCGCAGACGAAAAGCTTTACGCCGGTCGAAGGCGCGAGTCTAAAAGCAAAGATCGAAAACGCCGTTACGCTGGGACGCGCCAACGCGCAGGGTGGCCGCTTTTGGGTTGGCTATCAGTTTGAGGCGCGACCTGGCGTGGCGATTGATTTCGAGGTAGTTGACACCAACGGCGGCGTCTATTTTTCGATGGACGGAACGTCGATGACTTTCGATTCGCGCTACGAAACGCGCGAGTTGGGTTTGTTTCTGCTCTTTGACACGCAGCGCGATTTGTTCAGCCGCGCCGAAGTGTACAACCTGCGACGCACGCATGAGTTCAGCAGCTATCCGGTTTACTGGGCCGGCAAAGTTGGCAACGAAGAAAGTCTCAATTATTTGAAATCGCTGATCGATTCGCCATCACCAGAAATTAACCGACTGGCGGATCGCGCGACGTTCGCGATTGCTTTGCACGACGATGCGCGCGTGGAATCGATGCTTACCGATCTGATCCGCCGACCAGTTGCCGAACCAATACGTTCGCGCGCTATTTATTGGCTGGGCTATACGCCCGAGAGCGCCGCGAAAAACACTTTCCTCGCAGAGATCGTCCGCAATGGGCAGGAATCGGGTGATGCCCGCCAGCAAGCGATGTCCGCGCTGGGGATGAGCCGCGCGGCCGCGTCCTTGCCGCTACTTGAAAATCTTTACGAGACGATGACCGCGCGGGATCTAAAGCGCCGCGCGCTGGGCGGAATCGCGCGCAACGACAACCGCGACGGCGCGGCGACTTACTTGATTCGCGTTGCCGAGAGCGAAAAGGAACTTGAGTTGCGCAAGAGCGCCATTTCCAGTCTCGGCCGCGTGGCCGGAGAGAAGAGCCTTGGGGCTTTGACGAACACGCTGGATTCAGATTCCGAAACAGAAATTCAAAAGCAGGCGGTCATGGCGATTGGTCGTCGACCTAAGGACGAAGCGATTCCGATTCTGATTCGCACCGCGCGCAGCCATCCCAAGATGCAGATACGGAAGGTCGCGATTCAGATGTTGGGACAAACTGGCGACGAGCGGGCGGTGGCGTTTTTCCGGGAACTACTAGGTAAGTAGGAGGCAAGGAAGCGATGAGCAGCGCAGTGAACTGGCGAACTGATGGGCAGTTATCACCGGATGGCGTTCGGGCCTCGATTCATTTGCCGGACGCAGCTTTTGATAACCGGATTGAGACGCTAAGAGAGATGGCTTTGCTGTTCTTGAGCGAACTGGAATCTCTCCAGAGCGCGAGAACGCGTCGCGTCGACGCCCCGGGAAAACTTTGCGATGAGGTCCAGCGTTTTGAAGTCGACCTGATCCGCTCGGCGTTGGAAAGAACCGGGGGAAATCAGGTGCGCGCGGCGCGGCTGCTCGGGGTCAAGCCGACGACCCTGAACGCAAAACTCAAACGCCACAAGATTTCTTGCAGTGCTCACGATCCAAAAAACGAGAAGGAAGTCCGAAACTTTGAAGTAGCAGCGTGATGTCTTGTCCGCGATCCGGCTAACACTTTCGCCGCTCATCACGTCTAAAGTTGCGGAACAACTTGCGAAAGGCTTCGTTAGATCTCGTGAAGTAAATCGAGAGCCGGTTTGATCGAGACAAACTTTACAACTTTTAACATTCGTCGCCGTCGTCCAAGCGTAAAGTAGCTCAGAAATTAAATGAAGAAAATACCTCTTCTTCTGTTCGTGATAGCGTTGAGCGCAAGCGCCAGCCTTGCTCAACCCGCGCCGGTCACTAGCGCCAGCCCGGCTGAATCAAAAGTTGCAGCCCGTCCAACCAAGTCAGGAATCGTTCTCCCTCCGGAAAAAAGCCAGCCAGTTCGCCTGCCGCATTTTGATAAAGCTCCGGTGATTGACGGCAAACTTGACGATGAGATTTGGAAGCAGGCGATCGTGCTCAAGGATTTCTATCAGGTTCAACCCGGCGACAACATCGCTCCGTCAAAGCCAACGGAAGTTATGCTCGGCTATGATCCGAAGTTTCTGTACATTGCATTCCATTGCTATGACGAGCCGGACAAAGTGCGAGCGACGATTCCAAAACGTGACAACATATTCAACGACGATTACGTCGGCATCCTGTTCGACACTTTCAATGACAGCCGCAAAGCCTACGAATTCGATTTTAATCCGCTCGGTGTTCAGGCGGACGGGACGTGGACTGATGGGCAGGGCGAAGATTTCAACCCCGACGTGGTTTTGGAGTCAAAGGGTCTGCTGACCTCAGACGGCTGGACCGTCGAGGTTGCGATTCCATTCAAATCGCTGCGCTACGTGGCGGGCAAAGACAAATTGTGGGGCGTGCATTTCTGGCGGCGCATCAAGCGCTTCAACAACGAGCTTGATAGTTGGATGCCGCTCGATCGTGACAAGTCGAGTACGCTCGCACAGGAAGGCCATCTTTCGGGTCTGGAAGGAATCTCAGCCGAGCGTACTCTTGAGTTGATACCCAGTCTGACTTTGTCAGAAACGGGAAAGCGAAAGGCGTCGTTGAGTGCGGCGCAGCTCGCCGCTGGCCAACTTGATCCCGGCAGGTTCGCCAACGATCCGATCAAATTCGATCCTGGCTTAACCGGAAAATTCACAATTACTCCGAATGTCACGCTCGATTTTGCGGTGAATCCTGACTTCGCTCAAGTGGAGTCGGATCAGTTGGTAGTCACCGCGAACCAGCGCTTCCCGATCTTTTTTGCCGAAAAGCGGCCGTTCTTTCTGGAGGGCGTGGACATCTTCAATACTGAGATAGCCGCCGTCCACACGCGCGCGATCATCGATCCGGATTACGCGGTCAAGCTTACCGGCAAGGTCGACCGCAACTCTTTCGGTCTGCTGTTGGCGTCAGACAATGGTCCGGGCAACTTCAGTCCGGAAGAGCGATTGACGGCGAATCCGAGGTTGATTGACAAAAATGCTTCGATCGGAATCCTGCGATTGAAACGCGACATCGGGAAAAAGGATTCGTTCATCGGACTGCTCGCCACGTATCGCCGCTTTGTGGATACCTACAACTTGCTGGGCGGTTTCGATTCGCGTCTGCGCCTTAACAAGCAGACGACCTTTAGTGCGCAGGCGCTGGTCACACGCTCCCGGCGCAATTTCTTTTATCCCGATCTGGGCCAGAGTCTCGACCGAGTGCAGAACGGTTTCATCTACGCCACGGACTTCAACAGGAGCGGTCGCCATTTCTCTTACGATTACTCAACGGTGGGCCGGACTCGCTACTATTGCGCCGACGTCGGTTTCAATCGACGGACGAACACCAACAATCACAATTTATTTGCCCAGTACAGGTCTGAGCCAAAACCCAAAGCGCGGCTGGTTTCATGGCGAGTTTATGACGACGTTTCGACCAACTTTGATTGGCAGGGGCGCGCGCAAATCTTCAACAACGAATCGCAGATTCAATTCCAATTTCCACGACAGACTTTTCTCGGAGTTGGTATGGACAAAGGATACGAGCGTGTCTTTGAAGAAGAGTTTGGGATGAAGCGCCCGGCGGGATCGAACTGTGCCACAACTAACACCTGCACCTTTGCGGGAACAGATAACGAGCGATCGGCGTCTAATAGCGGGTTATACGTCTTCGCCGGCTCAACGCTTAGCAAGAAGATCAACTTTAATGGCTTTGCGGCTCGGTCGCACGGGGATCTGGACTTCGACTTTGGCGCTGGCCCGCGTTATCCACGGGTGAGTATCCCGGCCGTAGCGGCGCGCAACGCCCAGGCCGCCGGACTGTGCAACGGGCAGAATCCGCCCGCCGTGTGCAAAGCGCCATTGGATCCGGGACCCGGTGAATCCTTTAGGATGAATGCCAGCGTCACCTATCAGCCATCGACGCCGTTGAATCTTACGCTGAGTTTCACCAAGCAGCGTTTGCGACGGATCGACACGCACCTGCTGGCCTTTGACGAAAACATCGTGTCGATGCGTGGAACCTATCAATTCACGCGATTCATTTTTGCGCGCGGCCGGATCGACTTTGATTCGATCGCCTCGAACATCAAAGGGCAGTTTCTCTTTGGCTGGACGCCGAATCCGGGCACGGCTCTTTATGTTGGATACAACGACGATATCAATCGCAACGGTTTCAGTCCGTTCACGAATCAACTTGAACCTGGCTTTCGTCGCAATGAAAGAACTTTTTTCATCAAGATGTCTTATCTGTTCCGGAAGAGCTTTGGTTGATCGTTTTGTCAGAAGCCCGCGCGTCAGCAAGGGCAACTTGCCCTCCCTCACGGTCGGGCTTCTGACACGCACTCGTGGAACCAAATCGGTCTCCCGGGCGTAAGAACAAAGGACTTGTTAACATTCGGACGCCCAGCAGCGTCATCTTGAGTCGAGAGCATCAAAGCCGAGCGTTAGAGGCGCCCCCAAGCCTGCGAGCCTTTACCTGAATCTGATCTAGTTGGTCATTTGCCTTGATCGCCGCAAAGTACCTACTCCGATGTCTTGGTTTGCTGGCGTTGCTTTCTCTGCCGGTTGCTGCCCAGTCAGCGGACGCCACTAAAACCGATAAGACTGTGACCCAGGCGCCGGCAGCATCTGCGTCTCCCGCTGCCACAATCGGAGCAGGCAAGCACGTGGTCGCAGTTCCCGCAGAAAAAGCTAAGCCCATTCGGATTCCGCGTTTCGACAAGCCCCCCGCGATCGATGGCAAGCTCGACGACGAAGTGTGGAAACAAGCGGCAGTCTTCAAAGACTTTTACCAGGTCAATCCCGGAGACAACATCGCTCCTTCGAAACCCACCGAGGCTTTCATTGGCTACGATTCAAAATTCCTTTATCTCGCATTCCATTGTTATGACGAGCCCGACAAAGTTCGGGGTACCGTGGCCAAGCGCGATCAGATTTTCGGCGAAGACAACGTGCGAGTCTTCCTCGACACATTCAACGATCAACGTAAGGCCTACATTCTGGGTTGGAATCCACTCGGCGTTCAGCAAGACGGCATCATGACCGAAGGTCAGGGCCAGGACTACAGTGTAGACATCGTGATGGAATCAAAAGGCCAGATAACTTCCGACGGTTGGGTGGTTGAGGTTGCGATTCCATTCAAGTCGCTGCGGTACGAAGCGGGCAAAGACAAACTTTGGGGAATGCATATCTGGCGCAACATTGATCGTCTTAACGATGAGCTTGATTCATGGGTGCCTATCAGTAGAGATATCTCGGGTCAGCTTTCTCAGGAAGGACATATGACCGGGCTGGAAGGAATTTCGACTGAACGAACCCTGGAAATAATTCCCAGTTTGACTTTGTCTGAGACGGGAAAGAGAGTAAGCGCGCTTTCCGTCGCCCAACTTGCCGCCAATCCAACGTTGCTCGATCCAGGCCGCATGCTCAACGAACCCATTAAGCACGACATTGGCTTGACGATGAAATACAGCTTAACGCCCACGGTCACGCTCGATCTGGCGATCAATCCGGATTTTGCTCAGGTCGAAGCCGATCAAACTGTGGTTACCGCCAACCAGCGTTTCCCGATCTTCTTTGAAGAGAAACGGCCGTTCTTTCTCGAAGGTATCGACATTTTTCAAACCCGCTCGCAAGCCGTGCACACACGCGCGATCGTCGATCCTGATGTCGCAGTGAAACTAACCGGCAAGCGCGGACGCAACACTTTCGGCATCCTGTTGGCGAGCGACAACGCGCCGGGTAATTTCGTCGGCGAAGAGCGAACCAACCCGGTGAACTTCCGATTCCTCGACAAGAATGCTTACATCGCAATCGTGAGAGCCAAGCACGATGTCGGAAAGGAATCGAGCATCGGATTTCTCGCCACCAGCTACAACTTTATCGAGAAGCATAATCAACTGGCCGGCGTCGATGGTCGCTTCAAACTGGATAAGCAGACTACGTTTTCTTTCCAGGTGCTGGGCACAATTTCCCGCCGCTGTTTTTCTGATTCAAGCGCGAACCGCTACACGACCAGGATTACGGCGCCCTGCTACAACGGAGGCACTTCACGTAGTTTCTATCGCAGCGGCAACGGCCTGGGTTACACCTTCAGCTACAACAAGGACGGACGGCACTTTTACTATGGCGCGAACGGTAGCGGTCGAACGCGCGATTACCGCGCCGACGTCGGCTTCACCAGACGAACGAATTCGAATAACGAAGGAATCTATTTCGGCTACAACTCCGAACCGAAACCGAAAGCGAAGTTGATCAATTGGCACATCAACAATTCGGCTGACGTCGGTTTTGACTGGCAGGGCCGGAGCCAGAACCTGGGAGAGGAGTTCAATGTGTCATTCAACTTCCAGCACAGCACGTATCTTGGCCTGGGAATATCGCATGGTTACGAGCGCTTGTTTGAAGAAGAGTTCGGCGTAAAGCGAACGGCTACCCAGTTAGGAGCGTTCGCAGGTGGCTCTGAGCGTTCGACACAGCAAACGTTTCCGTACCTGTTTGCTGGTACGAAGCCCAGCAAGAAATACTCAATCAATCTTTTTATGGGGTACGGTCTCGGTTCGTTTGATTTCGATTTCGGCGCGGAACCAAAATTCTCACGCGCCAGTCCCTCAGCAATTGCCGCGCGGCAGGCTGAGTTGGCAGGTCGTTGCAATGTGAACCCGCTGCCGGCGGTTTGTCTCGGCTTACAAGATCCGGGGCCTGGCAACGAACTGAACGCCAACCTCAACCTCGAGTACAAGCCGACGAATACGTTGACGATGTCGCTGGAATACAACAAGGACCGGCTCGTGCGGCGCGACACCGGGCTGACGGCGTTTGACGACAACATCTACGCGTTTCGCGCCACGTATCAGTTTACGCGATTCATTTTTGCGCGCGCGCGCCTCGACTATGACACGCTGTCTTCCGGCGCCCGGGGCCAGTTCCTCTTTGGTTACACGCCGAATCCGGGCACCGCGTTCTATGTCGGTTATAACGATGATCTGACTCGCAACGGATTCAATCCGTTCACCGGACAACTGGAGCCCGGCTTCCGCCGCAACGGCCGCACCTTCTTCATCAAGATGTCCTATCTCATCCGCCACAGCTTTGGTGGATGAGCCGGATTGGAGCGCACGCACGATGCGTGCGCTCCACTATTGCTTCCCATGCTTCATGGCCTCAATGATGAATGCCTGAACTTCATCGCTGAAAGGTTTCGGCGTTGACGCGGGCCAGTTGTTGCGGTCGGCGTACATCTTGTTCAAGCCGGTCTGGATTTCCCGGTTTCCGCCGGTAAAACCTTTGATCAGTTCAGACCAGCGAGCCGCCAAGGCCTGAGACTTTTCGCTCGCGGGATCTTCACCGGCCGCGACTGCCGCGCCGACCTCCTTGATCAAGACAGCCCAGTCGCGCTGGGCCTGCTCGATAACTTCGCGCGGGATGGTCGCGGCGCGCTTGGTGATTTCGCTCTGTGCTTCGTCAGAGTAGTACTGCTTGCTCCAGTCCATGTCCGTTTGCATACTTATCACCTCGATTATCCTTACGAACGTTTCCCAGCCGTGGTCTTTGCTGGTGCCGACGACGTACTCCGCGCGTTCGATTGCCTGAATCGCGAGATCGAGCCGCTGGCGTTTCTCGGTAATCGCCTCGCGTTGCTGGCGCAGAGTCGTTTCCAGATCAACTGGGCCACAGTTGAGAATGTTCTTGATTTCGTTCAGAGAGAAGCCGATGAATTTCAGCGCTACGATTTGCTCCAGACGCGCGACATCGCTTTTACGGTAAAGACGGTAACCAGCGCGCGAGTAACGACTCGGCTTCAGCAATCCCAGCCGATCATAGTGATGCAGCGCGCGAACGGTGACGCCCGTAAGTTCGGCGAACACGCGAGCCTGAAACAAATTTTCGTTACTGCTTTTCATCCTTAACCCCTGAATGAATTCGAGGCTAAAGTCTGACGTAGCGTCAGACGCAAGCGCTTTTTTCGGTGTTGACTCCAAATGACGGTAAGCGAAGCCATTTCGTGCCGTCAACGCCCGCGGCAACTCAGCCCCGTGCGGCCTTACATGCTAAACTGTGCTCCATTTTCCGAGGCTGCCCGTATCGATATGTTTCTGGGATCTCCATCATCGCCATCAACGATTTGCACTTCGCGCGCCGCTATCGCTTTGCTGCTGGCGTTCGCTTTTTTCAACGCTGCGTGCAAGAGCGACTATCCCTCTTCCAGTAAAGCCGCGAGCCCGGACGGCAAATCACAACCGCGTCAGGTTAAGACCGTCAAAGTGTCCGAGATGCCGATCGGCGAAACCGTGACCGTCAACGGAACGCTGGCCGCTTACGACCGCGTGACCGTCGGAATGAAGGTGCCGGGCCGCCTGCAATCGATCACCGTCGATTTCGGCAGCGTCGTTCGCAAAGGACAGAGCGTCGCGCAACTCGAGCAGCAGGATTACAAGCTGCGAGTGCAGCAAGCCGAAGCGGCCCTGGCGCAGGCGCGCGCGCGTCTCGGTTTGTCGCCCGACGGCTCAGACGATCGCGTGGCCGCAGAGCAAACCGGAACAGTGAGACAAGCAAAGGCAGTCCTTGACGACTCGAAACTGAAACGCGATCGCGCCGCCAAGTTGGTTGAGCAGGGCGTTGTCTCGCGAGCCGAACTCGATACCGCTGATTCGGACTACAAAGTCGCGCTTAGCCGTTATCAGGATTCGCTGGAAGAGATTCGCAATCGTCAGGGCCTGCTGGCGCAGAGACGATCGGAGTTGTCGCTTGCGAAACAGCAACTCGCTGACACGTTTGTTTATGCGCCGATGGACGGAGTAATTCAGGAAAAGAAAGCGAGCGTCGGCGAATATCTCGCGGCCGGCGCGCCGGTAGTCGATCTGGTGCGTATCAACCCGCTGCGTTTGCGCGCCGAAGTTCCCGAGCGCGAGGCCCACAACATTCGCAACGGCCAGAGCGTCCGCGTCACTGTCGACGGCGATCCGAATTCCTATCTCGGCTATATCAAGCGCTTGAGTCCGACTATTAGTGAACAGAATCGCGTGCTCGCGGTCGAAGCCGACGTTCCAAACAATGGCAGCCTGCGCCCGGGCGCTTTCGTCAAAGCTGAGATCGTGACGAACCAAACCAACACCGCGGTTACGATTCCCAGTAACGCCCTGATTACGTTTGCCGGCATCGACAAAGTGATCGTGGTGGAAAACGGCAAGGCGGTTGAGAAAGCCGTGACCACCGGACGCCGCGGACCGGATTGGATCGAGATCAAAGCCGGCATTAACGTCGGGGAAGTAGTTGTTCTCGATCCGGGAAATCTGCAGTCGGGGCAGAGTGTTGCTGGTCAGTAGCTTACATTCCGGACGCTGAAGAGAGGACGAAATGTCACAACAATTACCAGATGCCGCTGCCGAACTGTTGCGCACACCACTCAGCGTGACCCAGCGTTTGGAGCTGATCGGCGAGCTGTGGGATAGCATCCCCGACTCTGTGGAGGCACTGCCGATTCCGGGTTGGCACCGCGAAGAACTGGAACGGCGCTTGGCCGCCGCTGATGCTGAACCAGAAGCGGCGATTCCCTGGAAAGAAGTGAAGAGGCGATTGCAGGAAAAGCCATGAGCTGGGTGGCTACATTCCGACCGGAAGCACAGATCGACGTGCTCGAGGCGCGTGACTGGTATGAGCGACAACAGCAAGGATTGGGAGATTCTTTCAAAGACTCGCTGGATCACATTATCGTTAGAGTTGAAACGATGCCTCAGATGTACGCCGTGGTGTTCAGTAACGTGCGTCGTGGAAAGCTCCGAAGATTCCCCTATGTGATTTACTACCGCATTCTGTCGGATCGAATCGAGGTTATCGCTGTGCTTCACGGGAGTCGCGATCCAAGGCTCTGGCAGGAGCGAGTGAGTTGAAGACCTCAAATGCAGAAACTAGCTGAGATTTGTATTCGCCGTCCGGTCTTTGCCGCGATGATTGTTTTGTCGCTGGTCGTGGTCGGGGCGGCGAGCTATTTCAAACTCGGCGTCGATCGGTTTCCTTCCGTCGATCTTCCCACCGTTGCGGTGCGCACGAACCTGCCGGGCGCCTCTCCCGAAGAGATGGAGACGCTCGTCTCGCAACGCATCGAAGAGGTCGTCAACACGGTTGACGGCATCGACAACCTGCGTTCGGTTTCGGTGCAGGGAAATTCGATCGTCATCGCGACGTTCCTCTTGAATCGTGACATCGACACGGCGGCGCAGGACGTTCGCGATCGCGTCAGCACCGTCATTCGTGACTTGCCGCCCGACGCCAAGCCGCCCATCGTGGTGAAGTTCAATAACGACAGCACGCCCGTGTTGACAATCGCGCTTTCCGGGCAGCGCTCGGTGCGCGAACTGACTCAATACGCCGACAAGATCGTCAAAGTGCAGCTCGAGCGCGCGGGGGGCGTGGGCGCAGTCGATGTCGTCGGCGGTCTTGATCGCGCGATCAATGTCTGGATCGATTCCGAGCGGCTGGCCGCTTACAAGATTCCGATCACGGCGGTGCGCGATGCATTGCAACGACAGAACGCGGATGTCCCCGGAGGCAATGTCGAAACCGGAAAGCGGGAACTCGTCCTCCGCACGCTGGGTCGTTATACCGACCCGCGTGACATGGAAAATCTGGTTGTGGCGAACATCAAGGGCGCGCCGATCAAGCTTCGCGACATTGGGCGGGTAGAAGACGGAACCAAGGAGCAGCGTTCAATCGCGCGGCTGAATGGCCAGCCGACGGTAACGCTCGAAGTTCGGCGCCAGTCAGGCGCGAATACGGTCGAAGTCATCCGCAACGTCAAGGAGCAACTGGCGCGCGTCTCGTCGCAACTGCCTTCGGATATCAAGCTGGATACTATTCGCGATCAAGAGCGATACATCGACGCGGCGCTGCACGAAATTACGCGGCACTTGATCCTCGGCAGCATCCTTGCCAGTCTCGTTGTCTTGCTCTTCATGCGTTCGTGGCGATCGACTCTAATCGCGGCAATCGCGATTCCGTGTTCAGTAGTCTCGACTTTCGGCATGATGCGGGCGATGAACTTTACGCTCAACGGCGTCACGATGCTGGCGCTGGTGCTGATGGTTGGCGTGGTGATCGACGATGCGATCGTGGTTTTGGAGAACATCTTTCGCTTTGTGGAAGAAAAGCGCATCACGCCGATGCGCGCCGCGAAAGAAGCCACCGCCGACATCGGTCTCGCGGTGATGGCAACGACGTTTTCGCTGGTGGTGATCTTTCTTCCCGTGTCATTCATGTCGTCGATTTCGGGGCGCTTTCTATTCCAGTTCGGCATCACCGCGGCCGTCGCCGTGCTGGTTTCTTTGCTGGTGTCGTTCACGCTGACGCCGATGATGAGCGCGCGTTTGCTGCGCGCCGAAGATGCCGCGGCTGGCCACGCCGGACATCACGACACCGTTTCGACCGCCGCGTCCCGCCGTGGTTTTTATGCGCTGATCGATGGTTCGTACACGTGGCTGTTGCGACTGGCGATGCGCCACCGCGTCGTCGTGGCGGTGATTGCCATCGTGGTTGCGCTGTCCAGTATCCCGCTCTATCGCGTCGTCAAACAGGAATACATCCCCACCGACGTTGACGAAGCCGAGTTCGACGTCAACATCAATGCGCCCGAAGGAACCAACATCGACGCCATGAACGAGGCCGTGCTGGCCGTCGAGAAAGATTTGCTCTCGACGCCCGGCGTGCGCGTAATCCTCTCGTCGTCGGGCGGATCGTTTTTGGGCGCGGTGAATTCGGCCGGCGTCTATGTGCGCATCGCGCCGCATGAGGAGCGAGTGTTTTCGCTGACGAAACTTTGGAACGCGATCAAGAGCGGCCATCCGATGACAGCGTTCCGCGGCAACTACACGCAGCGCGACGTGATGCAGGAAATAAGACTTCGCATGCAAAAGTACGCGCCCCTGCGCTTCAGCGTGCGCAACGCGCCTTCTTTCAATATCGGCGGCGGCAACTTTGATATTGATTTTGTATTTCGCGGGCCGGAGTTGCAGGCGCTGGCAAAGTACGCCGATACCCTGCGTCTGAAGACAAAAGAGATCGGCGGCATCGTCGACGCTGATACGACCCTGAAGTTGGACAAGCCTGAACTCCGCGTGCACATCAATCGCGAACGGGCCGCTGATCTCGGCGTCGATACTTCGAACATTTCAACCGCGCTGCGCCTGATGGTTGGCGGCGACGATCAAGTCTCGCGCTTTCGCGACCCTTCCGTGAATGAAGACTATGACGTGCAGCTTCGGTTGACCGAGCGCGATCGCAAGGACGCCGCAACCATCTCGCGTCTGTATGTGCCCTCGTCACGGGCCGGTCTGGTGCGAATTGATAGCCTGGTGGACATCAAAGAAGAGCTGAGTCCATCGCGCATCGATCGGCTCGACCGCCAGCGACAAGCATCGATGCGTGCCGGCGTCGCGCCGGGATTTGCGCTCGCGGATCGCCTCGACGCTTTGCGAAAGACCGCGGCCGCGATGAACTTGCCGGCGGCCTACTCGACGATCGTGGCGGGCCGTGGTCGCGAACTCGAAAGGACGTTCGTCGAGTTTCTGTGGGCGTTTCTGCTTTCGATCATCTTCATGTACATGATTCTCGCTTCCCAGTTCGAAAGCACGATCCACCCCTTCACGATTCTGTTGAGCCTGCCACTGTCAGTTCCGTTCGCGCTGCTTTCGTTATGGCTGTTGGGCGACACCTTGAATTTGTATTCGGCACTTGGAATCCTGGTGCTCTTCGGGGTGGTGAAGAAGAACGCGATTCTCCAGATCGATCACATGAACAATCTGCGCACGTTCGGGATGGAACGCGATACGGCGATCATTCAGGGCAATCGCGATCGCTTGCGGCCAATATTGATGACGACGCTGGCGCTGGTAGCCGGAATGTCGCCGCTGGCTCTGGGCACCGGGCCCGGCGCGGAAGAGCGTCGCTCGATCGCGATCGTGGTCATCGGAGGACAATCTCTCTCGCTGCTGCTGACGCTGATTGCGACACCGGTGGTTTATTCGCTGCTTGATGATATGCGATCGACGGCGCGTTGGCGGCGCCTGGCTCGCGCCGGCGGCAGATTATCCGCGCCCGTCACGGGCCTCGTTCGCCGCATGGCGCCGACGCGTCGGGGCGAAGGGCCGATCGAACGAGAGGATTAGGAATACGCGCAAGCGCCCATGCAAACGATTCTCTAAATCGAAGGAGGAGAAATGACGGCTAACTACAGACTCCGAAACATCACTGGCCTGGTCCTGGCTTCGGTTGGTTTGCTAGCCGCGGTGCTGGCGTGCAGCTCCGGCTCTGCCAAGAAATGCAGTGCGACGCTGACGCTCGACGGGCGCACTTTTGTCGGCGAGGACTCGGCAGAGGACAAAGCCACGCGCAACGCCTGCAATAAATACTGTCGCGAAGCGGATCCGGGATACGAGGCGATGTATGGCGTTTGGGTTGACTCACCCGCGGGGAAGGCCGCCGGCCGGCCCTCGAAAGAAGAAGCGATTTTCAAGGACAAGAAGTTGATGGATTACGTGACCGTAACCTGCGCCATCGAATGCCTCGCAAAAATCAAAGACAAGAAAGCCAAAGTAGAGACAAAGTGTGACTGAGGGTGCAGCCTGGAAGGCTGCCAGAGAGTAGCCGGTGGTCGAAGCGTGGCGCAGACCACCGGAGATGGAGAAATGAATTTGCACCCCGACGGGGTGCCAGAACGGAAGGTGAAACTCCAACTCTGGCACGCCTTCGGCGTGCTGGATCCTTTTTTGATGGCGTTCCGGTGGTCTTCGACCACCGCTACTTTCGTGCAACCCTGCGGGTTGCAAAGATGTCAACCTACTGAAACACCTTATCCGCCGGCACTATCACCACATCGTTTGGCTTCACGATAATCTTGTAAACCTCGATCACCTTGTCTTCGTCAGTGATCTCTTTCGGCTTCGGCGCGTTGTAGGTAATCGCTGATGTCTTGTTGCTGAGAATCGCGTCGCGCAAACCCGCCGCGTCCTTCGTCACAATCGCAACCCGCATCGCGTCGGATTTCAAGTACAGCTTGATCGCGCGGTTGACATCTTCCAGCGTCAGTTTCGCCAGTTGCTCGCGCATGTAAGTCGGGAAGTCGGCGATGCGATAGTAGCGGCTGTCGAGTGCATAGCCGAGTTGCGCGTCCTGCGTCGCGGTCAGCACGTTTACGTACTTAGACAGAAACTCGCGCGTAATTTCGAACGACTCCTTCGACATGCCATCCCGCACCAGCTTGTCGTATTCGTAAAGCGCAGCTCGCAAGACGAAGTGTCCGTTCGCGGGCTCGACGGGCCGAATCCAGATTTGAAAGATTTGCTGTTCACGACCCAGGTTCGCATCCGGCGTAAATTGAAACATGCCGCGCGGAAAATATTCGACGTAAGCGTAGTCGCCGTAATTCAAGCCGCGCGCTTCGCGCAGACGCTGATACAGATAGCTGTTGCTGGAACGATGCTGTCCGAAATAAGAAGCAACCACGGCCAGCGCCGGCCAGTCCTTGTCAGCGCGCGTTACGCTGATGGGAAAGCCGAGTGAGATTCCCGTTGAGCGCGTTTCGCGCTGAACGATTTCGATCTTCGTGCCGGGCTCGAGTTTCGGCTGGGTCAGTTTTGCTTTGAATTGGTCGATCCCTCCGGTTGGCAGCTTTGCGAAATCTGCATCAACCTGCTTCGGAAAAGCTTCCGGGTAACCACCTGCTAACCCAATCACGAGATTTGCCCGCGTGTAGTTGGCGCCGCAAAAATCGCGCACGTCCTTGATCGTCATCTTTTCCAGTGCGCCGACCGCGCCCATGTTCTGATGGCCGTAAGGATGTGTGCTCGGATAGATCATCGTGTAGAGAACTTCCTTGCCCAACTCTTCATCGTTGCCGCCGCGCAAAGACGTCTTCAAATAATTGATCGCGTCTTCCTTGAGCCGGGTGAAATCGTCTTCGCGAAATCCGGGATCGAGCAGCATCTCGCGAATTAGCTGGTAGTACTTGTCAAGGTTGTCGACGTGTGTCGTGCCTGAGAACACCGTCATCTCTTTGTCGACCTGCCACGAAAACGAAGTTGCCATCGGATACATCGCGTCAGTGATTTCCGAATAAGTCTTTGCCCGCGAGCCGCCTTCGGCCAGCATCGCAGCCGTTAGGGAAGCGATACCTTCTTTGCCTTGTGGGTCCGCCGCCGAGCCGGTCATGAATAAGATGCGAAAAGAAACGAGTGGCGAGCGGTTGCGCAAGAGCACGTTACTGTCTGCAGGCATTGAATTAGGTTTCTCAGCGAAGGTTTTTGCATCATTCCGAAGGAAAAGCCCGCAAGATATGACCGTGCTCACGACTAAGAATCGAACCGCCAGCCGAATCGTTCCCTGCGCCCCTTCAGGGCGCAGCGCTGTACGGAACCGGATCCAGGGGCGGCGCTGCACTCGCCCCTGGCTACCTTCTGCTGCTCCTTCGGAGCTCAAATATGTGCGTCGAATCATTTCGCCACCCCTTTCTTCGTGCTGAGGGTGACGATGGTGCAGTGACTGTCAACAAAGTATCGCGCCGCGTGCTCGCGAATGTCTTGCGGCGTAATCGTATCGTAGAGTGCGAACAAGTCATTGATTGTCTCAGGCGTGCGGCGCAGGCCGACATAGCTGGCCAGCGACCCGGCGATTGCTTCCGAGCTGTCCATTGCCAGTGCGAACCCGTAACGCAGCCGCGACCGCGTGGAATCGAGTTTTGCCAGCGGCACTAATTCCTTTGTGTAGTGCTGGTAAGTGTCCAGGATTTGCTGACGCACGTAATCAGTGTCCTTCGCGTCTTTCACCCGCGCCCCCACAAAGAAGAGTTCAGGATCGGCGCGATCGTCAAAGTTGTAATAAAGCTGATCCACTTTCTGTTCCTTGAGCACGAGCTTCTGGTAAAGCTCCGAGTTCTCGCCGAAAGCGATCGGCGCCAGCAGATCGAGTGCGGCCTTATCTTTCTTCACATCGGAATATGCCGGCCCGCGAAACGCCACGTACATCAACGGCAATGTCTCCGAAGGCCAGTCGACGTGCTTCTCGCGCCGCTCTTTCTGTTCGGATTCGCTCGGGATTTCCGGGACGTGGTTGCCGCGTTTCCAGTCGCCGAAATATTTCTTCACCATCGCCAGGGCGTCATCGCGTTTGACCGCCCCGACCAAAACGATCGTCGCGTACTCTGGTCGGTAGTAACGATTGTAGAACTGCAAACTGTAATCGTATTGATTTGGCATGTCCTCGATGTCTTCGATAAAGCCCATCGTGGTGTGCGTGTAGGTATGGCGCTGATAGGCCGTCGCGCGCAGCACTTCGAAAAGTTTTTCTTCCGGCGCCGAGCTGTTCTTGTTGAATTCGCCGAGCACGGCCTTCGTCTCAGTTTTGTAGGCGTCGGGCGCGTACTTCAAGTGCTGAAAGCGATCCGCTTCGAGGGCGAGTATCTGATCGAGGTCGTCTTTGGAAAAGACTTCGTGATAGACAGTGCGATCGTCGGTCGTGTAGGCGTTGTCGTTCGCACCGGCTTTCTTCAGAATCGCATCGCGCTCGTGCGCGTCGAAGTGCTCGCTGCCGCGAAACATCAAATGCTCAAACAGGTGCGCGTAGCCGCTCTTGCCTTTTTCCGGCTCGTTGCGCGAACCAGTCTGCACGACAATGTGCAGCGCCACCAGATTCGGATAATCCGTCGGTATCGTGACCAACCGCAAACCGTTCGGCAGATCGTCGATCGCATAATCGTAAGCAAAGGCTTTGCGCGATTTCTGCGCCAGGGCCAGAAGCGGCAGACAGAGAATTAGCGAAGCGATGATTAGCAGTTTCATTCCACTGATGCTCCAGCAGTTTGATGTTTCTTGGGATGAAAGTATACACGAGGAGAAGAACCATGCGCAGCGCTGTAGCAAAACTACTTGCGTTTTGGATCCGGCACCTGGAGGTCGCGAAATATCTTTCGAGCAAGGAATTCGTTGATTTCGCGATGTCTGGGAACTGTACTGGATCTTATTGCCGCGCGGTTGACGTAAACGGTGTGTTCCGCGCCTTCGCGCAGGAATTCACAGCCGTGGTTTTCAAGATGGCGAATGAGGTCTCTGCGCTTCATGCAGCCGAGAGGGATACTGGCTCACGAATGACATCCAGGCCTTTGAGCTGTTCTTCAGCGAGCGTGCGATTGGCCTCGAGGACCAACGCTATGGCCTCTTCAAGATTTGCGCGCGCTTCTTCGAGGGTTCCGCCCTGGGTGTTCGCCCCAGGTAGCTCTTCGACAAAACCGAGGTAGCCTTCGGGAACTTTCTGGAATACCCTGGTCAGTTTCACAATCATGGGATTACCTCGGGGAGAGTATACCGCATTCGCCTACTTTGTCTGCGGCAGTTCCTGGAGTTTCTCTTCCGGCAACTTCAGAACTCGCTCCCAGCCTGAAACGTCCGCGCGCATCTGTTCCGTAAGATCGTCGCGCAGCTTCGTCAAACGATCGCTGAGGATGCACGGATAGTTGTGTATGTCGTGGAAGCGCTGCATCTGATCCGCAACGAAGGCTTTCTGCTTTTCGATCGAGGGAATCGGCGAGTGCTGGCCGTTTTCCCAGAACGATTGCAGCAGAGGCTCGACGCGTGACGCGCCGGGAATTTCGATCTGTTCATCGTCGAGGCCGGTGACGTCACTGACGTAATTGCCAGCCGCGTCGACGCCACGAAAGACTTGCATGCTGCCCGGCAGGGTCGTCTTGTCGAGTGAGTTAGAAGCTTTCAATGTCGGGCGGCCATTAATTACGCAGGCCTTGAAAATCACGCCGGCTACGTTACGAACTTCGCTGGAGAGTTTCGTCCCGATGCCAAAGCCGACGGCTTCGGGAAACTCCGCGACGATGCGCTTGACCTTTTCGACGTCGAGATCTCCGGTCAAATTCGGCCGCAGACCGCGCAAGCCGTTCGCTTCGAAAAAGCGGAGGCACCATTTGCCGAGTTCGGCGAGATCTCCTGAGTCAACCCGGAATCCTTTGAATGCTCGGCGGCGTTCGTCAGTCGAAGTCGCGGCCATCGCCGCGTGCACCGCGCCCATGTAAACATCAATCGTGTCGAGCAAGAGCGTCGTGCCGTGTGGGTTGGCATCGAGCCAGCGTTCGAACGCGACTTGCTCGAAATGTTTTGGCTGGCCGGTGCGCGGTTCGATCTCCGGCTCGTACAAATATTCGAGATAGGCCTGCTGCCAATAATGCGCTTCAGTGCCGACCGCAGGGATATCGAGACGATGCGCGGCTTCCATGTTCGACGTGTCGTTGAAGCCGCCGATGAAAGCGTAAGTTGCAATGTCTACCGCGCGTTCAATGTCGCCGTTGCGGCGCAGCGAAAAATCCGAGAGCCAGCGAGTGCCGGCCGCCATGCGAAACTGCATCGCCACACTGGCCGTCGTCATTGGTAAATCGAAAGCATGCTCGAACTTAATTTCCTGAGCCTGGGTGAGACCGAACTTGCCGGTGATATCGGCAATCGGCTGCTGCGGAAACATAATCGTGCCAGGTCGCACTGTGCGGATGATGCCGGCGAACTGAATGTCCTCGATCGCTTTCGCAAAGCGTTGCAGGCCGCCGCGATCCTGTTCAAGAAAGCGCAGCCGCGGCCGATCGATTTGACTGTCAACCAGCAGACGGATAAGGCGCTCGTGACCGAGGACCGGAGCGAAGGGCAGCTTGCGTTGGGTGCAATAGAAAGTCGCGACGGCCTCGCTGAGGGGTTTGCCATGAACGCGCGTCACGTCTTTGTAAGACGCATCGCCCATCGCGGCGTGATAACGGTCAAAGTTGAGGGTGCCCATCGAACCAGCATCATACTCCCGGGCCTCGGTCCGCCCAAAATGATGGGCCGCTTTCTTAAGGCCGGCGGTCGGTAGTATTCTTTAGGTCAACCCCAGTCAACTCTTCCCGGTTACTCGAAGCAAGGTGGATAAGACCGCCTGTGCGTAGTTGAGATTCAATGTGAAGGGAGCCAACAAATGAAGGCCGTGAAGATTATCAAGGGAGTAACTCTTTCAATGCTGGTTTGCGCGGTGGTGTTCCTGGGCGCGGGTCAAACGTCAGAGGCGGGCAATCGCTGCACCGATCACTGCGCGGACGTCTACAAGGTAAAGAAGGATGTTTGTAAATTGATACCGTTCAAGAACGAACGAAAGATTTGCGAGCGTCGGGCAAAGGAAGCGAAAGAGGACTGCAAACACCGGTGCCGGTAGTTAGTCCGCGCTAGCGGACGACCGAGAATAGCCCAGCGCTTCAGCGCTGGGAGGTTAGCAAAAACAATGATGATGAGCCCGTGAAGCGGGCGACAGACCTCTGCCGCCCGCTTCACGGGCTCGTTGTCTAATAAAGCCATCTGTCCCCAGCGATAAATCGCTGGGCTATCATCGATCGTCCGCTGGCGCGGACTCAGAAGAAGCTACGGAGCCTCTTTGCCTTTCTTTTCATTCCCAACGATCTCAGCGCCCGCTGCTTTCATCTCTTCGATCGCCTGCGCGCCGTCGTCGGGCTTCACGTTTACCGAGCGCATCGCATCGGCGAAAGCCTTCACTGCGAAACCTTCTCGCCGAGCGTCGAGCACCGTGTGCTTGACGCAGTAATCAGTGGCGAGTCCGCCGATCCAAACCTCTTCGACGCCCGCATCGCGAAGCAACTGCGCGAGGTTCGTAGCGTCGAATCCCGAATAGCCGTCGGCGCTTTCATCAGTCCCTTTGGAAATGATCGTGATGCGCGGATCGTCAATCAGGCCGGGGTAAAACTCCGCGCCGCGCGTGCCCTGCACACAATGAACCGGCCATGTGCCGCCGTAAACCGCAAAGTGTTTCGTCTTTTCCGGATGCCAGTCACGCGTCTTGTAAACGGGCTCGCCACGATCGAGAAACTCGTTCATCAGTCGGTTCAGTGGCGCCACGACTTCGTCTCCGTTCGCCACGGCCAGCGAGCCGCCCGGACAGAAATCGTTCTGCACGTCAACGACAATCAGCGCTTTCTTTAAATGGTCTGACATTTCTTCTGCCGCTTGCTCCGTTAGTTAGACTAGCTCGACCGCCAAAGCGCTGCAACGCCGCAGGACATTACTATTGACTTTCGCTGTCTTTCTCGATAGAAGCATCTGCGCCAAGAACAATTTGAGCTTGAACTGCGGTAGCGCTACAGCTGCGGTTCAAACAATCCACGAGCCCTAAGATAATGAGTGATCCAACCCTGAAGGCGACAATCTGTCCGCACTGCGGAACTCTGGCTGCACCCGGCGAAGCATTCTGCCGCAACTGCGGGAAGCAGGTGCTCGCGCCAACGATCACTGCGCCTCCGCCGGTAGTCCCCGCGCTGCAGCAGCAGCCACCGCCGGCTCAGTCATTCTCTCAGCCACGCAAGAAGGGCCGTAGCAAACTGATGTTGGGCTGCCTGGTCATCATTGGCCTGGTCGTGGTCGCGGCGGGCATCGGAGGAATCTACATTTGGCGGCGCACGTCTTACACGCCGCCGGTGCGCAAGGCTCCGGCGATTCCCGAGCGCGCGGCGGGAACGATGACCGAGTTTCCCGTCGACAACGACAAAGACGCGCCAGCGAAACCAACTTCGGTTCAGACCGAATCATTGAGTGGCACGACCGCGAAAGCGAGCGGTTCGTCTTCGACCAAACTGCCGCCAGGCGTCGATCGCTCGAAGTTGGCGAAGGGCGCGACCACGATGACGTCTTCGACGTACAAGCCGAAGCCGAAGACTTCGTCTTCGCAAACGCCGTCGGATTCGAGCAAGACCGACATATACATTTGCGTGTTGACGGCGATGCCGGGTCAGATCGATTTCGGCGACGGGCTGGCGACATCAGTTTTACAGGCGACGAACGGAACCAGGACCGGCGTGAAGGTGCAGAGTCCCAAAGGCGGCATCTACATCGGATCGAAAATTCGCTCGCCGCAGGCCAACGTGTACGTCCTGACCAAGCAGGGCACGGACATCGTCATCCTGATCTACGGCAGCGACCCGTCCACGTTGGATGTGGTCGATCGTCTTGCACAAAATGTCGGCAACGGCGAAGGCCTGATTGATTATCCGGAAATTAAGGATTCGCTCTGGACTTTGCCGGCAACGACGCCGAGCGATCTGACGCTGCAGGAAATCTACACGCTGACTGGCGCGCAGATCGAAAGTTCGATCGGTTCCGGAGGCGACCTTCCTTCCGAAATGCGTCCCTTCATTCCGGAGCGCATGACCAGCGCTCGCTACACCGATTCGGGACGACGGGAATGGATCGCGCTTAACCTGGAATACGGTTCGTCGTTCCAGGCGTGGCGAACCTGGTTGCTGGCGCGCGGCGCGCTCGGCCTCAGCGGCGCGCAGACGACGACTGTACGCGATGTGGATGCGCTCTATCTCAATCAAGACGGCAAGCGCATTATGATTTTTCAAAAAGGTCCTTACTTGATTCTGCTGAGCGGCCCTGGTGCGGCCACTGTCGATCGTTTGGTGGCGCTCGGAAATCAGATTCAGGTTTAGGAAGATCAAAGCCACAGAGACGCAGAGACACAGAGGTGCAAATCAGAACGAACCGAATGCTTGGCATCTTAACTGTCCTTTCCTCTGTGTCTCTGTGCCTCTGTGGCAAATTCTGATGACTTTTCGCAGGAGGTCCACGATGTTGAGAAGAATCCAAATTGCATTACTACTAACGGCCGTAGTTCTTTCGGCGGGCGCTTTGGCGCTCGTGCGCGCGCAGCAACCGAACGCCGACGCGCTGCGCTGGCGATACATCGGGCCCGTGGGAAACCGTACGACTTCAATCGTCGGCGTGCCGGGTCAGCCATACATTTACTACGCCGGCTCGGCGTCGGGCGGCATCTTCAAAACCGTCGACGGCGGGATTCACTGGGAAGCCGTCTTCGATGGCCAGCCCGTATCGTCAATCGGATCGTTGGCGATCGCGCCGTCCGATCCCAACGTCATCTGGGCGGGTACCGGCGAAGCGTGGATTCGTAGTCACATTTCCGTCGGGCAGGGAATTTACAAATCCGCTGACGCGGGCAAGACGTGGAAACTAATGGGTCTGGAGAAGACCGGCCGCATCGGGCACCTCGTCATCGATCCGAAGAACCCTGACATAGTCATGGCCTGTGCAGTTGGTCACGCGTACGGACCGCAACAGGAGCGCGGAGTGTTTCGCACGACTGACGGCGGTACGCATTGGGACCGCGTGCTCTTCACCGATGAGAACTGTGGCTGCTCAGACCTGGTGATGGATCCAAGTAATCCGCGCACTTTGTTTGCCGGCATGTGGCCGCTCGTGATTCACACGTGGGGAAGGGAAAGCGGCGGCCCGGGCAGCGGTCTCTTTGTGTCTCGCGACGAAGGCGCTACCTGGACAAAGATCACGGGCCACGGTTTACCGACGCGTACGACTGGTAAATGGGGACTGGCGATCGCGCGCTCGAATCCGAAACGGATCTTCGCGCTAATTGAAACCGGCGACGGTGTTCCTAATAAAGGACAGGAAACTGATAGCGGGAAACTGTGGCGCTCGGACGATGGCGGCGAAAACTGGAAGCTGGTTAGTTACGATCGTACCATGGGCGGGCGCACTCATTACTATTTCCGCGTCGAGGTGTCGCCCGACAATGAAAACGAAGTCCACTTTCTGACGAACCCTTACAGTCTTTCGGTCGACGGTGGCCAAACGCGGGTCGGCGGCGGTGGTCCAGGCGGCGGAGGTGGTGGTGGGGGATTTGCTGCTAGTCCCGGTGGCGATAATCACGACATTTGGATCGATCCGACTCAGCCAAATCGTATGGCCGTCGCGAACGATGCGGGCGTCAGTCTTTCGGTCACGCGCGGGCGAAGCTGGCAGAGGATTCAACTTCCCAATGGCCAGCTCTATCACGTCACCACCGACAATCAGATCCCTTATTACGTTTACGGCAATCGGCAGGACGGTCCATCGTATCGCGGACCCAGTCGCACCGGCACAGGCGGCGGTGGTGGCGGTGGCGGAGGTTTCGGCGGAGGCATTCCGCGCAGCGCCTGGATTGGCATCGCGGGCGGCGAGAGTGGTTGGTCAACTCCCGATCCGGTTGACAACAACATCATCTGGTCGAGCGCTTCAGGTTCCGGCAGCGTCGGCGGCATCGTCGAAGTCTTCAACTTGAGGACCGGACAAGCTCGCAACGTCGAGGTGTGGCCTGACCAAACTGGCGGCAGTACCGCTGCCGATCTCAAGTATCGTTTCGTTTGGACAATGCCTTTGACGATCTCGCCACATGATCACAACAAAGTCTATGTCGGCAGTCAGTTCGTTCATCAAACGACCGATGGCGGAAACAGTTGGCAAGTGATCAGTCCCGATTTGACTCTCAATGATAAGAGCCGTCAGGGATTCTCAGGCGGTCTGACGGGCGACAACATCGGCGTCGAATACGCCGGCACCGTGTTTGCGATTGCCGAGTCGCCGAAAGAAGCCGGCACGATTTGGGCCGGCACGAACGACGGCCAAGTGCAAATCACTCGCAATGGCGGCAAGACCTGGACGAACCTTACCAAGAACATTCCGAACATGCTTGCGTGGGGCACGGTCAGCAACATCGAAGCATCGCGCTACAACGCAGGCACTGCGTACATCACCGTCGATGGTCATCAGGAAAACAATCGCGACCCGTGGATCTATAAAACGGCTGACTACGGAAAGACGTGGAAGCAGATCACCAACGGCATTCCGCATTCGATGCTGAGCTATGCGCATTGTGTGCGCGAAGATCCAACGCGTCAGGGCCTGCTCTACGTCGGCACTGAAAACGGAATTTACGTGTCCTACGATGACGGCGAGAATTGGGATCCGTTGCAAAACAATCTGCCGCATGCGCCGGTTTATTGGATCACGATTCAGGAGCACTTCAACGATTTGGTGATCTCAACTTACGGTCGCGGCTTCTGGATCATGGATGACATCACGCCGATCCAACAGATGACCGCTGAGGTGAGGAACTCGAATGCGCATCTCTTTCCCGTGCACGCGACGTATCGGCTCCGCGGCATTACCGTTCCTTACGCTTCTTCCGACGATCCGGTGGCCGGACAGAATCCGCCGTACGGAGCTTCGATCAATTACTATCTGAAGTCCGCGCCCAGCCGCGACGTGTCAGTCAAGGTCGTCGATGCGAAAGGCAACACCGTGCAGACGATTCGCGGTACCCGCAATGCGGGATTTAATCGCGTCTGGTGGAACCTGCGCACTGAGAATTCGAAAGAAGTTCGCCTACGCACCTCGCCGTTGTATGCGCCTGACGTAAAGCTCAACGCGGAAGGGTGGCGGCCACTGCCGGAAGGCGGGCGCATGACGGTGCTCGTACCGCCAGGAACTTACGCGTTGAAATTGTCCGTGGATGGCCAGGACGTAGGCAGTCAATCGCTTACGGTTTTGAAGGATCCAAACACCGGGGCCAGCGCCACCGACATTGAGAAACAGACGGCGATGCTGTTTGACTTGCGCAAGGATCTGGAATCGGCAGCCGACATTGTGAACCAAATCGAGAACATCCGGGCGCAACTCACCAAACTTCGTGCCGACCAGAGTGGCAACGCTGACGTGAAGACCGCCGCCGACGATTTCGAGAAGAAACTAACCGACATCGAGGACGGCCTGATTCAGCGTAAGTTCACCGGCCAGGGTCAGGACACAACCCGCAATCCGGCGAAGCTGATCGGTAGGATGACTTACCTGGGAGGGGGTATCGCTAATGGTGATTACCCTCCGAACAAGCAACAGCAGGAAGTGCAGGCGATGTTCAAGACGCAGTTAGCCGACTTGCGCAAGCGGCTCGACGGCGTATTGGGAACTGATCTCGGCAACTTCAATCGCATGCTGCGCGAGAAGAACATCGGGAATGTGATTGCTACTGGACCTTGAAGATGACCACGAAAATGCATCGAGCTGTTATTTGCTTTTGGTTGTGCCTCATCAGTGGCGTCTTCGCATTTGGTCAGAAGCCGACACCGCTCGTTGATTCGTCGCCCAGCGTAATCGGAACATGGGAGGGTACGCTGGTTGCCGGCGCGGCCAAGTTAAGGCTGGTCCTGCATATTGATGGCGCGAAGGATGGTGCTCTAGTCGCCCGACTGGACAGTCCAGATCAGGGGGCCACCGATCTTCCGATCGATTCTCTTTCATTTGCGAGTAACACTCTACACTTCGAGATGAAGTCGCTCGCGGCCAACTACGAAGGAAAGCTTGCAAGCGAAGGCGATCAGATCGTTGGCGAATTCAACCAGGGTGGTCAGGCTTTCCCGCTTACCTTTAAGCGCACAGGTCGCATCGCGACAAAAAGCCTGCTGACGCTGCAGAAAATCGACGCTGGCGGTTACGCTCTCAATATGCTGACGGGCGGAGACGGAACTCCTGCCGTTATCTTCGAAGCAGGATTCGGCGCTGGACTCGAATCGTGGGCGACGGTGCAAAGCAACGTAGCAAAGTTCGCGCGCACTGTCTCCTATGATCGCGCGGGCCTTGGGCAATCCGAAGCCGGCCCAAAACCCCGTGCGGCGAAACAGATCGCGCTCGAGCTTCACGCAGCTCTGCAAAACGCGGGCATTGGTCCACCCTATGTTTTAGTCGGACACTCTTTCGGCGGCATCTACGTGCGCGTCTTCGCCGACATGTATCCCAAAGAAGTGGCGGGAATGGTCTTGATCGATCCGTCACAGGAGACATTCGATGACTGGACTCGAACGCATCAGGAAGCTCAGCGGACAGCTCTCGACGAACAGATTGCCAAGGCTTCCCAGGGTGTCCGCGATGAGTCCGCGGAAGTGAACACATCCTATCAACAAGCGCGCGCCGCGAAAGTGCCCGCCGGCGTTCCCGTTATTCTGCTGACCGCAATGAAGGATGACACCATGCCCGCCGCGGTAAGAAAGGTTTGGGCGGAGAAGCATGAGGAGTGGATCACCAAAGTGCCTGGAGGTAAACATATCAAGGTCGAAAATAGCGGTCACTTTATTCAGGGTGAACAGCCGCAGGTTGTGATCGATGCGATCAGGCAGGCGGTCGCTCAGGGCAAAAAATAATGACAATGAATCTTGTGCAGGTGTGCGGATTATGAATCCTAAATCAAACGGGTCCTTCCTGGCGCTTTTTCTGGTCGCACTCTTAACCGCGTTTACGATTTCCGGTTTCGCTCAAGGCGAAAAGGCGGCGACGCAAAAACCGCAGACTTCAAGCGCCGCTCCAGCGAAACCGTCGCCGGAAGCTGCGAAGCCGGCCGAAACGAAGAAGCCGGAAGGGCAGGGAACTGACGAGCCGCGGCCGGAAGGCGAAGCGGGTCCGCGCGATCCGATGTCGTCGCCGACTTTCAATGGACTGCGCTTGCGATCGATTGGCCCCGCGTTCACGTCAGGCCGCGTCGTCGGCATCGCCGTCGATCCGAACAATGCTTCTCATTACTTTGTCGCCGCCGCATCGGGCGGAGTGTGGAGGACCGCCAACGCGGGGATCACCTGGACGCCGGTGTTCGATCGCGAAGGTTCGTATTCCATCGGCTGCATCGTGCTCGATCCGAAGAACCCTTTGACCGTTTGGGTCGGCACGGGCGAGAACAACAGCCAGCGCAGTGTTTCGTACGGCAACGGCGTCTATCGCTCGGACGATGGCGGCAAAAGCTGGAAGAACGTGGGCCTTAAAACTTCTGAACACATCGGCCGCATCGCGATCGATCCTAAAGACTCAAACATCGTTTATGTTGCGGCGCAGGGACCTCTGTGGGGACCTGGTGGCGATCGCGGCCTCTACAAAACCACCGATGGCGGCAAGACCTGGAAGCAGATTTTGAAGATTAGCGAGAACACCGGCGTTACCGAGGTCGCCATCGATCCGCGCGACCCGGACACGGTTTACGCGGCGTCGTATCAGCGGCGTCGTCACATGTGGACGCTCGTCGACGGTGGGCCGGAAAGCGCGCTCTACAAATCGACCGACGCCGGCGCGACCTGGAACAAAATGCGGGCGGGATTGCCAACGACTGAGATGGGCCGCATCGGTCTGGCGATTTCTCCGGTCGATCCAAATGTGGTTTACGCGACGATTGAAGCAGGCGATCGCAAGGGCGGCATCTTTCGTTCGAACGATCGCGGCGGCAGTTGGGAAAAACGAAACGACTTTGACGCCGGCGCGATGTACTACGCTCATGTAGTTGCCGATCCGAAGTTCGTCGATCGCATTTATGTGATGAATGTTTTTCTGATGGTCTCGGACGATGGCGGGCGCACCATCCGACGCCTCGGCGAAAAATCCAAGCACGTCGACAACCACGAAATTTGGATCGATCCGGACAACAACGATCACTATCTGGTGGGTTGCGACGGCGGAGTTTACGAAAGCTTCGACCGCGGCGCCAACTGGAACTTCAAAGCTAACCTGCCGGTCACCCAGTTTTATGACGTGACGACCGACAATGCCATGCCGTTCTATAACGTCTTTGGCGGCGCGCAGGACAATTTCGCTTTTGGAGGCCCTTCACGCACGCGCAATGCTTCCGGCATCGTCAACAGCGATTGGTTTGTAACTCAGGGCGGCGACGGTTTTCGCTCGCAAGTCGATCCAGAAGATCCGAACACGATTTATGCCGAGCTACAGAACGGCAACCTGGTACGCGACGACAAACGCACCGGCGAGCGCCTGGGGATTACGCCGCAAGTCGGCCGCGGCGAAGATCCCTTGCGCTGGAACTGGGACTCGCCTTTCATCATTAGTCCCCACTCGCACACGCGGCTTTACTTTGCCGCTGACAAACTTTTCCGCAGCGACGATCGCGGTGATAGTTGGCAAATGATCAGCGGCCAACTTTCTCGCAACCTGGATCGCGACAAGCTGCCGGTGATGGGCAAGATTCAGAGCATCGATGCCGTAGCGAAGAATCAATCGACCGCCTTCTTTGGTAATGCCTCCGCGCTCGCCGAATCGCCAAAGAAGGAAGGCCTGATTTACGTCGGCACTGACGACGGCCTGATTCAGATCACCGAAGACGGTGGCAAGAGCTGGCGCAAAGTCGACAAACTTCCGGACGTTCCCGAACTCGCCGATGTCAGCCGCATCGTTGCTTCGAACACGGATGCGAACACCGCTTATCTGGCGTTCGAGAACCGTCAGAACGCGGACTTCAAGCCGTATCTCTTTAAGACCACGGACGCGGGACGCACCTGGACTTCGATCAAGAGCAATCTGCCGGCTAATCATCCTGTCTGGGCGATTGCCGAGGATCACGTCAATCCGAATCTGCTTTTCGTGGGCACTGAGTTCGGTCTGTTCTTCACGATCGACGGCGGACAGAAGTGGATTCAACTCCGGGGCGGATTGCCCACGATTCAGGTGCGCGACCTCGCGATCCAGAGACGCGAGAATGATCTGGTCGTCGGAACTTTCGGGCGTGGGATTTACATTCTGGATAACTACTCGGCGCTGCGCTCGATCAAGCTCGAGACGCTCAAGCTGGACGCCGTACTCTTTCCGGTGAAAGACGCGCTGATGTACATCCAGGCGCAGCCCATCGGCGGTCGCGGCAAGAGTTTCCAGGGCGAGTCTTACTTCACCGCTGAGAATCCGCCGTTCGGCGCGACGTTCACCTACTATTTGAAGGACGCGCTGAAGACGAAGAAGGAAAAGCGTCAGGAAGCCGAGAGGAAAGCGCCGGCCACATCGATGCCGAGCCGCGCTGAACTCTCGGCCGAGGAAGAAGAGGAAGCGCCGGCCCTGATTTTCACTATCGCCGATTCGGGTGGTCACGTGGTGCGTCGTCTGACCGGACCAATCACGGCGGGCATCCAGCGCGTGTCGTGGGACTTGCGTTATCCGGCCGCGACGCTGCCGCCGCCGCCGAATCCGGACGGTGAAGATCCGTTCAATGAAGGACCGGCTGGGCCGCTGGTCATGCCGGGAACTTACAAAGTCTCAGTCGCAAAGCGAGTCGACAGCGTGATCACTCCGCTCGGGCAAACGCAGGAGTTTCAAGTTGTCGTCGAAGGCCAGGAGCGCATGGCGCCTGCGGATCGCATCGCGCTGGTCGAGTTCCAGCAGAAGGTCGCGCGGCTGCAACGTGCAGTGAGCGGCGCGGGCGAAGCTGCGAACGCGCTCAAGCCGCGCCTCGCCGCGATCCGGCGCGCGCTTTTGGAAACGCCTTCAGCGGGAGAGTCTCTGCTGGCCGATGCCTCGGCGTTGGACAAACGCACGAACGAAGTGCTGCGAGCCTTGCGGGGGGATAACGCGCTGCGGCAACGCAACATGAATCTGCCTCCGTCGATTGGCGAGCGCGTTGGTGAAATTGTCGGCTCGCAACGAATGTCCACGGCTCGTCCGACGCAGACGCAAATGAATCAATACGCAGCGGCCTCGGCGGATTTTGAAACGACGCTTCAGCGACTCCGCCAACTGATCGAAGTCGATCTCGCTAAATTGGAGAAGCAGATGGAAGCCGCGGGCGCACCCTGGACGCCGGGACGCATTCCGGAATGGAAACCTGAGCCGTGAAAGGCAGAAGGCAATAAGCAGTAGGCAGACAGCAGTAATGCAGGAAGCAGAGATCCGATCGAGCCGCGTTCACGCGGCCTACCCGAAGGGTTACTAGACCAGCCGTTTTACGGCTGGGTTCGCGGCGGAAAATGAATCTCAGCCCGCTTCAGCGGGCTCCATTGCAGTGCCGCGGGCAGATTCATTCGATATGGCCGCGCGTCCAATCCCGCCGCCAGATTGATCACCAGGTCGCAGCCACCAGCGATTTCCTGGGTGATGAAGTGGTCGAAGAGATAAGTGCGCGCGAGCCACGACCAGGTATTCTGGTTGCTGAACTCGATCGCGTTGGCGATCTCTTCGCCGCGTTCGCCGGCCAGCTTTCGTGCAAACGGATCACGAAACAGGGCGTCGGGGCGCTCAGTCTCCCGCGCGCGATAAACGGCGGCCCAGCGCGCCGTGTCAGAAATGTTTTGAATCAATCCCATCGAGGTTAAGAGCAGCCGTTCAATGATAATAACTGAGAAGAGGCGAATCGGTTACGGCCGGCGCCTGGCCTCAGTTACCGGAAAACACCTGACCAGATGGCGAGAGTCAAAGGAACCAGCAGATAGCCCAGGAGTTTATGGACGCGGATGTAACCTCGGGTTTTCTTATGTGCGTCGGCTGGCTCCCAATTGTTGGTGTACTGAGTATCAATCGTCGGCGCAAACAAAGTCAGACTATACAAGAAGGAATTGTATGGTGGGAGATCCGTTTTGGTTTCAACTTCAGGCTCAATCTGATTCTTTGCGTCGGTCTTGAGGGCCATCTTCCGGCGACGAAAGAATAGAGCCCCCATCAAGACAATGCCAAGGTCCCAGTAAACCACTCGCTGAGGTCTGCGGCCGAAGCCCTGGAGAGCCTCTGAGAGATAACTCTTCAAAGAGTCAAACCAGGTCAAACCCTTTCGGCGCTCGTACCGCTTCATCTCCATGAATACCTCATCCGCATCCGACGCGTAGCCGTTTCTTTGCAGACACTTTTCCAACTCGGTGTATGCCGAGTAATCAGAACCAGAATTCTTAACCAATTCGAGCAAGCCCGAGGTTGGATAAATATTTTGGTATGTGAGATTTGTGAGGTTCGGTGGATGACTGAAGTGTGTCTTGTTCACCAGGATGGCGCCGGCCTTCATATCCTGGAATTGTGGCGGTTCATCGTTCTGAAATTGAGTTTCGTTCAACTCAAAATTTCCAGCCACCGCAGCGCTCTTGAACCTCGCCGGCCCAGCCAGGGTTGCGTTACTTACGAACAAGTTATGCCCTATGCTTACGCACTGAAAATCCGCCAGCTTCTTGAACGTGGTCCTTCGACCATCGAAGTTATCCGAAATTCTCAGGTTCATAGCGTTGACCGGACCTTCGAAGACGGCCTGCTCGGCAAAAAAACCACCCTCTATCCGCATGGCATTGAAAGACACTTCCTTATCAGGGTTAGTGAACATGGCTCGCCTCGTTTCAAACGAGCCGCTGATCACCGCATAGAGGAAACTGACCGCCCCGGCAAAAGTCGCTTCGCGAAAGAAGACGGGGCCGCCGACCTTTACGGTATCGAAGTTCGCGATTTCCTTCTTGTTTAGAAAGTGTGCGTTGTTCGCCGATAGGCCCAGCATTACTGTCGCATAGCTAAAGTCCACTCCTCCCTCAAAGGTTGAGCCGTCAATCATCAAGCCCTTTCTGAAAACCGTCTGGAAGAAATCCACGTCATCAAAGTGACATTTTGCCAGAGAGAGGTAGTACGAAATCTCGGTGTTCGCGAGGCTGAGGGTGCCCGGAATCCTGGCGCCGATGATCTGGATCATGCCTGTCTTATAGATCTTGTACTTATTGTCTTGATTTATCACCAGGCTTTCGAGAAAAGAGGCACGCACCACGCGGTCGGCTTCGCCTTTTTTGAACTTCACTTCCAGATCCGCGATTTCTCCTTGTGCGACTTGCGTCAGGACGTATTCTTCAGCCAGCGACAGCGCTGACTTTGGCGGCTCGGCCAATGCTGGCGAGGCAGAGACAAGAAAGAACAGGAGGCCAAGCGTCAGAACAAACTTATATTTTTTCGACATTGGGTTTCCCTCCAGATACTTTGTGAGAAAAGATCTTCAAACTTGTTTCGGGTCAATCAGCGCCTTGAGCACGCTCCCTGACGCGACCGCAGCCAGCGCTTCGTTCGCCTGCGCGAGTTTGTAGCGAGAGAGTTGCGGCTTGAGCGCCGCCCACGGCGCCGAGCGAACGGGATCGGACGCGATCTGCACGCTTCGATAGAAATGCGAAAAGTCTGAGCCCCAACAGCCGCGCACGTCCAAGTGTTTCTTATTCAAATCCAGATGCGGATTGAAGGCAGCGTCCGTTGAAACCGGGCCGTGGTCGGTGTATTGACCGACAACCACGACACGGCCGGCGTCGTGGGTAAAGCGCATCGCCTGAACCACGGCGTCGGGCGCGCCGGTCGCTTCGATCGTTACGTCAGCGCCGCGCCCGTTAGTTCGTTCTAAAATCCATTCCAATCTTTCGCGTTCGTCGTGCTCTTCAAAGTTGAGCACTGCATTAGCGCCTGCTTTTGTCGCCGCTTCCAAGCGATTTGATGGTGCGCCGATGCAAAGGACTCGCAGCGCTCCACGCATCAGCGCGAGCATGATGGCGTTGATGCCGACCGGGCCAGAGCCGAGCACGAGTACTGTGTCGCCGATCGCAATCTCTCCCCGCTCGACGGCGTGCAGTGCGGTCGGCAACGCGCAACCGCCAGCCATGAACGTCTCCGCGTCAGCGTCGAGACGAATGCAGCGCGTGCCCGGCTTCAAATAGACATGCTCAGCCCAACCGCCGCACAGTCCATCATCAAGTCCGTAAGTGATGCCGTAGACCTTCCGTTGCGGACAGCGCGTGGTGGCTTTGGCAACCAAGCAGTACCAGCAGGCGTTGCAGGTCCGATGTACATCGAGAAACGTCACGCGATCGCCTTCGCGAAACTCTCGGCCTTCGACATCGCGCAAGATTCCACGAATCTTGCTTAGACGGCCGACGGACACGTGGCCGGGAACCAGCGGGTAAGGAACGCCCTGCAAGCGTCCTTGCTGAAGATAAACATCGGTGCCGCAAACTTCTGAGAGTTCGACTTCAAGAAGCGCCGAGTCGTTTTCCATGTTGGGCAAACGCACTTCGCGCAGTTCGACGGGCGAATTCGGCTGCGGGATGACGGCGACGAGGGGCATGAACGCGAAGGGTAAAGGGAAATGGGAAAAAGGGGAAGGGGAAAAACAGAAGGCAGTAGGCAGAAGGCAGTAAGCAGAAGGCGGGTAGTTACACCGAGACGGTTTCGTCGCGCAACTTCTCGGCCTGATAGTGAGTGGTCAAGCCTTCGATGATCGCGTCCAGCGCGCCGTCCATCACCAGATTCAGTTGATGAATCGTCAGGCCGATGCGGTGATCAGTAACGCGATTGTCTTTGAAGTTATAAGTGCGGATCTTTTCCGAGCGATCGCCGCTGCCAACCATCGAGCGGCGTTCGCTGGCCTCGGCGTCGTGCTGCTTTTTCTCTTCCAACTCCTGCAGGCGGGCGCGCAAGACGCGCATGCCTTTTTCACGATTCTTGATCTGCGACTTCTCGTCCTGCATTGAGACGACGGTGTTGGTTGGCAGATGCGTGATGCGCACGGCGGAGTAAGTGGTGTTCACTGACTGGCCGCCGGGACCGGAAGAGCAAAACGTATCAATGCGCAATTCTTTCGGATCGATCTTCACATCGACTTCTTCGGCTTCAGGCAGAATCGCCACGGTGATTGCCGAAGTGTGTATGCGGCCGCTGGCTTCAGTCTGCGGAACCCGCTGTACGCGGTGCACGCCCGATTCGTGCTTGAGCTTGGAATAAACCTTGTCGCCTTCGATCAAAGCGATTGCTTCCTTCAGTCCGCCGATTCCGGATTCAGACGAGTCGAGTACTTCCAGACGCCAGCGCTGGCGCTCGGCATAACGCGAGTACATGCGCAGAATATCCGCGGCGAACAGCGAAGCTTCGTCGCCGCCGGTGCCGGCGCGAATTTCGAGAATGACGTTCTTTTCGTCGTTCGGATCGCGCGGAATCAGCAGCAGCTTAAGATCGCTTTCGGTTTGCTCGCGCCGAGCAAGTAAGGCTTCGATTTCGACGCGCGCCAGCTCGCGCATCTCTTCGTCGCCGGCGTGCTCCTGCAACTCGCGTGCGCCCGCCAGCTCTGCGTCGATCGATTTCAGTTCACGATACTCTTCGACAATCTCGCCCAGGCTGCGGAGCTGCTTCGCGGCCTTGCCGTACGCCGACGGGTTCGCCAGCAGTTCCGGCGACGAGAGTTCGTGCGTCAGCTCTTCGTAGCGCGTTTCGATTTGTGCGAGTTTGTCGAGCATGATGTTTCAATGACCTCGTTTAGAGTTGGCACTTGTGCCAACCGGGCGGGACAAGTCCCGGCTCTAAACTAGTCTTTAAGATAATAGCGCCGGCTCCGGCACGCTGGTTTGCGGCTCCAGCTTCAAACTTTCTTTCAAGGCTTCGATCGCGACTTCAAGTTGCAAGTCGTCCGGCTCTTTCGTTGTAACATTCTGCAGCCAGACGCCGGGCCGCGTGATTATCTTGAAAAACGCGCCGCTCTCTTTTCTTGCCGACAGGCGAATGATCTCGTATGAAAGTCCGGCCACTACGGGAATCAACGCGATGCGGACCAGAAAGTTGAATAGCAGAGAATCAAACCTCACTACCGAGAAAAGGATGATCGAAACCAGCATCACCACCATCAAGAAACTTGTGCCGCAGCGTGGGTGCTGTCGTGGCTGTGGGCGCGCGTTATCAACCGTCAGCGCCAATCCCTTCTCCCAGGTGAACACGGTCTTGTGTTCCGCGCCGTGATATTCAAACACGCGCCGAATGTCTTTCAGCAAAGAAAAACTGACGATCATGATCAGGAAAAACGACATCCGAATCAGCCCGTCAATCAAATTGAAACCGACCGTCGGTCGCACTGGATGCAGATAGCCGCGCACTGAATTCCATGCACGCCGGAGCGCAGGCATCTCTGCCTGCGGTACGCCGGCATCCTTGCCGGCGGTTTGCGTGACACCTGGCGAACTGACTATTGCCGGCGGCGTAGCCCAACCAGCCGCGATGAAAAGTGCGTTCGTTAGCAGCAATGGCGCGGCGACAAAGAGCAGCACATTGAAGATCAAAGCGAAGACGATCGAACTCGCGGCAGCGGCGGTGCTGCCTTTCTTCAATTCATCGCGCGAACGTTTCTTTGTCGGCAACGGAAACAACCCGGGCACGCCGCCAGTTAATCCGGCAAAATCACCTTCGCCTTCGACCACTGCCGGCGTCAGAGCGACTGCCATCTCAGCCGCTTTTGCTTCTTCGACTTCCGCAAACGCTTCGTTCGCGGAATAATTCAGCGCTTTGATGCCGAGACCCATCGACTGCAACAAGACCGCACCGCCGCGCAGCACGGGCAGTTTCAGGATCGGCGCTTTGTCGCTCCACTTCGGCAAAACCGCCGCAGTGTTGACGATCGTGCCGTCGGCTTTGCGCACTGCGATCGCGTAAGCGTTGGGCGTGCGCATCATCACCCCTTCGATCACGGCCTGTCCGCCGACGATTAGGTCTCTTTCGTTTGTGCTCATCGTCTCTCTTTCAAATCCATTTATTTAGACGCCGGACTTGTCCGGCGTTTGGTGGGACAAGTCCCGCCTCTAAACCAAGCCCCCAGGACTGCTACATACAACTATGCCGGCGATTCTTGCGGCCGGCCGTCTCGTTTGATAAAGCATGAGCGGCCCGCGTCGAATAACGCCGGCATCTAAACCTCGCTAATTGCTAATGTCGTTTTCGCATCGTCTCAAACTTTAGCTTACGCCGCTGGCGCCTCAGCCGTCGCCTTCTTGCCATAACGACGATTGAATCGATCCACGCGGCCCGCGGTGTCAATCAGTTTTTGCTTGCCGGTAAAAAAAGGATGGCAGGCAGAACAAATCTCGATACGCAGGTCGCCTTTGCGAGTCGAACGCGTCTTGAACTTTTCGCCGCACGCGCAGGTCACTTCTACTTCGCTATATTCTGGATGAATTCCGGGTTTCATTTCTTCCTCGCCTTACACAGTTGTCATTTATCCGTCTCGATCAAACATGCCATGATACGGGCCACGAGAGGCGCAGGTCAAGCGTGCAGAATTCATCGCAAACTGACAACAGTAGGCGATTGACAACGACTTAAACCGCGTGCTACAAGTCGGTTGTCCGACCTTTTTTGAACTTTTGCATAAAGCGGTGAGCGTGAAGTGCGCGCGCCCGTGGCCTGCAAGCCAGAGCGTTTTCGCCCCTAGTGTGAGTTGAACGTCTATGGCAGAGGAAGTTAAGCCCGAAGAGAAGGGCTCAGCAGACGCCGGATCGAAACCAGCGAACGCGCCTGACGAAGCGCGCGCGGCAAATCCTTCTTCCCCACCATCAGCCGATTCCGAAAAAGATGCAGCCGTAGAAGCGGCGAAAGCGCGCGTTGCGGTGGCGAAAGAAGCCGCGCAAGCGGCGACGCCGGGAGCACCGAAAGCCCCAGTAAAGAAAAAAGAAGAAGGTCCGAAGCCCACCGATGCCTCGGCGCATCCTCTGGTCAAGAAGCTGCGCGCAAAGCTCGACCCGGCGGTGATGGAGGCCAGCGAATTCCTCGGCCAGCTTTCGATTCGAATCGAACGCGCCCGAATCGTCGAGGTCTGCCAAGCGCTGAGAGACGATTCCGAGTTCAACTATTTGTCGGATCTAACTTGCGCGCACTATCCCGATCGACGCGAGGCGCCATTCGAAGTTATCTACAATTTGTATTCAATCCCCGCTAACGAACGCGTGCGTCTGAAAGTGGCCACGAACGGCCAGGGCGTCGACAGCGTAACCAGCGTCTGGCCTTCGGCTGATTGGCCCGAACGCGAAGTTTATGATCTGTTTGGGGTCGTGTTTCGCAATCATCCTGACTTGCGGCGGATTCTGCTGCCGCCCGACTGGGAAGGACATCCGCTGCGCAAAGATTACGCGCTTGAGTTTGTCGAGAATCGATGGACAAAAAATCATCTGCCTGAGTTTACCGAGGTGCAGCAGGAACAATTAGAGCAGCGCCGCGCCTATGGCTTGGAGATGTTGTCGATCCCGCAAGAGCGCGAAGTGCGCGAGATTTTCAAGAGTGGGAAAGAAGTAATGCCGAAAGACAAGTAGGCAGTAGGCAGAAGGCAGAAGGCAGTCAGAACCGCCTGCGGTAGCGGGCGGGCCATCGGGGAACGTAGGGAAAGTCGATGAGTCCGAAGGAAATCGCCGCACATTACGAAGCTAAAATCTTCGACGCGCCTGACGCGGCGAAGGGTGAGGGCTTTGTGCTGACGGAGACTCTGTCGCCGCGAAATGTCTGGAATAAGGCGAGTGCGGCTCAATCATTACTCTTGAAACTCCGCGAGAAAAAAGAAAAAGGCGAAGTGACGGAGATTGGGTTAGTGATTGAACCGTGGAGTGTCACGGGCTGTTATCGGCCGAATGAAACTGCGACTTAGAGTTCAGAGTTCAAGCTTTAGCTTGCTCTTCGGCGCAGCAACCTGAAGGTTGAACTCTAAACTTATTTCTTATGCATCAAGTAGAAATCGCCACAACTCAGCATTCGCTGATGGACAGCCCCGAGATGACTCTCAACATGGGGCCGCAGCACCCCAGCACGCACGGAGTGTTGCGCGTCGTTTTGAAGCTAGACGGCGAGACGGTGATCGATCTGGATTGCGACATCGGCTATCTGCATCGCGGGATGGAAAAGATTGCCGAGAACCGCATGTACAACATGATCGCCCCTTACTGGGATCGTCTGGATTACATCGCAGCAGTTTCGAATGGATTGGTTTGGGTCGAGACGGTTGAGCAGATGATGGGACTGGATGTGCCGCGGCGCGCCCATTACCTCCGCACGATCCTGACTGAACTGAATCGCATCGCTTCACATCTGTTGTGGTTGGGGACGCACGCGCTGGACATCGGCGCGATCACGATCCTCTTGTGGGCGTTTCGCGAGCGGGAAGAAATCCTCAAAATCTTTGAGCGGCAATTCGGCGCGCGGCTGACGTGTCACGCGTGGCGCATCGGCGGCATGCCCAACGACGCTTACGACGATTTCGAAAGCGACGTGCGGCGCATTCTCGCTAATTTCCCAGGGCGGCTCGATGAATACGAAACGGTGCTTTCCGAAAATCGCATCTGGTTGAGTCGCACCGTCGGCATCGGCGTAATCTCTGGGGAAGAGGCGATCGCGATCGGTTTGTCGGGCCCGTCGTTGCGCGGTTCCGGTGTGGCCTGGGACATACGCAAGTCGCGTCCATACGCCGCATATGCCGACATGAATTTCGATGTGCCGCTGGGCGATAATGGTGACACGTACGATCGCTACCTGGTGCGCATGGAAGAAATGCGCCAATCACTTCGGATCGTTCAACAGGCAATCGACAATTTGCCAGACGGTCCCGTGAACGCGAAAGTGCCGAAACTGATCAAGCCGCCCGTCGGCGATTATTATCATTCGATCGAAGGACCGAAGGGCGAGATTGGTTGTTATCTGGTTTCGGACGGTACGCAACAACCCTGGCGCGTGCGGGTGCGCCCGCCGTGCTTTATGAACTTGCAGGCGCTGAAGCAGCTCTGCATCGGACATCTGGTTGCTGATGTGGTAGCGATCATTGGGACGCTGGATATCGTTTTAGGAGAGATTGACAGGTAGGCATTAACACATTTAGTCAGTCAATGAGGAGGTGAAGAATGATGCTCAATCCGTCGGAACAACCTAGCGGGTCGTCTGGGCTAAAGGCTCTGATTCTTGCGATACTCAGCCCACTACCTTTTGTTCTAGTTTTCATTCTAGTCGGAGATCCACTGAGGCGGCTCACAGGTCTCAAGTTCTTCTCTGTGAGCCTCTACCTAAGTCTTATTCTTGTAATCATTGGCGTGGTGCTCTCATTGCGCGCGTTGGTAGCGACCAAGAGAAAGGGTCTTGCTATCCTCGCGTTGATTTTGAGCCTCTTGATTACGCTTTCGCTGGGAGCACTTACCGTAGTTGTGATTATGGAGAACATTCGACAGGGCAGTGGGTTGTTTGGCCTCTAATGAATCATCATTTCCCGAAGCCAGTCCGGGGAAGAATGTCGATTCAACCTTGTAAGGGTTGGGTTATCTGCAACCCCTTCAGGGTTGCCGAAATGAAACGGACTTCTTTCCCAGGGTAGCCGCTGCGGCAACCCTGGGCTTTGATGCAGAACCGCTTCGCGGTTGATATTTCGGAACTTAGCATCGGAATGTAGCGGTTGTTCTATCATGGAATTTGCTTTCTTAGCACCAATAAACTTCATCGACAGCTTGCTGCTCAAGCTCTTTAGCGAGCCGACGGTGAACTATGTCATCTGGCCGTTTATACAAGTCGGCGCGGTGGTGACGCTCACCGCCGGATGGGTTGCGTACGCGACTTATCTGGAAAGAAAAATTTCGGCATTCATGCAGGCGCGTCTGGGTCCGATGCGCGTGGGACCCTGGGGACTGTTGCAGCCGATCGCCGATGGCTTGAAGCTTTTGGTGAAAGAAGATTTCATCCCCGCGAACGCCGATCGGTGGATCTTTTTCATCGCGCCCTACATCGCCGTGGTTGCTGCTTTCATCGTGCTGGCGGTCGTGCCTTTTGGTCCCGACTGGGGCGTGATCACCGACGTCAACATCGGAGTGCTTTTTGTGTTGGCCGTCTCCAGCGTCGGCGTGCTCGCGACAATTCTGGCCGGCTGGTCGTCGAATTCGAAGTACGCGCTGCTCGGCGCGCTGCGTTCGAGTGCGCAGATGGTTTCATACGAAGTGTCGATGGGTCTCTCGATCATCGGCGCGCTGATGTTCGCGCGCACGCTTTCGCTTTCGGGTATCGTCGGGGCGCAAGCGTCTGACTCGGTCTGGTTTCTGGTCTATCAGCCAATTGGCTTTGCGATTTTCGTCATTGCCGGCATCGCCGAAAACAATCGCGCGCCCTTCGATTTGCCGGAAGCGGAATCGGAACTGGTCGCCGGTTTTCATACTGAGTATTCGGGCATGCGCTGGTCGCTCTTTTTTATGGCCGAGTACGCGGCGATGGTTGTTGTTACCGCCGTGGCGACCGCGCTGTATCTCGGCGGCTGGTATTTTCCGTTCGTCTACCGCTTCACAGAAGCGCATGGTTATCACAATCTGTACGTGGCGCTGAGCGTCTTGATCTTTCTGGCGAAGACCGGGTTGTTGCTTTACCTCTATTTCTGGCTGCGCTGGACGCTGCCGCGTTTTCGCTACGATCAGTTAATGGACATCGGTTGGAAGTGGCTGTTGCCGGCTTCGCTAATCAATATCGTCGTTTCAGCGATCGCCATTGCCACGTTGCAAGCGCTTGATGGTTTGGGCGGCAGGCACACGATCGATTCGATTGCGCATGGCTTAAACCTAACGGCGTCGGGCAAAGCAATCGCGATCGCGTTCGGCGTCGGCAATGTGTTTCTGACGGCGGGAGTACTTTCATTGATCAATTGGCGCGCACGCGATTTTAATTTGAAGAAGCAACGAAGGAAGATTCGGCTCGTGGATTTACCAAAGGGAAGACCGGCGGTGAATCCGGTCGAGTCGGCGAGTTAGTTCAACCACAGAGGATACAGAGGAGATCGACGAGAGAGAATTGCAGATTCCAGATTCCAGATTCAGGATCACAATATGCCATTAGTTCCGGTCCCCAAAGCAACGTTCGTGCAGAAGCTGAAACGCTTCTTCATGGCCGATCTGATTAAAGGACTCGCGGTGACGCTGCGGTTCAATGTCGGAGCGCTTATCGACAAGGACTCGGTGGCGGGCAAAGGCATCTACACCGAGCAGTATCCCAAAGTGCGTCCTGACGTCGCGCCGCGTTTTCACGGAGCGCCGCGGCTCAACATGGATCCGGAAACGCACGACACGCTCTGCATCGCGTGCAACCTGTGCGCGCTGGCGTGCCCTGAAGATTGCATCGACGTAATTCCGATGGACGTGGAAATCGTCGTCGCCGGCAAGCCGCGCCGCAAGAAAGTGCTCGACGAGTTTATCTTTGATACTTCGCGCTGCATGTTCTGCGCGCTGTGTCAGGAGGCGTGCCCAACTTATTGTCTTGAACTGACGCAGGATTTCGAGCTGGCAACTTATTCGCGCGCGGGATTCGTTTGGAACCGCGAGATGCTCGAACAGGGCAGGGAAACGGTTAAATACACAAAGTGATGAGTGATGAGTAATGAGTGATGAGATATAAGGGCAGCCTTTCTCCTTTGCTTGCGACTTGTCGAACAGCTTATAACTCATCACTCATTACTCAGTACTCATCACTATGATTCTGTCTGGTTGGGAATCAGTTTTCTTTTGGATCTTTTCGCTGGCAGCGATTCTGGCGGGACTCTTGACCGTTATGGCGCGCAACGCGGTGCACTCTGCGCTGTTTCTGATCTCGTCACTGGTTTCGGTGGCGGCGCTATTTGTTCTGCTCGGCGCTGAATTCATCGCCGGCGTGCAGATTCTGGTTTACGTGGGCGGCGTGATGGTTTTGTTTCTGTTCGTCATCATGCTGGTCAACGTCGGCGCCGAAGAAGAAGGACGCAATCCGATTTTCAACCGCACGCCGCAGGTCGCGGCCGCGCTCTTGTTTCTCGCCTTGCTGGGGGGAGCGCTTGTTTACTTGATACCGGGTGCTGCCAAGTCCCTGCAACCAGACAACAAACGCGCACAGACGGCGGCAGCCCGAGAAGCAAGAGAACAGACCCTGGCGACCGGCTCCACTGGTGTTAGTCGCGTGAGCACCGAAACCGAACGAGTCGGAAACAAGCTCTACATTTACGCCGCATTGCCATTCGAAATAGCGAGTTTGCTTTTGCTGGTGGCGATCATCGGTTCAGTCATGCTGGCGCGAACCTTGAAACAGGAGATCGCCGCCGACGATGCTGATCCGGAAGTGGTGAAGCAAGTGCAGGAGTGACAACTGTTTTGAGTGCCGTCAGGCACGAAATATTTATAGAACCGAGATGTCCATGATTGTTAGGCCCATTTATGGGCCAGAGAAATATGCCGCTCCTGACGGAGCTAACGCAATTTCATTTTCGTCGGGGTCTATAAATATTTCGCCGCTACGCGGCTAAAGCGGAAATGATGAATCATCTATCACCATTGCTAGGGTTGTTTCTGCAAGAGACATCGGGCGGACGTGTGGCCACCGCGTTGGAGAGCGTCAAGCATCCCGATCTCGCGAAGTTTCTGGTGATTGCCGCGATCCTTTTCATCATTGGCGTCGCGGGCGTTTTGACGCGTCGCAACATCATCGTCATCTTCATGTCGATCGAGTTGATTCTGAACGCGGCGAATCTGAACTTCATCGCGTTCTCGCGCTATTTGCAGGACACCGGCGGCACTAATCCGCTCGCCGGTCAGGTGTTCACAGTTTTCATCATCGTCGTCGCCGCGGCTGAAGCCGCAATTGGACTCGGTATCGTGATCGCGTTGTATCGCAATCGCGAGACGATCTGGGTCGATCAGATAGATCTGTTGAAATGGTAGAACCGAGGAAGAGGTCAGAAGTCAGAGATCAGAAGTCAGAGGAAGACGGCGTTTCCGGCTTTGCGCACAAGAGCGCCTGTTGGTGACTTCTGACCTCTGATCTCTGATCTCCGACCTCTGAGCCTTTATGTATCGATACATCTGGCTAGTTCCATTGTTGCCCCTTATCGGCGCCGCCATCAACGGCATCTTTGGCCGTTGGTTTCGCTTTCCCGAGAAGCTGATTGGCACAATCGCGGTCGGCACAGTCGCGCTGGCGTTTCTGATCAGTGCTGCGGCGATCTACTCATATGGATTCAGTGGCGACGCACAATGGCCTAAGCCTTATGTCACCACCCAAACGGTCTTCACCTGGATTCCTGGCGGCGCGGTGCAACAAACACTCGGACAAGCACCGGCAGGCCAGTCAACAACGATCTCGATTGCGGGCCAGCCGGTCACAGTCGCAAAACCGCGCGCGTCTCTGCTGAACATCGAGTGGAGCTATCAACTCGATCCGCTGTCGGCGATTTTCATGTTGGTGGTTACTGGCGTCGGTCTTTGTATCTTTGTTTTCGCGACGGGCTACATGCATGACGACCCGGGCTTTTACCGCTTCTTTGCGTACATGGGGCTGTTCATGTTTTCGATGCTCGTGCTGGTGATGGGCTCGAACTTTGTGATGATGTTTGTCGGGTGGGAGGGCGTCGGTCTCTGCTCATATCTGCTGATTGGTCATTACTTCAATCGCGCTGAAGCGGCGAATGCTTCGCGCAAGGCTTTCATCACGAATCGCATCGGCGACTTTGGTTTCATGCTCGCCGTCTTTGGAATTATCGCGACATTTGGTTCGGCGCAATTCACTAGCGTGATTCCGGCAGCTGCCGGTTACCCCGTCGAAGCGCTCGGACACTGGGGTTTGCTGTCCTGGATCGCTTTGGGGCTGATGATTGGTGCCTGCGGCAAGTCTGCGCAGTTTCCTCTGCACGTCTGGTTGCCGGATGCGATGGCCGGCCCGACGCCGGTGTCGGCGTTGATTCACGCGGCGACGATGGTCACGGCCGGGCTCTACATGCTGACGCGCACGAACGTCATCTTTCAGCATTCGCAGACGATGATGCTCGTGGTCGCGGTAGTCGGCGCGTTCACTGCGATCTTTGCGGCGACGATCGGCATCACGCAAAACGACATCAAGAAAGTTCTGGCTTATTCAACCGTGTCGCAGCTTGGCTTCATGTTTCTGGCGTGCGGTGTGGGCGCTTTTGCGATCGGGATCTTTCACGTGATGACGCACGCGTTCTTCAAAGCGCTGATGTTCCTCGGCGCGGGCAGTGTAATTCATGGCATGCATCACGAACAGGATATGCGCAGAATGGGCGGACTCAAGAAGTACATGCCCATCACGTACCTGACGTTCTTTGCCGGATGGTTGGCGATCTGCGGCATCATTCCGTTTAGCGGCTTCTGGTCGAAAGACGAGATTCTCTGGCGCACTGCTTCGACCAATCACATTCCGCTCGGATGGCTTCTGTGGATTGTCGCCACGATCGCGGCGACTTGCACGGCGTTCTACATGACGCGTCTGATGGCGATGACGTTTTGGGGGAAGTTCCGAGGAGCAGAAGACAAACACGATTCGCACGGACACGGCGCGCACACTCCGCACGAGTCGCCGAAATCGATGTGGGTGCCTTTGGTGGTGCTGGCGATTCTTGCGACTGTCGGTGGCTTGGTCGGCATCAGCACGGCATTTACCGGCGGCAAAGAAGTCGGCGGGCGCATGAACATCGTGACTTGGCTGAGTCCAGTCATTTGGAATCCGGCGAAGAATTCGTTCGGCGATGGATCGGCTGAATCACGCCCCGAGCCGAGGCGTGCCGAAGCTCCCATTAACATGGAGCCACTAACAGAAGGCGGAACGCCCTACGGCCCCACCGGATTTAATCTCGCCGAAGCCGCAGAACATAAGTTGGGCAGCGAAACAGCGACCGAGTGGGTCTTCATTGTCATTTCGCTTCTCGTCGCGGGCCTGGGAATGGGACTCGGCTTCCTCTTCTATATTAAGGACACGCGACTGCCGGACATCTGGGCGAAACGGCTCGGGCCCCTGTATCGCGCCAGCTACAACAAGTACTGGATCGATGAGTTTTTTGGCTGGGCGTTCACGCGCCGCACGATGGATTTGGCGCGGGGCGTGTTTGCTTTCGACTCGAAAGTCGTGGACGGCGGCGTGAATGGTTCCGCGTGGCTGACGCGTCTGTCCAGCCGGATCACCGGAGGCACAGACAAGTATTTTGTCGACGGTCTGGTCAACGCCATCGCCGGCTTTGTCATGCGTTTGATGTCGCCGATGGTGCGCGCGGCGCAGACGGGATTGACGGCAAACTACGCGCTGGTTATGGTGATCGGCTTACTCGTCGCAGTCGTGCTGTATTTGGTTAAGATACTTTAGATTAGCGAGTCAGAAGCCCGACCGTCAGGGAGGGCAACGCTTGCTCGAATTGCCCTTGCTGACGCGCGGGCTTCTGACACTTTTTTGCGAGGACTGACGTGTTCACAAACAATATTATTTCCATCATCACTTGGCTGCCGGCCCTCGGCGCGATTTTGATTCTGGCGCTGTTCCGCAAAGAACAGAATGATTTGATCAAGAAATTCGCGACGGTCTGGCTCGGGCTCGATCTCATCGCGTCGTTGTTCCTGTTCACGTATGACCGCGGCGCCGGCGGCATGCAATTCCTCGAAGACCATCAGTGGATCCCGATCATCGGCGCGCGTTATCAGATGGGCGCGGACGGGGTGTCGGTTTTGCTGATCGTGCTGACGACGTTCCTGGGTTTGCTGGCGGCGTTGTCGTCTTGGAACTACATCCAGAAACGTCAGAAGGAATATTACATCCTGCTCCTGCTTTTGCAGACGTTTGTGCTCGGCGTGTTCGGTTCGATGGATCTGTTCTTGTTCTACCTGTTCTTCGAAGTGGGCTTAGTGCCGATGTATTTCCTGATCGGGATTTGGGGCGGCGACAACCGGCTCTATGCGGCGATCAAATTCTTTCTCTACACCCTCGTCGGTTCAGTGGTGATGCTGCTGGGCATCTTGAAGATTTATCTCCTGACCCAGGACACGGCGCTAACCGCCAGGATTACGCAAGCGACTGTCGATCTGCTCGCGGGCAACAAAGCGGCGAGCGCGCTGGTCGCGAACACTTTGCAACAGGCCGCGCAAAACCACACCGGCACCTTCAACATTCTCTATCTACAGGCGATTGGCTCAGTAATGCCGATGGGCACGATGCAGGTTTTGCTTTTCTTTGCATTCGCGCTCGGCTTTGCGATCAAGGTGCCGATGTTTCCGTTTCATACCTGGCTGCCGGACGCCCACGTCGAAGCGCCGACGGCCGGCTCTGTCATCCTTGCCGGGGTACTGCTGAAGTTGGGAACGTACGGCTTTTATCGGTTCAATCTGCCAATGTTTCCGAAGGCTTCAATGGATGAACACTTCTTCGGAAGTTTTGGCGTGCGCAGCGTGATGGTCTTTCTGGCCATTGTCTCAATTATCTACGGTGCGCTGGCCGCGATGTACTTCGTCGTCAAGAAAGACGGTGACGTGAAGAAGCTGGTCGCGTATTCGTCCGTCTCTTCGATGGGCATAGTCATGCTGGGTCTCTTCGCGCTGAATCCGAACGGCATCAATGGCGCGGTGATGCAGATGATCAATCACGGCATCTACTCAGGAGCGCTCTTCTTACTCGTCGGCATCATTTATGAACGACGACACACGCGCAGTGTCGCCGAGTTCGGCGGATTGTCGCACGTCATGCCAGGATACGCGGCCGTGTTTCTCGCGATGGCCATGACGGCGATTGGCCTGCCGCTGTTGTGCGTTTTCATTTCCGAATTTCTGGCGATGCGGGGCGCGTTCGAAGCGAATCCGTGGTGGGCCGGCTGGGCCGGACTGGGAATCATTCTGAATGCGGGATACATGCTCTGGCTCTATCAACGGATGTTCTTTGGCGAAATCGAAAACGAAAAGAACAAGCTGCTGCCGGATCTGAACGTACGCGAATGGGCTTACATGTTGCCGCTGGTGATTATGTCTCTGGTGATCGGAATTTATCCGGCGCCGTTCATTCGTTACATTGAGAAGCCGGTCAATGCGCTGGTGAGGCAGATGCGGCCGAACTATCCGATTCCCGGCGTCCCCGAGACGAGTGCTCCAGTCCAGACCAAAGTCCAGAGATAGTTCTTAGTACTTTGGGCTTTGTACTTTGTTCGAGCGTGAGATTGGTCGGATCAGAGCGGGTTAAATGAGAGGACAAAGCACAAAGGACCAAGTGCCAAGTTCAGAAGACAATGCCACTTCTTTTTCAAACTAACCTGATTAACGTAAGCGATCTGCAAATGATCGCGCCTGAATTGATCCTGAGCGTATTTGCGTGTGTTGCGCTGGTGATGGAAGTGATTCTGCCGTACAAGCACGGCAAGATGACGGCGTATTTCTCTCTGATCGGAATTGCGCTCGCCGCTGCTTCGCTGGTTCTACTGTGGAGTGGGAATCGTGACGGCCTGCCGCTCACCGGCTTCTACGGAATGATCCGGATCGACGGCTTTGCGTTTGTGTTCAAGGGCATCTTTCTAATCAGCGCGGCCCTGGCGATTGCCATCGCGACGCGTTACCTGGATATCGAAGGCGAGCAGCACGGCGAATACTACGCGCTGATTTTGTTTGCCACCATCGGGATGATGTTTCTCGGCAGCGGCTACGATCTGATTTCGCTCTACATCTCGCTCGAATTGATGGCCTTGACGTTCTACGTGCTGGTGGCATTCACCAAGCGGCAGAAAGTTTCGAACGAAGCCGCGATGAAATATTTTCTGCTGGGAGCTTTTTCATCCGGCATCCTGCTTTACGGCATGTCTCTGCTCTACGGCGTGACCGGCTCGACAAACCTCGGCGAGATTGGACAAGCCCTGGCGAAGGCCGATCCCGAGTTGCGGCCAATGTTGGTGTTGGGAATGATCGCGCTGGGCGCCGGATTATTTTTCAAGATCGCTGCGGTGCCCTTTCACATGTGGGCGCCCGACGCCTATGAAGGCGCGCCTACTTCGGTGACTGCGTTTCTCTCAACCGGATCGAAAGCCGCGAGCTTTGCCCTATACGCCCGGATCTTTTTCGTGGCGCTGGGACCGATGCGAGTTGAATGGGCGCCGCTGCTGGGAATCGTGGCCGCGCTGACGATTGTGGTAGGAAACTGGGCCGCGATCACGCAGGAGAATTCCAAGCGTCTGCTCGCTTACTCCTCGATTTCCAACGCGGGTTATCTACTGCTAGGAATCATCGCGAACAACACTTACGGCAACATCGGCTTGGTGATCTATCTGCTGGTGTACGTCTTCATGAACATGGGAGCGTTCGGCATCGTGATCAGCCTGCGGCGGCGCGGGATCATCGGCGACAACGTCGATGACATGACCGGACTCGCGCACAAAGCGCCGGGAATGGCCGCGATGATGGCGATCTTCATGCTCAGTCTGGGCGGCCTGCCGACGACAGGTGGATTTATCGGAAAGTATTTCTTGTTGTGGGGCCTGTTCGATCGGGCAAAGACCGATGGCAAGAATTGGTACTACTGGCTGGCGGGCTGGGCCATCATTAATCTCGTGGTCTCGTTCTATTACTATCTACGATTCGTGAGGGTCATGTATCTCGGCGATCGAGTCGCAGACGACCAACCGTTAACGCTTTCACCAGCATTGAAAACAGCGCTGGTGGTTTCCGTCATCGGAATCATTGCCATCGGGATTTATCCCCAACCCCTCATCGCTATCGCCCAAAAACTCTGGCCGTGATGAGTTCAATGCTGTGAATCAAGAAGTGTCGGGTTTCCTCTCCTGAGGCGATGTCTTGAGTTTTCAAACATCGCCTTTTGCATTTTTATGTGGGCCTTCTACTTTCTAGCGGCGATTGCCATCTGGCTGGGCCTGAGCTCTCTGCGCGGTGGGCTTCGCTTTGCCCGCTATCTGCGAGCGGAGCTGACTCAGGAATATCCAGAGTTCACGCCGTTCGTCACCGTCTTTGTTCCGTGCCGCGGCGTGGACGAAGGGTTGAGAGAGAATCTCGCGGCGATTTTTACGCAGGATTATCCAGCGTTCGAAGTAATTGTGATCAGTGATCGTGCCGACGATCTCGCGCTCACGGTCGTGGCGGAAGTGAATCAGTCCTTCGAGAGGCCGGGCGGCCCATTGGTTCGGGTCGTAATCGCAGGAGAAGCGACCGACAGCGGGCAGAAGGTTCACAACCTGCGCGCGGGAGTCGACGAAGCCGATCCGCAAAGCACAGTCTTTGCCTTTGTTGATACCGATGCGCGGCCATCCTCGAGTTGGCTGCAATCATTGGTCGCGCCGTTGAGCGACGAAAGCGTTGGCGCAGCGACGGGTTATCGCTGGTTTGTCTCGCAGCGCGGTCTTGCTTCACATGTGCGATCGGTTTGGAATGCTTCGATTGCTTCCGCGTTGGGTTCGGCCCGAGACAAGAATTTTTGCTGGGGCGGCTCGACTGCTATTCGCCGCGAAACATTTGCACAGCTCAACGTCAGCGAACGCTGGCGCGGCACCGTGTCGGATGATTTCACGATGACTCGCGTGCTGCACGAAGCATCTCTGCCGATCAAGTTCGTTCCCCAGTGCCTGACGCCTTCATTCGAGTATTGTAGCAGCCGCGAGCTGATTGAATTCACCACGAGGCAATTGAAGATTACGCGCGCTTACGCCGCGCATCTTTGGAAAGCAGTGCTGACGGGCAGTGTGATTTTCGTGCTCGTGTTTTTCGGCGGGATTGCGCTGGTCGTGTCTCGCGCAATGATGGGGCTGTCGTTCGCAACGCCGTTTATCCTCCTGTCGGTAATCTTCACGTTGGGAGCAATGAAGTCATACGTGCGTCTGCGAGCGGTTGGTTTGGTGATCGCCGATCGGAGGTTGCGCTCTTTCGCAACCCTGCTGGCTCATCTAACGCTCTGGCCCGTAGCGTCGCTGCTTTTCCTTGGCAATGCGTTGGCGGCGGCTGTGTCGCGGCGCATAACGTGGCGCGGGATCACCTATGAATTGAAATCGCAGACTGAAACTGTCATTCTTTCGCACAGATCGAATTAGCCATTTGGAGTTGAAAGTGCAAATGAGAACTTTGCTGTTTTCCCTGGTGATGGTTTGCGCAAGTGTGGCTCCGGCCGCAGCCCAGGACAAGAATCGAGCCAACGATCTTAAGTCGATGGTTGAAACCGAGCGCGCGTTTTCCCGGACCTCGGAAGAGAATGGAACGCGCGAGGCCTTCGCCGCATTCATCGGTGAAGACGGAATACTGTTTCGCCCCACTGCGGTGCTGGGCAAGAAGTGGATGCAGGAACATCCGCTGCCACCCTCAACGACGCGACAGTTGCTTAGCTGGCAGCCAATCTTCGCCGCGGTATCGCGCGCGGGCGATCTCGGGTACACCACCGGGCCATGGCAGTTCAAGCAGGACATCAAAGACGCCAAACCAGCGGCCTTTGGAAACTTTATGACGGTCTGGAGAAAGCAGGCGGACGGAACCTGGAGGTTCGCGCTGGATTTGGGAATCAGCAACCCCGAGCCGAAGGCTCCAACGCCTGCGTGGCAGCCGGAAAACAGTCAAACGGGTGGCGGGAGTTCTAAGCGAATCGATTCGGAAGCCGCGCGATCTGAACTGCTAAATGCGGATCGCGAATTCTCGAAAGCCTCTGCCGATCAAGGCGCACGCGAAGCCGTCCTCTTATACGCCGCGAAAGATGTACGCCTGTTTCGCAACAACCATTTTCCTTTTGTGGGCAGGGTTGCCGCTGCTGACGCTCTGGCGCCCTTGACGGCCGAATGGACCTGGAAGCCGTCGTTTGCCGGCGTATCCGTCTCCGGCGATTTGGGCTATAGCTATGGCATCTATGAGCTGCGCGAGAAGAATGGCGTTGTTTCCGAAAAAGGAAACTATGCGCGCGTGTGGAAGAAAGTTAGCGGCGTGTGGAAGTTCGTAGTGGACGTTGCGGACCCGCTGCCGCCTGAGACAAAGAAGAACTAGCGCGGTGCGATGAAGTCTGGGCCACAATTAGACAATGCCGAATAAGGCCGCACAGCTCGTGCAACTCCTGCGTTCGACGAAACGTGAAAAGCGTCTCGGGACCGTGATCCTGTTTGTAACTTCGCGCTGCAATTCATTCTGTCGTACTTGTTTCTATCATGAAGAGTTGAACCAGCCGGGCGATTTGACGTTCGAGCAGATCGAGAAGGTCTCGCGAACGATGCCGCCGATTACCGACCTCTGGCTTTCCGGCGGCGAGCCCACCCTGCGCCACGACGCGTCGGAAATCATCGATACGTTCGTCCGTAACAACGGCGTGCGCCGCTTGATCATTCCGACTAACGGCCTGGTCAAAACGCGCGTGGCTGAGATTGTGGACAACGCCCTCGGGTCACATCCATCGCTCGATCTGTATTTGAATATTGCGCTTGATGGTCAGGGCGAGACGCACGATCGCGTGCGCGGCGTCCCCGGTCATTGGGAGAAAACCCTCGACTGCATCGAAGCGCTTTATCCTTTGAAAGAGAAATACGGAGATCGGTTTCGTTTGAACGCCAACACCGTCGTTTGCGCCGACAACTACAAAGAGATCGAAAAACTGGCCGAGTTCATGTGGAACGCCTTTCGGCTCGACGGCCACTATTTCAACATCGTGCGTGGCGAGACTCTGGTCGGAGATGAAATCAAGCAGGTGCCGGCAGAAGTTCTGCCCCGGATGTACACGTTCGTGTCGCAACTGACGAAACGGTACGGCGATCGAATGTTCGTGGATGACGACACGCTAAAGCGCTTCGCAAAGAATGTCGCGTACGTGGGTACGATCACCACGCACTACCGAACCCAGCACGCAAACTTTGACGCATCAACACCGTGGCCCTTTCCCTGCACGGCGGGAGAAACGATCGCGGTCATCGATTACAACGGCGACGTGCGCGCCTGCGAGTTGCGCGAGAAGTTCGCGACGCTCTCCGACTATGATTTTGATTTCGGCGCTTTGTGGGTCGCGCACGAACGGCAAGTCGAACTCCGCGCGATCGATGGCGGCAAGGCCTGCTGGTGCACGCACGTCTGCTTCATTCACGATTCGATGAGGCATTCGCGGCGATCGCTCCTTGTCGAAGGGCCAAAGAATTATCTCACGCGCGGATCGTGGTAAACTAAGGAGCAAGGAGCGCGATGTCTCAACGAATCCTAACTTACGTCAATCCTGAAGAGTACTTGCGACTCGAGCGTCAAGCTGAGTACAAGAGTGAATACCTGAATGGCGAGATATTCGCGATGGGCGGCGCCAGTGAAGCGCATAATCTGATTGCTGGCAACATATTTGGTGAACTTAGACAACAGTTAAAAGACCGGCCGGGCCGGGCGTATGTCAGCGACATGCGGGTAAAGGTGCGCGCGACTGGCCTATACACGTATCCGGACGTAGTTGTCGTTTGCGACGAACCGGAGTTCGAAGATGCTGAAGTTGACACCTTACTAAACCCGACGACGCTCATCGAAGTCCTATCACCATCCACCGAACGCTATGACCGGATCGCGAAGACTTCGTACTATCGCACGATTGATTCTCTCGCGGAACACTTGCTGGTGGCCCAAGGCGAAATTCGTTTAGAGCAATACATCAGACAACCAAACGGACAGTGGGTGCTGTTCGAGCACCTGAATGTCGATAGCACCGTCAAGGTTGCTTCGATCGAATGTACACTCAAACTCAGCGATGTTTACGACAGAATCACCTTCGAGCCGAAACGCCGTGTCACGGGATGATGACAAAGAGGAAACCAATCGCAAGACGGGCCTCGCCTATGCCGCGGCCTTCTCGCTCTTCGCGGCAGTCGTTGCTGGTTTGGGCCTGGGTTGGTTGCTGGATCGGTGGCTGGGAACGCGACCATGGCTACTGGTAGCAGGCCTCGTGCTGGGCGCGGCGGCCGGCTTTTACGAGTTCATTCGGGCTACTTCCAAGCTTTCTTGAATAAAACAAGAGGCTTGGGCTGATCTTGGTCGGTCAAAAAGGTCGTCCAAATTCCTGTTGCATTCGTCTAAAAACTTGTTGACCGCACGACCGCCGCGCGTGCTATATTGAATTGAACCTGGGTAAACAGCCCGGTGGCCCCTCCACCAAAAAAGTTTGGTAAGCCTCATGCCGATTGGGTTAACGTCGTTCTTGACCAGAGAGAGGCATCGTCTATGACAAACTGTGCTTTTGCTTTGCGCAAACGCTTCATCTCGATGTTATGCGCTGGACTCATTGTGTTCGCCGGTGGTCTGCTTGGCGCGGCGCAAGCGGCAACGCAGATTAGTCCGACGCTGATTAGCACGTCGACTAACACTCGAGCCATCGCACTCGAATCAGTGACGATGCACGCAGAGCCCTTTTCGCTGGCGTCCGAAGGGAACTTCAACTCCGCGGACCCGCGCACCCGCATCGAGATCTTTTGCATGAATTTGGATTTTCTGGCCGGAGAAGTCTCGACTTCGGGAAATATTCTGGTGGGAGATCCGAATGCACTCACGGTCGACGCGGAAGACGCAGCCCACAATCATTACCCGCTAAAAGTTGAATACGTCGGACAAGTGCCGCCGCTGCTCGATTCGCAGGGAAACGTTACAACTGAGTTTCGCGGCCTCTACATGGTCATTGTGCGGCTCAACGATTCGATGACGAGCAATCTGGGTGACGTGCTGCTTCGTTTGACTCTTCATGGAATGTCGAGCAATCGTGTGCGCACCGCCATCGGCACGGTTGGCGGCGGGCCGGCCGACGATGCCGGCGCAGTTCCGACACCCGCGCCGGCCGTACCGCCGGCTCCGGTAACGCCACTAACCCTGGCCCAGTTCCAGGCACAGTTCACCAATCCATCGATGGCCGCAGGTCCAGACGGCATCAGGTTTCTGGAGCAGACGACGTGGGGTCTTACGGATTCTGACCTGACCCACCTCCGCAGCATAGGCATGCAGGCTTATCTGACTGAGCAGTTCAATGCGCTGCCGCAATTCGTCGACGCTCCAAACAACTTGTCGTCTAACTATCCTTTGACGACGCTTTATCCGATAAACGCGCCGAGTCCGTGCGATGCGACCTGTTTGCGCGACAACTACACTCTGTATCCACTACAGAATCAATTTGTCACCAATACTTTGACTCGGCCCGATCAGTTGCGACAACGGGTTGCCTTCGCGGTACACAAGTTTATCGTCGTCGCCGGACGCGACATGAACAACAACGAAACGAGCTGGTACGCTCCCTACCTGCAAACAATCGACCGAAACGCCTTCGGCAACTTCCGCACGATGCTTCTTGATCTCACTCTAAATCCGGGGATGGGCAAGTACCTCGACATGGCCGGCAATTCAAGAGTTGCGCCGAATGAAAACTACGCGCGCGAGGTGATGCAGCTGTTCGCGATCGGCACTGACATGTTGAATCAGAACGGCACTCCGATCCTGGACGTAAACGGGAATCGAATTCCGACCTACGGCCAAACAGAGATTACGAATTTCGCGCGCGTGTTTACGGGTTGGGTAATAAGCAGCACCACTACCAACACCTTTAGTGGCCAGTCGGTGCCGGACTATATCCGCCCCATGGGGTTCAGCAATAACACGGCCGCGAACGGTCCCTTTGACATCGCCGCCAAGACTTTGCTGAACGGTCAGCAGTTAGCGGCGTGCGGAAATTGCACCGGCAACCTGCCAAACATGACGGCCTACAAGAATGCCGAACTGAGTGCAGCAATCGATAATCTGTTCAATCACCAAAACACCGGGCCGTATCTCTGCACGCAGCTCATTCATCAACTGGTAACCAGCAACCCGAGCCCAGCATATGTGGGCCGGTGCTCGGCTGCTTTTGCCAACAACGGTTCTGGCACTCGCGGGGATATGAAGGCGGTCATTACCGCCATCCTGCTTGATCCCGAAGCGCGCGGAGACGTGAAGACCGATCCGAATTACGGTCATTTGCGCGAGCCGGTGCAGCTCATGACAAATTTGCTGCGGATGTTCAATGCCACCAGTGACGGCGTGCTGGTGACCAACGTGTCGGGTGCCGGCAGTTTTATGACTCCACTGGGGCAGGACGTATTCAATCCGCCGACGGTATTCAGCTATTTCCCCGCGGGCTTTGGCCTTCCAGGCACCAATCTAATCGGTCCGGAGTTCGGCATTCTGGATACCTCGTCAACCTACCAAAGGGCTAACTTCGTCAACACTCTTTTCCTCGGGAACAACGGCAACGGAATTGCGGTGAGCGCGCCCAACCGGCCGACCGGCACGCAGCTTAACTATGCGACGTATCAAGCGATGGCAGCGAGTTGCACCGGCGTGGGAAGCTGCTCGCTGGTCGACGCGCTGAACACGAACATGATGCACGGCACCATGTCGTCGTCGATGCGGACAAGCATTATCAGCGCCGTCACGGGAATTGTCAGTTCTGACCCCGCCAATCGAACGCGAACGGCAATTTATCTTGTTGCGACCTCATCGCAATATCAGGTGGAGAGGTAGAAGGATGAAAAAATCACGCAGACAGTTTTTGAGAGACTCAGCCTGCGGGCTCACGGCCGCCGCATTCGTGTCCAGTCTGGATCGATTCGGGCTCGTTCAGGCAATGGTGCAGCAGCAACCCGAGGTGGCCGCTGATTACAAGGCGCTGGTTTGCATTTTTCTATCGGGCGGAACTGACTGCAACAACATGGTCGTGCCGGTTACGGATTACACTGATCCGGCTGGCGGCACAACGAGTGGCTATAGCAATGTTCGAGCGGGATCGGGTCTCGCCATACCGCTGGGGGCGCTGTTGCAAATTAGCCCGCCTAATCAGGGCGGACGTGTCTTTGGTTTCCACCCAAATCTTTCACCGGAAGTCGCCAATCCTGGTCAGCCAAACGGCCTGATGGGACCATGGAGTCAGAACAAGCTGGCGATTCTTTGTAACTTCGGTTCGCTCTTACAGCCGACCACCAAAGCCCAATACCAGAGCAACGTGAACGGGGCGTTTCGACCTTATCAACTGTTCTCGCACTCGGATCAGGTGGCGCAACAGATGACTTCGATTTCAAATCAGGTGGGCCAGACCGGCTGGGGTGGACGCGTTTCCGATCTAACTGGCGGCCTCAACGGCGCCGTGCCATTGCCGATGAGCATATCAGTCGCCGGCACGAGTCTTTTCGTGACCGGCGTTACCAGCCGGCAACTGGCAATCGGGACAGGACTGCTGCAGAACGTTTTGAATCTGAACTGGAACGGACCGGCGTCGGCAATTCCGTTTACGACTGGTAGCGCCTACCGGCAACTGCTGGGCTTCGATACCGATGCAGCCCTGATCAAGGGCGCCAGCGATACCACCAACCAGGCGCTAAATGCTGACGCGATTCTGAATCAACCTGATCCACCTATCACCGCTACTTTTCCAGCTACGGGCATCGGCAATCAATTGAAACAGGTCGCTAAGCTGGTCAGCCTTGGCAGCAAGCCGGCACCTTTGGGCCTCGGCTTTCATCGACAGATATTCTTCTGTTCGCTCGGTGGATTCGATACCCACACAAACGAGACTTCGGCGAACCCGACGGTTCCCAATGGCGCCGGAAATCAGGGCAACCTGCTGACGCAACTTAGCCAGGCCATGAGAGCGTTCTACGATGAAATGGTCGCGCAGGGAAACAGCAACAGCGTGACGCAGTTCACGATTTCCGACTTTGGCCGCACGTTCCAGCCATCGGGCAGCGGGTCGGGTACCGTCGGCTCCGATCATGCCTGGGGTAGTCACGCGTTGATTTTGGGTGGCGCAGTTCAGGGCGGACGATTCTATGGAACTTACCCGACGCTGGCGCTCAACAGCAATGACGATGATGGTGGCAATCGCGGTCGTTGGATTCCGACTACGTCCGTCGAGCAGTACGCCGCGACGCTGTCGGCCTGGTACGGTCTCGCACCCGCCGACATCCCGAAGGTGTTTCCGAACTTGAGTAAATTCCCAACCCAGAATCTCGGCTTTCTGGTTTGATCCGAGCAGCCGGGCGAGAAGGACCAGGGAAACTGAATGCATCAAGGGTCGAGCCTGGTTGAGCACAGCAAATCGTGCTCAATCATCCTCGGCCCTTCTCTTCTTTATCCGGTAAGCTTGTATTCGATTGAGCCCGCGAAGCGCGGCGACAGCGTAAAGCCTGGGGTGGAGCGGAGCGGAACCCCAGGTTCATTGGAGTACAAAGGAAGAGCCCGCGAAGTGGGCGACAGCCATTTCATCATTAGTGAATTTCAGCTTTTGCGCTATCGCACGCTTCGCGCGCTCGGTTTTCATGACCGTCGTCATCCTGGGGTTCCGCTTCGCTACACCCCAGGCTTTATGCTTCCACCCGCTGCGCGGGTTTTGGAAAGCTAAGCCGACATTAACTTGTTTAGAACTTCCTATTATCGAAAGACCGTCGGAGTCGCTCTCGCGCTGCTGATTACTGCGATGTCTTTTGTCATCCTCAGGCAGAGACCCCAATCACTATCTGATTCAAAGTTGTCGTCGGCCGATCGTCCCAGTGTCGCAACTTCACCACCGAAACTTAACTCTGCGGACAAGAACAGGCTCGAAGAGTTGACTGCGAAACTTCCGCTGGCCTTTGAGATCAACCGGGGCCAGGCGGATTCACACGTTAAGTTCTTCTCCCGTGAAAACGGATCCGAGTTGTTCCTTACTTCGAACGCGGCTGTCCTGCGTCCGAGAAATTCCCGTTATCCCTTCACGCTCCGATTTCAACGCGCCAATCCCACTTCGAACGTAAAGGGAAGAGACCAACTGCCGGGCTATAGGAACTATTTGCTGGGCAATGATCCGTCGAAGTGGCAAACGAACGTGCCGACCTTTAACCGCGTCACCTACGAAGAAATCTATCCGGGAATTAATCTGACGTATTACGGTAATCGTCGTGACCTCGAATACGATTTCGAGGTCGCGCCCGGGGCTGATCCTCATTCGATTCGTCTTGCTTTCGACTCCCACGTGCGGCCGCATATTTCTCTAGGTGGCGATCTAGTATTGCAATCAGGAAGGACCGAGTTGGTCGAGCGAAAGCCGATCGTATTTCAAGAAATCAATGGCCAGCGTCATCTGATCGAAGGGCATTATGTCCTGCTTGGAAAACGGGAGGCGGGTTTTGAAGTCGGCGAGTACGACCGGGCCCGGCCGCTGGTAATTGATCCGACGTTGGTCTATTCAACCTATCTAGGCGGAAGCGGCGACGACCTCGGTAGCAGCATCGCGATTGACGGCAGCAACAACGTCTATATTGCGGGCACGACCAGCTCCCCGAACTTCCCGACACGCGGCCCGGCATTTCCCAACAGCGCCGGGTTGAGCGACATCTTCGTCACCAAGATCGATCCAACCGGCGGCAACGTCGTGTACTCGACTTATATCGGCGGCAGCGGTCTCGATCGTGGTGATGGCGTCGCGCTTGATAGCAACGGCAACGCCTATGTGGTCGGTCGCGTGGGTGACACTTCAGTCAATTTTCCGACCACTGCCGGCGCGCTGGCACAGACATATCGCGGCGGCGACTTTGACGGCGTGTTGTTCAAGCTGAATGCGCAAGGTAACGCTCTGGTCTATTCCACGTTTCTCGGCGGCGAGGACAACGATTCGGTCGAAGGAGTCGCCGTTGACCTCAGCGGCAACGCGTATGTCACGGGCGGTACGCGCTCGAATGGATTTCCGCTGACGGCGAGTGCATTCCAATCATTCCGCACCGGTGATACCGACGCTTATCTGACCAAGCTGAACTCGTCGGGCAGTGCGGTGCTTTACTCGACGTTGCTCGGGGGCGGGGGCACCGATCGGGGCAGCGGGGTCGCCGTCGACACAACGGGCAACGCCTACGTCGCCGGCTATAGCGCTTCGCCCGACTTCCCAACTCAGAACGCATTCCAGGGCTTCTCTGGTGGAAGCTTCGACGCATTCATCGCCAGAATCGACACCAACGCGAGCGGTGCTGCGTCCCTTGTTTTCTGTACCTATCTGGGCGGCATTGGAGATGATAAGGCGTACGGAATCGCTCTCGATAGTAGCGCGACCAATGCTTACGTCACCGGCCAAACAAGTTCGAACAACCTGCCGCTCCTGAATCCCGCCCAACCCGCGCTCGGCGGATCGTTTGACGCTTTCATCGCCAAGATCTCAAGTACGGGGGCGAAGATCTACACGACGTATTTGGGCGGAACCGGAGATGACCGCGGCACCGGCATCGCAGTTAACTCGGCCGGCTCGGCATATGTCACTGGGTTCACTTCATCGACAAATTTTCCCACGGTAACCCCGCTGCAGATTTCCAACGGCGGAGGGTTCGATGCCTTCGTAGCAAAGTTGAATCCGGCCGGAAACGCGTTTTTGTATTCGACCTACCTTGGCGGCACTGCGAACGAGAGCAACGCGACCACGGGAGTGACATCGACTAACCCGATCGTGCTCAATGCCGCAAGCGACGCGTACATCACCGGCTTTACCTCGTCGACGAATTTCCCGACGGCCGCGCCATTGCAGCCTGCCAGCGCCGGAGGCGTGGAGGCTTTTGTCGTCAAGATTGCCGACGCCGCGCCGGCGGCTGACTACTCGATCTCGATCTTGCCGTTCTCGCGTACCGTGGTGCCCGGAGGCCCGACTACCTACGCAGTTACCGCTACTCCGGTGGGAGGTTTCACCGGCACGATTTCCCTGAGCGCATCCGGCTTTTCCAACGATTCGACCGCGAGTTTCAATCCCGCCACCATCGTCATCACTGACGCCTCGGCCAAGTCGTCGACCCTGACTGTTATCACGACTGCGGCGACGCCGCCGGGAAACTATTCACTGAACATCAATACGACGAGCGGGAACCTACAACATGCCGGCCCGGCCCAGTTGGTTGTCTCGGGAACGGCGAGCGCCAATCTGGCGATTAATAAGACGGCATCTCCAAATCCGGCGACGTCTCTGGCCAATCTTACTTATCGCATCACCGTGACCAACAATGGTCCTTCACCGGCGACCAATGTAACCGTGACGGATCAACTGCCGGCGGGTCCAACACTTGTTTCAGCCATCCCTACCCAGGGAACCTGCAGCGGGACAACGACGATCACGTGTAACCTGGGTTCAATCGCGAACGGTGTGGTTGCGGTCGTAAACATCATCATCACGCCTCAGATGGTTGGCCAGTTGACGAACACAGCGAATGTTGTGGCCGCCGAAAACGATCCGGACACGAACGACAACACGACCACGATTCAGACGACGGTTAATGCGCCAGCCAGCGGTCCGTCGATGCTTGATCCAAATCTTTCCGTGAAGACGGTCGTGAGCGGCCTGTCACAGCCGACCAGTATGGCCTTCATCGGCAACAATGATTTCTTTGTGCTCGAGAAGAACACCGGCAAGGTTCAGCGCGTCACAAATGGCGTAGTGCAAAGCACCGTGCTCGACCTGGCGGTGAACAGCGCCTCTGAGCGCGGACTGCTCGGTATCGCTCTCCATCCGAATTTCCTGCTCAACGGTTACGTCTATCTTTACTGGACTGAGAGCAGCACCGGCGCAGACTCGACCGTTCTTAGCGAAGTTTTCCAACCGCTGTCGAACCGAGTCGATCGCTACATCTGGAACGGATCGACGCTCGTATTCGATCGAAATCTGATCAAGCTGCGGGCCTATCAGGCTGACCCCAATCAACCGCTCCGTGGAAATCATGATGGCGGCGTGCTGCGCTTTGGTCCGGACGGCAAGATTTACATTTTGATGGGCGACAACGGCCGGCGGGGTCTGCTGCAGAATCTTCCCTGCGGACCTACCAGCGTCTGTCCCGGCCCAACTGTGGCTGACGATCAGTTTGGCGGGCCCGAGCCAGACGACGCCCACTTGACTGGATTCATTTTGCGACTGAATGACGACGGCTCGACGCCGGCTGATAATCCTTTCTACAACGCCTCGACTTCACTCACTGGCCAGGCCGCCGCAAATATCAAAAAGCTCTATGCCTATGGCGTGCGCAACGGATTCGGTCTGGGATTCGATCCGCTTTCGGGAAATCTCTGGGATCAGGAAAACGGCGACGACGCATTTGACGAGATGAATCGGGTGACGGCCGGATCGAACAATGGTTGGGTGCAACTCATGGGGCCCAGCAATCGCATAGCCCAATTCAAACAGATTGAGACGACCTACGGCAACGGCGACTTGCAGCAGTTGCGTTGGTCGCCTTCTTTTATCGCTGATACTCCAGCCGCCGCGCTTGCGCGTCTCTACATGTTGCCGGGCGCGCATTACAACGAGCCAGAATTCAGTTGGAAGTATGCCATCCCCGCGGCGCCGCTCGGTTTTGTTCAGGGCAGAGGACTGGGACCTCAGTTCGAAGGTGACATGTTTGTAGGCGCGGCGCGTACGTTTTTGGTGGGTGGTTTTCTCTTTCGATTCAAGCTCACGCCGGACCGTCTGCACTTTGCGTTTACTGATTCACGTCTGAATGATCTGGTTGCTGATAACGCCGACAAGTTTGACATCACTGAAAGCGAAAGCCTGCTGATCGGACGCGACTTTGGCATCACCACGGACATAGAAACAGGACCGAACGGCGATTTGTACGTCGTTTCGAATACGAACAGCGCAGTCTACGAAATCTCCGGCAAACAACCGATGCTGTTTGTTGCTAACCTCAACGGTGCGCAGGAAACGCCACCAAACAATTCAACGGCTACCGGAACCGCGACGGTGCTCTTGAGTCCGGATGAACAAACGGCGAGGGTTTCGCTAAACTTCAGCGGCCTAACGAGTGCTCAAACTAACGCGCACATACACGGTCCGGCCGCGCCGGGTGTAGTGGGTAATGTCCTGTTTCCGCTGCCGAACGGCAACTTCTCTGATTTCCTGATTTCGCCGTCGGCGACGGACGTGCAAAACCTGAAGAACGGACAGCTATACATCAACGTTCACAGCAGCAATTTCCTGAATGGTGAAATTCGCGGCCAGTTCGGCGCCACGGCATCCGCGAGCAGCGTGCAGTTCAGTTCGGCAAGTTATCTTGTGAGCGAAGCGGCGGGCCGCGCGAACATTACTCTCACGCGGATCGGCGACACATCATCCGCCGCCAGCGTTACTTATGCGACAAATGACGCCGCGGGATTGCAAAACTGCAACGTCACAAACGGCATCGGGTCGCCGCGTTGCGACTACATCAACACGCTCGGCGCCTTGACGTTCGCCGCTGGTGAAACCTTCAAAACGTTTTCGGTGCCGCTGGTGGATGACGGCTATGCTGAGGGCAGCGAGAACTTCACTATCAGTCTTAGTAGTCCAAGTGGTGCGATGCTCGGTTCGCCCGGCACAACGACAGTAACTATTACTGACAACGAAACTGCGAACGGCACAAACCCAATCGACGACACGAACTTCTTTGTGCGGCAGCAGTACATAGACTTTCTGGGTCGCGAACCTGATCCACCAGGTTTTGCTGGCTGGACGGCGACCATCAACAACTGCACAGGCGACACGACGCAGTGCGATCGGATACACGTCTCGCAACTGTTCTTTCAATCGGCAGAGTTTCAGGAGCGCGGCTACTTCGTGTACAGATTTTATCCGGTCGCGCTTGGAAGAAAGCCCGACTACTCAGAGTTCGTGCCTGACCTGGCGAGCGTGAGCGGTTTTCTGGATGCGACACAATTGGAAGCAGCGAAGGTCGCATTCATCGCGGGCTTCATGGCGCGGCCGGCGTTTGCCAGTGCTTACAATTTCCCTAACACGCCAACGGGCAATCAGCAGTACGTCGACATGCTCTTGAATACCGCCTCAGTCACGTTACCGGCAGCCACGCGTCAAGCAATGATTAACGGCTTAAACAGTGCGACTCTGACACGGGGGCAGGTGCTTCGGCAGATTGTCGAGAGTACTGAAGTCTCGACGAAGTACAACCATCAAGCGTACGCAGTGATGGAGTACTTTGGCTATCTCAGACGCCAGCCAGACGCATTCTATCTGCAATGGATCCAAGTGCTGGATTCAACCAACGACCCACGTGGGATGGTAACGGGTTTTGTCACCTCGCAGGAATACCGCAACCGATTCGGGCCGTGAGAAATGAGATCCCTCCCGCCTTTTGAATAGAGAGTTTCTTCCGTCTCCCCTAGTCGGTCAGGAAAACTGCGCATAGGTTCGGTAATTCTCCGCAGAAACCATCAAGCCCCTAATCAAATGCTGTGACAGCCACCTCGGAACTACCGAGGGTTCGGCGACGAACTCCGCGACAATCCTCGATGGCATGACATCTGCATCCACCTGAGACGGATATTTGCGCGACAACCCAATTCAGGTTGGGCTTAGAACGCTTCCGCGTTACCAAGGTGAGCGGTGTCGGCAAAGTAGCAGTCTGAAATTGTCAGAATTAACCGGTTTTCAGCAAGAACAAAAGGCGGTCCATGCAAAATCCCAAAAGCAATCTGCGTCTAATCATCGTGATGTTGGTGTTGTTGTGCCTGGCCGCTTGGCAAGCTTTCCCCCGACCGCTTTCTGCCCTGGCGCGCGCGATGAGATCGATAGCGTCAGCCGATGCTGTCCAGGGCGCGGCTTATACGATGCAGAATGTAATCATCCAACCAAGGGCGGTGAACGCATCGGGAACTGTCGCCGGTTGGGCGTACTTCGATGCGTCCAAGCAATTTCATGCGGCCGTTTACTCGAGCGGAATCGTGCAAGACCTGGGCACCCTGGGCGGTACTTCCAGTGAAGCAACAGGCATAAACGCGGCGGGTCACGTAGTTGGCGCCAGCACGCTAGCTAATGGGTTGACGCACGCTTTCCTCTACAAGAACGGGACCATGATTGATTTGGGCACGTTGCCCGGTGGCGCGACCAGTCAGGCCACCGGGATCAATGATAGCGGTCAGATCGTCGGCTGGAGCGACACGCTGCAACCTAACACCAGTTATCCCTTTCCCGACCATGCCTTCCGTTATACGAACGGTCAGATGACCGATCTCGGAAATCTGGGAACCAACTTTGCAGTGTTTAGTCACGCCACCGCCATCAACGCCTTTGGGCAAGTTGTTGGCTGGAGCAATACGGACGACGGCAACCGGCACGCCTTTCTCTATTCCAGCGGAGCGATGATCGATCTGCACACGCTCGGCGGTTCCGAGAGTGTCGCGCTTGGCGTCAACGGCTTAGGTCACGTGGTGGGCTGGAGCTACACAACCGGCGATGCTGCGGCCCGACCATTCTTATATTCGGGCGGAAGCCTCGTCGATCTAGGACCAGTCAACGGGTACGACTGCACCGCCTACAGCATTAATAATGCGGACGCAGTAGTTGGTCATGCTACAAACGGGCCGGCCTTTCTCTATACGCCGGCCGCGGGGATGCGAGAAATCAACACCGCGATCAATGACTCGCAGTATTTTTTCAATTATGCGTATGCGATAAATGAGAATGGTCAGATCATTGCCTCCGGTCATAACGCAGATTTTAGCCAGACCCAATTCCTCCTGACACCCAGTGGTGGCATTCCGACACCAACGCCGACGCCAACACCATCGCCGACATCCAAAACCGTACAATTCAGTTCAGCTTCCTACAGCGTCAGCGAGACCGGACCACGCTTGGACGTCCTGGTAACTCGGAGTGGCGACGCCAGCAGCAGCGCTTCAGTCAGCTTCGTCACCAACGACGCGGCGGGCCTGACGAACTGCAACGTCTTCAACGGCATCGCTTCACCACGCTGCGACTACATCAACAGCGGCGGAACCTTGCAGTGGCTTGCCGGCGATGCGACGGCGAAGACTTTCTCCATTGCCATCGTCGACGACGCCTACGCCGAAGGCAACGAAACCTTCTCGATCAGTCTCAACAGTCCTTCCGGCGCGACGCTGGGCACGCAATCAACCGCCGCCGTCACGATCACTGATAACGATGCCACGAACGGCTCCAATCCGATCGACAACACGAACTTCTTTGTGCGCCAGCAGTACATAGACTTCCTGGGCCGCGAACCTGACCCGCCTGGTTTGGCGGGCTGGACAAGTACCATCAACAACTGCGCGCCGGGAGATACTAACTGCGACCGGATACACGTCTCGCAGCTCTTCTTCCAATCGGCAGAGTTTCAGGACCGTGGCTATTTTGTCTACCGGTTCTATCCGGTGGCTCTTGGGCGCAAGCCTGATTACTCAGAGTTCGTTACGGATCTGGCGCGGGTGAGCGGGTTTTTGAATAGCGCGCAGTTGGAAGCGGCGAAGGAACAGCTCATCGGCGACTTCATGGGGCGGACGGCGTTTGCGAATACTTACTACTCGCTCACGAATCAGCAGTGCGTGGACGCGCTCTTGAGCACCGCGGGGGTGACGCTGTCGAGCCGGCAAGCGATGATCGATGGCTTGAACAACTCGACGATGACTCGTGGGCAGGTGCTGAGACAAATTGTGGAGAGTACTGAAGTCTCGACGAAGTACAACCATCAGGCTTATGCAGTGATGGAATACTTTGGTTACCTGCGACGCCAGCCGGACGGATTCTATCTGCAATGGATTGCCGACCTGGATTTGAACAACAATCCACGCGGCATGGTCACGGGCTTTGTTATGTCACAGGAATACCGGAACCGGTTCGGGCCGTAGTGGCAAGGGGCAAAGAGCAAAGGGCAAAGGGCAAAGGGCAAAGAGCAAGGGGCAATGAGTGTTGTGCCCAACGCACTTAGCAATTCGCGGCTTGCTGCTTTTCGGCGGCTCTGGCGTCTTTTCGTGGGCTTCACATTTCTTTCCCCGAATTCGAAACTTCAAAGTCATATAATTCCTCGCGTCAGGCGACTAATAGTCTGGACACCGAGCGAAGCCGTGAGAATTCACGACAGCGTCGAGTGCTCTGTGACTGAAATCGGAAACCAGTTTGGAAGTGACGGATAGAGTATGCGAACGATCAAACTTTCGGTAGTGTCCCTCTTTGCCCTGGTCCTGCTCTTGGCTCTCGGCTCCAGACTCTTCAGTGGGTTTGTTGCGACGGGGCAAGGCACGACCCTGGCGGCGCCCACCGATGTGATCGCCTCGGACAACGCCTATTCGACAAAAGTCGAAATTAGCTGGGACGCGATTCGCGGCGCTACTCTATACAGAATTTTCCGCAACCCGGCGAATGACTCCGCGTCCGCGATCAGCTTAGGGACGACCGCTGAAGGAACATTCTTTGATAGCACTGGCGCGGCGGGCCAAAATTATTTTTACTGGGTACGCGCGGAAAACGGCAACGTGCTGAGCAGTCTCAGCGCTCCTGATCAAGGGACGCGCGCCAGCGGTGTCATTAATGGACCGTTAGGACCTTTGAATCCGCCGCTCGCGCCGCTGGGAAATGCAGTAACCGCAACCAAGGCCGCTTTGGGCAAAGCCCTCTTCTGGGACGAGCAACTCTCATCGACTCGCACGGTCGCCTGTGGCACTTGTCATTTTTCGACGAATGGCGGATCTGATGCGCGCGCCATCGTTAATAATTCAAGATCGAGAAACGCCGGCGCCGATGGTGTGTTCGCGACGCCCGATGATGTCTTCGCTTCGCCCGGGGTGGTGAGCAACAATCTCGATGGCACTTACAATTGGTCGCCGCTCTATGGCTTTCGCGAACAGGTCACGGGCCGCAAGTCGCGCTCATACATTGACGCAGGCTTCTCTAACTCTCTGTTTTGGGATGGCCGGGCGACGCAGGTGTTCACCGATCCAATCAGCGGCACCGTCGTGCTGCCAAACGGCGCAGCGCTCGAGAGTCAGGTGCTCGGGCCGCCGGTGAGTTCGACCGAGATGGCGCACACCGGGCGCAATTGGAACGATGTCGCGGCGCGCATCGCCTTTTCAAAGCCCCTGGCACTGTCGCCGACAATTCCGGCCGGCCTGAACAACTGGATCGGCGGACGCAGCTACGCTGAGCTCTTCAACGAAGCATTCGGTACTTCAGATGTCACGCCCGCACGAATTGCGATGGCGATCGCGACTTACGAGCGCACGCTTTACTCAGACCGTACGCCATTCGATCAGAGTGTGGCGCAAATCACTACGCTCACGGCAGCAGAAACACGCGGGCAGGGCGTCTTCAATCAGGCACGGTGTAACGTTTGTCATGCGGGGACTCTGCACAGCGACAATCAGTTTCACAACATCGGCGTGCGCCCGCAAAACGAAGACACCGGCCGCTTTCAGGTAACCGGCAACGCGAACAACATCGGCGAGTTTCGCACGCCCAGTCTGCGCAACGTTGGTCTGCGTGGCCCATACTTTCATGATGGACACTTCGCTACGCTGGAAGAGGTGGTGGCGTTTTACAATCGCGGCGGCGACTTTAATGCTCCGAACATCGATCACAATCTAATCAGACCGCTTGGCCTGTCGCCGCAGCAGCAATCCGATCTTGTCTCTTTTCTCAGGGGCGCGCTGACCGACCCGCGAGTCGCGTTGGGCACGGCCCCCTTCGATCGCCCGGTGCTCTACACGGAATCGAATCGGGTTCCGCAAGTCACCGGTAGCGGCACGCAGGGCGCGGGTGGCAACATTCCGCAGGTGACGGTGATCGAGCCGCCGCTGGTAGGAAATCCGAACTTCAGCGTTGGCGTTTCGAACGCGCTGGGCGGCGCGCAAGCTGTGCTGATAGTGGGCAGCACCGACCCGGGCACTGGACCAACGATTCCTGCCACCGGATCGCTTGCGCGCGTCACCGTAAACCTGGCAGGCAGCGGAGCAGGCCAGGGTTTTGGATCCGCCAGCCTTCTGATTCCGGACAATCCCGCGCTGATTAGCCAGACATTTTTCGGCCGTTGGTTTGTATCTGATCCAAACGCCGCGGGTGGCGTGGCGGTCACTCCGCCTTTCAGAATGACTATCTTCGGAGACGCAGCTGCAATCGGACCAAACCCGATCGACGACACTTCGACTTTCGTAACTCAGCACTACCGGGATTTTCTCAACCGCGCGCCTGATCCTCCGGGGCTCGCCGGCTGGACTGCCACGATCAATAACTGCGCCGGGGACACGACGCAATGCGACCGCGTGCACGTTTCGGAAGCGTTCTTTAAATCAGAGGAGTTTCAGCAACGTGGCTATTTCATCTATCGTTTCTATTCAGCGAGCTTGGGACGCAAGCCGGAGTTTGCTGAGTTTGGTCCCGACCTGGGCCGGGTCAGCGGCTTTCTTGATGCTAATCAGTTGGAAGCCGCGAAGGTCGCGTTCATCTCGGATTTCATTTCGCGCTCGGCGTTCGTGACGAAATACAACTCGCTTAACAACCAGCAGTTTGTTGATACGGTCGTGTCCACCGCTGGCGTCACTTTATCGAACAAGCAAACTCTGATTGATGGACTGAACAGCGGAACGTTAACGCGCGCTGCCGCGCTGCGGCAAATAGCGGAAAGCACGGAAGCCTACCAAAGATTCTACAATCAGGCGTTCGTAGTGATGCAGTACTTTGGCTATCTGCGGCGTGACCCCGACGCTCTGTATCTGAACTGGATTGCGGCGCTCGATTCGGGTGCCGTCTCGCGCACCATGGTCACGGGGTTCGTCAACTCCGCTGAGTATCGCCAGAGGTTTGGACCGTGAGAGAACGGTAGGCAGAAGGCAGTAAGCAGTAGGCAGTAAGCAGTAGGCAGGAAGCAGTAGGCAGGAAGCAGATAAGGATCACCCGTCTACGAATCAGACTATGGCTTGGTTACGATCTCTTTCAAGAGCGTCTCGTCGGGATCGAGCTTGATGGCTCTTGATGTGTTAAATGTGTCGAGGTGAACCGTCAGGGTTGCGTTTTTGCTCGTGGGCACAATTGTGTATCTCTTCTTATCGCCCTTGACAGTCGTTATTTCGATCGGGACCGGATCGAGGAAGGCATCACTGGTCTGCGTCTGGTTCAGGATTAGCGTCAGAAACTCACCGGCCCCACTATACTCAGCCGAATACGATGTCAGTTTGTATATCGGATGGCCGGCGCCATAAACCCAACGCGCGAAAAAGTCTTTCAGACTCTCGCCGGACGCTTTCTCCAAAGCGTCGCACAAATCTTCGGTAGTTGCATTCGCTTGCGCGTGCCCATTGTAATAATCACGCAGGCCGCGAAAGAACGCTTCGTCGCCGAGACGTTTGCGCAGCATGTGCAAGACCCACGCGCCTTTCTGGTAGTTATTCTCGTTCAGCAAACGCATCAGATCCTGCGTCTCAGTGTCGTGTATGGGCGTGCTGTTTTGCTTCTCGTAATTGAAGTAGCGCTCGGCCGCGTCGCGCATGTAATCGCGAAACGCCTCCGGGCCGTCATACTTTTCAATGAACAATCCAGCGAAGTACGTGGCGAAGCCTTCGCTCAGCCACAGATCAGCCCAGGTTGATTCAGTGACCGAGTCGCCGAACCATTGATGCGCGATCTCGTGCGCGATGACGTCTTCGGTGCGCGCGGGGATGCCGAAACGCTTGCTCATCTTCTCTGTGCCGTGCGAGTCGAACAGCGTGCTGGTGAAAACGATAGCGCTCGAGTTTTCCATGCCACCAAAGCGGGTCGCACCGATGATCAGCGCCAGCTTTTCGTACGGATACGGTGCGATCGTTTCGCTAAAGAACGCCAGCGCCGGCGCGGCCGGAGAGAATCCTTTTGGCGCAAATGCACGATCTTTCTGTGGGACATAGTGAGCGAGTGGCGTCACGGTCTTTTCGTTACCATCCAGCCTCGCACCTTCACTCACCGCGATTACCATGCAGTAAGCTGGAATTGGTTTGGTTTCATCGAATCGCCAGATCGTGGGGGCGGCCGCGTTTTTGGTCATCGTCACGAACTTACCGTTGGCGACAACCGCCGCCCGCGGCGGCGCCTCGACGGTGAACGAAACAGTGGCTTTCGCCGACGGATGATCGAAGCAGGGAATCCATTGATGCACGCGGTTGGGCCAGTTGTCGCCAGTCGCAGAGGGTTTGCCGTCGCGATCCGTTGCGAAAACCAAGCCGTCCGTCGGACGACCGTGATAAGTAACGACGATGGTGACCTTGTCGCCTGCGTGCGCGGCCTGACCGAGAAATACGTTCAGTAGTTCCGGCTTTCTTTCGTAACGTGCCGGCTGAACTCCAATAGTCACAGCGTCAATCGGCAGCGGGCCAAAATCCAAATCGATCATGCTCACGTTGTCTTTGAGAATCTGGGCGGTAATCTCCGTCCTGGCGCTCGCGATCTCGGATAGTTGATCATTGAAATTGATCGAGACGTCGTAATGCAGAGGCTTCCATGCATCGACAGTGCGTTCGCGACGTTGCCCGGGCGCCGGAGCCATGAAAAAGATGACCGCGAAAACAATAGCTGCGGCTCGGAAACCGATCATCGGGTCTCTATTCTCAATTTTCATGTTGTGTTCTTAAAAAGACTTTATCGCAAACCCAACATCAGCAGCGCTGAACGATCTGAGACGACACCACCCTCTTCAATCCAACGACGATAAGCGGCACGCTCTGCGCCTGAGACCGCTCGATTGCCCAGACGCGCTGCCGGCGTGCGCTCGAACGCGCGGTCGGTCAGCGCCATGTGCGCGCTTCTGACGTGGAGCAAGTCCGGCAATCGCAGGGCTCGCTCCGCTGACTCAATGTCAGGAAATAGTTCTTCGTAAGCCATCAGATGCCAGACTCGATCCTCGCCATTCTGATCCACCGCGAGCACGCGCAGTAATCCGAAACCACTTTCGAGTTGAAAGATTAGATCATCGCCGGGACTAAAGGTCTGGTCCATGGAAATGCGTGCCCTTGAGATCGAGCCCAGACTATCACAAGTGCGCTTTTCGATTCGCGCGAAATCACGACTCTGGCAACCCCGATCAATACGAACGAGAAACTCGATTGCAAATCCAGCAATACGACTCTAGAATCGCAACTCACTTGGACCAATTTGATTCCAATAAAGACTACTACTCGGAGCTGGGCGCGCGTCGGCACGCTTCACGGCGGGAGATCGAAAGTCTGTACCGACGACTCGCGCAGAAGCGGCATCCCGATCGTGGTGGCAATGAGGACGAGATGAAGGCGCTCAACGAAGCGTATCGCGTGCTGCACGACGACACGACCCGCAGCAAGTACGACTTGCAGCGGCAGCGTCCGTCAGCAGAAGCAACCATGATTCACGTCGCGTCGGCCGTTCGCGAAGTCGGTACGCATGGCCAATTGCTGAGCGCGCTCTTGTGCCTCGTGCTGGGGTTGATGCTGCTGCTTCTGGTTCGCTTTAACGGACTGTGGTTTCTGTGGCCGCTTTCAATTCTTGCGTTAGGCGTGATCCTGTTTGGAGTACTGATGGCCCATTCGGCGATGACCAATGCTCGTGAAGGACTGCGAGACTCGCATCCGGCGCGGCGCTTTCGCTTTGCGCAGGAGATCGTCTTTTGGTTAGCTGTCGGCGGCGGTGGCTATGGAGTGTATTTGATTCTGACTGCGCTCTGAGGGCTTAAAAAGTGGTAACTGGTCTGGACCTGCTGTTTCTGGAAGTCAACAATCTCGAGGAGTCGCTGTTGTTCTATAGGGAGCGGCTGGGATTTGAGATTGTGTCGCAAACCCTTCCCGCCGAGCCGCCGATCGCGACCATTGGCGCCGGCTCGTTGCGGGTTACGTTGGTGCAACAGCTCGAAACGATGCTGAAGCGTGGTAGGGGTGTGCATTTTGTTTTGGCGGTTAGCAACGTAGATCAGTTTCACCAGAAGCTGACTGCAAATGGGACCACGTGCACCGAACCGCGAGACGAAGGTTGGGGCGGTCGATTTGTGAGCCTGCAAGATCCAGACGGCTATCGATTGTTCTTTGTTACCTGGGAGAAGTGAAAACCGCATCAGGTGAGCGGGGAGAAATGCCACATGAACTATCAACACATCGAAAATCTCTTGATTCGCTTTCGGGGTCAAGCGGTGAATATCAAGACTGTGTCCGGTGGGGTTTATGAAGGATCGATAACCGACGTCACAAACGATTACGTGGCGTTAAAGGTAAGATCTGCGGGCGGTGAAGACGATCAAGTCGTCATTCTGTTACACAGTATTGAGTCGGTAATGCCACGCGCGAATGCCTAGCTACACTGCTCGCATATGGTCTCGCGTTTAGCCTGTTTTTTTGCCACAAAAACGTCAGAAAAAAAGATATTCTTTCGGTTGCATCTTGACCGCTGGTTGTGCATAATCATTCGGCGCCCGCCTCCCCGGTGGGCGAAGTGGTCGCGTGGGGGGAGGACACGTGGCCTTCGGGTGGGG
>Ga0082335_1000471_pt1 | contig 102251 bp, 88 predicted proteins | sample Subgrocontami58m_FD_72375 | JGI IMG/M metagenome (GOLD analysis project Ga0082335, IMG submission 72375) | Subsurface groundwater microbial communities from S. Glens Falls, New York, USA - GMW37 contaminated, 5.8 m (SPADES assembly) (version 2) ... | reverse complement strand
GAGTAAACCGGGTGGTAAACCCCTTTGTTTTCTGGAGGCGGCAACCAGACTCGAACTGGTGAATAACGGTTTTGCAGACCGCTGCCTTAGCCACTTGGCTATGCCGCCGGTTGAAGAACTGGAGCGGGCGAACGGATTTGAACCGTCGACGTCCACCTTGGCAAGGTGGCACTCTACCACTGAGTTACGCCCGCTTTGATTTACGCCGCGCAATATAACAAATAAAATATTTTTGTCAACAGGAATTTGCTTTCCGTTGCCTTTTCCCGTGCCTTATTTTCGCAATTCCGCTATGTTGGCGCTCCACTTTTTGCGCACCTGAGCCCGCATATCCAGGCTGAAACGGTTCGCCGTGGGGAAGCGCTCCCGCCAGGCAAAGGGTTTACAGGCATCAATCAGCATTTTACCAATGGTGAAATCGCCTTTGTCGCGTTTCTCCGGCGGCACCCGCGGATCCAAATCCGAAGTCCAGGAGTTGTTAAGGGTCTGTACGGACTCCGAGGGGTCTACCCGCGTACACATTGCCCAAAGTACCTGCTTGAGATCCAGGACGTCGATATCTTCGTCCACCGCCACGAAGTAGCGGGCCATGCTCGCGCCGGAATGGAGCCCGGCGATGGCGGTCAGGGCCTGCATGGCGTGCCCCGGGTACCTTTGCTTCAGCGAAACCACGATGAACAGGGTATGACAATGGCACCACACTCCTTGAACATCAGTGATGCCCGATTGCTCCAGGTGTTCCCAAATGCGCGCCGTGAAGAGGGGGATTCCGTAACGCTGAGTGATCGGCAAGAGCGGCGGACTGCCGAGCAGGATAGGATTATCGCGGTGCATGATGCGCTTGACGCGCATTACGCATTCCTTACCGCTGTGGGTATAATAGCCCGGCCATTCCCCGAAAGGACCTTCTTCGTGCGACTCTTCCTCCGGCGGTGGAATTTCTCCCTCCAGAACGATTTCGGCCGTTGCCGGCACGGGCAAGCCGGTCAATGAAGCCTTGATGACCTCAACCGGCGCCCCCCGCAACGCGCCCGCATAGTCGTATTCACAAACGCCCGCCCTTGCGGCCGATGGCGAAGCCATCCAGGTTACCGGCTCGCAACCGAGGACGACAGCTACGGGGCAGGCCCGCCCCGTCTGCCAATATTTTGCCGCGATTTGCTTGCCATGATGATGGCCCAGGATCCACAGGGTGAGGCGATCCTTACCCACGATGCAGCCGCGGTAGGTGCCTACATTGATCCAACCGGAATCAGGGTCACGTACAATCACCATATCGGCGGTACCGATATAACGGCCCCCGTCCTGCTCATGCCACTTAGGGGCGGGAAACAGCTCCAGGTTGACTCGCTCGTTTTCGAAGATATTCTCTGTTACCGGTCCAGCTGAGACTTCCAAGGGCGGAAAGGGGGCAAGGGTGCGGTTCTTGTCCTTCCAGGCCCGGAGAATGTCGAGCTTGGAACTTTCCGTCGGCAATCCGAGGGCCAGGGCAAAACGGCGCGGGTTAGCGATCACATTGGTGCAAACCCTGAAGCCCGTGGGGTATCCAGGTATGGAGTCAAAGACGACGAGGGGCGCTTCCGCCTCGGCCAACAGTTCTGTGAGGCAGCCGATCTCGAGGTCCCAGTGTGCGCCTTCAATAACCTTAGCTTCACCCAGGGTGTTTGCCGCAGCGATAAAAGATCGTAAGTCCTCGAAAGCCATCGTTCCTCCCGTTAAGATTGTTTGGATTTATAGGTGTGCTGAAAAAATTTGATTAAATAATCGACGCCGGAATGGATGGTGAGCCAGAGGGCGATATAGAGGATAACCAGGCCAACGCTATGGGCGTTGGCACCGATAAAAGGGTAATGAATCATGAGCGCCGAGACGGCGAAAATCTGGCACAGGGTCTTCCTTTTTCCCAGGGCACTGGCCTCAATGATCAACCCCTCGGAAGTGGCAATCGTGCGGATGCCGTCGACGATAAAATCCCGGATGATAATCAGGGAAACGATCCAGGCGGGAATTCGTCCGATGGGAATCATCAGGATCATGGCCGTGTTAACAATGACCTTATCGGCAATGGGATCCAGGAATTTGCCCATGTTAGTGACTATATCGTATTTGCGGGCCACGTAACCGTCCAACAGGTCGGTCAAAGCCGCCATTATAAAAAGGATGGCAATAACCAGGCTCCAAAAGCGATCCGGATCGAAAAGAAGAAAAAAAAGCACCGGAAGAATACCTACCCTAAGCATCGTTATTGTATTGGGCAGATTTATAATCGCCGAGCGCTGGCGGTTGGCCATGATGGTTTTGTTAATGTAATCCATTAAGTAATTGATCATAAAAAGTAGTCCTTATTAATACCTTATCTTCCTCAACGGGGCACTTTCTGCCAATCGGCAAGAAACAAATCGATTCCTTTGTCCGTCAGAGGATGGCCCGCTAACTGGGTTATAACCTTAAAAGGAATTGTAGCCACATGGGCTCCCATCAGGGCGGCTTCCACAACATGGCGCGGATGTCTCACGCTTGCTACGATTACTTCTGTCTCCATACGATAATTGGTAAAGATAGTCAGGATCTGCTGAACGAGTTCCATTCCGTCATGGGCAATATCGTCCAGTCTCCCGACGAAGGGGCTCACATAGGCCGCACCGGCCTTGGCAGCCATCAGGGCTTGGAGGGGTGAAAAAATCAGGGTCTGGTTCACGGCTATGCCACCGGCGGAAAAAATTTTCGTGGCCTTCAGGCCTTCCACGGTCATCGGTACCTTGACAACGACATTTTTTCCCAGTGCGGCCAGCGCCTTTCCCTCTTCAACCATTGCGCCCGCCTCGGTACCGACTACTTCCAGGCTTACCGGTCCCGGCACCAAAGCGACTATATCATTAATCACACGGGCAAAGCTCTTTTTTTCCTTCGCTATCAGTGACGGATTAGTCGTTACACCATCCACCATTCCCATGTTGAGACCTTCACTGATTTCGTCGATATTGGCTGTATCAATAAAAAATTTCATGGAGCCTCCGTTCGCGTTCCTTTTTTTTGATTTGCTGTGAACTCGTCCAGACATTTACTGCTGCAAAAATAAAATATTTTGCCCTTGACCGATGCCCGATAGGCGTTGCTCAAAGGGACATAGGTATGGCAGTGGGTGTCCTCAACTAACTCCTCACTGCCTGCGGTCGGACGTGGTTGCAGAGGTTGAGGACGGTATTGCGGCCTTTCCTGGAGGGCAAACAGACCCTTAAGAAACCGGTAAAGGATGTAAGCTATCAATATGATGATAATTAGCCGCATCAAGATACCATCCGGGTTTCTTTTATGATTTCCACTTTGCTATTGTCAGGCAATCTTTTCCTCAGTCCGGCAATGGATACGCCGAAGGCCGGATGAATTACATAAGAGGCAATTTCATGAAGCGGTTCCAGTACAAAGCGGCGCTTATGCAATTCCGGGTGCGGCACGATCAGATCGTCTTCGCGAATAATTTCCTGTCCGTAAAGAAGGATATCCAGGTCGATAACCCGGGGCCCCCATTTTAGCAGTTTTTGCCGCCCCATCCGGCTTTCTATGGCCTGGAGTTCTCCCAGCAATTTCGCGGCGGTCAGTTCCGTTCTTATCTCCACGACCGCATTGATAAACCATTGCTGGTCCAGGAAGCCTACCGGTTCGGTTTGATAAAATGATGAGCGGCGCAAGACCTGGCATCCGGATACTTGCCTCAGACATTCAATCGCTTCCACTGCGCGGGCCAGGGGGTCCCCCAGATTTGAACCGACACCAATGAAGCTGATAATGCCGCCTATCCCGGTGGTCAATGTTAGAAAACCCCCTCTTTTCCGCGCAGTCCTAATACATCCTGCATGTCGTAAAGACCATTCCCCTTCCCTACCACCCACTTAGCAGCGCGAATGGCGCCCTGGGCAAAATTGTCCCGGCTATGGGCGCGATGGATAAACTCCAGCCTTTCACCGGCCCCGCCAAACATGACCGTATGATCGCCGACTATGTCGCCGGCCCTCAGTGTCTGGATGCCGATCTCCGACCTGGTCCTCTCGCCGATGATCCCCTTGCGGCTGAAAATACCTACTTCATCAAGTTTTCGGCCCAGGGTGCCGGCTACAACCTCGGCCATCTTCAGGGCGGTCCCGCTGGGTGCATCTTTTTTCAGACGATGATGGGCTTCCAAAATTTCCACATCATAATCATCGCCGAGAATGCCCGCCACTAAGGCAAGAACTTTAAACATCACGTTAACACCGACGCTCATATTGGGCGAAAGAACGCAGGGAACCCGGGTAGCCAGAGCCGCGGCTTCTGCTAATTCCACCGCCGTGAAGCCCGTACTGCCGATAACGATGGCGCGGCCCTGGCGGGCGGCAATTTCCAGGTTGCGCAAGGAAGCTTCAGGAGAAGTAAAGTCAATGACTACGTCACCTTGCCGGATACAGGCCCCTAAATCATCCTCCACCAGGATGCCGGTATTTCTCAGACCGATACTTTCACCGGCGTCCCTGCCGATTGACGGATGACCGGATCGCTCCACCGCGCCCGCCAATTCCATGCCGTCAATGCTGTGAATGAGGGCGATGATCTTCCCCCCCATCTTCCCGCAGGCACCGGTAACAATAACCTTCAGCATTACTTATTCCTCCCTGGGCACCAGCCCATAGCCAGCGAGAACTTTCCTCAATTTCTCCCTGTTGGCATCAGCCATCTTACAAAGCGGAAGCCGGTATTCATAAGCGATCTTGCCCATCAGTGCCAGTGCCGCCTTTACGGGGATGGGGTTTGTTTCGATGAACATAGCGTCCATCAGAGGCAGCATACGGTAGTGGATTTCTTTTGCTTTTGCCATTTCTCCCGCCCCAAAGGCATCGATCAGGCCTGCCATATCCCCCGGGGCGATGTTGGAGACTACGGAAATCACACCGCGAGCGCCCATACTTAAGGCCGGCAGTACGATGAAGTCATCGCCGGACAAAACAGAGAAATTTTCCGGGCAAAGATGGATTATATCCATAATCTGTTTAAGCGACCCCGAGGCCTCCTTGATGCCCACGATATTCGCTATGCCGGAGAGCCGCAGAATGGTTTCCGGCAGCAGATTGGCCCCGGTCCGACCGGGCACGTTATAGAGGAGCGAAGGAATCGGCACTTCCTCGGCAATAGTCTTAAAATGTTGAAACATTCCCTCCTGCGTCGGCCGGTTATAGTAAGGGGTAACCAACAATACCCCATCGGCGCCAGCTTCATAAGCATGCCTCGTAAGCCTCACCGCTTCGGCCGTACTGTTGGAACCGGTCCCCGCGATTACGGGTACGCGTTTCTTAACCGCCTCAATGGTAATTTCTATTACCCGGTCGTGTTCTTCATGTGACAGGGTGGCAGACTCTCCGGTTGTCCCGCAGGGTACAATTCCGTCCGTACCGTTGGCGATTTGCTCTTCGATCAAATCACGCAATGCTTCCTCGTCAACTTTCCCGTTCCTAAAAGGCGTCACTAACGCCACAATTGCACCCTTGAACATACAAGCAGCCCCTCCTTGAATTGGCTTTCTTATCTCAGGAAATCAGGGATCTCTTCGCCCCGAATAAGGTCCTGATACTCTTCTCTTTTGCGGACAATAAAATACCGGTCGTCCTTCACCAGGACTTCGGCAATCCGGGGCCGCGAATTATAGTTCGACGACATGGTAAAACCATAGGCGCCGGCGCTCATCACAGCCATAAGCTCCGCAGGTTCAAATTCCGGAAGCTCCCGCTGCCGGGCGAGGTAATCCCCGGATTCGCAAATTGGCCCCACCACATCGGCGATCAGCTTTCCGGCTTTTCTTTTTCTCACCGGCAGAATCTCATGGTACGAATTATAGAGACTGGGACGAACCAAATCATTCATGCCGGCATCAACAATGATGAAATGCTTGTCCATATTCTCTTTTGTATAAAGCACCCTGGTAACCAGGATACCGGCGTTGCCGACGATAACCCGGCCGGGCTCAAAAATGAAAGTGCAATCGAGGTCTTCTTTCATTCCCACCAGGGCCTTTGCATATTCCGAAGGATGCGGCGGCTCTTCCTGATTGTAGCGAATCCCCAGTCCCCCGCCCAGATCGAGGTACTTGATGTTGATCCCTGAACTACGCAGCAGCCGGAGCAGGTCCTTGACATGACTAAAGGTCTCCAGGAAGGGAGACAGTTTGGTCACTTGCGACCCGATATGGCAGCTTATGCCCTGGATTTCCAAATTTGGTAACGAAGCGGCCAGGCGGTATTGCCCTATCGCCGTATCCAGATCGATGCCGAATTTATTTTCCTTCAGTCCCGTCGAGATGTGGGGGTGGGTCTCCGGGTTTACATCAGGGTTGATGCGCAGGGCTATCCTCGCCTTCCTGTTCATCCGTCCTGCACAGGTGCTGATCGCCTCCAGCTCCTGCGGTGATTCCACGTTGAACATCAAGATGTTGCTCGACAAGGCATATTCGATTTCTTCTGCCTTCTTACCGACGCCGGAATAGACAATCTTCTGCGGATCGACCCCTGCCTGCAAGGCACGGTAAAGTTCGCCGCCCGAAACGATGTCAACGCCGCCTCCCAGGCGAGAGAAGGCCCTGAGAATGGCCACGTTGGAGTTGGCTTTGGCGGCAAAGCAGACAATGTGAGGTATGTCGGCAAATGACTCATCAAACACTTTAAAGTGATGACTTAAAGTATTGAAACTGTATAGATAAAAAGGAGTGCCCACCTTTTCGGCAATCTTCTCCACCGGCACTTCTTCACACCAGAGTTCATCATTTAAGTAATGAAAAAAATTCATGCTTAATCCTTATCCTTGTTAATTGCCCATTCCTGTTGGCGTTGATTCTACGCCGCAAGAGATGCTGCTGGCTGCCTGATTTTCCGCCGGCGCCGTCCTGTCGGCAATGGCCGGCGGTGCTGCCATATCGCGGGGTACAGGGTCCCCGATCTTGCCGCATCCCAGGAAGAAAAAAGTGACCACCAGTGCCAGGCCAGTCCTCAGTGACGTCTTAAGAAGATGTCCGGTCCTGCTAAACATCTCTTTTCTCCCGGCGGCGTTTTTCCAGTTCCTTGATTCTTTGGCGTACCCTCTCAACTGCCGTACCGCCCGTTATATTCCGGGCATTCACCGCGCTTTCCACGGTCAGCCGCCCATATATGTCCTTGCCGAATTCCCGGTGAAACTTCTGAAATTCTTCCAGCGACAGAGCTTCCAACGGCCTGTTTTGTTTCAGGCAATAGGCAACCAATCTGCCGACGACACTGTGCGCCGTACGAAAAGGAACGCCCTTGCCTACGAGATATTCCGCGGCATCCGTGGCCGTGGAGAAAGCGCCCATGGCCGCGAGACGCATTTTTCCCCGGTTGAAGGTCAGGCGCCGGATCATGGCATTCAGGATTTGCAGGCAAGCTTTGACCGTATCCACCGTATCGAAAAGAGGTTCCTTATCTTCCTGAAGATCCCGGTTGTAAGTCATGGGCAAGCCTTTGAGCAGTGTCAGGAGGGCCATCAGGTTCCCGTAGACGCGCGCTGTCTTACCTCTCAGCAACTCGGCAACATCGGGATTCTTTTTCTGCGGCATGATGCTGCTGCCCGTGGTAAAGGCATCATCAATCTCCACGAAGCCAAACTCGTCCGTTGCCCAGAGGATTAGATCTTCGGCAAAGCGGCTCAAATGCATCATCATCATGGCCGCAGCGGAAAGAAATTCGATAATGAAATCACGGTCCGCTACAGCATCCATACTGTTTTCAGAAAGAGCAGGAAAATTCAGAAGCTGGGCCGCATACTGACGGTCGATCGGCAGGCTGGTACCGGCCAGCGCAGCAGAACCCAAGGGCATAATATTAAATCGCTTTTTGCTGTCAGTAAGTCGCCCTTCGTCCCGTGCCAGCATTTCCCGATAGGCCAGGAGATAGTGGGCCAGGAGCACCGGTTGCGCCTTTTGCATATGGGTATACCCAGGCATGATCGTGTTGATTTCCTTCTTGGCCACCGTCAGGAGGGTATCCTGCAATTCTTCCAGTAAAACGATAATTTGTGCCACTTCATCCCGGAGAAACAGCCTCATGTCCAGGGCTACCTGGTCATTTCTGCTCCTCGCGGTATGCAGTTTGCCTCCGGCGTCGCCAATTCTGTCGATCAGGGCCCGCTCGATGGCCATGTGAATATCTTCATCCTCGGTGCGAAAAGTGAAATTGCCCTGAGCGAGGTCCTGACGGATCTCTTGCAGGTTTTTGATGATCAGTTCGCCTTCCGCCGGGGAAATGATTCCCTGCCGGGCGAGCATCTGGGCATGGGCGGTGCTGCCCTCGATGTCGTAAGGGTAAAGACGCTTGTCAAAGTCGATAGAAGCAGTAAAGGCTTCCACCCGCTTATCCGTCTTTCCGGTGAAACGTCCGCCCCAGGGCTTTTTCTTCTTTTCCATTACCACTATTCCTTAATTAAGACCGTTGCTTGTCCAAGGCCTGTATACGCAAGCGTAGGGCATTGATCTTGATGAACCCCGTGGCATCCTTCTGATCATAAACCTGGTCGGCGCCGAAGGTTGCAAAATCCGCACGGTAGAGGGAGTAAGGAGATTGCCTGCCGGTAATAATGCAATTTCCCTTGTATAATTTTACGCGTACCCTGCCAGTCACATTGGTCTGCGTCTCGTCGATCAGTTTTTGCAAGAGCTCCCTTTCCGGTGCAAACCAAAAGCCATTGTAGACAAGTTGCGCGTACCTGGGGATGAGGCCGTCCCTGAGCGACATCACCTCCCGATCCATGGTCAGGGATTCCAGCGCTCGATGGGCCATCCAGAGGACCGTACCACCCGGTGTCTCATATACTCCCCGCGATTTCATCCCCACGAAACGATTTTCCACCATATCCACCCTGCCGATCCCGTTTGCTCCGGCAACGGCATTAAGACGATCGAGAAGGGACGCAGGGGAAAGCGGCTCGCCGTTCAAGGTCACCGGATTGCCCTGAAGATATTCGATCTCCAGATAGGTCACCCGGTCGGGAGCCGCTTCCGGAGCAACGCTGACGGTGAACATGTCCTCCGGGGGTTCTTCCCAGGGGTCTTCCAGGATACCGCCTTCATGGGAGACATGAAGAAGATTGCGATCGCTGCTATAAGGTTTGCTCTTCGTGATCGTGAGCGGAATAGAATTTTTTTGCGCATAATCGATCATCGCTTCACGGGAAGTAAATTTCCAGTTTTCATCGCGCCAGGGGGCGATAATTTTAATGGCGGGATTAAGGGCTAAATAGCCGAGTTCGAACCTGACCTGGTCGTTGCCTTTTCCCGTTGACCCGTGGGAGACGGCGTCAGCACCCTCCAGGGCAGCAATTTCTATCTGTTTCTTGGCGATCAGTGGCCGGGCCAGGGAAGTGCCCAGCAGGTAAGTGCCTTCGTAGACTGCGTTAGCCCGCAGGGCAGGGAAAACGAAGTCCCGGACAAACTCTTCGCGCAGATCCTCAATGTAAATTTTAGTGGCGCCCGTAGCCAGGGCCTTTGCCTCCAACCCGTCCAATTCCTCTTTCTGGCCAATATCGGCGGCAAAAGCGACCACTTCACAACCATAGGTTTCCGTCAACCATTTCAAGATGACCGACGTGTCCAAACCACCGGAATAAGCGAGAACTACCTTGCGTATTTCTTTAAGCACGACCTCAATAACCTCCATCTTTCAGCAAAATTTCCAAAATCGCCTTTTGAACATGCAGGCGGTTTTCCGCCTGATCGAGAATTACGGAATGTTTACCATCAATCACCTCGCCCGTGATTTCCTCGCCCCGGTGCGCGGGCAGACAGTGCATCACAATTGCGTCTTTCCGTGCGTGGGAGAGCAATTCCTTATTCACCTGGTAAGGCCCGAAGACCGCATTCCTGGCCTCCCGCTCTTTCTCCTGTCCCATACTCGTCCAGACATCCGTATATATCACATCAGCCTCAGCGGCAGCGGCAAAGGGGTCCCGATAAAGAGCCACTCTTCCCGGCGCTTCGTTCCGGCCTCTCTCGAAGACCGATTTATCCGGTTCATAACCTTCCGGGCAGGCAAGTGATAAATAGAGAGGCAGGCGGACGGCAGCGTTGATCCAGGAGTTGGCGATATTGTTGCCGTCCCCGATATAAGCAATTTTTAATCCTTGATAACCGCCTTTTATTTCCTTTATGGTAAAGATGTCGCTCAGTATCTGACAGGGGTGCAGAAGGTCCGTCAAACCGTTGATTACCGGTACGGTGGCATGAGCGGCAAATTCTTCCACCATCTTCTGATCATAGGTCCTGATCATGATCCCGCTCAGATAGCGCGAGGTAATCCGGGCGGTGTCGGCGACCGTTTCACCGCGGCCGAGCTGCATGTCGCGGCTGCTCAGAAAGATCGCCAGTCCGCCTAACTGATACATCCCTACTTCGAAGGAGATCCTCGTTCTGGTCGACGGCTTGTCGAAGATCATGCCCAGGGTCTTTCCCGGCAGCGGATGGTAGATGTCTCCTTTTTTCAGGCGCTCTTTCAGCCGGGCGGCATGCGTGAAGATCCGGTCGATATCCGGGTTGTCGAGATCGTAAATGCTTAAGAGATCCTTTTTCATCGCTCGCTAATGACCTCATCGAGAATTTGAACGGCCCGGTCGATATCTGCGGCGCCGATAATCAGCGGCGGAACAAAACGAATGATATTGCCGTTTGTGCAGTTGATGAGCAAACCCTTTTTCAGGCAGCGCCCGACTATATCTTCGCCGTTAATGGTTAATTCCATGGCCAGCATGAGTCCCCGGCCCCGGACGGCTTTTATAATTCCATGTTTCTTCATCAGACCGGCGAGCAGCCCCAGGAAATAATCGCCCATCTGGCGGCAATTTTCGAGCACGCCGTCCGTTAAGATTGTCTGGGCCGTGGCATAGGCGGCCGCCATCGCCAGGGGGTTGCCGCCAAAGGTCGAGGCATGGCTGCCGGGAACAAAGGCCGCGGCGACTTTTTCGGTGGCCAGCATCGCCCCCACGGGAAATCCGTTGCCCAGCGCTTTGGCCAGCGTGAGGATATCCGGCTGGATGCCGCTGCTTTCGTAAGCGAATAAAGCCCCCGTCCGTCCCATCCCGGTCTGGACTTCGTCCAGGATCATAAGCAGGTCATGGCGGTTGCAGATGTCCCTGACCTTCGCCAGGTAGTCTGCCTCCGGAATAATGACGCCTCCTTCGCCCTGAATAGGTTCCAGCATTACACCGCAGGTCCTGGCATTGACAGCCCCTTCGAGGGCCGACAAATCGTCAAAAGGCACATAACGAAAGCCTGTGGGCAACGGCTCAAAACCCTGGTGAAACTTCTCCTGCCCCGTTGCCGCCAGGGCGGCAAGGGTGCGGCCATGAAAAGAGTTGCGCATGGTTATCAACTCATACCTGTAATCACCGGACCTGGTATGAGAAAATTTACGGGCCAATTTTATGGCCGCCTCGTTTGCCTCGGCGCCGCTATTGCAAAAAAAGACCCGATCGGCAAAGGAGTGGTCCACCAGCAACTGCGCCATGCGAGCCTGCGGCTCCGTATAGTAGAGGTTGGATACGTGGGTGAGGTCTTCCGCCTGCTTTCTGAGGGCTTCGATCACCGCCGGGTGGGAATGGCCCAGCCCGCAGACGGCGATGCCCGCCACCAGGTCCAGGTACTCATTTCCTGCACTGTCCCACACCCTGGTTCCCGATCCCTTCACCAGCAATAGGGGAAACCTTTTGTAAGTTCCCATAATTACTTTATCGGCCTGTCGAATCAATTCTTCCATTGACATTTATCAGCTATCCTCTCCAGTATTCAAAAGCGCTCCTTGGGCGATTTCCGTACCGATGCCCTGGTCGGTAAACATTTCCAGTAAGACGGCGTGCTTCAGGCGGCCGTCGATGATGTGGGTTTTTTTTACCCCACCCTTCAGCGCCTTAAGGCAGCACTTTACCTTGGGAAACATGCCGCCGGCGATGACACCTGAGCGGATCATGGCTTCCGCATCCTGGCCGCTAATGCTGTTGACCAGATTTCCCTCCCGGTCCAACACACCCGGTACGTCCGTCAGCAGGATCAATTTCTCGGCCTGAAGCGCTTCGGCCACGGCGCCGGCAACGAGATCAGCATTGATATTATAGGTTTCTCCCTGTTCACCGACGCCGGTGGGGGCGATCACGGGAATAAAGCCTTCCTTTTCCAGGGCGAGAATCAATCCGGCATTGATGCTTTTCACCTTGCCAACCAACCCGATATCGATGATTTCGGGAGGGGTGTCCTTGGCCTTTTCAATACTTAGATGATATTTTTCTGCTTTTGTCAGTTCGCCGTCCTTTCCGGAAAGTCCCACTGCTTTCCCGCCGTGGCGGTTGATCAGACCGGTGATTTCCTGATTCAGCTTGCCTACGAGGACCATCTCCACGATATCCATCGTTTCTTCATCCGTAACCCGCATACCCTGCACGAATTGGGAATCCTTGCCTAATTTCTTCAGGAAACTGCCGATTTGCGGCCCCCCGCCGTGCACCACCACAGGATTGATCCCGATGTATTTCATCATCACGATGTCCTTGGCAAAAAGTTCCTTGAGTTCCTCGTCAATCATGGCATGGCCGCCATATTTTATGACAATCGTCTTGTTATAGAACCGGCGGATATAGGGCAGCGCCTCCAGCAAAATATCCGCCCGTTCCATCGACTGTTGCAGATCGTACATCATCATCTCCCCTGTTGGTAAATAGCGTCCATTCGGAAACTATGGATGAGACACCCAATAGTGGCCGTTTCAAAGGATGTAACGGCTCAGGTCCTCATCTTCCACAATATCGCTGAGCCTCTCCCTTACATACTCCGCATCGATGGAAACATCCTTATCCTCCATATCCGGAGCATCGAAAGAAACATCGTCCAGCAGCGTTTCCATGATGGTGTAAAGCCTGCGGGCGCCGATATTCTCCGTCCTTTCATTGACCACGCTGGCCATTTCCGCAATTTCGGCAATGGCTTCCTCTTTGATGGTCAGGGTGAGGCCTTCCGTAGCCATCATTTCAATATATTGTTTGATCAGCGCATTACGGGGTTCCGTCAGGATGCGGATAAATTCCTCTCTGCCCAGCGGGTCCATCTCCACCCTGATGGGGAAGCGGCCCTGCAGTTCGGGAATCAAATCGGAAGGTTTGGAAGCGCTAAAGGCCCCGGCGGCAATAAAAAGGATATGGTCAGTCTTCACCATACCGTAACGGGTGTTGACATTGGACCCTTCCACAATGGGCAGAAGATCCCGCTGCACTCCCTCCCGTGAGACATCGGGACCATGAGCCGAATCACTGCCCACGATCTTGTCAATCTCATCGAGAAAGATGATGCCGGACTGCTCCACCTTTTCGATGGCCGCTTTAGTAACTTTATCCATGTCCACGAGTTTCTGCGCCTCTTCCTGAGCTAAAATTTCCAGCGCTTCCGGCACCTTCAGTCTTCGCGTTTTTTTCTTTTGGGGAAAAATGTTCCCGAACATTTCCTTGATATTGAGACCCATGTCCTCCACCCCCGAAGAAGTAAAAATTTCGATCATGGGGCTGCTGCGCACATCGGCCACTTCCAGGTCTACGAAGCGGTTATCCAGCCGGCCGCCGTGAAGGAGCTGGCGCAGCTTTTCGCGTGTGTTGTCGGGCTGCGGGGGCTCTTCAGAGCCCCCGCCTTCCTCCTTGTCTCCCGCCAGGTCTTCCACCCTTCTCTCCACCGGATGGGGAGGGAGAAGAATATCCAGCAGGCGTTCTTCGGCAATCTCCGCCGCCTTGGGCTTCACGTCTTCCTGCTCCGAAGACTTAACCATGTTTACAGCCAACTCCACCAGGTCACGGATCATGGATTCCACGTCTCGGCCCACATATCCAACTTCCGTGAACTTAGAGGCCTCTATCTTTAAGAAAGGCGAATTGTCCAATTTCGCCAGGCGTCGCGCAATCTCGGTTTTGCCTACGCCAGTAGGACCGATCATGATGATATTTTTAGGAGAAATTTCTTCGGCCAATTCCTTGGCGACGTTCTGTCGCCGCCACCGGTTTCTCAGGGCGATGGCAACGGCCCGTTTGGCTTCCCCCTGACCGATGATATGCTTGTCCAGCCTTTCCACAATCTCCCGCGGGGTTAATTCATGCTCTGTCATAACTGCTCCTTAACTTGAAGCAAGAAATAAAGAAGGTTGCCCTCAGTAGCCGCACTAACTTCCGGCCGCTGTCTCCAGTTCTTCAAGCGTTAATTGATTATTTGTATATATACAGATCTCCGAGGCGATCTTCAGGGCCTCCGCAGCTATTTCCGCCGCGCCCAGGCCGGAATGTCTCACCAGGGCGCGCGCCGCTGCCAGGGCATAGGGACCGCCGGAGCCGATTGCCATAACTTCGTCGTCCGATTCGATCACGTCGCCGCTGCCGGAAATAGTCAGAAAGGCGTCCTTACTCACGGCAATCATCAATGCTTCCAAATGCCGCAACACCCGGTCGGTCCGCCAGTCCTTGGTCAGCTCTACAGCCGCTCGCACGAGATTGCCGTTATACTGTTCGAGCTTCTGATCAAAACGTTCAAACAAGGTAAAGGCATCAGCCGTGGCGCCGGCAAATCCCACAATCACCTCGTTATGATAGAGCCTCCGCACCTTACGGGCGTGGTGCTTCATGACTGTTGCTTCCAACGTCACCTGGCCGTCTCCGGCCACTGCCACCTTGCCTTTATGGTGGACAGCCACTATCGTCGTGCCCCTTAGTTTCACCTGCTCATCCTCCCTTTGGCCCTGGGATGGGCCTTATCATAAACCTCCATCAGCCTGCCGATACTTACAGCCGTGTATTTCTGGGTGGTAGAAAGGCTCTCATGCCCCAGAAGTTCCTGAATTGCGCGCAGATCAGCGCCGGCGTCCATCATATGCGTGGCAAATGAATGCCTCAGGGCGTGCGGGCTGATCTTGCGGTTAATGGCGCTCTGCGCGACAATCCGGTCCACTGCCCTGGCCACGCTCCTGGCCGTAAGACGCCTTCCCCGGGAATTAATAAAGACAGGGCTGTCGATGTCCTTATTTCCGCATTTACTCAGCAGTTCAGCTCGCTGCGGCAAGTACCTCTGAAGCGCAGCCAGAGCCGGCCCACCTACCGGGATGATCCGTTCCTTACGCCCTTTTCCGCGGATTTTTATCAAGCCCTGGGGGAAATTTATATCTTCCATGTTCAATCCTGCAAGTTCGCTCAAACGTATGCCGGCCGAATAGAACAATTCCATGATCGCCTTTTCTCTGAGGGACGGCAACTCATCTTTCGCAGGAACATTCAAAACAGCCAATACCTCGTCAACGGACAGAAGAGATGGTATGTGCTTCTCCGGAGTGGGCGTCTGGACTAGCTCTGCCGGATTGATCTTGATCCGGCCCTCCCGCAGAAGATATTTGAAAAAGGCCCTCAGGGAGGCTAATTTGCGTGCCATCGTTACCTTTTTCACCTTGCCAAGGTAAAGGAAACGCATGAAACCCCGGATCATCAGCTGATCTATTTCTCCGCTTGCCGCACCAAGTTGGCCGGGTTTTTCGTCATTTGCCGCCAAATAGACGTAGAACTGCCTGATATCGGTCAAATAGCCTTTCTGGGTATGGCGAGAGAGGTTCCTCTCGATATCCAAATAAACGGCAAAATCATGAATATTTTTTTCCATAGCCTGGATATAAAAAAATCTATAGCGCATGGAACATGGCAGCCTGATTATGCTACGCCTTGTACTATGCGCTATCAAGTGGCCACGCCCATCAAGAAGGATGGTCGCGGCGCGCCCCGTTAATCGGATTCCTTACATCTTGTACTTGCCAAAATCTTCCGGGGAGAGGTTTTCCAAGAATTCCTTTAACTTTTCTTTTGTAATGTTATCAATATCAGCGATCTTGGTACCGAAATCTATGTCCCGCGATTTGTTAATAACCTTTTCATCTACAAAAATGGGGGCATTAGACCTTAAAGCGATAGCGATGGCATCGCTGGGACGGGCATCGACGATGAAATTCCTGCCGCTCTGGTGGAGGTAAATATTGGCAAAAAAAGTATTATTCTTCAAATCGCTGATTTCGATCCTTGTCACCGTAACTTCGAGCGACTTGACTATTTCCGTAATGAGATCGTGAGTCATAGGACGGGAAAAGGCTATTTTTTCTAATTCCGTGGCAATGGCACTGGCTTCAAAAAGGCCGATCCAGATGGGGATGATCTTCTTTTCATCCATGTCCTTCAGGATCACGATGGGGGTGTTGGTAATGGGGTCAATCGTCAATCCGGATACCTTGACCTCTATTAGCATCTGTCCATCTCCTTGTCAGAAGTGAGCTCACCACGGAGTGAATGCTGATAAGCGTATGTTATTAAGATCGAAAGCGACTGGCCAATCAATTCCGTATTTCCTTTAAAGTTAACGATCTTGTTGGTCCGAGTACGGCCCGTCAGTTCAGCCGGCGAATTCTTGCTGCAGCCCTCGACCAACACTTCCAATAACTTTCCCACCTCAGCCTCGTTCTTTTCCAGCGTATGCTGTTCCTGAAGCAGCTGCAGGGTCCGTAATCTGGCGCTCTTAATGCTGTCGCTCACTTGATGGTCAAATTTAGCCGCCGCAGTTCCCTCTCTTGCTGAATATTTAAAAGAGAACAGATTATCGAACCTGATTTTCCGCATTAAGTCAATAGTTTCTTCAAAATCAGCTTCCGCCTCACCGGGAAATCCGACAATAACATCGGAAGTAATACTGATATCAGGGCATATTTCCCTTAGCCTGTCCACTTTTTCCAGATACCCGGCCTTGGTGTAACCCCGGTTCATCATCTGCAGTACTTTATCGGAACCCGCTTGAACAGGCAGATGGATGTGTTCGCAAAGCTTGTCGATTTCCGAAAAACAGTTGATCAGGTCCGGCGAAAGATCTTTCGGATGAGAGGTGGTGAATCTTATCCTGTTTATACCTTCTATTTGCGCGATTTCAGTTAGCAAGTGTGGAAAGTCGGACTTGCCGGGCGTGGTCTGGCCGTAAGAGTTGACATTCTGACCCAGGAGGGTTACCTCCTTGATCCCCTGAGCGGCAAGGCTTCTCACTTCCCTTACGATATCAGGCAGCTCACGGCTCTGCTCCGGGCCGCGCAAATAGGGGACGACGCAGTAGGCGCAGAAATTGTTACAGCCCCGCATGATGGTGACGTAAGTGGAAATTTGACCCCTGGCGGGTACCAGCCGCACGCTGCTCTCTGCGTGCTTTTCCGGACAAGAGATATCGGCTATTTGCTTGCCATTCCTCTTCGCCTTCTCTATAAGTTCGGGAAGTCTGGGAATGCAATGAGTACCAAAAATTAAATCCAGATGGGGGGCTTTCTTAAAAAACTTTTCACCCCATTGCTGGGCCAGGCAACCGCCTATTCCGATGAGAAGGTCGGGATTATTGCGCTTAAAATCCCGGAAACGACCGATCTGACTATGTACCTTTTGCTCTGCCTTTTCCCGGATGCTGCAAGTATTGAGGATAATCAGGTCCGCGCTTTCGGCAAGGTCCGTAGACCTGTAGCCATCTCTTTCGAGCAGGGCCGCAATTTGTTCCGAATCGTGCACGTTCATCTGGCAACCGAACGTTTGAATGTAGTATTTCTTATCCAAGCCCTTCCATACCTTCTTAGTTTTCTTATCAAGAGAAATGAGGTGCCGAAAACCTGTTTCCGGCCAGCCGGGAGACCGTCCACGGCAAATTGAGTAAATCCAGCGTTATCAAGCGTTTCTCCGTGTACATGCTTAGTATATGGCCGGATTATAGTCAACAGATTTTTACTCTCTTTGCTCCGCCCTTGTTTGCCGCCGGCTTGATTTGCCTTGATAATCTTTCGCGGATTGACTAAATTTATCCACAGAAGAGAATTGTGAGAATAGAAAATGCGAGAACGATAAATGGCCAGTCCCGAAATGGTTGCCGCCATGCAACAGCCGAAGTTCTACCCGCACAGAGCGCGGAAGGTGGAATTGATACAAACGCATATCTCCTACGTTTTTATTGCCGGAAATTATGTCTATAAAGTGAAGAAAGAGCTCAACCTCGGTTTTCTGGATTTCACAACTCTCGAAAAGCGGCAGTACTATTGCCGGAAGGAGCTGGAACTTAACAGAAGATTAGCCCCTGACATATATCTGGAAGTTGTCGCGATCTCCTGTGACCAGGAGGGCCGTTTCCTTTTAGGTACCGGAAGGGAAATCGTGGAATTCGCGGTTAAAATGAGGAAACTTCCTGAGAGCGGGATGTTGAAAAGATTACTGGACGCGGGAAAGATCGACCTCGACTTTATGAGCAGCTTGGCGCGGAAGATTGCTGCTTTTCACAGGGAGGCGGCAACAGGCGGCGAGATCGATCTCATGGGCAGCCCGAAAACAATCATGCGCAACCATGAGGAAAATTTTCTCCAGGTCACTCCCTTTATTAATGTCACAATCCCGCAGCATCAGTTTGACTTCATTAAAGCTTACGCTATCAATTTTATTAAAAAGAATATGGCTCTCTTCAGGAAACGTATTGCTGCCGGGAGAATCAGAGACTGTCACGGCGATCTGCATCTGGAACATATCTGTTTGCTGAAGAAGACGATAGTGATCTACGACTGCATCGAATTTAATGAGAGATTCCGGTATGAGGATGTAGCCGCAGAAGTGGCCTTTCTGGCCATGGACCTCGATGACAACGGCTATTCCGACCACGCTGAGGCTTTTGTGAAGGCCTATATTATCAACTCGGGTGACGGGGACGTAGCCGCCATCCTGAATTTCTATAAGTGTTATTATGCCTATGTGCGGGGTAAAGTCATTAGTTTCGAGTTGAATGATCGGGACATCAGTGAGAGCGAACATAAGTCGGCCTTGACAAGGGCCAGCCATTACTTCAATCTCGCTTACACTTACGCCTCCCGGCTGGAAAGACCCGCCCTCATCATCATGACCGGTTTCATGGGAACGGGGAAAAGCGTGCTGGCCAACTCCCTGGCTTCCCTTCTGGGCGCCGACATAATCAGCAGCGATCTTACGCGCAAGAAGATGTCCAAGGTGGAGCCGACCGCGCGGCATTATGAGGCCTTTGGCAAAGGAATCTATGTCAAGGACATTTCCCTTGAGACATACCGTAAATTGAGGGAATTAGCGGCAGAAAGGATCAAGGCCGGCAAATCGGTGATCATTGACGCCTCGTTCAAGAATCGACGCGAACGAATGGCTGCCTTCGAAACCGCCAGGGCGCTTGCCGTGGACTTCTTCGTTCTGGAGTGCACTTGCCCGGAGGAAACCATAAAGAAGAGATTGGAACAGCGGCAAGCGGATGCTGCCGAAATTTCGGACGGGCGCTGGGAGATTTTCGCAGCCCAGCAGGCCGACTTTGACAAGATAACGGAATTCCCGGCGCCCCTCCATCTCGTCATTGATACTTCCCAAGACCGCGAGACGTGCCTGGTTAAGGCAATTAGGCATGTAAAAAACATGGCGGCCGCAGAGAAATAGAAATGCCGAATTATTTACCTTTAGCCTTTCCCTCAGCCGCGGCTATCTGTTTCTTCGTTTCTTCCATGATGAACTGCACTTTGTAATCAAGCCCCAGATTGGGATAATTCTTCGCTATATTCTCAAAGCGCCGCAACGCGGCCTTATATTGTTTCATTTTGAAATAAAGCTCACCAACATAAAACTCATGTTCAGCAATACGGCCTTTGCATTCCCTGATAAGTTTTTCCGCGAGAAAGGAAAATTTGCTTGTCGGGAAACGGGCCACCAGCTTTTCGAATTCTTTCAGGGCCTTAATCGTTTCCGTCTGATCACGGTCAATGCTCAACATCTGTTTATAATGGCACATTCCCATCTGATACATAACGTAGGGAAGGTTCTCGTTGGTGGGGTGAAGGTTGATGAAATCATTATAGGCGATTTCCGCATAACCATACTCTTTCATGCTGAAATTCGCATCTGCGATTCCCAACTCCGCAGAAACTACCAGTTCGCTTAACGGGTATTCCTCTTTCAATCTTTGAAAACTGGCAATGGCCTTTTCGTAGCGGCCCTTCTGATAATCTTCGTATCCCTGTTTATAAAGGGCTTCCGGATTGCTCTTCGGTACTTCACGGCCTTTTAGCAAGGCACACCCGGAAAGAATGAAGAGAAGTAATAAGCCTACATATATATTTCTGAATCTCACAAAAACTTCCTCTTTTTTTCGGCTTCTCAATTCTGGTTCAGAGAGCCTTGTCGATAAGCTTTACCAGGCGGTCCTTTGGCACCAGACCAATTATCGTATCAAATATTTTACCCTCTTTAAAAAGAATGAGCGTGGGAATGCTTCTTACCCCATAGGCCGCCGCCGCCTTCTGATTCTCATCAACATTAATTTTTGCGATCACGGCCCGGTCCTTGTAAGTTTCGGCAAGTTCTTCGACCACCGGCCCAATTGCCTTACAGGGGCCGCACCAGGGCGCCCAAAAATCCACCAATACCGGCTTACCCGCCTTGCCGATTTGTTCTTCATAATTGCCGTCGTTCAGAACTACCAGGTATTCGCTCGCAGACATATTCTAGGCCTCCTGAAAAATTGTTTATTAATATGTCACAAGGCAATAAAAGATGTCAAATGCTATTTAACTTGTCAATATAGCGATGCAGGGCCGGGACCGGAGAATTATGCCGGCGGGGCGGAGACGATTTCCGTTACGGCGAGAGTAGCAATATCCATGAATTTACTGTACATATGGTCATTGGGACGCAGCATGTCCATTACGCGGGAAAACATGTTTTCGATAAATATTTCCCGTCCCTGTTCTGTGCGCCTGATACCGTAATTTAATCTTTTTCTCTCTTCCACAGGCATACGATTTAGGAGATTCTTTGTCGTCCAGATTGCACCATAGCGTGCCAGGTCTGAAAGACGGCTGGCATAATTTACGGAATCTCCCAGTGCGGTTAGCTCAATATGCGAAGAAGACGAAATTGAGCCAAAGAATTCCTGACCTTCGTTGATTCCTATATTGAGATAAAGGTCGTTGCCCCACCCTTTGCGGATCTTCCATTCCATGTTGAGCTTCTTCATCCTTTCCTTTAACTCCAAAGCACAACAAATGGAATTAAGGACATAATTATTTTCTTTTTCGCGGATAAAGTAATAGACCATCCCATCACCTACATGCTTGCCATAGGTGCCGTAATACTTCGGGAAAATTTCATCCATACTCTGCCACATATCTCTGATGAGTTCGAAATATTCTTCGGGAGGCAATTCGGCGCAGATGCGGCTTGAGTCCTGCAGGTCAGCCACCAGAACGCAAAAAGAAATCAGCGAAGGCATACGCTGATTCATTAAATCCCCGATAATCTTCCCCCGGCGGGCTAACAGCCCGATGACGTCCCGCATCAGATCATCCACTTCAGCATGTATAAACAGGATGCCTTCGCGAAAAAACACATGGAAAACGTTGTAGGAGGCACTGTACCCGTCGGCGTGGGTCAGAAGCATGTAGGTTTCCCGCAAAGGCTCGTTATGCGGAACTCCGACCTGATCATAAATTCTTTCCAGATAACGAATTTCTTTTTCTGAGATGCCGGGAAAAAAGTTCGCCAACTCGTACTTCTCTAGCCTGGCTTTGACAAATTTCATGAGATAAGCGACCAGTTCGGATTTAAGCTGATCGCCGGTCAGTAATCCCTGTTTGGACAGCAGTCTAAATATATTTCTTTCCTCGGCTCCCTCGATTAATGACACCTCCTGCCGAAAGATGTCCTTCTCTGCTTCACCATTGATCCATTCGATTTCGAATTTATTATTGATGAGATAGGCCGGCGAATGGATGTCATTGATTGACAAATTCAAGTTGTCCGTCGCCGGTATCTTGTCACGGTGGACAGGGACATCGGCTAAAGCGGTGGCGGAATACTTCTTCACGATATTATCCATGCTCATTCCTTCTTTTTTCAGCTGTTTGATCTGCTCAATTCGCTCGATTACGTCTCTGGGAAAGTAACCGATTATCTTCGCCCGTGTCTTCAAATCATCAGGTTTCTTGACGACAGGTTTCGAGATGATGCCATACTTGATGTAGTTATTTAAAGTTGCTCTGGATATAGCTGTTGTTTCGGTTAGTTCTTGACTTGTTATCCAAGATTTGTCGGGGTCTCTTCCCCTCTCCATGGCCCTGCCCTCCCTTGACTTATTAAGCTGTATAATTGAAAAGGAGATGCCCTATGGCACTTACGATAAATAATTATACAATATAATTTTAATTGTCAAGCACTATTTGCTCAGATGAGGCAATAATTGCACAGTATAAATTGAACGGTGCTTTAGTTTTGGCAGCGATGGCATGAACAATTAGACTGTATAAGTTGGCCAGGAACAGCCCTTGCTGATTTAATGGTTCGGAATCAACAATGCTTGACCTCACCGGCCAATTATGTCAAGGGTAAAATGTCCCAAGCGGGCAAGGTGGAGAAGAGAGTTTGAGAAAGGGGCTGCAATGTTGGGGGTAATATCCGGCACCATATTGCTCCAGGAGTTTGCTTATTCTCGAGGAGCTAAGGAAATTGTCCGGGTAAATCAATTCGGACAGGCACATCTCTTGGTAAGTGATACCATGGCTTTAATCGCGCGCCACGGGCTCAAGCAGGGGAACCAAATCCTTCCCCACTTGATCAATCACCGGGCAAACTTGAAAGCCCTCCAGGATGTGGGAGTATCTGAAGTTATCGGCGTCAACTCCACGGGTTCGCTGCGGCAGGACTTACCGCCGGGAATAATCATAATTCCCGATGATTTCATTATGCTTTCACCTTATTCTTGTGCCTGCGACCGGCAACCGCGGCATATCATTCCATCGTTGAATATGTCTGTCAGAAAGCACTGTCTCGCTGCGGCGTCAAGGGCGGCGGTCGAAGTGGTAGACGGCTGCACGTACTGGCAAACTCCAGGCCCCCGGCTGGAAACGCGGGCGGAAATCAGGATGATGTCCCAGTTCGCCCATCTTGTAGGTATGACCATGGCGAGCGAGGCTATTGCGGCGCAGGAAATGGGTATAAACTATGCGGCGATTTGTTCCGTGGACAATTACGCCCACGGTATCGGAGAAAAGGAACTCACGATGGAAGAAATTTCCTCGCACGCTCTGCTGAGCAGTGAAAAAGTAGGTCGGATAATCAATAATTATAAGAACATGCCGTCCTAATGCTGACGGGACGAGTCCCTGCCCCGATAAATGGGATAAATGCCTTAACGAAATTACTTCCTAAGGGAAAGCAATTTTCAACTCACTAACCCCGATAAACGGGATAATTGCGTTCACGACAGTACCTTCCGCAGGAAAGCACTGCCTGATATGGTATGTCAGGCAAGTTTCAGAACTGCTCGCCTTATCCGCTCCACACCTTCCTCGATCTGCTCGAGCGAAGTGGCGTAAGAAATGCGGATATGATTGTCCTGACCGAATTCAACGCCAGGAACAACGGCAACCTTGGCATCCTCTAAGAGATAAGCCGTAAGCTCGGAAGAATTAGATACCATCCTGCCGGCAGCGGAACGGCCAAAGTAGGAGGAGAAATCGGGAAATACATAAAATGCACCCGACGGCACCGGGCATCTGACCCCCGGAATGGCATTCAAAGCCGCTACAATCACATTTCTTCTTTTTTCGAATTCACGCACCATGACCGTGACGCTGTCCTGGCTTCCATTCAGCGCCTCGACGGCGGCCTTTTGGGCAATAGATGTAGGGTTGGAAGTATTCTGGCTTTGGAGTTTCGTCGCCGCGGCCACGATTTCTTCCGGTCCGGCGGCGTATCCGATACGCCAACCTGTCATGGCATAGGCCTTGGATACACCATTTACTACGACTACTTGATTCTTGATTTCTTCATTCAGGGCCGCCAGCGTGGAAAATTCCAGGCCGTCATAGATAATTTTCTCGTAAATGTCGTCAGAAATTATCAAAATGCCTTTTTCCTGGAGGATTGTTGCCAAAAGCTCCAATTCTTTCTTCGTATAGGTAACTCCGGTGGGATTGGAAGGACTGTTGATAATAACGGCCTTGGTGCGACTGTTTATTGCCCGCGCCAATTGATCCGGCTTCAGTTTAAAACCATCGGCAAGATTGGTGGGAATAACCACGGGTTTAGCGCCGGAAAGGAGAATGATATCCACATAGGAAACCCAATATGGTCCCGGGATAAGTACTTCATCGCCCTCCTCAAAAAGGACCTGTGCCAGGTTATAGAGGGTGTGCTTGGCGCCGCAGGAAACAAAGACTTCAGACCTTTTATAAGTAAGGTTGTTATCGATCTTCAGCTTGTTGATAATCGCATCCTTAAGTTCATCGGTGCCGCCTACCGGTGTATATTTGGTAAATCCGGCCTCGATAGCGCGGATAGCTGCTTTCTTAATCGTCTCCGGTGTGTCAAAATCTGGTTCGCCGGCGCCGAAACTTATGATGTCGATGCCCTGGGCGCGCATGGCGTTGGCTTTGGCTGTTATGGCTAGCGTCGGAGAGGGTTTAATACGAGATATTCGCGAAGCTAATTTCATGGGTGCTCCTTGTCATTTTGCGGTATTGAATTTTTCCTGCAATTTCCGGCAAACAATTTCCGGAACCATTCCTTTTACCGAGCCGCCTAAAGAAGCAGCTGTCTTGATAATACTCGAACTGGTATAGAACCACTGAAAGCCCGCCATCAGGAAAACAGTTTCTAGCCCGCGATCCAGCCTTCTATTCATCAAAGCCATCTGAAATTCATATTCAAAATCCGATAAGGCTCTCAAACCACGAAATATAATGGTAGCTTCAATCTTTTTCAAGTAGTTCACGAGTAAGCCCGGGTCAGTGTCAACGGTCACTCGTTCATTACCCTTAAAAACTTCCCTGATCATCTCCAGCCTTTCCTCGACGGAAAAAAGTGAACGTTTCTCGGCGTTGGTGGCGATAAGGATCACTATTTCGTCAAACATTTTCAAGCCCCGCTTGACGAGGTCAACATGACCATTCGTAATGGGATCAAAAGAGCCCGGATATACAGCCAGCCTTTTCATAATTTAATTCCCCTTCCGGCAATTCAGAAACGACAAAAGCGTATCACCATACCTTCGCTGATCAAACAGAACTAAGGGGCCCGCCAATGCACAGGCCGGTTCTTCCCGCACGGAATGCTGCAAAACGAGAATCCCTTCCTCGGCAAACAACCTTCCGTCTCTTAAACAGGCGTATGTTTCCTCCACAAACCCGGCCTCGTATGGCGGGTCGGCAAAAACGATGTCAAAGCGCGCCTTCTTTTTTTGCAGAACAGGGATCGCCTTTGCCATCTCCATATTTAATAATTCGCAGTTTCCCTCAAACCTGCATTGCCGGAGATTTCGGCGGATATAATCGGCAAGCGTCGGTTCTTTTTCGATGAAAACAGCGTGTATTGCGCCACGACTAAGGGCTTCCAATCCGATATTTCCTGACCCGGCAAAGATATCCAGAAACGTCTTGCCTTTCACCGGTGACAAAATGTCGAAGAGTGACGCCTTAATCCGATCTGAAGTCGGTCGGGCCTTGCTCTTTCCGGGGAAAAGGACAGGTCTGCCCTTAGCGTCACCGCCGATAATTCTCATAGATATTTGTTGATCAGTTGTTCGGCAATCTGAACGGCATTCAGGGCGGCCCCTTTTCGCAAATTATCGGCTACGATCCACATGTTAATGCCATTCGCGACAGATTCATCCTCCCGGATCCTCCCCACAAAGGTTTCATCCTTGCCTGCAGCATTCACCGCCAGCGGATATTGCTGCAAAAGCGGAGCATCAACTACCTTTACTCCGGGCGCCTGAGACAGGAGTTCCCGCACTTCCTGCGCTGTGATCTTTCTTTCCGTTTCTATATTCACGGACTCGGAATGACCGTAAAATACCGGGACTCTTACAGTCGTCGCCGTGACCCCGATGGAAGGGTCAGCAAATATTTTCTTCGTTTCGTTGACCATTTTCATTTCTTCTTTTGTATAGCCATTGTCGAGAAATACATCGATGTGCGGCAGACAGTTAAAGGCAATTTGGTGAGGAAATACCTCAGGCTTGATTTCCTCGCCGTTGAGAAAGGCCCGTGACTGGTTTCTGAGCACATCGACTGCCCTTTGCCCGGCGCCAGAAACCGCCTGATAAGTGGAAACGACAATGCGCTTGATCCGTACCAGGTCATGGATCGGCTTCAGCGCAACAACCATCTGAATGGTTGAACAGTTAGGATTGGCGATTATGCCCCGGTTGGTATGCATCTGGAGCGCCTCCGGATTTACCTCCGGCACAACCAGGGGAATATCCGGCATCATCCGGAATACACTGGTGTTATCAATCACTACACATCCGGCCTCTGCGGCAATTGGGGCAAAGCGTTCGCTGACGCTTCCGCCGGCCGAGAAAAGACCGATGTGGATTCCCAGGAATGAATCATTATCCAAACGCTTAACAGCTATATTCTTATCTTTATATTTTAACGTTTTGCCCTGAGACCGTTCGGAAGCCAGCAAAGTCAGTTCGGCTACGGGAAAATCTCGTTCTTCCAGCACCCTGATCATTTCATTGCCCACTGCACCGGTAGCGCCGACAACGGCGACATTCCACTTCTTCATATCAACCCCCTGAAATTACCCACTCATAATTTAGATTTTTAAGCTTGCTTCGTGCTTTTCTTTTGTTGCTGTCTTAAAGCGCTTTATCAACCACCAGCCTGGTCCCGACAAACTATAGCTGACGGAAAAAATGAACAGCGTGATTTGCGGCTCGGCGGCCACGACGGTCATGATAAGCACGATGAGCACAAAAGACATGAAGGGCTTACGGGAAAAAAAGTTAAGATCCTTGAAACTGTAATATTTGACATTGCTGACCATCAACAAGGCCAGGGCGACGGTAATAAGGAGGAAAAAGAGGTTATGATACTTCCCGACCCCTCCCAGATAATAATAAAGCATGATCCCGGTGGCAATAACGGATGCCGCGGCTGGGATGGGCAGACCGTTGAAAACCCTGCTTTCTATAATGCCGCTCTGGACATTGAAACGGGCGAGGCGCAAAGCGCCGCAAACCACGAACAGAAAAGCCACCAACCAACCCCATTTACCGTATGCAGAGAGCGACCAGGAATAGACAAGAATGGCCGGGGCGATGCCAAAGGTAACAAGATCGGACAGCGAATCGAATTCCGCCCCGAATTTGCTCATGGTATTGGTTATACGGGCGATCCTGCCGTCCAGACTGTCCAGTATCATCGCCAGGACAATGACAATGCCTGACTGGCTGAAATCCCCCTGCATGGTTGCCAAAAGGGCATAAAAACCGCAAAATATGTTCGTGGTCGTAAGAATATTGGGCAAGAGGAAGATGCCCCTTTTGGGGCGATTTTTTTTGGCGTTGTTATCATTTCTCACGGCAAGTCTCCCAGCACTGTTTCACCAGCCTTGACCCGGTCGCCAATGCTTACCCTGATACTTACTTCCGGGGGCAGGTAAACGTCAAGACGAGACCCGAAACGTATAAGACCAAAGCGCTCGCCTTTTTCAACAGGCATGCCTTCACTTACCCAGCAGACGATTCTTCTGGCTATCAGCCCCGCTATCTGCACCACGATAATCTCTCTTTTCATATCCGTAGTAATGACAAGGGCATTTTGTTCGTTTAGTGCAGAAGCCTTGTCCAAATTGGCAGAAATAAAACGGCCCTTTTTGTACCGGATAAGTTTTACTGTTCCGGAGCAAGGCATACGGTTGACATGTACATTGAAAACGTTCATAAAAATGCTTACTTTGACAAACGCCCCCGGCAGGAGATCGCTATCCTTTTCTTTCTCAATCTTGATAACTTTACCGTCCGCAGGCGACACAACCTCTCCTTTACCCTGGGGAATCTTCCTCTCCGGGTTACGAAAAAACCAGGCGACAAAAACCGTGGTGGCAAACGAGCAGGCAGAAGCGGCAAAAAAATCAAAATAGGCAAGTAAAATAGTGATAATACCCAGAGCAGCAATAAAGGGGAAGCCTTCTTTAACTATTATGCCGCGGTGGTCCAGGCTCACTCTTCTACTCCCCTTCATACGCGCTGTCGGCCGCTAAAAAATGCGACCTCTTGATCGTCCCGGGTTTATATGAATTGTCAGGGCTTGTCAACTTACTTGTCTTTCGGAGTGTCGCTCAGCGAAAGATTCCTTTCCGCCTCACAGAGGCGTAAATAACGAGGTGCAAAAGTTAATACATCAGTTCTGCAGCCGCGGAGAAATTTCGTAACACCCAGACATCCGGCAACGCTGGCCCTGATGTGGGAAAAATGCGGGGCGGCGACAAATGATCCAGGCCGGGCGGCCTCAATCAGGTCGGCATACTTTAGAGCTCCTGATCCTAAAAAAATGCTTTCCTCATCCTCATCTTTGCAGCCGGAGATCCATGAATTTGCATCGGCGAGCCTTTCTGCCGCTATTCCTTCCGGGATGAGACCGTCCTTCATCCTGTAAGCACCGGCATAGACCTGCCCTCTCTGGGCATCCAACAACGGACAGATTCTCATGGAACCCGGTCCCATATTCGCCGCTAAAACCTCAAGCGTGGACAACCCCAGCAAAGGTTTTCCCGTTGCGAGAGCCAATCCCTTGACAGTGCCGACACCGATTCGCAATCCGGTAAAAGAGCCCGGTCCCTCCGTACAGACAAAGAGATCGGTATCCTGAATAGAAGCGCCTGCCAAATCATAAATCTTTTTTATGGCTGGCAGAAGATGCTGGGAGTGGTTATCACCGGTGTTAAGAAAAAACTCTGCCCTGGTCGTCAGGTCTTCCAACAAGGCAGTACTCAGTGTTGCGCCCGACGTATCAATTGCCAAGGTCAGCATATTTATTGCGCCCGAAATAAAATTAATAGAAGTCAGGAAATTATCTTCTGTTTTTTTCGTAAAAAAACAATTCCCTAACGCCCTTTTCCCGTTATCTGGTTTTTGGTATCGTTTTGATAATATCCTGGAGGAATGGTATGTTCAGTCTCTCCAAATCCATGATTATCACAAAAAGCATCAGCAGTATCAGCAAGACAAAACCGACTTGCTGTGCCCTCTCCCGCCACTTGATATTGATTTCTTTTCCCGTAACGGCCTCGATTAGATAAAAGAACAGGTGACCGCCGTCCAGAATTGGTATGGGCAAAAGATTTAACACCGCAAGGTTGATGCTGAGCAAAGCCATAAAAAGGAAGAAAGGGATAAGCCCTTCCTTCGCCTGAGCGCCGGCCAGTTGCGCAATCATGATCGGCCCGCCCAGGGTTTTTGGTGAGATTACACCCTCAAATATCTTGATAACACTCAAAAGGGTAAGTTTGCTCACCATCCATGTATGTCTTAAAGCTTCTGCGGATGCCCGCAAGGGATTGAGCCGTTCCGTTTTTGTCTCCGGCGCCGGTGTTATTCCTATTTTATAAGCTTTTTCATCCTCCCCAAAAATGTTCTTAACAGTGAAGAGCGTGGGTTGTACGGCAATATCCAGGACTTCATCGCCTCTGCGGATTGTTAACTTTAAAGGTCTTCCCTCGCTATTGCTTATCAAGTCGGCCATATCCGTCCAGCGGCTAATCGTCCGACCATCAATGGCTACAATATAATCGGCCGCCTGCAGGCCGGCTTTGAGAGCTGCTGACCCTTCCTGGATAGAGCCGATCTTGGGAAGTAAAACGGGCACGCCCCAGATATTAATGAAGGTGAAAATAAGCATCGCCAGCAAGAGGTTGAACAGCGGCCCCGCCGCCACGATCAACATCTTTTTCCCTACGGACTGCCGCAGAAAAGATCTCTTCAGATCAACCTCCGCGTCCGCGGAAATATCTTCTTCCGACTCACCAAGAAGCTTTACATAACCGCCCAGTGGAATGAGGGAAAGCAGGTAATCCGTTTCCCCGACTTTTTTGCCAATCAGGCGCGGGCCGAAGCCCAGGGAAAACTTTAACACCCCCACCCCGACGAACTTGGCGGTCAGAAAATGGCCGAGTTCATGAATGAAAATCAGGACACCTAAAAGTACGATTACCGATATAATGCTTACCAAATTTCTTCTCCTCCGCCTTTATAGAAAGAAAGCAATCACTCCGGATGTTTTCCCTGAAATGTCTTAATTATTATTATGACCTGGCAACCGATTCCGCGGCCCTTTCGCGGGCCCAACGATCAGCCGCCAGTATGCCTTCCAGGGTCAGCTCGCCCGCGGCAACAGTATGGAAAGACAGAGTCTCTTCTATAACCCTGGCTATTTGCGTCAAGCTTATCCTTCCATCGATGAATGCCTCAACGGCTATTTCATTGGCGGCATTCAAGACGGCCGGCATGGTGCCACCCTTTCTGCCGGCATCATAAGCAAGTCTGATGCAGGGAAATTTATCCAAGTCAGGTGGCAAGAAATTCAAAGTTCCTGCGGTGAGCAAGTCAAGGGTCGCTCCCTGAGCGGGCGTCCTGTCCGGAAAGGAAAGGGCATAAGCGATGGGAACCCTCATGTCCGGCGCGCCCAGCTGCGCCAGGACTGACCCGTCAATGTATTCCACCAGTGAATGAACGATGCTCTGAGGGTGGATGTGGATCTGGATCTTCTCCCAATCCAGATCGAAAAGCCACCGGGCCTCAATAACCTCCAAGCCTTTATTCATCATCGTTGCCGAATCAATGGTAATTTTTTTCCCCATATGCCAATTAGGGTGATTGAGTGCCTGCATAGGTGTAACGCGGGACAGTTCGTCTTTTGGCAAGTGCAGAAAGGGTCCGCCCGATGCCGTTAAAATGATCCGTTTAACGTCTTGCCGGCGATGCCCTAAGAGACACTGAAAAACGGCACTATGTTCGCTGTCTACAGGCAAAATCCTGCTGCCGCTGACCTGCGCCCGGGCAGTTACAATTTCACCTGCCATGACCATAACTTCTTTGTTGGCGATGGCGACGTCCCTGCCGGTATCGATGGCTGCCAGGGAGGGAAGCAGTCCTGCGGCGCCGGTCATGGCGGAAACGACCATGTCGACGCCGCCGGCGACGGCCACATTCCGGTATCCCTCAGGGCCATAAAAAATTTCCGGCTTGGGAAAAGAGGTCAGCAACCTCTCCAGGCGGCCCGCAATGTTCTCATTTTTAACGGCGACCAATTGAGGTTTAAATTCACATATTTGTTCATGCAAAAGGGTCGTGTTTTCTCCAGCCGCAAGTCCAATGATCCGATACCGTTCAGGATTACCCCTGACGACATTTAAAGTATTGACACCGATGGAACCCGTGGAGCCCAATATGCTTAAGTATTTCATCTTAAAACTAATTGCTGATAATAAAATATGAAAGGAGCGATGAAACTGAGACTGTCCAGTCGGTCCATCATGCCACCGTGGCCGGGAACAAGGAAACCGGCATCCTTTACCCCGGCGGCCCTCTTCATTGCCGACTCAAAAAGGTCTCCCAACTGGCCCATGATCCCTCCGCAGGCTCCCATAATTAAGGCATGCAACAAGGGGAGTTCCGCAAAGAGGAATATCTGGAACAATAAAGCACCTAAAACGCTTCCCGCTATCAGTCCCAGCGTTCCCTCCAATGTTTTACCGGGACTGATGTAAACGTGCAATTTTCTGCTACCCCAGTATCTGCCGATGTAATATCCAAAAACATCCCCACAAAAAGCAATGACCATTGCCAATAAAACCCACTGCACTCCGTGGGACAAATTGCGCAAGAGAATGAAAAAGGAGATCAAGAAAGGCAAATAGAGGAAGCCAAGGACAACCTTTTCCATCCCGCGCAGATCAATGTTCTTGTCCTTTACCCGGAGAAGAAAAATCAGAAAGGAAGTTAACAGGCAAAAGGTTAAGACCGATGTCATTAAAAGAAAATCGCCCGCATAAGCGGAAAAGACGATAGCCGCTGCAAATATGCAGACTTCCGCCTTTTCCGGGGCATACCCCTCAGCGCCGAATGCCAGGCGGTTATATTCCCACAGCGCGAGCTGAATGATTATAAAAATGAATAAAGCGAACGCTTTATCCGAGCTATACACTATGAAAAGAACGAGCGGAACGGCGATCAGGCCGGTTAGCCACCTCTGAAGATGTGGGTTCATGCCAAATCGACCTTTTGCAGTTGATCGCTCGTCAAACCATATCTCCTCTCCCGCTTCTGATAGCTGGCAATGGCCTCCAGCAAATCATCACCCCCAAAATCGGGCCACAGTACATCTGTGAAATAGAACTCCGTGTAAGCCGTTTGCCACAGGAGAAAGTTGCTCAGACGGTATTCGCCGCTCGTCCTGATGAGCAAATCCGGGTCGGGCAGGCCGGCGGTATACAGATAAGAGGCAAACAAGTCTTTCGTGACCTCGCCCTCCTTAAGCTTGCCCAGGCGCATATCACGCAGGAGATTATTAACGGCCGCGATGATCTCATCCCGGCCACCATAACTAAGGGCCAGGTTGAGAACCATACCCTGATTATGTGACGTCTTTTTTATTACGTCCTGAAGAGATTGCCTGATGCGGCCGGTCAAGGCCTCGGTATTGCCGATGGTGATCAGACGGATGTTGTTATCAAGCATCTCTTTGAGTTCCGCGTGGAGATAGTTCTCCAGCAAACCCATCAAGGCCTCAACTTCCTGAGCCGGACGAATCCAGTTTTCAACGGAAAAAGCATAGAGCGTAAGATACTTGATGCCAATTTCGCGGCACAATTTCACCGTGCTGCGTACGGCCTCGGCACCTTTTCGATGTCCCACGATGCGTCCCAGGGTATGCTTCTGCGCCCACCGCCCATTGCCATCCATGATTATGGCAATGTGCTGCGGCAGTTTGTTGACGTCAATCCTTTGCATAGCAACTAAGTCTGTCATAAATATCTAATTTTACCTATACAATGAGTCATCTTTTCTAACATAGGCCTACCGTATTATCAAGCTGTGTTTGGCCGGAAAAAGAAAAGGGGAGCTCAGCCCCCCTTGAAAGCGAACGCGAACGAGGAGACTTAAATCTCCATGATTTCCTTTTCCTTTGCGGCCAGGACAGTTTCGGTTTTTTCTATCGCCTTATCGGTTAACTTCTGTACCTTGTCCTGATAAGAAAACATTTCATCTTCCGGCATGTCATTATTTTTTTTCAAATTCTTAAGCTTTTCATTCGCATCACGACGGGCGTTGCGCTGTTTTATTTTGCATTCTTCAGCCATCTTCCGGACAACCTTGACGAGTTCTTTCCGGCGTTCTTCTGTCAAAGGGGGAATGGCGATACGGACTATCTTGCCGTCATTGGAAGGCATTAAGCCAAGATCAGATTTGTGAATGGCCCGTTCTATGGCGCCGATTACGCTACTGTCCCAGGGAGAAATAACTATCAGGCGACTCTCGGGAACGGAAAGTGTCGCGATCTGGTTGAGAGGCGTAGCGACGCCATAATAATCCACCTTAATGCCGTCGAGCAGCGCCAGTGAGGCCCTTCCCGTTCTTACCTTGCTCAATGATTTTTCGAAGGCATGAAGGGCATTTTCCAGTTCTTCGTTCTGCTCTTCAATGATTAAATCTTTCATCAGTTACACCTTTGCAAAAAGTTTAATCGTGATCAGTTGCCAACTACGGTCCCTACCGGGTGTCCGCAAATTACCCGCTTAATATTGCCCACCTGCAAGAGGTTAAAAACCACAATAAGGAGTTGATTGTCGCGGCATAGAGAAATGGCGGTAGCATCCATAACCTTCAGGTTTCTGGTTAAAACATCGGTATAGCTGATGCGCTCAAATTTAATGGCCTCTCCATTCTCAAATGGATCCTGATCGTAAACGCCCTCCACCTTTGTAGCCTTCATGATCACTTCCGCTTTTATCTCCATTGCCCTCAGAGAAGCTGCCGTGTCGGTGGTGAAAAAGGGATTTCCGGTGCCCGCCGCAAAGATCACCACTCTTCCCTTTTCCAAGTGGCGGATGGCCCGTCTCTGGATGTACGGCTCGGCAATTTCTCTCATTTCAATAGCCGTCTGCACCCTCGTGGCAACCCCCATTCTTTCGAGGGCACTCTGCAGGGCCAGACTATTGATTATCGTTGCCAGCATGCCCATATAATCAGCTGAGACCCTTTCCATACTGCGGGCATCGGCCTCGGTGCCGCGAAAAATATTGCCGCCGCCTACCACGACGCCCATCTCAATTCCCATTCGGACTACTTCGGTGATTTCCGCGGCAATGTTATTTACCGTTTCGTAATCAATCCCATAGGAACGCTTTCCCAGCAGGGCTTCCCCGCTAAGTTTCAGCAGCACTCTCTTATAAACCGGCTGATCCATTATTGTTTTATTTCTTCTCCTAACTGGAAGCGGGCAAATCTTCTGACAATAATGTTTTCTCCAGTCTTGGCCATCATATCTTTGACCAACGTTCCTACGGTAATGTCGGTGTTCTTGACAAATCTCTGCTCCAGAAAGCAAGCGTCTTCATAGAACTTTTTCAATTTGCCTTCCAAGATCTTGTCCCATATTTTTTCCGGCTTTCCTTCCTGCGCTGCCTGACTGCGGTATATTTCCTTTTCTCTTTCCAGGTCCTCGGCTGGAACATCGTCCGCCTTCAGATATTGCGGATTGGCCGCTGCGACGTGCATGGCCAGATCCCTGGCCAAACACTGAAAATCGGCGGTCTTGGCGACAAAGTCCGTTTCGCAGTTCAACTCCACCAGAACACCGATTCTGCCCCCCATGTGAATATAAGAAGCCACCATGCCCTCTTTGGCCGCCTTGGATGACCTTTTCGTTGCCGCTGCCATACCTTTTTTGCGCAAATGATCGATTGACTTGTCAAAATCGCCAGCGCAGGCCGTGAGGGCCTCTTTGCAATCCATCATGCCGGCGCCGGTTTTATCCCGTAACTGTTTTACCATTGCTGATGTAATATCCAATCTTCTTTAACCTCCTTAATGCTATGCTGTTCCGGTTAGTGAGTAAGACATTATTTCTGGCGTTTAACGCGTAGAAAATAATTCCTTATCTTACTTCATCCCGTTTACCGGGGTTGGTTCTTAACGGAATAATGCTGAACAGATTCAGCCTTCTTGAGAAACGTCCTTCGTTTCAACACTCTCTGGAACGTCAGCCTCTGCGTCTTCCGCCGCCGTTGATAGTTGTTCAACATCCATGGATTCCTTGTTGCTCTCGGCCTGCAAACGTTCCTCAAAGAGTTTCCGGCCTTCGAGAACAGCGTCAGCAAACTTGGAGGCGAAGAGCTTAATCGCCCTGATGGCGTCGTCGTTGCCGGGGATGATGTAATCTATCTCATCGGGATCGCAGTTGGTATCGACAATCCCCACAATGGGAATCTTTAATTTTCTGGCTTCCTTTACAGCAATAGTTTCACGTTTAGGGTCCACAACGAACATACCGCCCGGAAAGCTGCGCATGCGCCTGATGCCCCCCAGAACATCATTCAATTTGTCTTTCTCTTTCTGGAGTTTGAGAATTTCCTTCTTTGGAAAAGCTTTGATGGTGTCATCGGCAAACAGGCGATCAAGATAATTCAGCCGGTCAATGCTTTTCTTGATGGTTATGAAGTTTGTAAGCATTCCGCCCAACCACCTTTGGTTAACGTAAGGCATACCACATCGTTCCGCTTCCTCCCGGATAGATTCCTGAGCCTGCTTCTTGGTGCCGACGAAAAGCACTTCTCCGCCCTCGGCGACCAGGTTCGCGACAAAATTGTATCCTGTCTGAAACAGTCCCACCGTCTGCTGAAGGTCGATAATGTAAATATTGTTTCTTGCCCCAAAGATATAAGGCTTCATTTTCGGGTTCCACTTATTGGTCTGATGACCAAAGTGAACCCCCGCCTCCAACAACAACTTCATTGAAATACTCGCCATAACCCTCTCCTTAGTGTGTTTTTTCCTCCATTCCTTTCATCTTGACGGCCAGCTCCTGGAAGCAACACACCGCCAATCCCGGAATGTGTGAATTGTTGCGCATCTAACACAGATGCAACAAATTATCAAGCCAATACTTACGCTTATTCATGCTATTATGTGGTTAGGTGTGGTAATGGGCGTTGATCTTTACGTAGTCAAAACCAAGGTCGGAAGCCAGGATCCTGAAACCCCGTTGACCCACCGCCAGGTCCACCTGCAGTCTGATGCAAGGCGAGGTCATTATTTCTGCCAATTCTTTTTCGACACCCCTGATTCCCATGCCTCCGGCAAAGACGGCAACATCTTCGAAGTGTACCGTAACGGAATCAATCGCCATCTCGACGCCGATTGATCCGAGGGCGGAAATAATCCGTCCCCAGTTGGGATCGCCGCCAAAAAAGGCGGTCTTTACCAGGTTGGAATTTGCTACGGCATAGGCAGCTTTCTTAGCTTCGGTTACAGTTGACGCCCCTGTCACGTTCACTTCGATTACCTTAGTTGCCCCCTCACCGTCGCTCACAATGGCCCGGGATAATTCAGACATTATTTCCAGGACCATGGCCCGGAAAAGCGTATAATCTCGCGAACCATTCCTTACTGTTCTATTGCCGGCGATACCGTTCGCCAGCAGAAGAACGGTATCGTTAGTGCTCATGCAGCCGTCCACGGTAATGGCGTTGAATGTCTTATCGACGGCGTGTCGAAAAAGGGTCCCCAGTGCGGAAGCATCGACGTCGGCATCAGTCAGAAAAAAAGCGAGCATCGTTGCCATATTGGGACAAATCATCCCGGCGCCTTTCGCCAGGCCGCAGATGGTGACTTCTTTCTTCCCGATTATTCCTTTCCGCAAGGCGATCTTCGGAAATTTGTCCGTGGTCATGATTGCTTCTTCAGCGGCGTTGAAGCCCTGCGAAGTGAGTCCCGCCACGAGACGGTCCATGCCTCCGGCAATTTTATCTACAGGCAGGGGCTGACCGATTATGCCGGTGGAGGCAACCTGGACTAATTCATCCCCAATGCGCAACCGGTCGGCGACTATTTTCGAAGTCGCCAGTGCACCCCGGTATCCTTCCGCACCGGTGGCCGCATTGGCATTGCCGCTGTTCACCAGAATCGCCTGCGCCACACCGGATTTTATCCTTCCCATATCGATTAGTACGGGCGCTGCCTTGAAGCTGTTGGTGGTAAACATCCCCACCGCCTTGGCCGGTATAGTGGAAAAGAGAAGTGCCAGATCCCTTTTCCTTTCTGTCTTGATGCCAACGTGGATCCCGTTGGCCAAGAAGCCGGGCACCTGCAACGCTTCCCGTGAAAAAGACATCATCGCTCCTATTGCTATGCGTTATTTACCGCAACATTTCTTGAATTTTCGTCCGCTCCCGCAGCTACAGGGGTCGTTACGGCCGACCTTCTGCCCTTCCCGCTTCAATGTTTCGGGGGTTTTCGTGTCTTCGCCCCGGCTCATGATGTAAGTCTTCTGGGTATTTTCCCTGATTTCTTCGATTTCTTCCTCCCGGCGAATCTGGACCATGCATAGTTTGGCGATAGTGTCTTCCTTGATTCGCTCCACCATTTCCATGAACATGTCATAGCCTTCCTTCTGATATTCACGAATAGGGTCTTTTTGGCCATAACCGCGCAGCCCGATACCCTCTTTCAAATGGTCCATGGCCAATAAATGATCTTTCCAGTGGCTGTCGATAGATTGCAGCATGATAACCTTGCGCAGGTAATCCATCATCGGGCCGCCGAATTCCTTTTCCTTATCCGCCAAGAGGGATCTCGTAACAGCGATTATTTCCTCCTCGAAAAGCTTCCGGTCGGGCTTCTGGTCCGGCGCCGGCAAATCAATTCTAACTGAAAACTGCTTATACACGGAATCCGTCAATCCTTTGATGTTCCAATCATCAGGATTGACATTTTCGTCCAAATACTCGTCAACCAGGGAAGCGGTAATGTCGCCGATCATTTCCTCGATATCAGAGGCGAGTTCATCGCCCTTCAGAACCTTTTTACGCTGTTCGTAGATTACCTGCCTTTGCCGGTTCATCACATCGTCATATTCGATCAGATGTTTCCTTATTTCGAAGTTCTGACCTTCCACCCGTTTTTGCGCATTTTCAATCGCCCGGGAAATGAGTTTGTGCTCGATGGGCTGATTCTCCTCGATGCCGATCCGGTCCATCACGCTGGATATCCTCTCGGCGCCGAAAATCCTCAGCAGATCATCTTCCAACGAGAGGTAAAACCGCGAGGAACCCTTATCACCCTGACGGCCTGACCGGCCCCGCAACTGGTTGTCGATCCGCCGGCTTTCGTGCCTTTCTGTTCCCAGGATATGCAGCCCCCCCAATTCCGCAATTCCTTCCCCCAATTTGATATCTGTCCCGCGTCCCGCCATATTGGTGGAGATAGTGACCATGCCCATCTGGCCCGCCTGGGCAACAATTTCCGCTTCCCGTTCATGATTCTTGGCATTGAGGACATGATGCTTGATGCCGCCCCGATTCAGATATTTACTCAAGAGTTCCGATTTTTCGATGGATATCGTTCCCACCAGAACGGGCCGCTTGTTTATATGCAATTCCTTGATTTCCTCGATCACGGCGTTGAATTTTTCCGCTTCCGTCTTATAAATCACATCCGTATGATCCGTTCTGATCATGGGCATATTTGTGGGAATCACAATGACGTCGAGGTCGTAGATCTTCTTGAATTCTGCGGCCTCCGTATCGGCGGTGCCCGTCATGCCGGCCAGTTTCCCGTACATGCGAAAATAATTCTGGAAGGTGATGGAGGCCAGGGTCTGGTTTTCGTTCTCAATCTTTACCCGCTCCTTTGCTTCCAGGGCCTGATGCAAGCCGTCGCTGTAGCGGCGGCCTGGCATCACCCGGCCTGTAAACTCATCAACGATAATTACCTGTCCGTCCTTGACGAGATAGTCGACATCCCGCTTAAAGAGGGTATGGGCCTTCAGTGCCTGGTTAACATGATGCAGAATCTCGATGTTTTTCGGCTCATACAGATTGCTCACCCGAAGCAGGTTTTCCACATGGGCCACTCCCTCTTCCGTCAGGACAACGGTGCGGCTCTTTTCGTCGATCGTATAGTCCTTATCCTTCTTCAGCCTGGGGATGATCTGATTGATCTGGTAATACTTGTCTGTCGATTCCTCGGAAGGACCGGAAATGATCAGCGGCGTCCTGGCTTCATCAATGAGGATACTATCCACCTCATCGACGATAGCGTAATGAAATTCCCTCTGTACATAATCTTCGAGACTGAATTTCATGTTATCGCGCAGATAGTCAAAGCCAAATTCGTTATTGGTACCATAGGTGATATCGGCGTTGTATGCCTTGCGCCGTTCGTCGTCATCCAGGCCGTGCACGATGACCCCGACGGAAAGACCAAGAAATTTATAAATCGGTCCCATCCATTCGGCGTCCCTTTTGGCCAGATAATCGTTTACCGTAACCACATGGACGCCTTTTCCCGCCAAGGCATTCAAATAGATGGGCATGGTTGCTGCCAGGGTTTTTCCCTCACCCGTTTTCATTTCCGCAATTTTGCCTTCATGGAGTGACAGGCCGCCGATGACTTGAACGTCAAAGGGGCGCATTAACAGCGTCCTGCGCGACACCTCTCGGGCGACGGCAAAGGCTTCCGCCATGATAGTCTCAAATTCCGCCCCCGCTGTCAGCTGCTCCTGAAAGTAAGGCGTTTTAGCTTTTAATTCCGCATCACTAAGCGACAGCATTCCGGATTCAAGTTCATTTATTTCTTTAAGGAAATGCGCTAACCGCTTCAACTCCCGATCATTCTTGCTGCCCACAATTTGTGTCAAGATCCTGCCGAACACGATCCCTCCTCTAAAAAAAAACCGGTAAAGCTACCGGCTTCAAAATAATCAATCTGGTAAAATAGGCAATGCATCGCTCCGATACAAAGGCCGTCTAATTCTTCTTGCAAACCGCATGAAAACACGACCTAACCTTAACATACTCTCTCCAGATGTCAAGAATCCTTTTTCAAACAGGCAGGGGCAAAGGCAAGGATAGAAAAGGCCAAACATTTCACCGGGCAATAAGAAAATTGTCTTGACATAAAAATCACTTGTAGGCTAAACCAGCGCGAGCATTTTGGACCATTACCGTTATGACTCTTAAGGAGGCTTCATGGCAAGATATGAATCAAAATCATTACGCAATCTAGCTGTAATCGGGCATGGAGGCACCGGCAAGACATCGCTTTGTGAATCGATCCTTTTTGTGGGTGGCAAATCTGACCGCCTGGGACGGGTCGATGACGGGACATCTTCCCTCGATTATGAGCCCGAGGAACAGAAACGGCATATTTCCATCAGTGCCGCCATGAGTTTCCTGGAATGGGAGAAGCAAAAAATCACCATTATCGACACCCCGGGCGATTCAAATTTTGCCTATGATACCCAAAATTGCCTCCAGAATGTAGATAACGCCCTGGTCGTTATTGATGCCGTGGGCGGCGTGGAATTCCAGACCGAAGTGGTTTGGGAATTTGCCAGAGAATTAAAACTGCCGAAAGTTGTCTTTATCAATCGCATGGACCGGGAAAGGGCGGATTTCTTTAAAACGCTGGAAAGTATCAAGCAGCGCCTGGGAGAGAAAGTGACGCCCCTCTATCTGCCGATCGGCGTCGCCGATACCTTTAAGGGCATCGTCGACCTGATTGAAATGAAGGCCCTGTTTTTTGACAACGCTAAAGGCGTCTCCAAAGTGGGCGATATCCCGCCCGAATTGACCGACAGTTCGGAGAAATACAGAAGTGCCATGATGGAGGATGTTGCCGAGTGCGATGAACAGCTGATGGATAAATATCTGGATGAAGGTGAGTTGAGTTCCGACGATCTTCGGAAAGGGCTTAGAAAGGGCATTGCCTCGGGATCGCTGATCCCTCTTCTCTGCGGATCGGCGGTGAAGCATATCGGCATCAGCTCTCTGCTCAACGTGGCTGTAAATTATCTACCCTCGCCGGTCGACCGCGGTCCCATCTCCGGGTTGGCGCCCGGTTCCCAGACCCCTGAGGAAAGACCGCCGGAAGAATCGGCGCCTTTTTCCGCGCGGGTTTTCAAGACCATAGCGGACCCATACGCCGGCCGACTGACGCTTTTTCGTGTTTATTCCGGCTCCCTGTCCGGTGATACGAGTGTCCTGAACAGCACCCGCAAAGTGCACGAACGAATAAGCAATATTTTTTACCTGGAGGGCAAAAATCAGAAACCGGCGGAATTGCTGATGGCGGGAGATATCGCCGCCGTTGCCAAATTAAAGGAAACCGCGACAGGCGACACGCTTTGCAGTGAAAAGGCGCCGATCATCTTCGAGAAGATTGCCCCCCCGCGGGCGATCATGTCCTTTGCCATTGAACCAAAAGCGCGGGGCGATGAAGAAAAAATCGTCTCTTCCATCAACCGACTTATCGAAGAAGATCCTACGCTTTCCTTCCACCGCGATGTGCAAACCAAGGAGATGATCCTTTCCGGCATGGGACAGGTGCATATCGAAGTCACGGTAGAAAAGATGAAGCGGAAGTTCGGTGTCGAGGTAAACTTAAAAACCCCGAAGGTCCCCTATAAGGAAACAATCAAGGCAAAAACCAATGTCCAGGGAAAATATAAGAAGCAATCAGGGGGGCGAGGCCAGTTTGGCGATTGCTGGCTCGATATTGAACCCCTGCCCCGGGGCGCCGGTTTTGAGTTTGCCGACAAAATTGTCGGCGGCGTCATCCCGCACCAATACCGGCCGGCAGTGGAAAAGGGGATTATTGAGGCCATGCATGAAGGCATTCTGGCCGGCTATCCAGTTGTGGACCTGAGGGTTTCCCTGGTCGACGGTTCCTACCATACCGTTGATTCTTCGGAAATGGCCTTCAAAATAGCAGGCTCCATGGGCTTCAAGAAGGGCGTGCTGGCCTGTCAGCCCACCCTTTTGGAACCGATCGTCGATATCAGCATAGAAGTTCCCGAAGAGTACATGGGTGATGTCATCGGCGACCTAAACAGCCGGCGTGGCCGTGTTCTCGGCATGGACAGCAAGGGTTCGCACCAGATTATCAAAGGGCAGGTTCCCCTGGCGGAAATTCTTAAGTACGCACCGGACTTAAGGTCCATGACCAGTGGCCGGGGAACTTTCAGCTATGAGATTGCCCATTACGAGGAAGTGCCGCCTTATATAGCGGAAAAAATCATTGCCGAAGCCAAAAAAGAGAAGGAAGAAGAATAGATGGCAATCAATGCCGGTGTCATCACGGTCAGCGACAAAGGCTATCGTGGTGAACGGGAAGATAAGAGCGGCCAGGAAATAATAAAGACCCTCGCAAGCATGGGGATTATCGTAACCCAGACCACTATCGTTCCCGATGAAGCTGATCTCATCGCCAGGGCACTGCGGGAATATGCCGATATTATGAACCTTGATCTCATCCTGACTACGGGCGGCACCGGTGTAAGCCCACGCGATGTGACACCGGACGCCACGCTGCAGGTGATCGATAAGGAAGTGCCCGGGATAGCGGAAGCCATGAGAAGGGAAGGTGCCGTTTTTACGCCGCACGCAATGATCTCCCGGGCTGTGGCGGGGATGAGGGGGCGCTCGCTCATAATCAATCTTCCCGGCAGCCCCAAAGGCGTGCGGGAGAACCTGGCTGTTGTCCTGCCTGCCCTGCCTCACGCCATAGAAAAAATTAAAGGGGACACCCGCGACTGCGGGTCTCTATAAACTTGAGCATACGGTCCCGATGGGAGCCGGGCCAAAAGATTTTCCCGCAAGAAGTGCATTTCCGAAAGCCGACGTAGTTATCAATGATAAAGGCCGGAACCTCTCCGACCACGTCTTCCCTGACGACCGGCTCGAGCTGCGCGTTACATCTGAGGCAGCGTGTGAAAAAGTTCTTGGTCTCCGGCGTCAGGGATAGTCTCTTTAGCACCTCGTTTAGCTGCTCCGGCAGGCGATCGTCGCTGATATCCAATACCTTCCCGCCATATAGCCTGACACGAGGTCTTCTTTGCCGGACAAGAAAAATCCGCCCTTCATCGGCAGCATTCCTGAAGTCATGGTCCTCGATCCGCTGTTGATAATAGGTCGTGTCATAGCCAAGGATGCGCAGCCATTTGGCTAATTTACCGAGAGTTGAATCAACCAGGAATTTCACCGTTCCAGGGGGTTGCCGTTTTCATCCTTCTCTACGACGTCCGGGAGCGGCTCCTGCGAGCGTATTTCTCTTCGCAGATCGCGCACCGCTTTATTCAACTGGCGGATTGTTTTCATCATATTAAGTCTTTCCGCCAAGCCCATCAAGCCGGTAAAGATGACCCCCACCAGGAAAGCAATGAACATCAGCATGTAGGACGGCAGGGTTACGTCGACGAAATCGTAATATTTCAGGGGCACCTCGGAGGCATTCTGAAGTGAAAAGGAGATGATGAAAAGTACAACGCCTACAACGACAATAGTGTAAAAAATCCTCATTTCAGACCTCCCGGCGAGATATATTGAGAAAACAACGGCATAAGGTTAGCGTGAGTTTTAGTCAAATCTTCGGAAATTACGCGTGTTTCACCTGTAACAGTCATAAAATTGGTGTCGCCGTTCCAACGGGGCACGAGATGGACATGCAGATGGTCATCCACGCCCGCCCCGGCCACCCGGCCCAGATTCATGCCCACGTTGAATCCATCCGGTTTCATGGCTGCCTGCAACACTTTTTGCGCAAGTTCAACCAGGTCGAAAGTTTCTATCTTTTCTTCGGGGGTGAATTCCTGCAGCTGGCCCAGATGGCGAAACGGAATAACCATCAAATGGCCACAGGTATAGGGATAGCGATTCATCATCACGTAGATGGTTTTCCCTTCCCACAAGATGTAATCGTCCCTGCGGATGGAGTTTTTACAGAAAATGCAACCGTTGGGTTTTTCGCCCCTGATATATTCACCACGCCAGGGTGCGTAAAGAGCTTCCATAAAGTTCACCCTTAGATTTTGAGAAAGTCCCGCCGAGCAATAATCCCTCGGCGAACTGACAAGTCACATGTTTTATTGTGGATTATACCCATAAGTCGCTAAATGACAAGTTATTTTTAAGTTGATTGATTAATATGGGTTATCTTTAAAAGGATATTTTTCTTGACAGACGGGGGAATCTTTCTTAATTCTAACACACGTACTTTTTGCCCCGAAGCAGGTTAAGTAGTGGACTTTATCTGTGGGGTGGAACCGTGTCCGCATCGTTTAATTGCTGAGGAGGATTTTGACTGATGGCTGAGCTTGCTTGGGGTCCGGCGCAGGTTGATTGGCAGGAGCGCATCAACGTGGAAAGAATGAGGAAGGAAAGGCTGTCGAAGGCGCAGGCGGCTATGAAGAAACACGGTTTAGCCGCCTGTCTCTTTCTGCGGCCTGACAATATCCGCTATACGACCTCTATCAAAGGTGTCGGCTTTGGACCGCAGCTGAGATATGCCCTGGTTTTTGCGGACGGCGATCCGATAATGTACGAGCATGGTTCCACCTTGGTTCACCACCAAGTCCACTGCCCCTGGATAAGACCGGAAAACTGGCGTTATGCCTATTCCTGGTTGATGGGTACGGCCGGCGCTGCCGCCGCCGGCGAAGTAGCCAAAAAATGGGCGGCCGGCATCCTGAGCGACCTGAAAGCCAGAGGTCTGGCGGGGGAAAAAATCGGGTTGGACGCCGTCGATGAACTGGGACGCACCGCCTTGCAGGAAGCAGGCGTTAAGATTGTGCCGGCAGGACCGGCAATGTCCGAGGCACGTCGCGCTAAGACGGTGGATGAAATCAACTGCCACAAAATGGCTGCAACTTTCGCCAGCATGGCTTTCTACCATGTAGCAAGGATTCTGCGCCCCGGTATGCGCGAGACGGATATCGACTCGGCGGCCATGGAAGTCATGATGAAGGCCGGAGCCGAGTATGCGGCCAACGTGCCCAAGATTCGTTCGGGTCCCAATTCCTTCGAGGACTATGCCGGCGCCACGACGGACCGGATTCTGGAAGCCGGCGATATGCTCTACATGAATATCTGCGGCGCCATGAGTCATATGGGCTATGTGACCTGTTACTACCGCGATTACTGCGTGGGAAGGAAACCGACGGAAAAGCAGAAGGATTGGCACAAGAAGGCCTATGATCGCATAAATGCCGTCTTGAGCGAGATAAAACCAGGGGCAACCACCGCGGATGCTGCGAAGCACTTTCCGCTGGCCGAGACGTGGGGCTACGACTCCGAGTGGTGGATATTGACGAAGGAAATCGGGCACGGCGTCGGTCTGTCACTTTATGAGGAACCGGTGATCAACCGTCTCTGGTCCCCGGACCATCCGCAGGTTTTTGAGGAAGGCATGGTCATTGCCGTTGAATGTAGGGAGGGTGAGCCGTTTGTGGGAGGAGCCAGACTGGAACAAATGACCGTTGTGACCAAGACGGGCAACGAAATTATCACCCTGGTTCCTGCCGAGGAGATCTTATATCCCGGTATTTTCGGCTGGTAAGCAGGTAATCTTTTTCTGTCGGGAGGCAACCATGAAATCGAGCAAATATCAGAGAGGGATAATCGTTATTGCGGCTGTGGCCATCTTGGCCGCGGGCGTTGGTTCAATTACCCAGATTGCGCAGGCCGCTCCTGCCGCAATGAAGGCAGCCGTCGCCGGAGCGGAGGGTGAACAAAAGTGGCAGACCGCCCTGGCGGGAGCAAAAGCGGAAGGTAAATTAACAATCTACGGTTCTGCCCTGGGAGCTCAATTCAGGTCCGTCATCACGCCCAAGTTGAAGGAAAACTTCGGGATCAACCTCGACATCATCTCCGGGGCGCAGGCCGAGATGCTGAACAAGATAACACTCGAAGGACAGTCCGGCGTACGGAATGTTGACATGACCCTGTTTTCGCCCACTGCCTATATAGACTTCCTGAAACCGAAAGGATTGGTAGCGCCCCTGGACCAGTACTTGGTCCTTCCGAGAGTCAGGGACAACAAAAGCTGGCTGAACGGCAAGTTCCCCATGTTTGACAGGGACGGCACGGTCATTGCTCTGACTTCGGCTTACTTTTCCTATATCCTGGTGAATACGCAGGTAGTGAAAGACGAAATTCGCTCCTACCGCGACTTACTCAATCCCAAATGGAAAGGGAAAATTGTCATGTTTGACCCGGCGGGAGGGCCGGGCCCCGGTGAGACGTTTGTCAACTTCTTCATTCCCCGGATCATGGGGGCGGAGGGTGGGGAGAAATATCTCCGGGAACTGGCCAAACAGGATATCGTTTTCGTTCGTGATCAGCGACAATTGACGGAGTGGGTGGCAAAGGAGAAATATCCGGTAGGCATCGCGGTGACCACGACCATTGTGGGGGATTTCGTGAAAGCCGGCGCCCCGGTTTCCTTTGTTCGGCCGCAGGAAGGTGGCCTGCTGGCGGTTGCCGCCAGCTGTCTGGCAATGATTAATAAAGCCCCCCACCCCCATGCAGCCACTGTGTTTCTGAACTGGGTTTTGACCGACGAAGGGCAGCGACTCTTTGCAGAAGCATACAATGCCCCTCCCCGCCGGTTGGGCGTTCCCTACTCGGGTTCCGATCAGTTCGGCATTGTGCGGCCCAAAGATAAGACCGTTGAGGCAGACGAGGCTTTTTACCTTGAGGGGAAAAAGACCGCCCACTTCGCCAAGGAGATATTCGGTCCGGTGATTAACAAGTAATGCGCTTTTCCGGGAAGACTGCCGATGAAAAGGGTGCATGTTTTGGTCAAGGGTAAGGTGCAGGGTGTTTTCTTCCGTGCTCATATGCAGCGGGAAGCCCGGTTGCAGGCGATTACCGGTTGGGTGAGAAACCTGGCCGACGGCGGCGTGGAAGCGGTATGGGAGGGGCAGGAAACCAATCTTGCCGCCATGCTGGACTGGTGCCGCAAGGGGCCTCCCCACGCCTCCGTCACGGATGTCAAGAGTTCTGCGGAGCTATATACCGGAGAATACGAGGACTTCAGCATCCGGTACTAAGGCGCCGCCGGGGAGCGACAGTCAGACTTTCCCGGGCACTTCGGGCCTAAGAGAACTTTTTCATTACTTTTCCGAATCCATCCAGGGAGTTGACGATAGTTTCATCGCTTACGCAATAGGCGATGCGGAAAAAACCGGGGCCACCGAAGCCGCTCCCCGGGACGGTTATGATGTTCTCCTGGAGCAAGGCATTGACGAAGGAAACATCGTCGGCGATCGGACTGCGCGGGAAAAGATAAAAGGCCCCCTCCGGTTTGTTGAAACGGTATCCTAAGGCCGCCAACCCGTTACATAGCAGGTCTCTCTTACGTTGATACTCTCCCACGGCCACCTGGACGCCCTGCAATTTGGCTACCGCCCGCTGCATTAAGGCGGGAGCGTTGACAAACCCCAAAATCCGGTTACACAGGATGGCGGCGTTTATTATCATCTCGGCATTGTCACTGGCTGGATTAATGGCCAGATAACCGATCCTTTCTCCCGGCAGCGAAAGGCTTTTGGAATAAGAGGAGGCAACAATGCTGTTGTCGTAAGCCGCCATAATACTCGGCGCCTTGATGCCGTCGTAAACGATATCCGTGTAAGGTTCATCGGAAACGATATAAATTTCCTTCCCCAGCGTGCGGCTTTTATCCCGCAGCAGCTTGGCCAGGCCATTTAAGGACTGAGCATCGTAGACCTTGCCGGTGGGGTTGTTGGGAGAATTAAGCAGCACAATCTTCGTTTTTTCCGTAATTGCAGCGTCGATCGCCGCCAGGTCAAGAGAAAAATCCTCCCTCGTGTTTACCGGTATCGTCGACCCGCCGGCGTTATCCACATAGAAATGGTATTCCACAAAATAAGGCGCCAGAATAATCACTTCCTCACCGGGATCAAGAAGAGCTTTAAGGATGACATTTAAGCCCCCCCCTGCCCCACAGGTCATGATGATGTGACGATCGGCAAGGGATACGCCGCGCGGTTCGCTTTGATACGCGGCCACGGCCGCTCTGGTCTCTGCCAGGCCGGCGTTAGGCATATAACCGTGCTTATTCGGGATATCATCAGCAGCCAGCTGGCAAAGCAATTCCTTTAATTGCCGCGGTGGCTCGACGTTGGGATTGCCGAGGCTGAAATCAAAAACCTTATCCGGCCCGAATTGTTTCTTCAGATTTTCACCCTCTTCAAACATTTTTCTGATCCAGGATGACTTAGCGATAATACTTTGAACTTTTGCCGAAATTGCCATCTATCGTCCCCTTTCCCCCTCAGCTCCCTGTGCAATATTTTAGCATTATAGATAATTTCTCCGCAAATTCAACAAACAACTTGGCCTATCCGGAAATATTGTCGATATAAAAGAGAGTCCCGGACTGTTTTAAGCAAAGCCTTGCTCCCCCGGGAGAACTTATGCTAAAGGGACCTTGGCCAATGAAAAAAACAATTCTGCTGATCAACCCCTGGATACACGACTTTGCCGCTTACGACTTTTGGATCAATCCGTTAGGACTGCTTTATATAGCTTCCTTTCTGCGCCAGAATGGTTTTGAGGTTGAATTCCTCGATTGTTTGGACCCCTGGAATCCGCAGATGAGAAAAAACCCGGCGCACAGAATGCCCCGGCGCGATGCCTCCGGCCATGGCAAGTATTTCCGAGAAATAATACCCAAACCGGAAGCCCTAAAGGCCATCCCGAAAAAATATCACCGTTACGGGATAACGCCGCAGGCCCTGCGGGAATCGCTCAGTCTGCTTCCCCGTCCGCATTTGGTGCTGATCACTTCCATGATGACCTATTGGTACCCGGGCGTCTTTGAGACGATCAAGGTGGTGAACGAAGTCCTGCCGGGGACGCCGGTCGTCTTGGGTGGCAATTATGTAACCCTTTGCCCCGGGCATGCCCGCCTCTCGGGGGCTGATTATCTTCTTGCCGGGAATGGAGAAGAAGGGCTTATTCCCCTGATAAAAAGTCTGTTGGGCGGAGAGTTGCCCTTCCTGCCGGACAGGCGGCGATTGGATTCCTACCCCTACCCCGCCTGCGACCTTATCGCCCATCCCGAGCAATTGCCCATCAGGACTTCCCGCGGTTGTCCTTTTCGGTGCACCTATTGCGCCTCCCGCCTTTTGAATTCATCTTTCCAGCGGCGTGACCCCGACGAGGTGTTCAAGGAGCTCGAGTTTTGGCATACCTCTTTAAAAGTGCAAAACTTTGCTTTATATGATGATGCCTTCCTCGTTGATCCGTCCGAGATGGCGGTGCCCCTGTTAAGAGAAATCGTCAGCCGCCACCTTCCCTGGCGCTTTCACTGTCCCAACGGCCTACATCTAAGAGAAATAAACGACGAGATCGCCCATTTGCTGTTCAAAGCCGGCTTTGAAACCATGCGCTTCGGGTTTGAAACGGCTGATCTGAAGCGACAGAGTGAAACCGGGGGCAAAGTATCGAACGGGGATTTAAGGCTGGGCATAAAATGTTTGATCGACGCCGGCTTCCGGAAAGAGGCAATCGGCATCTATCTTCTCTGCGGCCTGCCGGGCCAGTCGGCATCCGAGGTGGCCGACAGTATCGACTATGTGCAAGCCTCAGGGGCGAAACCGATCCTGGCCGAATACTCCCCCATCCCCGGCACGGCGCTCTGGGAGGAAGCCGTCCGGGTATCGCCCTTCGATATTCAAACGGAACCACTATACCACAATAACACGCTTCTGCCCTGTCAGGGCGAAAATTTTACCGATGAAATGTACCGGGCGCTTAAAGTCCGGGCTCACACCTCCCCCTAAGGAACTAATCCCTTTTTTCCGTCCCTTGCGATTACACCGCCGAGACGGCGGACATTGCCCGAAAAATAATTGAGCAGCATGAGACAAAACTGTTTATTATTCGTCTAAGAGTAAGCAGGATGTGGTATGATGGCCAGCGGCACGGGAAGTATGCCGGACCGGTCGCAGGACACCTCCGGTCGGGGGACACCTTACTTAATTATTCGGCTGAAGGGATGAAAAATTCAAGTTCCCCTGTGAGGATGCTATCATGAAAATACCTGTCTTCAAATCCCATCTGCAGATCAGCGTCATCCCCGGCGAGGGGGTGCTGGTGCTTTCCGAAGACGTGGCCAGGGCCCTGCACGGCAGGGTGTACGAAGAACTCGTTCCGCTCATCGACGGCAGACGCAATGCGGACGCCCTCGTGGACGCCCTGGCCGGAAAAGTGGACGCGGCCAAGGCTTACTACGCCCTGGCACTCCTCGCAAAAAATGGTTACCTTACCGAAAGTGCTCCTGAGGTCCCGCCGGAGATGGCGGCCTTCTGGCACGGCATGGATGTCGAGCCTGGAGCGGCCATCGCGGCGCTCGGCGCCAGGCGGGTGCGGATGTGCGCCATAGGGGATGTGGATGCCGCACCCTTGCACCTGGCACTGGCTGATTTGGGGGTGGTTCTTACCGAAGAGGCAACGGCTGATTTCGAGGCGGTGGTAACGGACGATTATCTGCGGCCGGAACTGGATTCTTTGAATACCGCAAACCTCCTGGCAGGCCGCCCCTGGCTGCTCGTAAAGCCCGTCGGCCATGAACTCTGGATCGGGCCGCTGTTTATACCGGGAAAAACCGGCTGCCACCGCTGTCTCTCCCTGCGCCTGACACGAAATCGGCCGGTGCACCGGTTCGTCGCGGAGAAAAACAAGCAGCACGGGCCTTATCCCGCAGTGCGGGGGGCTACCCCGGCAATCGTTTCCGCCGCCTGCGGGCTGGCGGCCCAGGAAGTGGCCCAATTCATAGCCGGGGCGAAGGAAGGACTGGAAGGCAAGATGCTGAGCCTGGACGTGCGCACTTGGAGTTCCGTCAAACACGACCTTCTGCAACACCCAGCCTGCCCGGCCTGCGGCGGGTCCGAAGCGGTAAGAGCCGCGCCGGTCGAGCTTAACAACCGGAAAGTGACCTATTTCCAGGATGGCGGCCACCGCACCCAAACGCCGGAGCAGACCCTGAAGAGATATCAGCATCTGGTGAGCCCCATTACCGGGGTAGTGACGATGCTGGCGCCGATGCACAACGCTGATGGCTTTGTCCACGTTTACGTTGCCGGCCACAATCACGCCTTCAAAATGGAGAACCTGGAATTTCTCAAGCGCAGCCTGCGCTATTCCAGCAGCGGCAAGGGTATGTACGAGGGGCAGGCCAAGGCGAGTGCCTTGTGCGAGGCGATCGAACGTTATTCCGGCGAGCGGACCGGGTCCGAGGTGATCGTCACCGCAAGCTTTAGCGACATGCGGGAACGTTTCGGTACTGCTGCCATCCACCCTAACGACGTAATGCGTTACAGTGACCGGCAACTGGCAGAACGCGAGGCCTGGAACGCAAGGAAATCCATGTTCAACCGGGTACCCAAACCACTGGATGAAGCGGTGCCTATCAATTGGACCCCCGTGTGGTCCTTGACTGAAAGCCAGCACAAGTACCTTCCGACCCAGTTGCTCTATTACCAGTCCCAGGCGAGCGGTTCCTGCGACACCTTCTATTGTATGGGCTGCTCGAACGGCAACGCCTCGGGCAACAACCTGGAGGAGGCGGTGCTGCAGGGTTTCTGTGAACTGGTGGAGCGGGATGCGGTGGCCATCTGGTGGTACAACCGCCTGCGCAAACCGCAAGTTGCCCTGGAGAGTTTCGGAGAGCCCTATCTGCTCGATCTCATCGGCTATTATCGGAGCCTCGGCCGCGAGGCCTGGGCGCTCGACATTACCAGCGACATTGGCATCCCCACCTTTGCTGCCTGCTCCCGCCTCTCTGCCGGGCCGGAAGAACGCATCCTCTTCGGCCTGGGATGCCATCTCGACCCGCGCATTGCCCTCCTGCGCGCCTTTGCGGAAATGAACCAGATGCTGGGTCTCGCCCAAGGGGGGCAGGAAAAAATCCCTCTCGAAGACGAAGAGACTTTATCGTGGCTCAGGACCGCCACCGTTGCCAACCAGCCGTACATGGCACCCGCGGAAATGGCGCCGCCCAAACGACGGGACGACTACCCTTCCCTTTATACCGGCGATCTCCTGGAAGACATCGGTCTCTGCCGGCGCATGATAGAGGAGAAGGGGATGGAGGTGCTGGTCCTCGACCAGACCCGGTCGGACGTGAAGATGCCCGTGGCGAAGGTGATCGTGCCGGGCCTGCGCCACTTCTGGGCGCGGTTTGCTCCCGGGCGGCTATACGACGTACCGGTCAAGATGGGCTGGCTCGAGAGGCCCCTATCGGAGGAAGCGCTCAATCCCATTCCGGTCTTTTTCTGATTCAGCTGCTCCTCATTCCCGAACTCTGATTTGGGAACGCGCGGGGAAATTTAGTTTTTCAGAAGAGGGACGATCCGAAGTCGATGCAACAGATTATCTGCCAAGGCACGGTTGGATGAAAGGTTCAAGTAAAAGCGAGCCATAGTGGCATTTTATCCTTGACAAAAAGCTGCCTTTTTTCCATACATTTGCTGTCGGAAATCTGGTTACTGATTACTACTATTCTTTCCCACGAGGGTAAACCGATGGAAAATCCGGTGAACGGAGCTCAGGCTGATTGTTCCGGACTTACCTTGCCCCGCTGCGACGATTACGAAGCTTTCACCCTCCTCTACCGGCAGACCGCTGCCGCCGTATATGCCTACCTGATCAGCCTGTGTGGCTGCCCGCACCTTGCTGAAGACCTCCTGCAGGAAACCTTTCTGGCCGCCTTCCTGGGCTGGCCGGATTTCCAGGGCCGCTCGTCGCTGCGCACCTGGGTGCACGTTATTGCCACTAACAAATTCCGCGACCATTGCCGAAAAGGATGGGGGAAGGTTCAAATGGCCCCTGAAAAGCTTGAAGCGCTGCCTGCTGCCGGTCCTGCGCCACCGGATGCCGCCATTGAAAAAGAGGAACGCCTCCGGATGCACGAGGCCATCCTCGCCCTCCCTCCCGAGCTAAGGGCGACTTTGCTGCTGGTTCGTTTCGAGGGGCTGAAATACCGGGAAGCGGCGGCGGCACTGGGGACCACGCCGGCTACGGTACGCATGCAGATCCATCGGGCCCATCGCCTATTGGCGCAAAGTTTGGGAGAGGAGGCAAGAGATGGACAGGGATGAGCTCCTTCAGCAAGTAACCGATGCCCTCTGCGGCGAACTGGACCGGGAGGGAGAGGCCAAGCTACGAGCCGCTTTGGATGCCGATCCCGCTCTGGCCGTAGAAGCCGCACACCTGGTGCGGGTCTGGCATAGGATCGGAAAAATCCTGGACGAAGATCAACCGGGCGAGGCCGTTCTGACCCGTGTTTATGCCGCCATTATCAGGCAACGCCCAGCCGAGCTCTCCGATGAAGACCTTGACATGGCGGCTGGCGGCATGATGCCGGATGACGCACCGTGGCGCGGAGGCAAAGAACGTGACCCTGAACATAAATGACCTTGCAGGGACGATTGTCTCTGCCTCCTTTGCGGAGGACAGGAAAGCACGCGGGCGTTTCCGGCGTGCGAAACTTGTTGCCCTGGGCGCTTCCGGCAGCGAGGCTGACGAGTTGCTCGCATACGGTTGCAACCGTTTCGTCGGCCAGGCAGTTCTCCCCTTCCCCACTACCGATGAACCTTTTGTCCCGGTCTGGTGCGATTACACCCACGAGGCAGCCGGACGCGGCGTCTTTCCAGTCCTGCGGGAAAAACTCGTTCAGCTCCGTTTCCCGATCCGGGAGGGGATCAGCGGCGAGGAAGCTTACCGGGCCGCGACCCTCAAGGGAAACTTTCCTGACCCCGAACAGACAGCCCTGGAAGTGATCGACCCCGGGGGATTGAAGCTTTTCCTCCATGCAACTCCGGCCGGTAGGATTCCCGTGCTCACGGTCCGGGAAAGGAGTGATTTTGTCGTCCTGGTAAGGGCGCTTTCCCAGCGGAACGAACCGGGGCCGGTGCCGGAATCGATGGGGGCGACCATGGTCTCCGGCCTCAACAACTGGGACCGGATTGCGCGCTATCGCCGGGCCTGGGAGACAGAGCACCCAACCGAGGCGGCCACGGGCGGCTGGCCGGCGGAATTCTCGCTGCTCATCCCGCGCCGGGAGCTTTACCAGGACCGGCTGATCATCCTGAGCGAGGGCGAGTACAGCGGCGTAGCGGCAGAAAGGGTGGGCATGACGGATGAAGCCTGGCGCGCGGCGTCGCTCATTATCCGCCGGGAACATGAAGGCGTCCATTACTTCACCAAGCGCTTGTTCGGCTCCATGAACAATGCCGTTCACGATGAACTGTTGGCCGACTATGCCGGCATTGCCGCGGCCGCCGGCTCCTTCCGGGCCGACTGGTTCCTCCTTTTTATGGGCCTGGAAGATTACCCGAACTACCGCTGGGGCGGCCGGCTACAGAACTACCTGGGCGATCAGCAGCCCGGCGCCAGAGTTTTCACCATCCTCGCGCGGCTGATCAAGGAGGCGGCGGAAAATATTGAACTATTTGATACCCGGATGCGGAAAGCCAAAGGTGCTGCCGCTCCCGGGCTCACGGCAATGCTTTTGGTTATTGCCGCCCTGCACCTGGAAGAGCTGGCCTCGGCGGACGCGGAGAGGCTGCTTGGGGAAAAACTCTCAGCTGTTTGCCGTTAGCCGCAGCACCGAGAGGGCAATGGTCTTTTTCTCGATCGCGAATCTTTTTGAAACAAAAGTAATTTATGTTCGTCTAAGAGAGGGGAGTGAGATACGGATTGGTTGAAAAATGTCAAAGTGGGAAGAATCGCAAATTCTCAAGAAAGGAGAACTACTATGAATCAGGAAGAGCAAATGAAGAAAATGCAGCGGATTACCGCCAAGATCTGGATGGACGATGGTTTCAAACAGAGGCTCCTTGCCGATCCGGGGCCGGTGCTCAAGGCGGAAGGGATTAATATCCCCGAAGGCCTTGAAGTGCGAATAGTGGAGAATACTGACAAGATATTTCATCTCGTGTTGCCGAATAAACCGGGAATCATGGAATTATCTGATGAGGCGTTAAATGCGGCGGCTGGCGGCGCGGCATGTTTTTGTTGCGCCATTACCGGTAATCCGTGAGTGGGTTGGGATTCCGTACTGCCACCGTATCGGGAATGCTATTTGATAAACCGGAAATTATCGCCGGTGTTCATTGCACCCCTGAGTATCACCTGGCCAAGGCTGCGCGGAGACGATAATGAACCCGGTCGGCGACTAAACACCCTGTGGGGAAGAAATGCAGATGTTCACGAAAGGAGATGCACAATGAATCAGCAAGAGCGGATAAAGAAGATGCAGCAGATTATCGCCAAGGCATGGATGGATGAGGGCTTCAAGCAGCGGTTGCTTTCCAACCCCGGCCTGGCACTTAAGGAGGAAGGGGTGGAGATGCCCCCGGACGTCGAAGTGCGGATCGCGGAGAATACCGCCAAGGTGTTGCATTTTGTCCTGCCGGCAAAACCGTCAAGAGAGGAATTATCAGACGAACAATTGACCAACGTCGCCGGCGGCGGGGCTTTCTGTGAGTGTTTTTCCATTTAATTATTACTCAGGCAAATAAATACATCAATCATAGTCATGCCGTTTAGGCCCTTTGGGTCGACTCAATCCGGCATCCAGAATCATACTGGACACCGGCTTTAGCCGGTGTGACGGTAGGGAAGTATAGCCATATATAATTGCCGGAGTTATAATCGTAATATTACGATTATTGAGATGATACCGTGTTAACACCGGTGGCGCAGCCATCGCCTGCAAAAAAGCAGCCTTCAGGAATGAGATAAAAACCAGGAGAAAAGAAATATGACGCCGGCGTACGTGCTTTCGTTTACCAAAGACGTTTCCATCGATTTTCCGGCACCGGACCAGACGGTTATCCTCACCCCCGAGCGGCGCTCCACTCTCAGGGGCCTCAGCCCGGGGCTTATCCGGGCAATTACGACGCTTTCACTAGATGGGGCTGCGGAAGATGAGCTGGCCCGGCAGGTCCAGGAAACAGATGGGGCCAGTGCGCTGGCCCGACTTTACTACTACTTGTCGGTCTTTACCCAACGCGGTTTGATCCGTTACGGCATACCAGGCAATGGCAAACCGCGGGCAACTCTTTCCCCCATCTCCACTGACTTTCTCTTCAATAACGTACCGGCGGATCCGCAATCACGGTATGTCCTATCCCGGTTTGCCTGCCTGCACCGGGAACAAGAGGACCTCGTCCTGGAATCTCCTCTGGCCCACAGCAAGATCACCCTCCACGGATGGGAGGGAGCGGCGGTGGCTGCCGGGCTCGCCAAGGCGCAGACGGTCGCCTCGCTGGGCGATCTTCTGCCAACCATACCGCGTGACGCCCTTTCCCTGTTTCTGGAAATGCTTCTGGGCGCCGGCTTTGTGAACGAGCTTAAGCCTGACCAGCCTTACCACGGGGAAAACGAGGTCCTGGCCCAGTGGGATTTTCACGATCTGCTCTTCCATGCGCGCAGTCGGCTGGGAAGGCACGCCAATCCCTATGGGGGGACCTACCGTTTCCAAGGCAAGATCAGCCCTCTACCCGCCCTAAAGTCCCCGACACCCGGGCCGGTCATCGATCTTTACCGGCCGGACATGGAAAGACTCGCAGAGGAGGACTATCCCTTCAGCCTGGTCCTGGAGCAGAGAAAATCCATCCGGGAATATGCAGGCAAACCCATGACGGACCGTGCACTCGGCGAATTCCTCTATCGCACGGCCAGGGTGAAGGAGTTGATCAAATCGGACCTCCAGGAGGTGAGCAAACGGCCCTATCCCGGAGGAGGCGCCATTTACGAACTCGAACTCTACGTAACAATCAATGCCTGTGAAAACATTTCCCCCGGTCTTTACCATTACTGTCCGCAAAACCATCGCCTCGAAGAGATATGCAGCCCCAACGAAGCGACGGAGGCTCTGCTTAAAGACGCCCTGCGCTCGACGGGGCAGGAAGGAAGTCCGCAGGTGTTGATCACTATCACCGCCCGCTTCCAGAGACTTTCCTGGAAGTACGCTTCCATGGCCTATAGCGCGATACTTAAGAATGTGGGGGGACTCTACCAGACCATGTACCTGGTAGCAACCGCCATGGATCTGGCCCCCTGCGCCTTGGGCGGAGGAAACGCGGACCTGTTCGCCCGGGCCGCCGGACTCGATTATTACGCCGAAACATCGGTGGGGGAATTTTTGCTCGGAAGCAAACGAATGTAAATAGGGTCAAATCTCATTTATTGAAACTATTACGGAACTTCTTCTGAAGATGGATAGATAAGGTGAATAAGTGAACGGCTTGGCTCCGACATGATTGCTTCCATCAGACCGCAGGAACTGAAGATTGAAATAACGGATGCCTGCAATTTGCACTGCCCGTTCTGCTACCTTGGCGAAGAGACCCTTTACGGCGCGCGATTCATGCCGGGCGAGGAGGTGCTGCGCTGGATTGACTGGACTGTGGATCAGGGTATTCCAGGCGTTCGTTTCACCGGCGGTGAGGCCACGTTACATCCGCAGATTGAAATGTTCTGCTACTACGCGCATCTGCGGGGGCGCTATATCATTCTGAACACCAACGGCATGGGTAACGATAGGCTCTACCGGGACCTTTTCCGGGTGGTGAATGATTTGCGCATCAGTCTGCCCACCCTCGATACCGGTCGTATGGATGAGCTTACGGGCAGCACGGACATGTTGGCCAAAAAGAAAGACGTGATCAGGCTGGCGCTGGCGAAAGGGGTACCACGGATCGGTCTCCTCACGCCCTTGCTTCCGGAGCTGCACGGAACATTGGAGAAATTTATCCAATTCACCAAAATATCACCCCGTCTTTTCTGGCTGCCGCTGCGCTACGAGTCTACGCCAACACTCCCGCGGCCCTGGACGCGCGCCGATGCCCAGGCGTTTGCCGAGGAAGTGGCAGATTTGATGGACCGCCACCCGGAGCAGGCGCGCGGGATTTTTCTGGCCATGCCCTTCTGCGGTGTCGCGCCGGCCTCTCTGGGCGCCAAGGTGTTTCACGGCCGGACGCGGGATTGTGGTCCCTTCGTGGCGCTGAACGTCAACGCCCGCGGGAGGATGCAGACCTGTTTTGAGGTGGGCGAAATGGAGGGCGTCCGGCCGCTTGCGGAAATCCGGAACTCTCCGGAGATTAATGCCTGCGCCTCGTTGGAAGCGCTGCCCGATGAATGCCGGCACTGCGCTTATGTCGCCCTTTGCGCCGGCGGCTGCCGCAAGCCTTACGTCCTGGTTCAGCACGGCGGCCAGTGGATAGATTACCTGGCGGGATTTATTAAATAAATGAAATAAATGGGGACGGTTCTCATTTATTTAAGGGAAGAAGTAGCCAGGCTTGCAAGCTGATTGAAAGAAGGGCAATTGCCATGCAAAATCAAGACTTCACAATCAGAACCATGACGCGCAAGGAAATGGACATCGCCGTGGAATGGGCAGCTAAGGAAGGTTGGAATCCAGGGCGGCGCGATGCCGATCTTTATTATTCGGCCGATCCGCAAGGTTTCCTCATCGGGCTGCTCGGGGAGTATCCCGTCGCCACTATCTCGGCGATTAAATACGACGAGTCTTTTGGCTTCCTGGGGTTTTACATCGTCAAGCCCGAATATCGCGGCCAAGGTTACGGCATGCAGATCTGGGACGCAGGATTGAGCTATTTGCAGGGCCGGAATCTGGGCCTGGACGGAGTAATTGCACAACAGGAGAATTACAAAAAGTCCGGTTTTCAGCTGGCCTATCGCAACAGGCGCTATGAAGGAATGGGTGGCAGTAATACAGAGGAGAAGGCGAGCATCGTCAGACTGGCGTCCCTGCCCTTTCACATCGTAGATTCCTATGATCGGCCCTTCTTTCCGGCAACCAGGTCGCAGTTTATAAAATCCTGGATCAATCAGCCCGAGAGCGTCGCCTTGGGGATCATGGAGGATGGAAGACTCTCCGGGTACGGCGTCATCCGCCCCTGCCGGTCAGGCTGGAAAATCGGCCCCCTCTATGCGGATAGCCCGCAACTGGCGGAGTTGCTTTTTCTGTCCCTGAAATCCCAAACAAAACCATCGGACCCCGTCTTCCTTGACACCCCGGAAGTCAATCCGGAAGCGACAGCCCTGGCGGAGCGTCATAACATGAAAGTTGTCTTTGAAACGGCCAGAATGTATACAGAAACTTCTCCGGATATACCATTGCAGCGTCTTTTCGGCGTTACTTCTTTTGAAGTTGGGTGATTGGAACGCGCCGGACTGCCGTTCTCACACCCTCAGCGGCTAAGTACCATGAACATTAGCGGATATTTCACGGAGGTTTTATTATGAACAAGGAAGAGCAGGGCAAAAAGATGGGGCAGATTATTGCCAAGGCATGGACGGACGAAGGATAAAAGCAGGGGCTGCTGGCCGATCCGGAGGCGGCGCTCAAACAGGAGGGCATGGAGATACCGGATGGAATCCAGATTAAAGTGATTGAGAACACCGATAAGGTGTTTTACTTTCTGTTGCCGGCAAAGCCGTCAGGCGAAAAGTTGTCCGACGAGCAGTTGGACGCCGCGGCCGGGGGGGGGTCAGTTAACTCTCAAATTACGGATTCGGTAACGTAAGGATCAAATTATAAAGGAGGCGGGGGCAGTTTAACTACCCCTTACAGGGAATTTGCCTGGGTCTTGCAATGGATGGAGATCAAGGCCCAGCGAGAGCGTTGCCCCGATCAGCTCCCGGATCATGATTTCTTCCATAAGGCCACGGGAACAACAACGATAATCTCTACCGGAAACTTTTTCGGGTGGTGAACGACCTGCGCATCAGCTTGTCGACCCTCGCTGCCGGCAGGGATGGTATTTTTTGCTGGAATCCATGGAAGAATGCATACTATTTGCTTTAGTAAGTGCGAAATTATTTTGGTGCTTAGCACCGAGGGAAGACGAAAACTTTGCTGATTCGCGGATCCTTATGGGGCGATGGGCAAATGGGGACGTGGGGAACTGGTCACGTCCCCATTTGCTCTTTTGTGCTCAATTAGGCACGGGGACACCGACTCTGCAAAGCGTTTTGATGCCTTCCCTCAGGGGGAAACAGACGTCAAACCAGCAGCCGCCGCCGGCAACTTTCTCCAAATCCGCGTCCGAGAGTTCGGGAGCGGGCTTGGGCGGGATGACAATATGGAACACATTATCCGTGTTTTCCACGGCCTTCACTACCAGCCCGGGAGGAACATTGATGCCGTTTTCTTTGAGCACCGCCGCGGTGTCCGAAAGAAGCCTCTGCTTGAATGCCGGGTCGCTCCACGCTTTACTGATCAACTGTGCCATCGCTTTATTGTCTTCTGCCATCTTTAACCTCCTTCTCTGAAGAATTTATGGTACCTATCTCTCGAGGAGAGAAGACCCTCTTCCTTCCCCGGACCATTCCAATTTGCATCTCCCCATGCCCTACGGCAGACTCCCGTTCGCCATTTGTTCGGCAGCCATCTTTTTCACGTATTCCCGGTCGTCAACCTCCAGTTGGGCGCAGATGTGGATTGCCGTTTCCATGGCGGACTTCGTCTCCTTGCAGAACAAAACGTCGGGCCTATGCATGTCCCCGGTATGCGCCCGGTTGTCATAGAGACATCCGCCGCCGCAGAGATATCGAGTCCAGCACACGGAACACTGAGGGACGTTATTTACGACGCCCCGGTGATAGTCGTTGATACCCTCTGCCTTGTAATCGTCTATATTCCCAAACTTCACATCCTCCAGCCCGACGAACCGGTGGCACGGATAGATGTCACCGGCAGCGGATATGCCCACCAGTCCCTTGCCGACCCCGCAACTGAAATAACGCTTCTTGCCCATAATCAGCGGAAAAAACCTTTCTGAGGCGTCATTGATTTCTATCTTTCTGTTCTTGACGGAGGCGAAGAATTCATCCCATTCCTTTTCCTGAAAGGAGATCATGCGATTAGATATCGATTCATCCGCTGAACAGTGCGTATCCCTTTCCTCCTCTCCGGCGAGAACCACGGGAGAAGCTTTGAAGACATAGTACCTTTTTACTCCTAACCTCTCTATACCTTCCCTGCATTCGGCCGGGTCCGCATCGTCGCATACCGTCCCTCTGGCAACGACATCAGGCAAAACAGCCTGCAGTTTCCGGATATTCTCGCGAACGGCATCGTATGAGCCGCTCCCGTTTTTGAAGGGACGCTGTCGGTTCTGGAGGGCGGGAGGTCCGTCGAAGCTGACCATCGGCACAATTTTCTCCTCCCTCAGGAAACTTATGATTTCGTCGGTCAGCAGTGACCCATTGGTAGTCAGACTGAAGGTTACTTTTTTGTTCTTTTCTGACACCTTGACCTTGGCATATTCCACGGTCTTCCTGATAAGGGGGAAATTGAGCAGGGGTTCGCCGCCGAAGAAAGAGATATTCACCCTATCGATGCCCTTTGAGTTTTCGATCAGCCAATCTACCGCCCTGAAGGCCGTTTCCTCACTCATCATTCCCTTGCCGGCATATTCCCCATCCTGGCCATAACAGTATACACAGCTCATGTTGCATTCCTGGGCCACAAGGAGAGCTATCCCGCTGACGCCTAAGTACCCTTCTTGACCATCCGCTCCAGCATCATCGTCGCCAACGGCAGGGGCTTTTTCCCCGGTGTCGCTGTTTTCTTCCACCACAAGATCAAACTTCCTTAGTTCTTTAACCATCTCTCCGGGTACCAGGCCTCCGAAGGAGGACGACACTCTGTCAATGATGCGGGAAGCCAATTCAGATATCCCATGCACGGCCATTGTCTCGACGATGAAAAGACAGATGTCCCCCTTGCGGGTGAACTTATGGAACTCCCGGAGTGAAACATTGCCAACATATTTCCTGCCATAGCATTCTATTTCGTAAGACTCGAACATCGGCCCTCCTTCAAGCGTATATATCTCTTAGACGAACAAAAGGCAGTTTTGTTTCAAAAAAAAATGTCTCCTGTAAAGAACTGCCGTATTGCGCTCTAAAGCAGTAATGAATCCGGTGAGCCGGCCAAAAAGGCCAAGAATGACTAATGTTAAAACATCCCCACTTATTCTTTCAGCAATTTAAATTTTTTGCCCCGCACAACCTGAATGATAATAGGTTTATTCACCACGTCGCCTTGATTATTGAAGGTGTGAGGCCCCGTTACACCTTGCCAGTTTTTGACCTTTCTCAGGGTCTCGGCGACTTCGCCAGGAGCGGTCGTGCCGGCTTTCTGCATCGCGTGAGCGAGAAGCTTCAGGGCGTCGTAGCCCTGGGCGGCCGTCGCCTCAGGAAGCCTGCCGTATCTCCGGGAAAAGGCCCGGGTGAACGCTTGAGCCTCCGGCCTTGGATCATCGGGGTGGAAGTAGGTCCCGACGATGGTCCCCTCCACCAGGTCTCCTCCGCCCACCTCCCATAGCTGGCAGGAGTCGAGGGCATCCCCCCCCATGATGGGCACCTTCAACCCCAACCGTCTGGCCTCCGCAATAATCTCTCCCGCCTTGGGGACTTCACCTGCCAGAAAAATCGCATCGAAGGCAAAGTCCTTCCGCCAACGTTCCAGATCCTTCTGAAAATACCTGAGATGGGAGCGGGGATCATAGGAAAGACGATCAACGACGGTGCAACCGAGTGCCACCGCTTCAGCTTCGAAGGCATTGGCCAAGCCCCGGCCATAGTCGTTGTCGGTATAATAGGTCATTACTCGGTCATAACCCCGCTTCCTGGCTAACACCGCCAGCCGCTGAGCAAGTCTGAGATCCGTGGGAGCATTGCGAAAGACGTAGCTCAACCCCCCCCGTTCCGTTAGTCGCGGCGCCGAACTGGTGGGGGATAGCATGAGGATGCCATAGTATTCGTACATGATGGAGGTGGCAATAGAACAGTGAGAATTATGGTGTCCGATGACGGCGACCACATCGGGATTATCGGCGAATTTCTGGGCCACGACTAGGGCCTGGGTGGCCGTTCCTTCATCATCTTCTTTTAGGAGGCGGATCTTCCTGCCCAGCACGCCGCCGCCATTGTTTATCTCATCCCGGGCTATTTCTATCCCTTGCCATAACAGCCGTTCGCCCTCGAGACGGGCCCAGGGCGCCACCGCACCTATGGTGATTTCCCCCTTCATTGCCCGGGCCCTCTCTGCCCGTTCCTGCTTCGCGTCCCCCGACCGGCCGCACGATATAGTGAGCAGGAAAAGCAGTAGCAGCGACAAGGTCGATCCGGCTTTCATAATTATTTGCCTCCTCAACTTGCACCTCCAATGGAAATGCCTCCCGCGAGTAAATAGGCATCTCATTTTATAAATTCGGTAGCATATTTTAAATACCTGGATTCCGGCCGGCGCCGGAATGACGGAAGAAATTGTTTTGCCTCATGTTCTACCGGTGTCAGCGACGACCTCCGAATGTGCTTCAAGCTAGCTGCCGATTGGCAAGTTCGGCAAAGAGGCCCTCCTGATGGATCAATTGTTCGTACGTTCCGCTTTGCACAACCCTCCCCTTATCGAGCACGAAAATTCGATCGGCATGCATGATCGTGCTGAGCCGGTGGGCGATGACGATTCTCGTCGCTTGTAGTTTCTCCAGGCTGCGGCTGACAATCTCCTGGGTCCGGTTGTCGAGGGCGCTGGTTGCTTCATCGAAGAAAAGAATCCGCGGTTTGTGGACCACTGCCCTGGCAATCAGGAGCCTTTGGCGCTGTCCTCCCGAAAGGGTTCCGCCACCCGGCGGCATCACCGTATGCATCCCCATGGGCATCTCTTTGATATCCTCTTCGAATCCTGCCATGCGGGCCGCTTCCCAGGCATGTTCCATGGTCAGGTTGGAAGAACCGACGATGTTCTTGAAAATATCACCCGCCATAACCCGGCCGCTCTGAAGCACTACGCCTATTTGACGGCGGACTTCCCGGACGTCAAGTGTCGACAGGTCCTGGCCGTCGTAGTAGATAGTGCCGGCCCCCGGAGCCTCAAATCCCAACAGGAGGCGCAAAAGGGTCGATTTTCCGGAACCTGATGCTCCTACCAGGGCTACAAATTCGCCTGCTTGTACCTGCAGGGAAAAACCTTGCAGAATAAGCGGTCCCTCGGAGGAATAGCGAAAATTGACATGACTGACCTCGATGTCTCCGGACAGCATGCCCGGGCTGGCCTTGTTGACATCCACCTCGGGCAAAGTCTCAAGAATTGGTTTGGCCCTCTCCAGAAGGGGCACGATATTAAGGGCCGCCATCAGGGCGGCAAACATTTGAAGTATGGCGTTCTGAAAGTTGATATAGGCGGCATTAAAGGCCGAAAAATCTCCGGCGCCGATTATTTCTTTACTTCCCAGCACGATCCAGGCAAAAATAGCCATGGAAGCCAGGAGCGGGAACGAGGAATTGAATGTCGTCTGCACACCCTGGATAATCCGGGAACGGGCTGCTGATCTTTTCTGATCCGCAAACTCCCTCGCCCAGATGGCAAATGCCCGATCCTCGCTGCCTGACAGCCTGAGCTTGGCAATGCCGGTAATGAATTGCAGCACCAGACCGGAAATCTTTCCCTGCATCCCGGCCAGTTTTCTTTGATGGCGAACGTTCATATAGCTCAAGGCAGAAGTGGAGCCAATGCCCAGAATAACCACCAAGGTAGCCACCAAAGCCAGTTTTGAATCATAGTAAAAAAGGAGCAGGAAATTGAAAGAGGAGAAGACTCCGGCCAGAATTGCTGTTGCCGTGACACCGGAGACAATCTGTCTCATGTAGTTGATGCCCAGCGTCCTTTCGGCAAGATCACCGGCGGAATAATTGCGAAAAAACGGTACGGGCAGGCTCAGCAGGCGATCCATGACACCCGATTGCATGGAGGCATCCATTTTGATCTCGATGCGGAGCAAGGCTACCGCCTTGGTCACGTCGAACATCGTACTGGCTATGGCACAGGTAATCAGAATCAGCGTAATCTGGCCCAGGTCGCTGCGAGCCGCTTCGGGGATGATCGTGCTGATGATGATTCCTGTAGCGATGGGGGTAATCAGCCCGAGGATCGCTCCCACGGTCGCCACGGTCAGGATCATCAACATATCCGCAGAACAGCCGGCCAATCCGAATTTGAAGATGTCCCATCCCTTCAGGGCGCGATCCGGAAAGGGACGATAAAAGGTGTACCCGAAAGGAGCGAGGGCGGTCGCTGTCTCGGGCGTGACCTTGCGCCGCGTCCCGTCGGTCGGGTCATTGAGGACATAGCTCTTCGGCGAAGCAGGGAGCAATGCTACCGGCCTTTTCTCCTCTCCGGCAAAGGCCAGTAATGGACCGTGATCATTGTGGTACCATTCCCCTTTGAGGACCACCTGCCGGGTACGAACCCTGGAGGAGCGGGCAATTGCATCCAGAGGATCACGGCCGGCCAGGGCCTCCTGGCTGGGCTCTCTGAAAGCAATACCCAGCTTTTCTCCCACCAGCAGACAGGCAGTGAAGAGAGCATCCGCTTTGCCTTCACTGGGAAGGGGCATCACGGCGGCCGGGTTCAGGATGCCGCCCAATCGGGAAAGGGCGTTTTCAAAAACAGAGCGGTCATTGGCAGTTTTGGCTTGGAGTCGCTGTTGTTCTTCTGCTTCCGCCTCGCGGATATTTAAGGCAATGCCCTCCACGATCAACCGATGGAACCGTTCCAGACCTGACAAGGCAGGGTCGGCACGGAGGCAGCCGGAGGTATCTGTCCCCAACAGGCGGACTTCACCGGCCGCTTCCAACCAGGCCTGGCTGGCTAAGGGGAAAAAGCCTTGTGCGTCTCCATTTACCAGGGGCAAGTCGTTCCGCAGCATGAAGTGAGAGGTCCCCTGCAGGTGCCTTACCCAAATTGTGCCGGAAGAAGGGCGTGCCTGCCGGCCGTTTTCCACGGCGACCTCCTCTCCGGGTTTCAACTCCACAAAGACTTTGGGCAGAAGGCCTTTTCGCACGCCGCCGGAAAGTCCGCTCACCCAGAAATGGATCAATCTCTCCGCCGACTCGGTATAGTCAGGATCGGTCGCCAGCTCGAGAAAACGCGATAAATCGAGCCGCAGGAGAACTGTGCCGGGGCCGCCCACAGCCAGCAGCCTAATTCCCTTCTCCGGTTCGTCCCGGGCAATTCCGAACAGGGCCTGACCCGCCTCGGACCGAAAGAGATGCGTGCGCGTGCCTGCCAGATCTTCTTTTTCCACTCGCTGAGCAAACAGGTCCACTTTGCCGGAATGCACCAGCCAGACGCCCTCGTTGCCGCTCAAGAGCACCGGCTTGTTCCCCAGCGGTTCGACGAGGGCCCCTTCGCTTTTAAAGATGTTTTCCATTCAGTTACCTGTCAACTATCCTACTGGGACCGGACCAGGGCGGTATAAGGTCCGTCCCCCTTGATCATTTCATCATGAGTCCCCCGCTGGACCACCTTGCCTCTTTCCAGGACCACTATCTCATCGCAATCCCTGATGGTGCTCAAGCGATGGGCGATAATCAGGCAACTGCAGCCCCGGCGGCGGATATTGTCATCGACGATTTTTTCGGTGTTCGTATCCAGAGCGCTGGTCGCTTCATCGAGAATCAGGAGGCTGGGGTTATTGACGAGCGCTCTGGCAATCTCCAGCCTTTGACGCTGGCCGCCGCTGAAATTGCTTCCCCCTTCGGCCGCTTCGCTATCATAGCCTCCCGGCCGCTCGGAGACATCATCATGGATATGGGCATCTTTGGCCGCATTGATCAGGCGGGATTCCGGCACCGTACCGTCCCACATGGTCAGGTTTTCCCGGACGTTTCCGGCAAAAAGGAATATGTCCTGGTCCACCACCGCGATGGAGTTGGTCAACAGACTCCGGGAATGACTGCTGCGCGGCTTGCCGTCCAAAAGGATTTCTCCGCTCCATGGTTCGTAGAGCCCGGCAATCAGCTTCGCCGTGGTTGATTTGCCGGAACCGGAGCCCCCCACGAGAGCAACACGGTCTCCGGGCTGTAATGTCAAGTCGAAGTTCTCGATCAGTGGAGGTTCCAGCCTGTTGTAACCAAAAGAAACGTTCTTCAGCTCAACCTGGCCGGAGAGCTTGATTATGTCCGAATTGACCGGCGCCTCCGTCTCTTTGCCGGCAAATTGCCCGTCCACAGGATACTGTAAAACATCATGCAGCCGGTTCATATCACCCTCTGTTTCCTGGAGTTTTCCCCCCAGATCGACCAGGCTTCTGACTGGAGACATGAAGCTGTTCATTAGGCTTTGAAAGGCAATCAGCATCCCGATACTGAGATGGCCGCTCATCACGCGCAGTCCTCCGACGGCAAGAATGGCCATATTGTTGAGGGCCAACAGCACCGTGGGCAATGCGGAGAGATATTGGGAGGAAAGCCCCAGTTCCTGTTGGGCGTTCAAAACCTTTGCCTGGTGACCGGACCATTGAGAAAAGAAGTCAGACTCGGAGCCCGTGGCCTTGAGGGTCTCGATCATCTGCAGTCCACTCATGGTGGTTCCCATCAGCTTGCCCTGTTCCTGCAAAAGCTTTTGATTGATGTTGGCCCTTCTGCGCGAGACAAAACGCAAAGCCGCTATATTGAGCAGGGCGCTGCCGACACTGATCGAAGTCAGTGTGACGTCATATTGCAGCATCAGCAGGGCAAAAAAGGTGATCTGCAGAAGACTGAGCGCATTGTTTGCGAGGTCACCCGAGAGCAACTGGGCAATCTTATCGTTTGTCTGGATGCGATTACCTATATCGCCGGCGAAGCGTTGGGCGAAAAAATCTATCGGCAATCGGAAGACGTGATGAAAGAACTTAGCGGAAGAGCTCAGGGCCAGTTTGGTCTCCAGACGGCTGAGGTAGTACTGTTGCAGCGAGTTAAGGGAAATCTGTACGAGCAGCGTTGCTCCCATAACGAGCAGCAGAGGCCTTACCCAGTCGGTCATTCGTTTGATCAAGACGTCATCCATGAAGACTTTGAAGAGAGTCGGGACCACCAGACCGGGGATGACGAGAAATAAACCGGCGATGATAACATAGGTCAACGCGGCTCCGGAGCCTTTCAGACGGTGCTGAAGCGCTCCCAGAAGGCTTGGCCTGGCTCCTCCCTTCTTGAAGTCCGGACCGGGCTCGAAGGTGAGCGCCACGCCCGTGAAGGACTCATCAAGCTCCTCTTCACTGACTTCTCTTGGCCCGCTTCCGGGATCATTGATATAGGCCTTCCCCTTCTTTATCCCCTCGAGCACGACAAAGTGGTTGAAATTCCAGAAAAGGATCATGGGCAACGGCAACCGCCTCAGCCCCTCGGGTTCCATCCGGAATCCTTTGGCCACGAGACCATACTTGCGTGCCGCTTTCAGCATATTGCTCGCTTTACTTCCATCCCGGGACACGCCGCTTTCTACGCGCAATTCCTCCAGAGGCACGATCCTTCCGAAGTAGGCCAGTACCATGGCGAGCGAAGCGGCCCCGCACTCGACAGCTTCCATCTGCAGGACGGTGGGAGTCTTTAAGCGTTTGTTGCGCCATAATTCTTTAGGTTCATCACTCATCGCGCAAGTCCGATACCCAGTACATGTTTCTTGAACAGCGGAATCACCATACTGATAGGAGGTTGTTCTTCTACGGCGATCGTAGCTGAGCAGACCGTCCCGTGTTCGATGGATATGGGCGGGCCCTTGGGAGAGGACCACTTATAACCGCTTTTAGTATGCGGATCGGGAATCAGATCAGCCTGTATCTCGATAGGCGCACCTCCGGCGGAGAAAACATCGACCAGTTTTTGATTCTGCAGGTTCCGCAACATGCCCTTTTGAGTGGCTGGGAAAGCAGAAACATTAGTCACGATACCTAACATGTATCCCCATTCTTCTTTTTTTACCGTCGAGGGAGATATATGCACCTTCATGCCCGGTTTAACTCGCTTTCCATCTTCAGCAGAAACATAAAGAGCGGTGACCAGGTCCATGATGGCCTCGCCGGCCAATTCCAGCGTCACTATCTTGTCTCCGGCGTTGACCAATGCCCCTTCCATGGCAATGACTTCCACGACGTCGCCCGTATAGGGGCTGGTAACTCTGGACTTCAGCTCAAAATCATCCTCCTCGTCGCTGATTTGCGTCTGCAGCTTGGCGATCTGCTGCCTCTTGCTGAGGAGCTCCATATCTTGTTTTTGCTTGAGCTCTAATTCGTCGATGGAAAGCTGTTTCAGGTCCCGCTGTGTCTTTTCAATGGCTTCTTTGAGGTTGAAGATATCCTTTTGGGTGGCAAGATAATCCTGTTTCCGTATGAGTCCCTTTAGCAGAAGCTTTTCCTGGTTGCCCAGCTTCTCGTCATACCAACTCAGTTGTTCCCGGGCAAGCTGGATAGAATGCTGATAATCGGCACGCTGTTTGGAGTAATACTCAAACTTCTCTTTCAAGTTATGCGTGTTGAAATTGGCGATTTTCTCGTATTCCTGTTTCAGTTCCCGAAGTTGTGATTTATCGGCGTTCAAAATCGAGAGGAGCTTGGGCTGTGCTACTCTGGCCAGGAGTTGGCCCTTGGCCACAACATCGCCTACGCTCACGTAGATCGCTGTAACCTGGCCGCTGGCCGAAGACTCAGCGTCGAGGACCCCGCCGGTCTTAACCATGATTCCTTTGCCCGCAATACTGGTGGCGATACTGCCGTAGAATCCCCAAAAAAGTGCAACGACCAGGAGAAACCCAACGGAAAACAACGACAACCATCCTATCGGCGACGTCACCTTCATCAGCACGTCTAACTGCTCCGGAGAAGACAATCGATCGAGAGATACCTTTCTGAATATTTCTGTACCCATATCCTTTCCCTTCCGATCCGCTTAATCGCTCTTACTGCCTTCGCTCTCTTCGATGAATGGTACGGACGTTAACTCCTCAATGCCGACAGAGATTCGCTCCTGTCCGTAAGCCAAAAGTGTTCCGGTTTCGAAGCGGAGCCGGGCCAGGGCCTTCGCATGCGCTGACTCGGCAGAAATTAAATTGATCAGGGCAGCAATCAAGTTATCCTCGGTAGTGAGCAGGTCACTCAAGGTGGACATTCCCAGGAGGAATTTTTCCCTTTCATTCTCCACAGCCTTTCTGTAATGGTCGGCCGCATCATAATACTTAGCGAGCTCCAGGGCGGTCTTGCTGAGATCAGAAATATTTTGAGAGACACTGGATTTGATATTTCTCCCCAGGTCATCAGCGGCGATGACCGTCTTCCGGTAGGCCGCTGTAGCTTGCAGAAGAAGACCCCGGGCAGTGTTGTTCTTGTACGGCCATCGATAAGTCAATGAAGCAAGGGCGCTGTAACCGGGAATGTTGTCTATCGGTGCGGCGCTGAAACTTAATACATCGGCTCCCTCCTTCAGCCCCGAATATCCCAGACCTACCTGGAAGTCGAGTTGAGGCAGAAGATTATTTCTTGCCTGCTCCACCAGGATCTGGGCGGATTCCTGCGCTTTCTCGGAGGCTAGATAATCCGTCCGGTGCTTAAGGGATTGGTCGGTAAAGAGTTTTAGCGCCGCCGCAGTGTTGATTTTGTTTATATTCTGAGCCCCGGCACGAGGGAAATCATCTACGGGCAGTGGGAGGGACTCGATTTCCTCAAAAGGCAACCCCATCGCTAAACCGAGGGCGTGCTTGGCTCTGAAAAGGGACTGCTCGGCCTCCAGGCGTGCGGCTGCTTTGACAGCCAGATTGGCCGCTACCCGTTCGATGTCAGCCGCAGCCCTTTCGTCCCCTTCGATAAGCTGCTTGGTCTCCGAATAACTGCGCTCGGCCCTGGCTTCGGACGCACTCCTCTGTTCCAGAATCCTCAGGGCGGCCAGGTAGTCCCAGTAACTGGAAACTGTTGTCAGAACTTGCTGGGAAAGAGTGCGGCGCAAGGTAAGAATGCTCGCTTCCATGTCTCGTCGCGCGGCCAGTTCGTTAGCGCCGGCAGCTCCCGTTCCGAGCCCTTTCAGGAGAGGTACGGAAATCATGAAGTTTACCGTGCCGGCATTGGCTGGTTGCGCAGGGCCAGGTGCCGTATTGGTTCTGGTTACTCCTATGGAGGGGGTGACGCTAACACCGGTCCGGAACTCCTTACGAAGGTCTATTTTCGTTGTTGAGGTTTCGGTCAGCTGACTCGCAGAACCGGGAAGCGACTGCCTTTCGAGATCAGTAAGCGGAATATCCCGGCGATCATGGCCAAGCGTCGCTCCGAGGCTCGTATCGAATCTGCCGCTTTCCTGCTGCAATCTGCCGTGGCTCGCCTCCACGTCCTGCTCTTGCAGGTGAATAAAAGGCTGTTTCTTGAGGGTTATGGTGACAGAATCGAGCAGCCCGATCCCTTTCTTGTCGATACTTTGAGATAGAGCAACGGATGCAAAGAGGAGAATTCCTGGCAGGGCTGCAATGAAAAAGCAAAGGAGAACTGGACCTCCGTTCCTGGGCTGAAGTCCGAAGAGTGCACGCCTGGAAAGCACCGTTTCCTCCCTTTCTGAAGACGCCCGAAGTACACGTGAAGATTAAGATAACTTGGCAACTTGTTAGAAAAAACGCCTTTGCGAAACCGAAAATGCTTTCCACGGGGATCCCATGATGCAAAATGCGGAGATCCTTCATTAGTTCAAACTGGTTACCACCTCTTTTCAATGCTGTCAAGAACTTGCCAACGACCATTTTCCATTCTTTATTGGTTATTGCTTCACTTTACGAATATTGATAAGGTACCATGAAGGATGATAATATGGGTTCTCTAACCTGGTGGATAAAAATCCTGGCAATTGCCGGCGTGGCCTTTTTCTTCCTGGTCACTTCCATCGGCAATCTGATCAGTGCTTATCAGTTAAAAAATCCCTTTGAATTTGTGATGGTTTTTTTTTCTCAATCGCTGATGCTCTTGATCAGCGCCGTAGGCGTCATTTATTCAATCTTGCAACTCTATCAATACCTTAAAAAGGAAAGGACCGAATAAAATGTTCAGGCATCAAGCTGATATCCGTTTACACCGGGTATTCACTACGTCCATTGTTTTTTGCGCCTTGTTTACTTTTCTCCTTGGACCATCGACCTTGTGGTCTTATGAGCTGGATAAGCAAGTAAAGAAATTCACTCTGAACAACGGATTGAGAGTTCTTTTGTTGGAACGGCATACGAGCCCTACCGTTTCTTTTTATATCCGGCACCGGGTGGGCGCCGTCGATGAGATTAGTGGTGCCACAGGGACGGCACATTTCCTGGAACACATGATGTTTAAGGGAACGGAAACCATTGGCACAAAAAATTATGCCGCCGAAAAGAAAATCCTGCGCGAAATTTTCCAGGTGGGTAAGCAGCTCGACCGGGAAAGGATGAGAGGTGATGGGGCGGACAAGAATTTATCGGAGAAACTCAAGGCGAAGCTGACGGCGCTTGAGGCCAAACATCGTTCGCTGTTTGTGTCCAATGAAATAGATCAGCTCTACACGGAAAACGGGGCGGTGGGACTCAATGCGTCCACCGGTCAGGATGTTACCACCTATCAGGTCAGTCTGCCCGCCAATAAGATGGAACTTTGGGCGCGCATCGAGGCGGACCGCATGTTAAATCCCGTATTCCGGGAATTCTATGCCGAACGGGACGTAGTCATGGAAGAGAGGCGGCAATCCGTGGAATCTGACCCGGACCGCAAACTCATGGAACAGTTCCTGGCGGTTGCCTTTCAGGCCCACCCCTACGGCCGGCCGATCCTGGGTTGGCCTTCGGACATGGCCTTCCTCGACCCCGATTATACGAGGAGTTTCTTCAACAGTTACCATGCCCCCAACAATACGGTTATTGCCATCGTGGGAGATATTGAGGCAGCGGCAGCGTTAAAGATGGTGGAGAAATACTTTGGCGCCCTGAAACGCCAAAAGATACCCGACGCCCATATCACCCAGGAACCGCCCCAAAATGGCGAAAAGAGATTGGATTTGTCTTTTGCCGCCCGTCCTCAGCTGATAATCGGGTATCACAAACCTACCATGCCGTCTCATGACGACTACGTTTTCGATATCATCGAAAATATCTTGACCCGGGGAAGAACATCACGGTTTTATAAGACAATAATCGATGCCAAGGGGCTCGCCGAGAGCGTCCAGGCGGCAAGCGGGATGCCGGGAGCCCGTTATCCGAACCTTTTTACTATCTTCGGCACCCCCCGGGATCTCCATACCTGCGCCGAAGTAGAAGCGGCGATCTATCAGGAAATTGAAAAAATGAAGCAGGAGCCCGTTTCCCGTGAAGAATTGGAAAAGACCAAGAATCAGCTGCAGGCGGATTTCATCCGGGGACTGGCCTCCAATTCCGGTTTGGCCAGCAAGCTTTCCTATTATGAGATCATCGCCGGCGATTACCGCTATCTTACTGATTACCTGAATGTTGTCGAAAAGATAACTCCGGAAGATATCATGGCCGTAGCAAAGAAGTATCTCACTAAAGAAAATCGCACCGTCGCCACGCTTGTCAGCAAACCAGCCACCCGGTAAACGGGAAAATGTTACTGTAAATCATTTATGACACCAAGGGCTTCGCCTTAAGAGCTAACTTGTCAGCGTCGAGACTGTCTTTCTGGATTTAATAGTGAACTTCAGTATTTATGTAGATTTTCCCCGGCAAGAAAGTTTGTATAATCCGCCCGCGCAACATCACCCAACACAGAATAAATCTTCGATTTTTTTGGCCGGAGTAGCTTTAATTTTTCAGCCTTGGCAAGACTCGTCATAAGTGGCATGATAAGCGATACTTCCTGTGGGAAAGGAGATGAATGGGATGCTATTGATCGGCAACGGCAGGTTAATTACCCGTGATGATCTCATGCCTTATATAGAGAATGGCGGTGTTGCGATACAGGATAATTTGATTGTAGAAGTAGGTGCTACGCCCAAACTGCGGCAAAAGTATGCTGATGCACAATTTATCGATGCGCGAAACCGCGTTATCATGCCCGGCTTGATCAACACACATATGCATTTGTATAGTACTTTTGCCCGAGGACTAGCCTTAAAGGATGATCCACCAGCCAACTTTATAGAAATTCTAGAACGTCTCTGGTGGAGGTTGGATAAAGTTCTCACTTTAGAAGATATCTACTACAGTGCCATGGTTCCGTTAATTGAATCGATCAAGTGTGGGACAACAACAATTTTTGACCACCATGCAAGCCCGGGAGCAGTGGGAGAATGTTTATTCCGCATTGCCCAGGCTACGAGTAGCGCCGGTGTTCGCAGTTGCCTCTCTTATGAAGTGTCTGATCGAGACGGGGCGATGGTAACAAAACAAGGTATTGAAGAAAACAGAGAGTTTATCACCCACTGTAAGCAAAGCAAGGATAGTATGCTGAAGGGCATGTTTGGGTTACATGCATCTTTTACCTTAAGTGATCAAACCCTCATCAAGTGCCGAGAGGCAATTGAAGGGTTGGATGCGGGATTTCACGTACACACGGCTGAGGCACTCGCGGACGTAAACCACTGCCTGCATAACTATGGTAAACGGGTGGTCCAGCGGTGGGATGAATGGGGCATCCTGGGAAGAAAAACGCTAGCTTCTCATTGCGTGCATGTAGATGAGCAAGAAATTAATCTGCTGAAAGAAAGCGAAACCAATGTGGTGCATAATCCCGAATCTAATATGGGCAACGCCGTAGGCTGTGCACCTGTATTAAAAATGTTAAATCATGGCGTAGCGGTTGGCTTGGGAACCGATGGTTATACTTGTGATATGTTTGAATCGTTGAAGGTAGCGAATATCTTGCATAAACACCATGAGCAAAATCCCGGTGCCGGGTGGGTCGAAGCCCCGGCCATGTTATTTGAACAAAATAGCGCCATAGCGGCAGCCTGTTTCGAGCGTCCTTTGGGCAAATTAACGCCTGGCGCCTATGCCGATGTAATCATTGTTGGCTACGATCCCCCCACGCCTCTTTGTGCAGGCAATATAAATAGTCATATTTTGTTCGGCATGTCAGGAAGAGGAGTGGATACGACAATTATTAACGGACGAATTCTCATGGAAGAAGGAAAAATGGTGGGAATTGACGAAGAAAGGATTATGGCCAAGGCAAGGGAATTGGCGATTAAAGTTTGGCAAAGGTTTTGATGCGGGAGTTAATATGGCGATATTAAATGTCAATATCTGTGGAATTGAGTTTGTCAATCCAGTGATGCCTGCTGCCGGACCACCGGTAAAAGATGGGGCCATGTGTCAGGCTGCGGCCCGAGGTGGTGCGGGAGGTATCGTAACCAAAACGATTTCTGTTAAACCCGCAGATGTGCCGCGACCCTGTATGGCGGAAGTTAAAGGCGGTTTTTTGAATACGGAACTTTGGTCTGAGTTACCAAAAGAACAATGGTTAGAAACTGAATATAGGCTGGCCCAAGAAACGGGGTTGCCCCTCTTGATTAGCCTGGGTTATACAGCTGAACAAATTTCTGAATTAGCTCCTTTAGTGGCGCCTTATGCTGCAGCGCTGGAATTGTCCACTCACTATGTAGGCCACGATATCTCACCTATCATCAGCGCCTTAAAGGCAGCCAAAGAGGCCGTAGATTTACCGGTATTTATGAAAATGAGCCCTCATCCCAATATTCAGGAAATAGCCCTAGCGGTGGAAGAGGCGGGGGCCGATGGCTTGGTTATGATCAATTCCTTCGGACCTTGTTTTGGTATTGACCTTGAAACAGGATTACCATTGATGGGTAGCAAAGAAGGATATGGATGGTTGTCTGGTGCAGCTATTAAGCCCTTGGCCTTGCGTTGTGTCTATGACGCCGCTCGCGTCGTCAACATTCCGATTATTGGTGTCGGAGGAGTTACTAGCGGCCGCGATGCAGCAGAAATGTTTATGGCCGGTGCCTCAGCTGTACAAGTTTGTACGGAAGCAATTTTGAAAGGGCCGGGCATTTATGGAAAGATTGTCCGGGAACTGGATGCCTTCTTAGATAGTTACGGTTATGCAGCAGTGGGAGAAATAAAAGGATTGACCATTCGTAAAATGGCGGAAAGAACAGCTAATAGCGTATTGCCAATACCGGTTGTTGATTCACAAAAATGTACATTGTGTGGCCTCTGTGAAGTGAGTTGCGCCTATGGCGCCATTGCCCGAGCGAAAGAATTGAAGATTGATCGAGAAAGGTGTTTTGGCTGCGGCTTGTGCATTAGCCGCTGTAAGCAGAAAGCATTGAGAATGCCCTAAGCACTCGATGGAAAGAAGCGGATGCGGTACGTTGAATCAAAGGAGTTTATCCAATGGCAACTATATTGACAGGAGGAACCGTTATCACTGCTGTCGACTGTTATCAGGCTGATGTGCGCATCGAGGGTGAGAGAATTGTGGCCATTGGTCAGCATTTGCCTCAGGCGGAAGATACCCGGATTGATGCTGGGGGATGTTTCTTATTTCCCGGTGGCATTGATCCTCATACTCATTTTGATTTGTCTGTCGGGGGTACGACAACGGCGGATGATTTCTTCAGTGGCACAAAAGCGGCGGCAGTGGGCGGCACAACCACTATCATTGATTATGCGACGCAAAATAAAGGGGAGAGTCTCGCACAAGCGTTAGCAAACTGGCATGAAAAGGCCGATGGTAAAAGCTATGTGGATTATGGCTTTCATCTTGCCGTGAGTGATCCCAATCAGCGCGTGCTGGAGGAAATGGTCACGATAACACAGCGTACCGGCGTTGCCTCTATCAAACTCTATATGGCCTATAAAAATATTTTGCAGGTGGATGACGGGACACTGCTTCAAGTGTTGAAATTATCTAAGAAAGCTGGTTTTTTGGTTTGTGTGCATTGTGAAAATGGTGATGTCATTGATGTGCTGGTAAAAGAAGCACGGGATATGGGATATCTTGAGCCCAAATATCATGCTCTTACCAGACCGATACCGGTTGAACGGGAAGCAACTGCTCGCGCTGTTTGTTTAGCCGAGATTGCCGGGGCGCCACTGTATGTGGTTCATGTCACTTCTGAAGCTGCGTTGCAGACTATCGAAGAAGCGCGCAGCAGAGGACTTGCCATCTATGGCGAAACATGTCCCCAATATTTACTTCTTGATGGGTCCTGCTACGACGCTGGGGATTTTAGCGTCGCCAAGTATGTAATGTCGCCACCGTTACGTCCTTTTCATAACCAGGCTGCCCTATGGACGGGATTGAATAATGGGGTCTTATCCACTGTTGGTTCGGATCACTGCTCTTTTAATCTTATCGGCCAAAAAGATTTGGGAAAGAGCGATTTTTCCAAAATTCCCAATGGCGGACCGGGCGTGGAAAATCGTTTTGGCTTGTTATACAGCCAAGGTGTTGATGGCGGCAAGATCAGCCTTAACCGGTTTGTGGCAATTACCTCCACCAATGCAGCCAAACTTTTTGGACTGTTTCCTCGCAAAGGTACAATTGCGGTGGGGAGTGATGCCGATATTGTTATCTGGGATCCAGCTGTACGATCGATCATTTCAGCAAAGACACAGATGCAAAAAGTGGATTATAATCTTTATGAAGGCACCCCTCAAAGGGGCATACCTCGCCATGTTTTTTTGAGGGGAAGGAATATTGTAAAAGACGGTATGCTAACTGATGATGCACCTGCGGGAAGTTATCTCATGCGTAAGTTATATTCTGCAGGGGGAAGTGACAGTGTTCGTATTTAATTTAAACGGCGATTCCGTGACACTTTCAGAAGATATAAATCTGCTGGAATTTCTCAGGGAAGATGTTCGCCTAACTTCGGTGAAGAACGGTTGCAGTGAAGGAGCCTGTGGGGCTTGCATGGTTCTCCTCGACGGAAAAGCGGTACGCGCTTGTCTTCTGACGACCGGAAAAGTGCAAGGGAAAACGCTGATTACTGTGGAAGGTTTAACCGGAGCGGAAAAAGAAATCTATACTTGGGCTTTTGCGGAAGCGGGTGCCGTGCAGTGCGGTTTTTGCACACCCGGGATGATAATAAGTGCTCATGCTTTATTGCAACGTAATGTTAACCCGGTTCTGCCGGATATTAAGGCCGCTATTGATGGCAATCTATGTCGCTGCACCGGCTATATCAAGATTGAAAAGGCTGTATCGTTGGCCGCCAAAGCTTTTCGCGGAGAAATAATTCCTCGGATGGATCATCGGGGAAGCAAAATTGGTATGCGTCTCCCGAGAATCGACGCCCAAGAGAAGATACTGGGGACGGGGCAGTATGCGGATGATGTAAGAGTGGACGGAATGCTCTATGCTGCCGTATTGAGAGCTAAATATCCTCGAGCGCTGGTGAAGAAAATTGATATCGCTGCTGCGCTAAAGTACCCCGGCGTTGAGGCTGTTTTGACTGCGAAGGACGTTCCCGGTAAACGGTTTCTAGGACATCTTGTTCATGACTGGCCAGTTATGGTGTCAGAGGGAGAAGAAACCAGATACATAGGGGATTCCTTGGCTTTAATAGCGGGGGTGTCGAAAAAGATTGCGAGGGAAGCACTGGAGCTCATTCACGTAGAATACGAGGAACTCCTGCCGCTCCTCACGCCCCAAGAGGCATTAATGAAGGATGCACCGCACCTGCATCCTCAAGGGAATATACTCGCAAAAACCACAATGCAACGCGGGAATGCGGATCAGGCGATTGCTCATGCCCGCCACGTCGTTAGTCGTACCTATCATACGCCGCCGACGGAACACGCTTTTATGGAACCGGAAAGTGCGTTGGCGGTGCCGCAAAAAGGCGGTACCCTCACCGTTTATACCGGCGGGCAAAGTGTTTATGACGAGCATCGCGGTATTGCTCGGATGCTTGGCATACCGGGGGTAAAAATTCGGGTTATCAGTAAGCTCGTCGGTGGGGCTTTTGGTGGGAAAGAGGATTTATCGGTACAACATCATGCTGCCTTATTAGCATGGCATACGCTAAAACCTGTGAAATTGACCTTGAGCCGCCGGGAAAGCATCTTAGTGCATCCCAAACGACATGCCATGGAAATGAAATTTACCACTGCCTGCGATGACAACGGAAAAATTACGGCAACGAAAGCCACTATTCTGGCCGATACCGGGGCTTATGCATCCCTGGGAGGACCAGTGCTTCAGCGGGCATGCACACATGCCGCCGGGCCATATCAGACCGAGAATGTCGACATCAGCGGTTTAGCTGTTTATACGAATAATCCGCCTGGGGGAGCCTTCCGAGGGTTCGGAGTAACACAATCCTGCTTTGCCATGGAAAGCAATTTAAATTTATTAGCCGAGCTGGTCGGGATTTCCCCATGGGAAATCCGTTTCCGTAATGCTATCGAACCGGGTCTGGCATTACCCAACGGACAAATTGCCGATGCGGGTTCAGCCTTCAAAGAAACCCTCCTGGCGGTTAAGGATATAGTTGATGCCTGCCCTGATGCCGGTATCGCCTGTGCCGTAAAGAATAGTGGCCTTGGAATTGGGCTGCCTGATAAAGGCCGGGTCAGAATCAAGATTCAAAATGGTCGAGCGGTAATTTGCACCAGTGCAGCCTGCGTGGGACAGGGATTGGGCACGGTCCTCGCACAGATCGTGGCTGAAACGACCGGCATCGATGGAGATTTCATTCAGATTCAGGCGCCGGATACGGCGATTACTCCTGATGGCGGTACGTCTACTGCTTCCAGACAAACGGTGTTTAATGGTGAAGCGGCCCGATTGGCGGCCCTTGCTTTACAGGAAGATTTGCGAAAGTCTTCTTTAGCGGAACTGGAAGGAAAGGAGTATTACCAAGAGTATCACGCTATTACCGATCCCATGAATTCGGGTAAGGAAAATCCCGTAAGCCATGTAGCTTACGGATATGCCACTCAGGTGGTTATCCTGGATGAAGAGGGTAAAATCCGAAAAGTTGTGGCCGCCCATGACGTGGGTAGGGCTATTAACCCCACTACAGTCGAAGGTCAGATAGAAGGCGGCGTCGTCATGGGACTCGGATATGCTTTGACTGAAGATTTCCCGCTGCGAAAGGGAATACCTATGGCCGGATTAGGTACTTTGGGGCTTTGGCGCGCCAGCTCCGTGCCCGAAATAGAGTGTATACTCGTTGAGAAGAATCATGATCTTTTGGCATATGGTGCGAAAGGTCTCGGGGAAATTGCCTCTATTCCCACAGCGCCGGCCGTTGCCGGTGCGTACTATCGGCGGGACGGCAAATTCCGTACGAACCTGCCTCTTCCCGAAACCCCCTACAGCAGGAAAAAGTGACCGACTTTAGGATATTTGCCTATTAGGAGATGCTGCACCATTGAAACAAATCTTTTGGACCAAAAACAGGATGAAAAAAGCAACTGGAGTATCGACCGAATTTCTTAGTGCTCAAGAAATTGAGAAGGCGAAAGTTTTTCATGCCAGTCTACCTGAGTATTCTGCAACACCGCTGCGCAGTCTTGACAACTTGGCCAAACGATTCGGTGTTGGCGGAATTTATGTCAAAGATGAGTCTTATCGTTTTGGGCTTAACGCCTTCAAGGTATTAGGAGCGGCCTTTGCCATTGCCAAATATTTGGCCAAATGCTTGCGAGTTGATATCGGAGAGCTTGATTTTGCCACCCTGTGTTCTCAGGAAATACGTAAAAGATTAGGTGAAATCACGTTTGTGACTGCCACCGATGGGAATCATGGTCGTGCCGTTGCCTGGGCAGCTCGCCGGTTGAACCAAAAGGCTGTGGTTTATATGCCGAAAGGATCTTCTCTCACTCGCCTGGAAAATATTCGCGCTGAAGGCGCAAATGCATCCATTACCGAATTAAATTATGATGCAACCGTGCGCTTGGCGGTTGCTAAGGCTGCAGAATTTGGCTGGGTAGTAATACAGGATACCTCCTGGGAAGGGTATGAAGAAATTCCGGCCTGGATCATGCAAGGATACGGGACTATTGCCGCTGAATCTTTGGAGCAATTAAATCGGCAAGGTATTAAGAAACCAACCCATATCTTCCTTCAGGCCGGTGTGGGATCTCTTGCCGGTGCTATAGAGGGATACTTCACATCCATCTTTGGTCAAGAAAAACCTATAACTATTATTGTGGAGTCGAATTCGGCGGATTGTCTCTATAAATCAATAGTTGCCAATGATGGTAAACCAAGGATTGTAACGGGAGCTATGACGACCATTATGGCCGGCCTGGCATGTGGCGAACCTAATAGAATCGGATGGGAAGTTTTACGGGACTATAGTGATGTGTTTTTCTCCTGCTCAGATGAGGTTGCGGCCAAAGGGATGCGTTTACTTGGTAATCCCCTGGGACTGGACAGCCGCGTGATTTCCGGCGAGTCAGGGGCTGTGACGGCTGGATTATTGGCGCTTTTATTGGAAAAAGAAGATTTGCTGGGTGCGAAAGACAGCCTCGGGTTGGCCAGAGACTCTCACATCCTTTTAATTAGCACGGAGGGAGATACTGATCCGGAGAAATATCGCAGTATTGTATGGGACGGAGCATACCCAACTTATGAATAATGGTGAATTATAATCCGATGACTTATCATTTTAAATGTACTTTGTGTGGTGAAGAATACGAAGCCCGTCAGGTCCGCTACGTTTGCCCCAAACACGGTGACGATGGAATCTTAGATACGATCTTTGATTACAAAAAAATCGCCGCGATGACTTCTCCTAAGGAGATTGCTGATTCGCGCGATTATTCCATCTGGCGTTACTCGGATTTGCTGCCGCTCGACAAGCCACACCAATCCGCACCGCCACTTCATGTTGGTTGGACACCGCTCTATCACGCGACCAAAGCTGGCAAGCAACTTGGTTTGCACAATTTGTATATCAAGGACGATGGAAGGAACCCGACTGCGTCTTTTAAAGATCGAGCCAGCGCCGTCGTCGTAGCCAAAGCATGCGAAATGCGCGTGGATATGATCACAACCGCAAGCACGGGCAATGCGGGTGCAGCTCTTGCTGGTCTTGCCGCCGCAGCGCAAATGCCAACCGTGATCTTTGTTCCGGAGACAGCACCGCAAGCAAAGATCGCACAATTGCTTATTTATGGTTCGCGCGTTCTGCTCGTGAAAGGAAATTACGACCAGGCATTTGATCTCTGTCTCGCCGTAACGAAAGAATTTGGATGGTACTGCCGCAATACGGCGTATAATCCTTTCACAGTTGAGGGCAAGAAAACCGCCGCATTTGAAATTTGTGAGCAGCTCTCCCTTCCCTTGCCACGCGGGGGCAGGAAAGCTGCGGAGGGCTTCGGCACACCCGATCGCATTTTCGTTTCCGTCGGCGATGGCAACATCATCAGTGGTTTGTGGAAAGGTCTGCGCGATCTCGCCGCGCTCGGCTGGATTGATAAGATGCCCATGTTGATGGGAATTCAAGCGGAAGGTTCCGCTGCATGCTACAATGCTTGGAAAGCAGGGACGGAAAAAATCGTGCCGGTCAGCGCGGTAACTATCGCGGATTCGATCAGCGCGGACATGCCCCGCGATGGCGTGCGCGCGGTGCGCGCGGTGCGCGAGACAAACGGTGCCTATCTCACCGTCGATGACAACGAAATCCTCACTGCAATCCGCACTTTGGCGCGCAGTGAAGCGGTTTTTGCCGAACCAGCCGCGGCGACGGCGTACGCGGGGTTGGTCAAAGCAGTCCGGCAAGGTCTCGTAAAGTCGGATGAAACGATTGTCTGTTTGATTACCGGCAGCGGCTTAAAAGATATCAAGAGCGCGATGCAAGTGGCGGGCGAAGGCACGCACATCGAGCCAACGCTTGCGGCAGTTCGGAAATTGAAATTTTGAAATAATTTACAATAAGGGAGTTTAGAATGGCAATATTAGGTCCCACATTCGAAGAAATGCTTCATCCTGAAAAAATTCCACCAGAGATTCGCCAGCGCGCGCTCACGATGAAGACAAAGGATCCGATGGATCCGATCAATCTTTTCAATATTACCTGGCGCGATGGCAACAACGGCATTTATTATTTCGTGATGCCGAAAGAGTTGACCAATTGCGATGCCAACATCGTCGTGCTGTATGGAAAGGATTTTCCGACCGGTGCGCACAAGGTCGGTGCGGCTTACTCGGTCCTCATCGAGAAAGAACTGTTTGGGGAAGTCGATCATGAGAAGCACACGCTCGTATGGCCCAGTACCGGTAATTATGGAATAGGCGGCGCTTACGTCGGCTGTCGGATGGGATTTGACAGCATCGTTGTGCTGCCCGAAGGTATGAGTAAGGAACGCTTTCAACAAATTGAATCGTACGGCGCGCGGATCATCAAGACACCAGGTTCGGAATCGAACGTCAAAGAGATTTACGACGAGACGCATCGACTGCGCCAGGACCCGAAGGTGCGCATCCTCAACCAATTCGAAGTGATGGGCAACTATCGCTTTCACTACTATGTGACGGGCAACACAATTGTCGAACTGGCGGATGTGTTGAAGAAGCAAGGCATCGGCAATGGAAAGATCGCGGCCTATTGCTCCGCCATGGGCAGCGCCGGCACGATTGCCGCCGGTGATCGGTTAAAGCAGGTGTGGCACGACCACAAAATTGTCGGACTGGAACCGATTCAATGCCCCACTCTTTACAATAACGGCTATGGCTCGCACGACATTCAGGGCATTGGCGACAAGCATGTGACGTGGATCCATAACGTGATGAACCAGGACGCGATCATATGTCTCGACGATATCGAATGTAAAAAAGGCTTGCAAGTTCTCACCGATCCCGTCGGGAAGGAAACGCTTGTCAAACGCTTTAACATAGCGCCGGCAACCGTCGAAAAGATGTCGACGCTCTTCGGCATCAGCGGGGTGTGCAATGTTCTCGGCGCAATAAAAACCGCACGCTTCTATGGATTCGGCGAGAAAGATACGATCGTGACAATCTGTACCGACAATATTGACCGCTATCACTCGGTGATGGAAGACATGAACAAGACGTACGGCAGGGTGGATGAAGCCAAAGCGACCGCACGCGCGCATATTTTTCGTGATCAGAAAACCGATTGGATTCACGAAGGTACGACCGAGATGCGCAAGCAGTGGCACAATCTGAAATACTACACATGGGTAGAACAGCAAGGCAAGACAGTCGAAGAACTGAACGCACAACTCGATCCAACGTGGTGGATCAGGCATCAGGAGATGGTTTCAGAAATTGACGCTAAGCTGAAAGCCGCGCGCGGATAATCTACCTCACGTCATGGCGGGCGAACATGGCGCGCGAAGCAAGCTCCGTGGCCCGTGAGGAGATTGCTCCTCTCCTATAATTATGATTGACAACCGCTGATCCAGGGTGATAAATCTCGCATGGTAGTTGCCCAAAAAACAAATTCCTATCCCACAGCATCTTGGAGGTGAGCCGATGCCGTTTCATAGGGCTGACGGCACTTCGCAGCCGCACCGCAGGCTCACGTTAGACTGGAAAGACGTCGGTTTTCGAGTGGCGTTGCCCGTGCTGGCGATGATGTTCGCGCTGCTGATCGGCGCCGCAATGCTGGTGCTCTTGAAGGCCAACGCCTTCCATGCTTACGCTGCCCTGGTCGCGGGGGTTTTTGGCAACGTGTACGGTTTTACGCAATCCCTTGTCAAGGCCACCCCGCTGCTCCTCGTGGGGCTCGGTATCTGCATTTCCTTTCGCGCCAGCGTAATCAACATCGGTGGTGAGGGTCAAATTATCGCCGGTGCGCTGCTGGCAACGTGGTTCTCGCTGGCCTTTCGCACATGGCCGGGCTGGCTGTTGCTCCCCGCAACGATGACGATGGGCTTTCTTGGCGGAGCCGCGTGGGGCTTCGTCCCCGGCATTCTCAAGGCTCGATTGAACGTCAACGAAATCCTGAGCACCGTGATGATGAACGCCATCGGGATTCAGTTGATGAACTTCCTCTTGCGAGGGCCGCTCATCGATCCGGCCGGTGTCAGGGCGGGTACATTTTTGCCCCAATCCGAGCGCCTTCCCGAACAAGTGTGGCTGCCACGACTTGTCCCTCAAACTCTGCTGCACGCCGGGGCGATCATTGCCGTGGTCCTGGCTGTCGCCGTGTACATTTTTCTGTGGCGTACGACGATCGGGTACCGCATCCGAGCTGTCGGCCTGAACCGCGAAGCATCCCGTTATGCAGGCATCAATGTGCCCATCTATCAGACACTTTCGCTGACGCTGGCCGGTGGTTTTGCCGGACTGGCCGGGGTCATCGAGGTGATCGGGGTCCAGCATCGCCTACTGGAAGGCATTACAAGCGGTTACGGCTTTTCGGGCATCGTAGCGGCATTGTTCGGCGGCCTGCATCCGCTCGGCGCCATTCCTGCCTCGTGGCTGTTCGGCAGCCTGCTCGTCGGTGCTGACAAGATGCAACGCGCGGTGCAGGTACCATCCGCACTAATCGACACAGTGCTGGGCCTGGTCGTGATGTTCGTCGTCGGCTCCGCTCTGTTGTCGCGCCGTTGGGTCGCCCGGCGTGCGCTTGCGGCACCGCGGAACGAAGGAGGCCAGCCATGACGGAAACGACGTTCTTTACGGTCCCCGTTGCCGTCGGGATACTTTCCTCGGCCGTCCGTCTGGCCACGCCGTATCTTTTTGCCGCAGTCGGCGAAGCCATAGCCCAGAGCTCGGGCGTGCTCAACCTCGGCGTGGACGGTATCATGCTGCTCGGTGCATATGCCTCCTTTTTCGTCATGCTTAGCACCGGCAGCCTGTACTTGAGCGTGCTGGCGGCCATGGGCGTCGGATTGGCGATGGGGCTCCTGATGTCGCTGATCAGCGTAACTCTCAAAGCCGAACAGGGCATCAGCGGCATCGGTTTGTACATGTTCGGGCTGGGGCTCTCGTCCCTGCTGTTCAAGGTCACGGTTGGCACAGTCAAAACGGTAACCGGTTTCCCGCCGGTAGTGATCCCGATACTGGGCGACATTCCCATCCTGGGCAAGATCCTGTTTCAACACAGCCTGCCGGTGTACGCCGCATTTCTGGTCGTGCCTCTGGCTTGGTGGTTTCTCGACAAGACGACCTGGGGCCTCAAGATAAGAGCCGTCGGGCACAACCCGGCCGCAGCGGACTCGCTTGGCGTAAGCGTCGATTGCGTCCGCTATGCCAGTGTATGCCTGGGTGCAGTGCTGGCCGGGCTGGCAGGCGCGTCGCTTTCCCTCGCCATGGTCAATCTTTTTCAGGAAAACCTTACGGCGGGCATGGGCTTTATCGCCGTGGCGCTGGTCTACTTTGGCGGCTGGCGGCCTGCGGCCATCATGGGCGGAGCTCTCCTGTTCAGCTTCATGAACGCTTTGCAGCTTTGGATGCAGGTGCTTGCCGTCAAGATTCCATCCGATATTGCCGTTATGTTGCCCTACCTGCTGACGATTGCCGCTCTGGCTTTGGCCCCGAACCTTACGCGCCAGCCAATCGCGTTGAACAAGCCTTTTGAAAGGGGCGAGCATTAGTAAATTAGAAACTGTTTCTTGCGTTTCTCCGGCAAAAAATAAAGTTAATGCACTTATCCCGTTTATCGGGGTCAGTAAATTAGAAATCATTTTCAGAAACGACACTAAGGAGGAAAGAGATGAAAACCCGCTGTCTATCGATTTTTGCATTGGTGATTGGCCTGCTGGCCACCGCTCTCGGCGGCCTGGCCGCCGCCGCCCCGTTTCGCATCGCGATTGTAATGCCCAGCGCCACAATGGACATGGCCTTCAGCCAATCCATGTACGGCGCGATTAAGGCCCTGCAGAAGGAAATGGGAGGGGAATCCGCGCTGCAAATCGCCTATTCGGAGAACATGTTCAAGGTGCCTGATGCCGCAGCCGCGATTCGCGACTACGCCAGCCAGGGATTCAACGTCGTGATCGCCCACGGCTCCCAGTATGGTTCATCGGTCGAAGAGACCGCCAAGGACTTCCCCAAGACGACCTTTGCCTGGGGAACCCATGTGGACACCTTCGGTCTACCAAACGTGTACGCTTACACTGCAGCCGCTGAACAGGGCGGCTACGTCAACGGTGTCCTTGCGGCCAGGCTGACCAAGACGAAGGTGATCGGCGTCACCGGACCGGTCGAGATCGGGGATGCCAAGACCTATATTTCCGGCTTCACGCAGGGTGTCGCGTCCGTAGATCCGAAAATCCGGGTTGCCAAGACCTGGACGGGCTCCTTCTCCGATGTGGCATTGATGGCGGAGGCTGCCAAGACCCACATCGCCGCGGGTGCAGACGTGCTTACCGGTTCGTCTCAGTCGGTGGTAGGTGCCATTGGCGCGGCCAAGGAAAAGAGCAAGGTGCTCTGGTTCGGCACGCAGCAAAACCAGGCGCCACTGGCGCCCGAACTCGTAGTCGCCAGCCAGCAGTACGACTGGACGGTTGTCCTCAAAGAGATCATCAAGAAGAACAAGGCTGGCAAGCTCGGCGGCGAGAAATACACCGCAGAGCTCAAGAACGGGGGGCTCAAAATAGTCTACAACCCGAAATTCAAGTTGCCGGCCGCCGTCAAGAGCGCTGGTGACAAGGTGATCAAAGACATCACGAGCGGCGCTGTAAAGGTCACTCCCTAACCCTTCCCTCCACCCCGCTCCTGTCTCCACGGGAGCGGGGCTTACTTTATGAGAAAGGGCAAGCAAGGCCTGGATGACATGATCGCGACCACAGCACCCTCCGTTCCGCAACGCCAGATTTGCCGAGTGGAAATGCGCCGCATCACCAAACGTTTCCCCGGCGTACTGGCAAACTCCGACGTCTCCTTTGACGTAGCAGCAGGAGAAGTTCACGCCCTGCTGGGCGAGAATGGGGCAGGCAAGAGCACGCTGATGCGGATGCTCTACGGCCTGTACAGGCCCGACGAGGGCGAAATATACATCGATGGCAGAGAGCAGGTATTCCATTCACCGGCCGATGCCATTCAAGCCGGCATCGGCATGATCCATCAACACTTCATGCTCGTGCCGCAGCTGACCGTCGCGGAAAATGTGGCGCTGGGGTTGAAGTCATCACGCCAGCCCCTGCTCGACCTCGACGTGGTATCGTCCCGAATTCGCGCGCTGTCGCAATCGTATGGGCTGAAGGTTGACCCGTCGGCAACCGTCTCGCATCTGTCGGTCGGCGAGCAGCAGCGCGTGGAGATCCTCAAGGCGCTCTATCGCGGTGCAAGCCTCATCATCCTCGACGAACCGACCGCCGTGCTCACTCCCCAGGAAGTCAACGATCTGTTTGCGACCCTTAGGCGAATGGTGGGTGAAGGCCACGGTTTAGTGTTTATCTCTCATAAGCTGCACGAAGTCATGGCAATCAGCGATCGCGTATCGGCGTTGCGCGACGGGCGCATGATCGGCACAAGACCTACCCATGCCGTCACGCGCGACGAGCTGGCCCGCATGATGGTGGGACGTGAAGTTAAACCGCTGGATCCGCAGCCGCTCCAGAGGGGAAATGTTCGCCTCAGTATCCAGGGGCTTCACGCTCTGGGCAACCGAGGCACCGAGGTGCTGCGGGGGGTGGAGTTAGAGGTCCGGGGCGGCGAGATTGTGGGCATTGCCGGGGTTTCCGGCAACGGGCAGCGGGAGCTCGCGGAGTGCGTGGCCGGTCTGCGCAAAGCTACGGCGGGCTCGATCATTATCGATGGACAGGACGTGACGCACACCCAGTTGCTCAAACGAATGGAAGCAGCCGTTGCTTATATTCCTGAAGAGCGGATGCGCGATGGTGTGATCGAAGACTTCTCCGTGCAGGAAAACCTGTTCCTGCGGGATTACGCGTCCCCGCAGTACACACGCGGCATCTTCCTGAAAATTTCCAAAATGTTGGCCCGCGCCGGTGAACTGGTGAACGAGTTCAACGTCAAGACACCGGGGCTGGACACGCCGATCAAGAATCTCTCCGGCGGCAACATCCAGAAGCTGATCATGGCGCGCGAACTCTCGCGTGAACCGAAGTTGCTCATCGCAGCGCAGCCGACGCGCGGTGTCGATATCGGCGCAACCGAGTTTATCCATCAGCGCCTGCTCGAACAGCGGGCGGCCGGCAAGGCCATCCTGCTGATTTCCGAAGACCTCGACGAAATCCGGGCCCTCTCCGATCGGATCGCGGTGATGTACGAGGGACGCCTCATCGGCATTGTCGAGCGCAATCAGGCAACAGTCGAGGAGATCGGCTTGATAATGGCCGGCATCCCGATGGAAGAAGCCATGCGGCATGCGTCGGATCGGCTGCCCCTTTTCCACCCGGCAGATGACACGGACGACCCGGTTCCGTATTGAAGTTTCCGCCCCTCCCTACCGTTTATTGTGTTAGAAATTATTTTTTGCGTTTTTCTGGCAAAAAACAATTTAGTTAACACACTTATCCTGTTTACCGGGGTCATGGAAGCGCGGACGCCTCGCTTCAAGAAACTGATTCAAGCTGTCCGCCGGTTCCTCCAGCCTGCTCAGCAGAATCATGGCGGCAATGATGTATGGTTTATAGCCCGCCTCTCTATATAACGGCGTCCGGTAGCGATCGAAGACGCCCCCTTCCACCTCGCCCTGAGCACAACTGACGCCTGTAATGTCGGCCGGCAGGCAATGCAGGTACAGGGCCTTGCCTCCCCGGGTGGCGGTCATCAGCCGTTCGGTGCACTCCCAATCCTTGTGACGAGCGTTCTGGGACAATAACTCCTTCTCCAACGCCTTGATGCCCTCAAAATCACCCTTTCCGTACAGGTCTGTGCGCCGCTCCATCGCCCCGAAGGGAGCCCAACTTTTGGGATAGACGATGTCTGCATCTTTGAAGGCGGCGGCCATGGAGTCCGCCCTCGTGAAACTCCCGCCGCTTTTAGCCGCGTTGGACCGAGCCACCTCCACCACTTCAGGCATCACCTCATATCCGTCGGGGTGCGCCAATACCACATCCATTCCGAAACGGGTCATCAGACCAATCACGCCCTGGGGCACGGAGAGGGGTTTCCCGTATGATGGGCTGTAGGCCCATGACATGGCAATCTTCTTGCCTTTCAGCCTTTCGACGCCGCCGAATTCGTTGATCAGGTGGAGCATGTCCGCCATGCTCTGCGTCGGATGGTCAATGTCGCATTGTAAGTTGACCAGGGTGGGCTGCTGCGGGAGCACCCCCTGCTCGAAACCCTGTCTCACGGCCTCGGCCACTTCCAGCATGTACGTATGCCCTTTACCGATATACATGTCATCCCGAATACCGATCACGTCGGCCATAAAGGAAACCATTGTGGCCGTCTCACGCACTGTCTCCCCATGGGCGATCTGAGACTTGCCCTCATCCAGGTCCTGCACTGCGAGGCCCAGGAGATTGCAGGCACCGGCAAAGCTGAACCGGGTGCGCGTCGACTGGTCACGAAAAAGCGATACGGCCAGCCCGCTGTCAAAGATGCGGCTGGAGATGTTATTCCGTCTGAGGCCGCGCAGTATTTCGGCCACCAGAAAAGTCGCCCGGAGCTCGTCTTCGCCCTTGTCCCACGTAAGCAGAAAATCCTGGCGATACATGCCCCGGCAATCCAGAGGTGCCAGTTGTGCGATAAGTTCCTTGATATATCCAACGTCCATCGAGTACTCTCCTTCTTTCCTTCTGATCCTGAAATTTCCTCACGGCACGATGTGCGTGCCTCTCCCATTGAGAACTGCATCTTCCACGAATTCGGGAGCAGTTATGACAACCCGGCGGCCCCCTCCCCTCAGGAATCGCAGAGCTGCCTCGATCTTGGGCAGCATGCTTCCCGGGGCAAAGTGACCTTCCCTGACGTACTGCTCTGCCTCACGGACTGTCATCGCATCTATGGCCCGCTGATTCGGTTTGCCGAAGTTGAGCGCCACTTTCTCAACCGCCGTGGAGATGATCAAAAGACCTATATCCAATTGGTTGGCCAAGAGACTTGAAGCCAGATCCTTGTCGATCACGGCGTCTACGCCTTGCAGGCCCTTGGTGGTTCTGATCACGGGAATGCCGCCACCGCCAACGGTTACCACGTGGTAGCCGTTCTTGAGAAGCGTCTCAACAACCGGTCTCTCCACCACTTCACGCGGCTCAGGTGAGGGGACCACCCGGCGAAAACCGCGTCCGGGTTCGTTGACCAACATCCACTCCGGGTAATCGCGGCGGATGCTTTCCAGGTGTTCATCGTCGTAGAACCCACCCACCGGCTTCGCTGGTTTCCTGAAGCCCGGATCGTCCCTGTCCACCACCACCTGAGTGACGATGGTGACGCAAAACCCCTCAACGCCGCGCATGGCCAGCTCGTTGTTCAGGGACTGCTGGATCTGATAGCCAATCGATCCCTGGGTGTCAGCCACCATGTTCGGGAGCGGAACCACGTGTAGCCCGGTCACCCGGTGCGCAACCTCGGAACGGAGCATGATGAAGCCCACCTGGGGACCGTTCCCATGCGAAATGACGAGCTGATAACCCCGGGCGATCAGGTCTGCGAAATGACAGACGGTCTGTCGAATGGCCCGATGCTGGTCTTCGACCGTTGTCAATCTCTTGCCCTTGATCAGGGAATTGCCGCCGATGGCAACGAATATTAGTTTTTCTTTCACGGATTTCCTGATAGTTTCTCCACGTAAACCAGCGGCAAGGCGGCATAAAAAGCGGCGCAGCGCACCAGGTCGGCCTTCCAGGTTTTTTCGTCGGAGGCATGGGCTTCGGACTCCTTACCGGGACCGAAACCGAAGCACGGAATACCGAACATGCCCATGATGGAAACTCCATTAGTTGAGAACGTCCACTTGTCTACCCTCGGCGCGGCAGTGAAAAGCCGGCGATACGTTTCCTTCGCGGACTGAAGCGCACGGTGGTCTTCCGGAATCACCCAGGAGGGAAAGTAACAGTCGGTCGGGTAGACCAGCCCGGTGTAAGATGCCTTATCATAGCTGTAGAGTGTGACCTCTGCATTGGCGGCCTTCACAGCCGGCAGCTCTTTGATTTCCCGGATGGCGAGTTCGCGGTCCTCGCCGACTGTCAGCCGACGGTCGACCGAAACGGAACAGCTATCGGCCACTGCACAACGCGACGGGGAGGTGAAAAAAATTTCCGAGACGGTGAGAGAGCCCTTGCCCAGGAACGCATCGGTCTTCAGCCGACCGTGCAGTTCCTCCAACTCGCTCAGGATGCGGCCCATCTTGAAGATCGCATTATCGCCCCTCTCGGGAGCGGAGCCGTGGGCGCTGCGGCCATTTACCTTTACCCTGATTTCCATGCGACCCCTCTGCCCGAGGTAAATACCACCGTCCGTCGGCTCAGTCGAAACAACGAACTCCGGCTTTATACCCATTTCCTTCACGAGATACTGCCAGCACAGACCGTCGCAGTCTTCCTCCTGAACACTCCCCACCATTACCAGCGTGTAATCATCATCCAACCTCAGGTCTTTGATGATCCTGCCGGCGTAAACCATGGAGGCCATGCCCCCTTCTTGATCGCTGGCGCCGCGCCCAATGACGATCTCGTCGTCTTCGAATCCTTCGTAGGGATCAAATCGCCAGTTATCTTTGTTGCCCACGCCAACCGTGTCGATGTGTGCGTCCAGGGCAATCAGGTGAGTACCATGACCGATGTAACCAAGGATGTTCCCCATGGGATCGACCTGCACACTGTCGAAGCCAACCTTCACCATTTCATCCCGGATTCGCTCGATTACTGCCTTCTCCTGGCAACTCTCGCTGGGTAAGCGGATCATATCGCGCAGGAATCGCGTCATTTCCGGCTTGTAGCGCTCCGCCAGTTCATTTATCTTCCCAAAGTCAATAGTCGGCATAACGAAACACTCTCCCAATTTTAGAATAACGACAGCGACTTTTCATCTATTTTGCTAAGACATTGTCTTCTGAGCGGTAAAATATAAGAAAATTCCGATTGTACGTCAATATGTTTCTTCCACAAGTCTCACTTTCAAGACATTGCCATGGTTCGATGATGCAGAACGACGATGCGTGAGAAAGGCTTTCTCTTCAGCGTACCGGTCCTTGACAACACAGATTGTGAGCCCTTTATTGCTGAAATGATTGATGCCCTGTATAATGTTATCAATGGTAAGTAACACTCATAATATTAAGATGAAGGAAAGGCGGCACGAAAACGGCTTGCATCGCCAGGCTGTTCTAAATAAGGTTTCCTATCCGCTTCATCTCCCCATTACCGATAAAAAAGATGAAATAATCGACGCCATCAGGAAGAATCAGGTTGTCGTCATTACCGGAGAAACGGGCTCGGGGAAGACGACCCAGATTCCCAAGATGTGCCTGGAAGCCGGGAGGGGAAGGCGGGGGATGATCGGCTGCACCCAGCCACGGCGCCTGGCTGCGATTACCGTCGCCTGCCGGATTGCCGAGGAAATGGGGGAAAACCTGGGTTCTTCTTCCGTCGGCTATAAGATTCGCTTCGATGATAAAACCGGCGCCAGGCCGCTCATCAAAATCATGACCGACGGGATTCTGCTCATGGAGACCCAGACCGACCCTGATTTGTATGCCTATGATACGATAATCGTCGATGAAGCCCACGAAAGAAGCCTCAATATCGACTTTGTTCTGGGTTTTTTAAAGACCATCCTGCCGAAGAGAAAGAACCTCAAGTTAATTATCACCTCGGCCACAATCGATAGTGAAAAATTTTCGCAGGCCTTCGGTGGAGCGCCGGTTATCGAAGTTACCGGTCGCACCTATCCCGTAGAAGTGCTTTATCGGCCTCCCGCGGAAGGCAATGACGGCGATCCCGAGCTCAATGATGCGGAAGCGGCCGCTCTGGCCGCGGAACAACTACTGTCTCAAAGCTATGATGGCGACATCCTCATCTTCATGGCCACGGAGCGCGACATCAGGGAAACCTGTGAAATACTGAAAGGCAAGTGCCGCAACACCACTGTCTTGCCTCTCTATGCTCGTCTTCCCTGGCAGGAACAACGGCGAATTTTCGAACCGGCGGAGACGCGAAAGATTATTGTTGCTACCAATATTGCCGAGACTTCCCTGACGATTCCCGGCATCCGGTACGTTATCGACCCGGGCACGGCGCGAATCGCACATTACAATCCGCGGCTGCGCACCAACAGCCTCCCGGTGAGGGAAATATCCCGCAGCAGCTGCGAGCAGCGAAAAGGCCGCTGCGGCCGGGTCGCCAAAGGGATTTGCATCCGCCTCTACGAGGAAAAAGACTATAATAACCGCCCGCTGTTTACGCCGCCCGAGATCATGCGCTCGAACCTGGCGGGTGTAATTCTGAAGATGCTATCTCTGAATCTCCGCGATATCGCCTCGTTCCCCTTTATCGATCGCCCGCCCCAGCGCAGCTTTCAGGACGGATTGGAAACCCTGAGGGAACTGGGCGCCGTCACGAAGCCCGCCACTGGCCAAGGAGAATGGGAACTGACGGAAAGCGGCCGTCTTATGGCCAGGATCCCCCTGGACCCGCGGCTCTCCAGGATGATAATCGCGGCCCGGCGGGAAGGATGTCTTGAGGAAATAACGGTCATCGCCGCCGCACTGAGTCTCTCCGATCCGCGCGAGCGGCCGGCGGAAAAGGAAGTAGAAGCCGATAGAGCCCAGGCCTCTTTCCAAGACCCCGCCTCCGACTTTCTGACTTTGCTCAATATCTGGAAGGGGTTCCAGGGACTGCATGACGGCCAGAATTCACGCGGCAGGGTCAGGAAATATTGCCGAGATCATTTTCTTTCCTATAAGCGGATGCGCGAATGGCAGGACGTTCATGAGCAGGTTAAACAAATTCTGACCGAACAGCATTTCAAAAAGCAGGGCGGCGCCCGCACGGACGATTACCGGGTTCTTTATACGGCCATCCATAAATCCATTCTTAGTGGCTATCTGTCTAATATAGCATTTAAAAAAGAGAAAAACTTCTATCAGGCAAGCAAGGGGCGGGAAATAATGGTTTTTCCGGGTTCCGGTCTTTTCAAGAAAGGCGGGAGTTGGATTGTCGCTGCCGATATCATGGAAACATCGCGAGTGTACGGCCGGATTTGCGCAAATATCGACCCGGGCTGGCTGGAAGAATTAGGCGGCGATCTCTGCCGTTCCATTTACTCCGAGCCCCGGTGGGAAAAAAACCGCGGCGAAGTGGTGGCCTGGGAGCAGAAGAGCCTTTTCGGGCTGGTTATCGTACCCCGCCGGGCCGTATCATATGGACCGGCGGCGCCGGAAGAGGCCGGCGATATATTCATCCGCGAAGCCCTGGTACCGATGGAAATCCGCCATCCCCTACCCTTCCTGCGGCATAACCAGCAGCTGCTGGAAGCCATTGCCGCCCTGGAAGACCGGGTCCGGAGAGCGGATCTCCTCGTGCCGGACGAAATGATCGCCCGGTTTTACGGGCAGCGCCTCGAGGGCATTTATAATATCAAAACCCTCCAGAAGTTGATAAAAGATCGGGGAGGCGATGCTTTCCTGCGCCTGCAGGAAAGCGACCTGCTGGCGGCCTTGCCCGATCCTGACGAGCTTGCCCTCTTCCCGGAAAAGCTGGCTGGAAGCAATAAGGACTTCCCTCTCGTCTATCGCTTCGCGCCGGGCGAGGGTGACGACGGAGTCACCGTGAGGATTCCCCTGCATTCCCTTAACCTTTTGGAACCCCTCAAGACGGAATGGCTGGTTCCCGGCTTGTTGCGGGAAAAGGTCACCTTTCTCCTCAAGGCCTTGCCGAAGGAATACCGGAAAAAGCTTATGCCTTTGAACGGGACCTGCGATATCATCCTCCGGGAAATGGCGGATCAGGAAGGACATTTTCTGACCGCTCTGGCGAAATTCGTTTACCGGCGCTTCGGTGTCGATGTCCCGGCCTCGGCCTGGCCTTTGAATGGCCTGCCGGAACACCTCCGAATGCGCTTTGCCCTGACCGATTCCCATGACCGGGAAGTGGCTGCGGGGCGTGACCTGTCGCGCTTGCAGGCAGAAGCGGTCGGCCAGCTTAAATCGGAAGTTTTCGAAGAGTGCCGGAAGAAGTGGGAACGTCAGGGCATTAAAGAATGGGATTTCGGCCGCTTGCCGGACTCAATCCCCCTGGAGGATAAATCCGGCGTCACCGGCCTGGCTTACCCGGCCCTTTCCCCGGACAGCGATAGCGTTGAAATTATTCTCTTTCGCAGCAAAGAAGAAAGCGACCGGCGCCACCGGGAAGGCGTTATCGCCCTCTTTGCCCTCCACTTCGCGGAAGAAATGAAATATTTGAAGAAAAATCTGTGCTTAACGAATGAAATGAAATTGTGGTCCCAACATCCGGGTGGTCCGAAGGCCGTCGAAAAAGCCATGTACGGGCGCACCCTGAAGAACCTTTTTGGCGTCCCCATCCGATCGGCGGAAGAATTCAGCAGCCATGCGAACCAGGTACGGCCTCTGATCCTGCCCGAGGGAGAACAGGTGCGCAAGACCATACTGCCCGTCCTGCGGGCCTGCCACGAGGCCGATCAAGGCCTGCGATCCCTGGCCAAGGATAATCGCGCAAACGGCCCGGCCCTGCAGTTCCTCGGGGAATTGCAGGGCGCCTTTGCCCGCCTGGCGCCCCAGAATTTCCTTGAGGATTATCCTCCCGAGCGGCTCCAGCACCTGCCCCGTTACCTGCGCGCACTGACGCTGGGGGCACAAAGGGGGCTTTTACACCTGGACAAGGCCATGGACAAGATACGGGAAATCCTGTTGCTTACGGATGAACTTCAGGATATGCTTGATCAATCACCGCCTTACATCTCCGACGAGAAGCGAACGGCCATGGACGAATATTTCTGGATACTGGAGGAATATCGGGTTTCTCTCTTCGCCCAGGAACTGAAAACGCCCTTTCCTGTTTCGAGAAAAAAACTCGCTGAAAAGATGCTGGAAATAAAGAGATTACTATAGGGGAGAATAGATTGCGACTCACACTCGTCAGGCACGGCGAAACACTGTGGAATAAAGAAAAGAAGATCCAGGGCATTACCGATGTGGAACTGAGTGAAGTTGGTCTGGAGCAAGCTGACAGGCTTTCCCTGGCCCTCAAGGACGAAAACTTCGACCGGATAGTCACCAGTCCCTTGAAGCGGGCCCGCCGCACGGCGCAGGCAATCGGCAGATACCACAATTTACCGATCCTGGTGAATCCCGATTTGCGCGAGTTGAATGCCGGCGAATTCGAGGGATTGAGTCTTCCCGACATTCAAGTCCGCTATCCTGATTTTATAACCCGGTGGAGGCAAGACCATGCCTCCGTAACCATGCCTCAGGGCGAATCGCTGCAGGAGGTGCAAAATCGCGCCTGGCCGGTCATTCAGGAGGTGACGGAAGCTTGTCTAAACGCCCTGGTAGTGGCCCACAGTTTTGTCATTATGGCGATCCTGTGCAAAGTTCAGAATAGAAATCTTTCCGAATCCAGCGAAGTAAGGATCGGCATCGCCTCCCGGACCTCTCTTGAATATAACAACGGTTCCTCGCAAATCCTCATCTTCAACGATACCACTCATCTGGATAGCTGACGGGTATTTTCAGTCGGTAATCTTTCCCTCATCTCTGGCCGTTTTACCCCGAAAAAGGCACAGGATGACTCCCGGGATGCACAAGAGGGCGGCTACCAGCAAGGCCTTGGCGATGCTGTCGGTTAAGGCTTGCAGAGCGGGGCCCTGCATAGCCGCGGCCCCTCCCCTTTTCAGGCTGTGCAGGGAAACAGGACCCACCGTCGAAAACATGCTGGTTACTACGATGATGCTGGCGAGCGAGGTTCCGAAAGACCTGCCGATCTCCCGCACCAAAGACATGAGACCCGAAGTGATGCCGAATTTCTCCCGGGAAACGGAATCCATGATCGAGGTATTGTTGGGTGTTTGAAAAATGCCGTACCCGGCGCCGATAATTAGCAGGCGCCAGAGGACATCATTATAGCTTGAGTGCAGATTGAGCTGGGTAGTAAAAAAAATACCCAGCCCCATGACGGACATGCCGAAGGCGCTGAGGACCCGTGTGTTGATCGTGTTTGTCAACCAGCCGGCGACAGGGGCAACGATGCCCATAACGACGCTCATCGCCGAAAGAAGAATCCCCGTCTCCAGCGGAGAATAGCTTAGAACGACTTGCAGATAGAAAGGCATGAGCAGAATATAGAAAGACGCGCTCACGAAAAGAATGAAGCGGGCGATATTGTTCAGGGCAAAGGTACGATTTTTAAGCAGGCTGACATCGATCAACGGATGTGTTTTACGGGACTCGAAATAGGGAAAGGCGATCAGTGCTGCGACGGAAGTGCCGAAGAAGAGTAGTGTCCGCGCCGAAAACCAGCCGGCATCCTGGCCGAAACTCAGGCCCACCAGAAAGCAACCGATGGCGATTGTGGAAAGAAAGGAACCTATGACATCGAAGTGACCGACGACTTTGGCCTGTGTGGAGGATACCCTTTTTTCCTGCAAGATGAGATGGGCAAGGACGGCGCCCATGATGCCGATGGGAACGTTGAGGAAAAAGACCCCCCGCCAACCGAATGTCGAAATCAGGAGGCCGCCGATAACGGGGCCCGAAACAGTCCCGATGGCCACCAGTGTGCTGCTGAAGCCGAGCCCCTTCCCCCGGTCCTTGTCGGGAAAGGCCGCGGCCACAATGGCAAAGCTGTTCGTCTGGAGCATGGATGATCCGGCGGCCTGAAAAATCCTCGACAGGATCAGCTGGGTCAGGTTCTGCGAAGAACCGCATAAGAATGCGCCGATAATGAAAACGATAAACCCCAGGTTATAGATTGTTTTTCTGCCGACAATATCTCCCAGTCTTCCGGCCGGCAAGAGAAGGGCCGTGGCGGTAAGCTGCTGGGCAAGGATTACCCAGGCAACGACAGATAGACTGGTTTCGAAGGAGTTCATGATGTGGGGCAGGCTCATGCTTACGGCCCCGAGATCGTACTGGGTCATGAAGCTGCCCGTGGAAGTCACGGCCAGCACCCACCAGTGATGATTCTTGCCATGCACCACGCCGTAAAATGATTTCTTTATATCCACAATTGCGCTTTCCCTATCCCCATCAGGTTCACGTTTCACGGAAATCACGGTCTACTCGGGCGCCGCCAAGAAGCAAAAAGGTGCCGGCGTCCTTTCTCAGCGGCCATCGGCCTTCGGCAACCTGGCCGGGCTTTGGAACCGTTATTGGTTATTTGAATTCAGTCCAAAAGGCAAACATTATATTACTACGAAGAGCTTCCGGGAGCCGCAAAGAGGAATAGGTGGGACCGACTTTTTGCCGGGGCATCATTCTTGACAATCCTAAAACGTCCCCTTCGATTACCTCAAAACGAAGGCCAAGGCGGCCAAGCCATCCATTTATTGAAGTAATGAAGGCGTCCGATGCTCTTGCGTAGCAACTTTCATCCCGTAATGCTGAGGAGCGATAGTGGGAAAAAGGCATGTGGCCGGAAAACGTCTCCACCTACTGTTGAGTGGTGGGTATTCAGAATAACTGAGCATTACCATTCGCAATGATCAGATGCAAAAGCAGTCTGATTCCCCTCAAGAAGCCGCCTCATCTTGCATGTGTGTTGAAGGCAGCGAAAAACAGAATGTAGCTCCTTCATTTACTTTGGACTCGGCCCAGACCCGTCCACCATGCCTATTGATGATCCGCTGGACAGTTGCCAGTCCTATGCCAGTTCCCTCAAACTCCTTATTGCTATGGAGACGCTGGAAGGCGCCGAATAGCTTGTCATAATAAGCCATATCGAACCCGGCGCCGTTATCCTTCAAACAGTAGATAATTTTGTCGGACTCGCTGTGACTGCTCATTTCAATGATGCCCGGTTTTTGATTATTTGTAAACTTAACAGCATTGGAAATAAGATTGGAAAGCACTTGCCTGATGAGGGTCTGGTCTCCATATCCAGGCAATATCTCTGTGGTCATGAGTTCTAATTCCCGTTCCTTATTTGCCGCCCATATTTCATTCCATACTTCTTTGGCAAGTTCATCCATGTTTATTTCAGAGATGCTCATACTGGTTTTTTGCACCTTTGAAAGGGAAAGAAGAGATTCGATCAGATTTTCCATCATCTTGGTGTTGCTACGAATGACGGTAATCATGCGTGTAGCATCCTCCCCAAGCGTGCTTCTATATTTTTTCATGAACATCTGGGAATAACCTTCAATAGCACGAAGGGGCGCCCTGAGGTCATGGGAAACGGAATAGCTGAAGCTCTCGAGTTCCTTGTTGGCATATTCCAGTTGTTGTGTCTGTACCTTCAACTCCGTCTCCGCCTTCTTGCGTTCGGTGATGTCCTCGATGGCCAGCAGGATAACCCGTCCTTTGCCCAACGGTCTCTTAACCTGCCGCGCGTTCAAAAGCATTATGCGCCTGCCGATAGTGGCAAAATCGTGTTCAACCTCATAATTGTCAAAGGTTGTCTTTTGGGGAAGGATGGTTTCCAGCAGTTCCCGCAGCTTGGGGATATCCCATTGTTTATTGCCTAGGTCATATATAAGCTGTCCAATGGTATCTTCAGGTTTTACCTTGAAGAAGTCATAGAAGGAGCGGCTGGCGGTGACTACCCTCAAATCTTGATCCAGAGCAATTAATGGTTCCCGCAAGGTATTGATGATGTTCTCGGCATACTCGCGGGCTTCAACTGCTGATATTTTAGCTGCTTCCAGTTCTTTCCGGTAGTTACTCATCAAGTCGTTGTAGGCCTTGAGCCTTAGCAGGGACCGAACTCGGGCTGAAAGCTCCATCTTGTCAACAGGCTTTGAAATAAAATCATCACAACCAGCTTCGATCCCCTTTATCCGATCTTCCGTTTCCTGCAGTGCGGTAACCATGATTATCGGCAGCAGTCGATGTGTATTATCTTGCCTGACCCTGCGGATAACTTCAAAGCCATCCATGCCGGGCATCATTACGTCCAGCAGAATCAGATCTATTTGATTACCGAAAAGTTTTTCCAGCGCTTCTTCACCGTTTGCCGCCTTGACAATTTCATAACCCTGCGGAGCAAGATGTGCTTCGAGAAGTTCAATGTTATAAGGTTGGTCATCGACAACTAAGATTACTGGTTTGTCTTTCATTATCTGCCTTCTTTTGGATTTGACTTTTCAACATTAGAGTCCTTCGTTTAAAAAACGATTGATTTCTTTCGCAAAGGTGCGTGTATTTATGGGCTTGCCTATAAATCCGGTGTTAGTTATGTCTTTCATCTCTTCTCTGCCTTCTGCCATTACAGAAGCAGTCACAAAAACAATGGGAATGTCGCAAGTCTCTTGGTCTTGATGCAATATCCGGGCGGCTTCGGAACCGCGCATATCGGGAAGTCGGATATCCATAATTATAATATCCGGTTTTTCTTTCCTGGTAATTGCAATCCCGCTGGAAGCATCTTCAGCTATAAATACTTCGAAGCCGGCGACCTCCAAAAGGTCTTTTTCCAGCATCAAATTATTTCCATTATCATCGACAACTAATGCTTTCTTCTTCATCTCACACCACCCTTCCGGATATAATCGGCAAAGTAAACCGGACCGAGGTGCCTTTATTGAGCCCCTTTGATTCAACGGAAAGCATCCCGCCGTGGAGTTCAACCAGCTTTTTAGAAAGCGGCAAACCGAGTCCGGTCCCCTCAGTTATCCGGGAATATGGAGTATCGACACGGAAGAACCCTTCAAATATTTTCCCCATGTTTTCAGCTGCGATACCGACGCCCGTATCCCAGACCGTTATTTCTATCTGGGAATCAGCTTTCTTCGCAATCATGCCGATTTTACCTCCATCGGGGGTATATTTAACTGCGTTGGAAAGCAGGTTGTAAATTATCTCTTTTACCTTGAGGTCATCCGCCTCAATATCCGGCAGATCTTCGGCTATTTCCAACAACATTTGCAGTTTCTTTTTACTGACCATATCCGCTACCAGTAGTGAAATCTCATATAATTGGCTTTTCATGGGAACGCTGGATAATGCCAACACCATCTTTCCTGCTTCGACTTTTGCCATATCAAGTATCTGATTTATCAGTAAGAGAAGGTGCTTCCCGTTGGTTAAAACATTATTAGCGTATTTCTTCTGTTTCTCATTAAGCGGTCCGAAAGTTTCGTCGTATAATACTTCGGAGAAACCGATAATGGAGTTAAGCGGAGTCCTAAGCTCATGTGACATGTTGGCCAGGAATTCTGATTTTACACGAGAGAGGCGCTTTAACTCGGTGGTCAACTCCTTTGACTCTTCATGGGCTTTTTCCAGCCCAATTTCTATCTCCTTGCGCTCGGTGATGTCCTCGATGGCCAGCAGGATGATCCGTTCTTTGCCCAGCACTCTTTGAATCTGCCGGGCATTCAAAAGCATTGTACGCTTGCCAATGGTGGCAAAATCGTGTTCAACTTCGTAGTTATCAAAGGTTGTCTTTTGTGGAAGGATGGTTTCCAGCAGTTCCCGCAGCTTGGGGATATCCCACTGTTTATTGCCCAGGTCATAGATAAGCTGCCCCACGGTCTCTTCGGGGTTTACCTTGAAGA